>ERZ1740067.241-NODE-241-length-45727-cov-5.867205_pt1 | contig 45727 bp, 30 predicted proteins | sample MGYA00581736_ERZ1740067 | MGnify/ENA primary metagenome ERZ1740067 (study PRJEB43018, sample SAMN04849236) | marine metagenome | isolation source: floating plastic debris | place: Pacific Ocean | collected 2008-08-27 | study: EMG produced TPA metagenomics assembly... | reverse complement strand
CGTTCTGGGGCCGGAAACACGCGGCCGAGCGGGTCGCCTCGTACCAGATGCGGGAGTCGCTCGTCCGTGTGACAGCCGCCGCGAGAGCTCGCCCCGACTCGAAGGTCCTGCTGTCCGGGCACTCGATGGGCGGGATGATCCTCGCCCGCACGCTCGCCCCGACGCTTTCTTCGCTGCTGCTCGCGTCTGGCCCCGAAGGCGTGCGGTCCCCGGCGGACATGGTCGTGCTTCAGAATCCGGCCCTCGATGGACTCGCAGCGTTCCAGCTTGTTGAGTACCTGAAGAGAACAGGCGCACAGCTGGAACACCGGCATCCCGATGGTCGTGTTGAACCCGCCAAGGGTGCTGTGATCGCGTCGATCACATCGGAGGCGGATTGGGTCACGGGCGTGGCGTATCCAGCGGGGCAGATTCTGGACAACCTCCCACGGTCGTTCCGGGATGATCTTGGCGACGAGATTCCAAGTCAGGGGCGCCTCGCCAACAGCGCTCACGGGCACATGGATTTCCTTGTCAGCCATCGAGCCCGCATGGTCGACGGCAAGGTCGTCATCGAGCCGGTCCCAGGCGCGTACAACGACACACCCTTCTGGATCATCCAGACCAGCGGCGCGATCAGCCGGAACCACGGCGACATCCGCAACGAGCGATTCCTAGATCTTGTTGAACAAGTCACGAAGCTGAACCGCCTCTACGAGACCGGCCTTGAGACCTGGATCATCCAGGCAGCACATCTCACCGAATAGGCCGCGCCCAGAACCCCCGAGGATTGGATCATGCCCGGACCCTGACTCGGACTGTCTTGCACGATCGCCGCGACGTGCGCGTTCACGCATTCCGCTGCCCCGGCGACATCACCACCGACGGCGCGCCCGACGGCACGGTCGACTTCTCAGGCGTCACCTTCTACCTCACACTTTGGTCCGCCAGCTGCCCGCGAGAGCGCACCAGAGAGCACTCACTCCCAATGCGAACCCACGGCGCAAGCCGTGGGCTCGCCTACGGGATCGGGATCCACCCAAGCCGAATCGCGCCCAAACTCCCGGCACTCACAAGCACCCAGAGCACCACCCCAAGCACCATCGGCCGCGATCCCGCCCGCGACAGCACCTCACGCGTGAGCCCAGCTCCAATCAAAAAGATCGTCACGACAAGCAACCGACGAGCGCCGACGAACACCGCGTCCCACACGTGATCGAGCGCGGGCACCAAGCTCCGAATCCCCGCCGCCGCGACGAAACCGATCAGAAAGAGCGGCACCCGCGGCGCACCCTTATGCCGCACGATCAGCCCCGCAACAAGCACCACCGGCACAATCCAAAGCGCACGCGCGAGCTTCACCGTCGTTGCGACCTCGAGCGCACGTTCGCCGTAGGCCGACGCCGCGCCAACCACGCTCGACGTGTCATGAATCGCAAGCGCCGCCCACACGCCGAAGGTCGCCTGGTCGAGGTCCATGAGCCGACCAAGCATGGGAAAGACCAACAGCCCGATCGCGTTGAGCGTGAAGACCGTAGCGAGCGCCACGCCCGTCTCATGCCGCTCGGCTCGGATCACCGGCGACATCGCCGCGATCGCGCTGCCGCCGCAGATCGCCGTGCCCATGGCAACAAGCACCGCCGTGCGCCGCTCGCCGCCGACGATCTTCCAGATCAGGTGCGCAAGCGCAAACGTCGCCGCGATGCCCACCGCCGTGTACACCAGCGCCCCGCTACCAACACGCGCAACTTCGCCGAACCCGATGCCAAAGCCGAGCCCGACCACCGAGAGTTGCAACAACCGCTTACTCCACGTTGCGGTCGAGGCCTCGTACGGATTGCCCGGCCCCAGCGCCAGCACGCCGCCCAGCACCAGCGCGATTGACGACCCAACCCAGGGCGTCAGGCACGCGGCAAGCAACAACCAAAAACACGCTTTGCGGACCACACGCCACTCCCCACAAGCCTCTCACCAACCGGGCCGCGCGTAACAGCAACAAATCCCGCTGTACCGCCGGTTTCGGGACGTCGAGTATAGTGACGCTCCATCACCACACCGCCCAACACCACCGGCGCGATCGGAACCAACATGCTCCTGCACACCTTCTCGCCCAAGCTCAGCCCGCTCGTCGAGTACCTCGAAGCCCTCACTGCCCCAGCGGACCTCGACCGCCTCGTCGAGCTCCTCTCCGCCGTCGACATCAACCGCGAAGACCTCGGCACATCCGTTTCATTTAAAGACGACTGCTATGCCCGCAACCGCGTCGCACTCACCGACTGGGTCGAGCTCGTCACCCTCTGCTGGAAGCCCGGCCAACGATCGTGCATCCACGACCACCGCGGCGCCGCCTGCGCCTTCCGCGTCATCGAGGGCTCGGGCACCGAGCAGCGCTACGAACTCAACAAGGCCGGCAACGTCACGCCGACAACCGCCCGCCCGATCCCCGAAGACACCATCTGCGCCGCCTACGACGCCGACATCCACGAGGTCGTCAACACCTCCGACACCGACCTCATCACGCTGCACATCTACACACCGCCGCTCGAAGACTGGAACAAGTACGAGCGCTGCGACTGACCCGCCCGGTTTAGCCCGTCGACTGCATCGCCGCCGCAAGCCCGTTGATCGTTGATCGGATCGCCGCGAGCAAGCGCTCGCGGTCTTCCTCACTCGCCGCCCGATGCCGCTTGATCAGCTCGATCTGCGCGAGGTTCAAGAGGTCCGTCATCGGGTTGCGTGCCGCGATCGAGTCGCCGACAACCCGAGCGTGCGCCATGAGATCATCGCCCCCGGTCGCGTCGAGCACCGCGTCGCGAGCGAGCGCAAACTCGTCGCGCACTTTCGCGAGCACCCCGTCATCGGCGCCGCCGTTTGCCAGCTGCGCGTAGCGAGCCACAATCGGCATCCGCGCCCGCGCAAGCTCCTGCGACGCGTTCTCAAACACCGAACGCACAAACGGGCTCCGCCCAAACGCCTCACGCAGCGCCGCACGCTCGTCGTCCGTCGCCGACGCGATCGCCGTGCCAAGCCCGTACCAACCGGGCGTGAGCGCACGCATCTGCACCCACGCGAACACCCACGGGATCGCCCGCAACGAATCGAAGTTCAGTCGATCACCCGTTGCGCGCGAGACGGGCCGACTCGCGATAGGCATGCCCCCGATGTGCTCCACCGGGCTCGCCGCGACAAACCAAGGCCAGAACGCCGGGTCATCGATCAACCCGCGATACGCCTCCCGCGCCCGCTCGGCGAGCCGCCGCAACAGCGTGTCCAGGTCAGAATCGTCGGGACTATCGACAATGCCCGACGCACCGAGCATCGACGCATGGATGATCTGCTCGATGTGCCGCCGCGCCATCGCGGGCAGCGCGTATCGGAACGTGATCACCTCGCCCTGCTCGGTGAACCGGATCCGACCCGTCCGCGCCGCGGGCGGGGCCGCAAGAATCGCCCGCCCAGCCCGGCCGCCTCCTCGCCCGATCGTGCCGCCGCGACCGTGGAAGAACTTCAGCCCCACGCCGCGCGATGTAATCGCATCAGCAATCGAACGCTGCGCCTCGTGCAGCGCCACGTTCGCCATCAGGAAACCGCCATCCTTATTCGAGTCGCTGTACCCGAGCATGATCTCCTGCTCGCCGCCCGTCGCCTCCACATGACTGCGATACACCGGATCGTCGAGCAGCTCGCCCATAAGACGCCGCGCAATGTCCAAGTCCTCCACCGTCTCGAAGAGCGGCACCACGCGGATGCGACTCCGCGTCGGCGCACCATCCACGCCAACCTCGTGCAACCCAACCTCTTTGAGCAGCACAAGCAGCTCAAGCAAGTCGCTCACGCCATGCGTCATCGAGATCACGTACGACCGCACCGCGTCGGCATCCACCGCGACCGCATCCGCAACCACCCGCAACGTGCCAAGCAGTTCCTCGGCATCCTCACTCAGCTTCGCGTTCACCGGCAACAGCGGCCGCGCGTGCCCAAGCTCCCGCCGAAGCAGCGCGACCCGATCCGCCTCAACGAGGCCCGCATACTCCGCCTCAACGCCCGCCAGCGCGAGCATCTCCCCGACCACACGCTCGTGCACGCCGCTGTGCTGGCGAACATCCAGCGTCGCAAGATGAAGCCCAAACGCACGCGCCCGCACGATCGCGTCGGCGAGCTTGCCCTCCTCGGCCACATCCGCAAGACCCGCAGCCGCGAGCGTCCTGCGGATCAGCATCAGGTCATCGAGCAGCATCGCCGCGCTGTACGAATCGTCCTCGGCAAGCCGCGAACGCATCTGGAAAAGCCGACGCCGACTCGGCTCGTACCGCCGATGCTCAAACTCCGGGCCCGTCAATCCCCAGTGCTCGTCGCGCTCGATCGCCTCCATCAGCTCTGGCGCAATATCCACACGCCGCGTGCTCAGCGTCAGCTCATCCTGCAACGTCGCGAGTTCCACATCCCACAGCCGACGTGCCTCCTCACGCATCATCGCGAGCGTGCGCCGCGTCACCTCGGCAGTCACGCGCGGGTTGCCGTCACGATCGCCACCGATCCAGCTCCGATACCGCAGCATCGCCGGCAAGTCGCAGAGCACCACGTCCGACTGCCCATCACCCAGCGCCCGCCGGGCCGCCGCCGCCGCGTCCCGCGCGAGCCTCGGCACCGTCTGCCAGATCGTCGTCCTCAGGAAGTACAACCCATTGCGAACCTCATCGGGCACATCGAGCCGGCGCGAGCGCACGTCATCGGTCGCAAGCAAGAGCGAAACCACCCGCTCGAGCCGACCCTCGGTCGCCGCTCGCTCGTGCGCGGTCAGCGACTCATCGCGCAGCGCCACAACGCACTCGGCAACGTCGAGTTGCTTCTCGAGCACCGTCCGCCGCCGCGCCTCGGTCGGGTGCGCCGTCAGCGTCGGCTGCACATCGAGCTGCCCAAGAAGCTCTCGGATCCTCGCCCCGTCCCAGCTGGCGTCAACGAGCCGCGCAAACGCCCCATCGAGCGACTCGGGACGCGCAGGCCCCTCCGCGCGCGCGCGCTCGCGCTCGCGGTGCACCCGCACGATGTTGAGCTGTTCCGCCTTGTTGAGCAGGTGGAACCGCGCTGTCACAAGCCGGATCACGCGCGCAAGGTCGGGCAGCGACAGCGCCGCCATCTCGCCCGCCACCGCATCGAGCGCAGCGTCATCACCATCGTCGCGAAGCCCAACAAGCGACTGGCACCGAGCCCACGCATCGGCAAGCCCGCCCCCCGAAGCCGCCGCGGAAAACGCCCGGTCAAGGGCAAGACGATCAGGCTCAAACACGACCCGCTCCCCTCGTGCGCGGACCAAGGCCGCGTGAGTCTGGTTTGCCCCTCAAACGGTGCCGAAAGCACTCGGATCCGCGATGACCCCGAAGGCCATATCGAGTCTCAAATCCGGTGCATCGATACGTAAAGGGCGTACAAAAGAGGCACTTGTAAACACGCCGAACCCGTCAACAGCAACCGGCGCAGAAACACTCCCGGATTCTACGCAGGGCCGAACCTGCCCGAGGCCGAGCCGAGCCGTGGCCGAGCCAGATCCAGCCGATCGCACCGTTTCAAGCCATTGCGGCTGCACCAACGGCCGGATACGGTCGATTGCGTTCCTACGCAGCCCCTCACGATGAGCCCCTTGACCATGACCTCTAAGAAAAAGACCACCATCGCGTCGACCGGCACCGCGCCAAAGAGTGAGGCCGCCAAACCTGCGCGAGCTTCTGATGCACCCGGTGCGCCAGAACGCAACGGCACCCCCGTCGATTCGGTCCACAGCCGGGTTCAATCACGCCCGAAGGTCCCGCCCAGCCAGCTCTATGCGCAGATCCGCCGCGATCCCGAGCAGATCCGCAAGCTCTTCCGCAGCGGCGAATATCCCTACAAGACGCGCATCAAGACGTCCGTCTACGAGCAGCACAAAAAAGAACTCCAGGTCGAGCTGCTCAAGGTGCAGAACTGGGTCAAGCAGACCGGCCAGCGCATCGTCGTGCTCTTCGAGGGACGCGACGCCGCCGGCAAGGGCGGCACCATCAAGCGCTTCATGGAGCACCTCAACCCCCGGGCCGCCCGCGTGGTCGCTCTCGAGAAGCCCACCGAGAAAGAGCTCGGCCAGTGGTACTTCCAGCGCTACATCAGGCACCTGCCCACACGCGGCGAGATGGTCTTCTTCGACCGCTCCTGGTACAACCGCGCCGGCGTCGAACGCGTCATGGGGTTCTGCAGCTCGCTCGAGTACCTCGAGTTCATGCGCCAAGTCCCCGATCTCGAACGCATGCTCGTCCGCTCGGGTATCCACCTCTTCAAGTTCTGGTTCTCGGCCACCCAATCCGAGCAGGAACGCCGCTTCACCGCGCGCGAGCGCGACCCGCTGAAGCAATGGAAGCTCAGCCCAATCGACAAGCTCTCGCGCGACAAGTGGGACGACTACACCGAAGCAAAAGAGGCGATGTACTTCTACACCGACACCGCCGATGCCCCGTGGACCATCATCAAGTCCGACGACAAAAAACGCGCACGCCTCGCCTGCATGCAGCACTTCCTGTCACGGCTCGACTACCCCGACAAAGACCCCCGCGTCGTCCACGGCCCCGACAAGCTCCTCGTCGGAAACCCAGGCCAGGTCATCGAAAAGGACCACTACCTCTGGGACTGATCGCCTCGGGAATAACACGCCCGCTTCGTCAAGCAACGTCCCCGATGGCCGATCAGTAACGCGACCACAGCCGCCACGGCCGACTCGCAACACGGGGAGCCAACATCTGTAATCGGTGCGGAAGGGATTCGAACCCCCGATGACCCCGAAGGCCTTACCGGATTTCAAGTCCGGCGCACCGAAACATGAGCGCCTCACAAACAAGGCACTTCTAAGCACGCAGCACCCGGTGATCGCGAGCGGCGCGCCAACACAGCCCGATTCTACGCTCTCAGACGCCCGCCTCGCGGCCTTGATCGACGCATGGACGGACCTGCCGGAGCCGGTGCGGACGGGCATTGCCGCGATGGTTCTGCGGCGAACGATCACCCCATTGACGGCTTACGCATCCCTTTGAGCACGGCCGAGTCCCAGCGCGATTGATGCTGATACCCGACCACGCATCGCTGCTGAGCCCCGGGCCCGCGACGGATCTCCTCTGGAGCCGAGGTGGACCGGCAAGTGCACGACGGACCCTCTGTCAGAAACAGCATCCAGAAACAGCATCAACCGGGCAAGCCGCCTCACGGGGAACCATCGCAGATGGCACACTGAAAGGCACTGCTCATTCGCAGCCAGCGTCGAACTCCCGCAAGTACGCAAGGAGATCGAAGACGTTGAACTGTTGTGCCCCGGCGGGCCCACCCAGTTCGCCCGCCGCGATATCGAGGGGAACCGCACCGACCGGAACCTCTACGCCGCTCACGAACATGCCGGCCCCGTCGTTGAACCGGAGTGAAGCGACGTTAGCGGCCCGATCGATCCCGGCAAAGTCGAGGTCCCCGTCGGCGTCAAGGTCTGCGAGCAAGGCGTCGTCCGAGGCGACGCTTCCCGCGGGCGATGCCGGGCGAATCGAGAAGTTCCCATCGCCATCGTTCAGGTAGGGCGTGATGGCGTCCGCGCCTGGATCGATCACGGCAATGTCCAACGCTCCACTGCCATTGAGGTCGCCGACGAGCGAATCGATCTCGACCTGCAACCCACCGACCACGACTTGAGGCGGTTCCCACGTCCCATCACCTCGGCCGCGAAGCACCACGACCTCCCGCGCGTTGTTAACCCGGAGCCACGTCACGATCAGGTCGAGGTTGCCGTCGCCATCGACATCACCGGCGTCGAGCGAACGCAGGCGGTTGCTCGCGAACTGCCGCGACTGCGTGGAGAGTGTGCCATCGCCGTTGTTGAGGTGCGGCACGAAGCCTTCGCGGGCGTACCCGACAACCACGTCTGGAAGCGTGTCCCCGTTGAAGTCGCCAGCGACAACGTAGTCCGCGAGGTCTCCAGATCCGTACGTGGCGGCTTGCCCGAACGTGCCATTACCGTTGTTCAGCAAGACGTTGAGCGCGGACGAATCCGTGACGCACAGATCGAGGAACGAGTCGCCGTTGAGGTCGACGAGGAGATTCTCGTTGAGCTCGATACCCGTGATATACGAGAAGGGGAGACCAAACACACCCGCGCCGTCGTTGAGGAACGGTGTCGCCTCCGCCACGATGTCTTGGTCGCCGTCGTTGTCGATGTCGCCGATAGTGACGCACCGCACTCGGTCCTCAAACGTGAGCGTCTGGGGCATCTGGAAGTCGCCCCCGCCGTTGCCCAGGATGACCCGCAGATCGGTATCGCCGAAGTGCCCAGTCACGAGGTCGAGGTTCACGCCGACACCGTCGATAAAGAAGTTTGTGTCGGGAGCCTCTGCCTCGAGACGCGTGATGAACTCGAGCACGTCGCCCGAATCAAGCGTGCCGAAGGGCTCGGCAAGATCGACGCGGCACGACGCGTCGACCCGGATAACGACTGTCACCGGATCGCTCATCACGCTGAGGATCTGCTGCGAGTCTGTCGCTTGCTCGAAGCTGTTGACCGTTCGATACGTGAACATGTCCTCGCCGACAAAGCCCACCGGCGCTGTGTAGGTGAAGCTGCCGTCGGCCGCAATGACAACGTTTCCGAGCGGGGCGAGATAGCCCGGCGATCCCGGACCGAACGATGTGTCGACCAAAGGCGTCCGGACGGTGTTGCCACCGACACCGACGATCGCGAGCTGCGACACGTCGTTGGCGAGCAGGCCCTCGCCCGCGCTCACGCTGCTTGTAGTCCCCGCGAGAGCAAAGGTGTCGGGCACCGCAAGCCGTGTCGCGTCGCGGCGGACCGCCCGCAATTCCGCGAGCACATACTCGATGTACGGCGACACCGGGCCGCCGATCTGCACAGCCGCGTCAACGTCGCGCTCGATCACATCGATGCGGTCGTGGATTCGATCGGCGACGTCTTCGATGTTCGGGTTGAGGTCGTTCCGCACGTTGTCGAGCGACTGGATAATCCCGGCGACCTCCGCCGAACGGAACGCGGTCGATGACGTGCCGGGCGTGGTTCGGAATGCCGATCGCAGGATCTCAGACGACCGGTAGAGATCATCGAACGCGAGCACGAGGTACGCGTCGAGAATCGCGGACGCGTCGTCGAGCTTGTCGAGCGCCGCGCTAACGAGTCCGGTTCGGTTCTCGATATCGCTCTCGATCGCGTCAAAGACGTCGCGACGCACGACTTCCAGGCGAGCGACGTTGAGTGCGCGAATGTCGACCCCGTGCTGGAAGGCCAATTCTTCCTCCCCCCAGATGAACATCTGCCCACCCCAAGGCTCCACGCCGTTACGCGTGATGTTGTTGGTCCCGAAGGACGATCTGAGCAGGCCCGTAAAGTTCCAGGTGCCGCCGGTGGTGAAGATCTCCCGGCGCCTTGCCGAGTTGAGGGTGCACTCGTCGAACGGATCGGCGTAGGACGACGTGGCGGGGTTGCCGGTGTTCGTGAACGCACCCGAGCCCATCGTGACCGGAAAGCTCCGGCCGATTGAGAAGAAGGGCTGCTGACCGCCATCATCGACGAAGATACGGAACTCGATCGCGCCGCGGCCGTCGTCAAAGTTGCACGTGTCATTGCCAAAGTACGGAAGACTAAATTCGTTCGAGCACACACCCTCAACGAGCCATCCCTCGCCCGGCCGCCTGAGCAAGTACGCAAGGGCGAGCTCCCGGGCGATGAACTGTCGGTCCTCGTCGAGTTGGTTGCCCCGAACGAACCGGATCCAGCCGTTCAGCGCGGCGCCGTTGTTGCACGGGAAGACCTCGCCAAGCGTGTTGTCGTTGCAGTTGATGGGGTTCTGCGGTGAATTCACGCACGTCACGGGCACAGGCGAGTTGCCATCGCAGTCCGTCCAAAGGAGCGTATCGCCACCGGCATTGCGGAGCGTTACGCCAGCGATGTTCGGAGCAACCGCGAGGGCGTCCTCCGGCGGGTAACTCCCGTACAGGTCGATCTGGTAGAAGTTGCCGTCATCACCCACGCGGGCGAGCCCGCGGGCGGCGAACTCCTGGGTCACCGTGTCGTCGATGGCTTGCTGCACGCCGTCGGCAGCCGCGCGCGCGTTCGCGATAAGCGCATCCATAAGTTGGGGATCCCGGGCGGCGAGACCGAGGTCGACAAGACGCTCGCCGAAGTCGACCAGGCTGTCGACGTCGGTCATTCCTCCGCCCGAGGCGCCTTGCACGGCCGACTGATACCCGATGTACCACGGGCTCTCACGCACAAACTGGGCGTACATGCTCGCGCCCTGGGCCCATAGCTTCGGCCGAGGCGCGTTCACCCCGACACCAAGAAGGTTCGTCGGCGCTCCGGTGATGCCGTCGGGCACACGATTGAGGGTGTTGATCTGAGCGCCGATGACCGTCGAGCCGGAGAAATCAAAGGTTTCGGCCGCCTGGGTCACGTGAAAGGGGTCGTCGACCGACCCGGCGAATGCCAACGCCGTGCCCGTGCTGAAGAACAAGAAATGGTCGGTGCCGCCCACGAAGTCGATCGATCCGGCCTCGTCGTATCCAAGGTCTGTGCCGGTGTCGGCTCGGTTATCGAGATACTGGAACGCGTCGGCGAGAAACTGGAGATCCGCCTCCTGCTCGGCGAGCGCGTACAGCGCATCCTCGAGGTCCGCGAGATCACCAAGGGCCGCAAGCGACTTCTCGGTGAGGTTGGCGATCTCCTCGTCACGATCCGCGCCCGCCACGAGCAGCGCGGCAAGGCCGTCGGTCGTTGCGTTGTACAGACCGTTGAGTTTCTGATCGACCAGATCAAAGCGGGCGTTGAGTTGCTCGCGCGTCTGCTCGAGCTGCGCAGAGAGATCCTTGAGCAAGTCCTCGGTGGCGGGGATTCCGTCCGTGAATCCGGCCGCGTTCGCTCCGACACCCGCCAAGACCGCGAAACCCGCAGCCGCTTCGGTCGGACCGCCGGTCCCGATCGCGACGAGGGCCACGCCGACGGTCACCCCGGTCTCGGCCTTGGCGTACGCCTCGTTCGCCTCGAACTGGATCGTCGCGATCTCGCCATAGTCATCGGCCCGGCGGTCGAGGGCCGCGCTCTGCGCTTGAGAGAGCAGCAGCGTGTTCGCCAAAAGCCTCGTCCGAACGCCGCTGCTCTCGCCGAGCCGAGCACGGTACGCGTCCGACGCTTGCTCGGCGCGCAACACCAGTTCTGCTTCACTCAGTGCGATCGTCGCGGCGATCACGTCATCGGGCCCCAAGGCCTCAGCAGCCCGATACGAAGAGATGATGCCGGTGCCGATCTGGCTCACAAGATCAAGGTCACCGCCCGTTCCAGCCGCGCCAACGATCGACTGCTCGACCGCGACGACAGCCGCCGGCAGCGGGTCGCCGTCGGCCGTGTCGCGGATGGCTAGGAACGCGGGGTACTGCGGGAACCCGGCGACCTGCGCGTTGATGTCTGGGTACGTGGAATCAACCACACCGAGCGAAGGTCGAAAACCGTTCGACTCGAGGAATACTTCCATCGCCGACGACAGAGGCCGGCCGACCGGGTCCATCGGATCGCCAGCGAATGGCATGCCCGAGATGTCCCGATCCATGAGCACCGCAACAACGATCTCGCCGAACTCCTGCCGGTACTCGTACCGCCTCGCGATCGCCTGCTCGAAGCCCCGGACGCGAGCGACGATCTGCTCGCGCGTCTCATCGATGCCTGGGATCTGAATTCCGAGGGCCGCGAAGACGCCCGTCGCAACATTGGTATTCGTTCCCTCAAGACCGTTGGTGGGCGCGACCCACGCCTCGAGGACGGCCGTCTCAATGGATCCCGGCCGCTCAAGCGAGGGATCGAGCGCACGCGATACCTGCAACTGTTGGTCATACGCGGTAACAAACGCCAGCAGCTGGGCATAGGTGGCGAGCGGGTTCTGCTCTGCAAACACAGCCAGCGCCGCCGCGGCCGGAATCACACGCCGAGTCGGCACCGCCAGCCGGTCCTCGGGGCGAAGCAGCAGGTCCTGCCGAACATACTCGGTCGAGCGAACAGCCTCGATGAACCGAAAATAGTCCGCCTCGCTCGTGATATGAAGGTCAGAAACACCCGCCCCAAACGACGCACAAGCCGTCAGCTTGAGGCACATCACCACGAAGATCGCCCGCCATGTTCCGATACTCATAATGACCTCCACGCTTGAATGCAACGAACATCGCCCGCGAGAACGGCAGATGCAGTCGCGGGCCAACGTATCAGAACCCAATCAGCACATGTACGCAGCTCGTGATGAAAGATGAGTTCAATCCGCGCTCCTCGACCATCACTACACACCGCACGGTGGCATTTGCCCCGTGACTGACCATTTCACCATGCCGACGAAGACGTGCCGCGCCCCGTTTCTCCGACCGATCGAACATATCGCGGCGTCGCGGCCGCCCCCGCGCAACCCCGCAGCGGCATGAGAACCGCAACTCAAGTCCGCTGCCCGCTGCGTGCGGCTTGATTGACCTAAGTCTTCGAGCATTCACCCATGAACACCAACGACACAAACACCCCGCATGACGCTGGGCGCACGTCGCAGAGCAACACCCACTTCCTCATCAACTCCGAGACCGCAGCAGCCATGCCCAGCATGCGCACTCGCACCCTCTGAGGCCTCACCAACTGCGAGGTGATCCCGACTGCTCCTAACGCGACACGACGAACGCTGACTTGTTTCCCGTCAGCGATAAGGCTGGGGGCTGACATGAAGCGAATCCAGACCCACCACGTCAGGCAGCATGGCTATTCGCCACTCCGCGATCGAGCTGAGACTCGGACAAAACGCGCACGTGCTCCCCGACGAAGCGGCCCAGACGGTTGCGAGAATGCCGTGCGTCGAGCCGATCCCGCTGCGACTCACAGGTACCCACGACGCGCCCGACGCAGTGACAGCAACCGGCCCAGCAACGGGAGTGCATGCGCGGGCGATGCGACGAGACGCGAGAAACGGGCGCGCAAGAAAACCCCGCTAACCCTGCCGAAGACGCAGGGAACCGGGGTTCTTAAACGGTGCGGAAGGGATTCGAACCCCCGATGACCCAAAGGGCCATACCGGATTTCAAGTCCGGCGCATTCAACCGCTCTGCCACCGCACCAATCCGCCGCGCCGGCTGCTGCCCCGCGTCGCGAGCACCATCCTAGAACCACAACTCAGCGCGGCAACTCACCGCCCGATTGAGCACCCAGCGCGTCGTCCAACTCGCCCTCAGCAACCAACCTCACCAGGCCGTCCGCATCGCGCAGCGCAACCCGACCATCCGGCGCGATGCCTGCCAACACCCCCGCCAACACCAACCCGTCGCCACGCCGAAGCGAGATCGGCCCGTCGAGCCCGTGCAAACGATCAAGCACACCCGACACCTCCTCCGCATCCAACTCGGCCTCGGCCGACCGCATCACGGGTTCCACGCGCTCGAGGAGCCCACGCGCAAGCCCATCGACATCAATCGGCCCGCCGCGCAGCTCCGCCAGCCCCACCGCCCCCGCCGCCACACCATCGGGCAGCGTCGCCGACACGTCGTTGTTCACATTCATCCCGATCCCAACCACCAGCACGTGCCCATCACCAAGCGCACGCCGCTCGCACAGCACTCCCGCGAGCTTCAGCCCGTCCACCAGCACGTCGTTCGGCCACTTCACCCGCGCACGAACACCAACCGCCGCGTCGAGCACCTCGCAAATCGCAAGCCCAAGCCGAAGCGCCAGAGCACCTCCCATCGGCCCATCGCTTGCCGCACCAACACTCATCCAAAGCCCGCCCTCCGGCGACGCCCACACCCGCCCGCGCCGCCCACGCCCCGCCGTCTGCACGCGCGACACCACCGCGATCGGCAGCCGCTCACCGCGCACCACACGCCGAATAAGCTCATCGCTCGTCGAATCAACACTGTCTAAGGAAATCAGCCGCACGCCCCGCGCTCTCGTCGGCACCGTCAGCGAGCCCGACCGGCCCGCACGATGTACCACGTCCCGATCACGCCGAGCACCACCGCACCCACGACCGCAACCATCGGCACATCCCGCGACAGCATAAGCCACGAGCTCACGCCGATCGAGACCCACATCGCAACCAGCGACATCACCACCGCACGCCTCGGCATCGCAACGCCCGGCTCCAGGTACCGCAAGAACGGCCCAAAAAACCGATTGCGAACCAGCCGACGCTCAAGCCACGGACAACTCCGCGCAAAGCACCACGACGCGATGATCAAGAACACCGTCGTGGGCAACCCCGGCACCACCGCACCAAGCGCCGCGAGCCCGACATTCACAACACCAAGCGTTGCCAGCGCCCAACGCCCAAGCCCACGACGACGGACCACGGCCGACCCGGCCGGATCGACCGCGTCTGCTGCTGGTCCTGGGATGGGTCGGGCGATCTGCGTCACGGGCACTCCAGCGGCAAGCCAAGCATCACTTCGGCTCCGCCCAAGTTGTAGCCGCCCACAACCCAACCCGCCACTCCAGTTGAGACCCAATCTCAACAAGCGACAGGCCCATGACGCCCATGTCCCCCTCAGTCCACAGCGCCCCAGATCACAACGCCCTGATAGCGTGCCCCACATGCCCACGCCCGCAAGAGTCCTGCTCATAACACTCGTCTGGGTCGCCGTCGCCGCGGGCTGGTTCGCCATCACCGCCAGCCAGCACCCCACCCGCGCGCTCGCACTCGGTGTCACCATCACCCTCGTTCTCGCCTTCGCGATCGCGGCCCATCTCAATCTCGCGCTCCGCGCCCGCCGCCGCAGACTCGGCACATCCCGCAAAGCGCCCTGGCTCGTCCTCATCCCAGCGATGCTCGTGCTCACAGGCCTCGCCCTCGCGATCATCCGCACGCTCTACACCCGCGCGGGGTACACACCAGGCCCGCTCGCGCAGCACTTCGCGATCGACCTCTTCGGCATGGCCGTGCACGTCGCAGCCGTCGCGGGCATCGCCCGCCTCTTCCAAACACGACCGGCCGCACCCACACCAGCCAACTCCGCCTAACGCTTCCCCCGCTTCGGCTGGCACTTCGGGCACGCGAAGCACATCCGCGCTCCAACCTCCCACGCTTTGATCCGCCCATCGCACCGCGGGCACCGCTCCTTCTTGTAGACATGCACCCGCTGGTCAGCCTTCATCCGCCCCCTCGACACGCCCACCTCCGCCGGGTCCGTCGTGATGATCCGGTTGTACTTCACGCCCACCTTCAGCATCTCGCACACCGCCGACCACAGCCGATCGAACTCCTCCGCCCCAAGCGAAGTCCCCACCCGCTCGGGATGTACCCCCGCGATAAACAGCGCCTCGGCCCGGAAGATGTTCCCAACCCCCGCGATCACCGACTGATCCTGCAGCATCCGCCCCACCGCCGCCCGGCTGCCCATCACCCGCTCCCGCGCCGCATCAACATCCACATCATCCCGCAGCGGGTCCTCACCCAGACGCGCCGCGATCCGATCGCGCCCCGACTCGTCCATCACCTCGCACGCCGTCGGCCCATTCAGATCGAACGCCTTCGCATCCCCCACCACCCGCATCCGCACCGCGCCGCGAGGCTCCGGCACCGCGCCATCCGCACCCACCGTGTGCCGACGAAACTTCCCGTACAACCCCAGGTGTACATGCACGATCTCGCCCGAGTCCCACCAGTAAAACAAGTGCTTCCCGAACGCCTCGACCCGCGCCAGCGACCGCCCATCGACCGCCGCCGCCCCATCGGCAAACCGCCCCTGCGGCGACGACACCGCAAGCCGCTGCCCCACATAGTCCCGCGTGTGATCACGCGCAAGCCGATGAATCGTGTGTCCCTCAGGCATAGACCGCGACGGTAGCCCGCCACCAGTTATCGGCCCGTCCCAACACCCCACGCCCCGCGTTCAAAGCCGCCCAAAGCCAACCGGCGAAGGGCCGCCCTAAAACGCCGCCAAGGCTGCAAGAATCCTTGCCGGCCCCACCCTGTTCGGGTACGCTTTTCGTCGTCCGCCCGCGAAAATCACGCCGCCACGCCGGCGCATTCAGGAGAAGAGAAACATGAGCCAGCCTACCCCCGCCGCCGCCCGCTGGGCGACCTATGCCGCCGCCGCCAGCGCCGCAGGCCTCGCCTCGACCGCCGACGCCGCCATCGTCTACTCGGGCGACCAAGACATCCTCATCCCCCAGTTCAACTCCTTCAACCTCAACCTCGACGGCGACGCCTACTACGACATCCTCCTCAAGAACTACGTCTTCGGAGGCAACTACCAGGGCGCCACCGTCAACTATGCACCGGGCAAGGTCGTCGGCTTCACCACCGGCCTGAACTACGCCACCGCACTCGCCGCGGGCGTCACCATCGACGCCGCCGCGACCGCCGGCGGCCCGTTCGCCGTCTCGCTCGCCTACGGCAACAACCCCGACTCGCAGTTCGACCACACCGCCGGCGCGTTCATCGGCCTCGAGTTCCCCATCAACAACGTCAGCCACTTCGGCTGGATCCGCGTCTCCATCGACAACTCCGCCGGCACCTTCATCGTCAACGACTGGGCATACAACGACACCCCCGGCGGCGCCATCCAGACCGGCCAGATCCCCGCCCCGGGATCGCTCGGCCTCCTCGCCGCCGGAGCACTCGGCGTCAACACCCTCCGCAAGCGCCGCAAGGCCTAAGCCCTCCAACACAGACCACACCAAAAACCAAGCACAATCCCAAGCCCCGGGCCCACACCAGTTGGCCCGGGGCGTTTGCTTTGCCGATCATCACCTGCGCATGACTGCCAACATGACCTCCCACACACCAACACCTCCGCGCCAGACCAGTCCCACGCGCCCCAAGCGCGTCCTGCTCATCGGGTGGGACGCCGCCGACTGGCAGCTCATCACGCCGCTCATCGCCCAGGGCCACATGCCCACCCTCGCCCGCATGATCGAGCAAGGCGTCTCGGGCAACCTCGCCTCCATGCAGCCCATGCTCTCCCCGCTGCTCTGGAACTCCATCGCCACCGGCAAACGCCCCGATCAGCACGGCGTCCACGGCTTCACCGAGCCCGACCCAAACGCCGCGGCCGTAAGGCCTGTCTCCAGCACATCACGCAAGTGCAAAGCACTCTGGAACATCGCCACCCAGGCAGGCCTCCGAACCCACGTCGTCGGCTGGTACGCCTCCCACCCCGCCGAGCCCATCCTCGGCACGATGGTCTCGAACCAGTTCGAGCACGTCCGCCTCGAGCCCGACGGCTCACCCTCCGCACCCACCCCCATGGGCGTCCACCCTCCTTCCGAAACCGACCACCTCGCCAACCTCCGCGTCGCACCCGCCGAGATCGACGCCTCGGCCATCCTGCCCTTCATCCCCGACGCCGCCAAACTCGCCGAGCGCAACGAGGGCAAGCACGTCGGCGCGCTCCGCCAACTCATCGCGCAGACCGCGACCATCCACGCCGTCAGCACCGACCTGCTCGCCCGCGACGACTGGGACCTCGCCTGCCTCTACTACGAAGGCATCGACCGCTTCAAGCACGAGTTCATGGACTTCCACCCGCCCAAGCTCCCGGGCGTGTCCGACGAAGACTTCAACGCCTACCAGCACTGCGTCAACGGCGCGTACCGCTTCCACGACATGCTCCTCGAAACGCTGCTCACCATCGCATCGACAGAGAGCGACACCGCCGTCATCCTCATCTCCGACCACGGCTACACCTCCGGCCCGCGCCGCCCCACGCCCGAGCAAGCCGCCGCAAACCCCGCCGCATGCCACCGCCCCTTCGGCGTCTTCTGCGCACAAGGCCCCGGCTTCACTCCCAACGCACGCCTCTTCGGCGCCTCACTGCTCGACATCGCCCCGACAATCCTCGACCTGCTGGGGCTCCCCGCCGCCCTCGACATGCCCGGCCGCGTCCTCTCCGAGGCCCTCACCACCCCAGAGCCCATCGAGCGCATCACCTCATGGGAAGGCGTCGGCGCCCCCGACGGCTCCGACGCCGGCATGCACCCCGCCGACCTCCGCATCGACCCCGCCGAGTCACAAGAAGCCCTCGCCCAACTCGTCGAGCTCGGCTATGTCGAAGCCCCGACCAAGGATGCCGAGAAGACCGTCCGCGACACCATCGCCGTCAACCGCATCACGCTCGCCGAATCGCAGATGGACGCCGCCCAACCCAAGCGTGCCCTCGAAACGCTCGCCGAGCTCGAGGCGCCCTACGACACCCAGCCCAACGCCCGCATGGTCCGCATCACCGCACTGATGGCCCTCGACCGCCGAGCCGACGCCCGCGCGGAGATCGCCGCCCTCCGCGGCCAGCTCCCGCCCGCGCACCGAGCCGCGCCCCGCCTCGACCTCATGCTGGGCGCCATCGAGCTCGCCGACAAGAACACCGACAGCGCGCTCGCCATCCTCGACCGCCTCGCCAAAGACCACCCCACCATGGCAGGCCTGCAATCGCGCCTCGGCGCAGTCCTCCACGAGGTCGGCCAGTTCGAGCGCGCCGCAAGCGCCTTCGACGCCGCCCTCGCCGAGAACAGCGACGACGTCAAGGCCCGCGTCGGCCTCGCGCGAACGCACCTGCGCACCGGCGACCCCGAAGCCGCACTCGACGAGGCAATGACCGCCGCCGAGCTGGTCCACAACCTGCCCGGCGCGCACCACATCGTCGGCGAGTCCCTCCTCGAGCTCGGCCGCCCCGCCGACGCCGTCCAGGCCCTCACCCTCGCCCTCGCCCAGGCCCCGCAATACGCGCGCGCCAAGCGCGCCCTCATCCGCGCCCACCGCGCACTCGACCAGCACGACCGCGCCGCCGAACTCGAAGCCGAGCTCATCGCCGCCGGCGAGCGCCTCGGCAACACGTCGCCCGGCCGATAACCGTGTGAAGTTCGGCCCGCAAACACCACGCCAGCAAGCACCAATAAACACCCGCAACCCAGCGTCCGATTCGATCCCAAGCGAGCACACCCTCGCCGCACCAAGGAATCGAAGACATGACCACGCGACGCAACGCCGCACGCTTGCACCACACCGCCGGCCAAGCCCACCTCGAACAGCTCGAGCCCCGCGTCATCCTCTCGACCACGCCCTTCGGCGTGCCCACCCTGCTCAGCACGGGCCAGGACAGCAACCCCACCGACGTCCAGGCCGGCGACCTCAACGGCGACGGCATCACCGACTTCGCCGCAGTCAGCGGCAGCACCGCCGACAACGGCGCACGCGCCATCACCCTGCTCCTCTCACGCCGAGGCGCATACGAAACCAAATACATCCAGCACGACGGCGGCGCGAACCTCATCCGCATGGGCGATCTCGACGTCGATGGCGACCTCGACCTCGTCTTCACCGCCGACAGCAACACGTCCCTCCGCCGCGTCTACAACGACGGCAACGGCAACTTCTCCGGCAACTCACAGGCGGGCACGTTCAACGACGGCAACTACAACGCCTTCGCCGACTTCGAGCTCGCCGACCTCGATAACGACGGGCGACTCGACCTCGTCCAAATCGCCGGCCGCGACATCTTCGTCGCAAAGGGCTCCTTCAGCTCGGGCTTCTTCTCGTTCGGCGGGATCACCGCACGCAACTCGCAGGATTACATCGATGTCGAGCTCGGCGACATCGACGGCGACGGCTTCCTCGACATCACCGCGATCGAAGCCTTCTTCGACGTCGACACCTACCTCAACCGCGGTTCCAACCTCAACTTCGATTCAACCTCGGGCATCTTCGTCGGCGACCTCTTTGGACCGACGAGCTTGGACAGCGTGACCCTGCTCGACACCGACAACGATGGCAAGACCGACCGCATCGTCACAACCGACGCCGCCGCCAAGGGAATCTACCTCAGCGAGAACGACTCCACCGCCGGCAACTACGACATCGACGACATCGACTACGTCGAGACGCACGCCGGCGCGATCACGAGCATCGCCGCAGACATCAGCGGCGACAACATCGACGACCTGATCTTCACCACCGGCTCCAGCGGCAGCGTCCTTATCCACATCTTCGCCGGACGCGACGCGGGCCAAACCGTCCGCGTCGACATCGGCCGCACCGCCGACCGAGCCTTCGCAACCGATATCAACGGCGACAACCGCACCGACCTCGTCATCCTCTCCGGCACCTCGCTGGTCATCCTGCCAAACCTCGGCAACATGACCTTCCCCGCCGACCACCTCACGTCCGATATCAACGACACCAGCCGCATCGACCTGATCGCCTGGGGCGACTTCAACGGCGACGACATCCTCGACTACGCCGCCTGGGCCACCGGCGCCGACACCAGCAACCGCCTCTACATCGGCCAAGGCAACGGCCGCTTCAACCGGCTGGAGCTCAGCGGATCAGGCCTCGATCCAATCGGCGGAGCCCCGCTGACCCTCGCCATGGCCGACCTCGACGGCGACGGCCGCGACGACCTCTACGCCACCAGCGCCTTCAACGGCGGCCTCTACCTCAACACCTGGCACTCCACCAACACCGGCGTCACACACGAATCAAACGCCATCGTCGGCACGGGCTACGGCTCGGTCTCCGCACTCGCAACACACGGCGACTTCGACACACGCTTCGACGGCGACGAGATCGCGATCGCGGTCGAAGCCGCGAGCGGCAGCAGACTCTTCATCGTGGGCATGAACCCCGACACGGCCTCCTTCGCCGAGTACGTTGACATCACCATCCCGTCCGACGTCAACGACATCACCACCGCAGACTTCGACAACGACGGTGACCTCGACATCGCGGTCGCCCACGACGCCGGCGTCTCCGTCGTCAACATGGACGACCGCCGCAACGCCATCGGCATCAACACCCGCTTCATCGAGAACGGCGCAGAAGCGATCATCGCCGGCAACTTCAACCGAGACACACTCCTCGACATCGCGGTCCTTGACGGCAACGGCTACGGCGACGCGCTCTTCCTCCGCAACCTCTCCCCCGAGTCCGACGCGATCGCCTTCAAGCTCGTCAACACACCCGCCTATACCGGCAGCACCGGCTACTACAACGACATTGCCGCCGCAGACCTCAACGACGACGGCTACCTCGACATCGTCACCCTCGACCACCGAGACGACCGCATCATCCTTCTCGGCGACGGCATGCTGGGCCTCACGCCACTCGGAAAGATCACCGCCGGCGTCACACACCACAGCACACACCGCGCCCACGGCCTGCACCTCGCCGATGTCGATCGCGACGGCGACCTCGACATCCTCTCCGTCGCCGGCATCGCCGACACACCACGCACAGCCATCCGCATCGTCCACACCTACGGCGACAACGTGCTCCACCCCTCCGCCAACGCGTTCATTCCCGGCGAAAAAGACCCACGCGAAATCGCCTACGGCGACTTCAACGGCGACAACCTCGTCGACATCGCATGGCTCGCACAAGACCGCAGAACCTTAACGATCGAAACCCAAAGCGCCGACGGCACCTTCACGATCACCGACGAGATCAAGCAAGTCACCTTCGACACCGGAAGCTACATCATAACCTCTGTGTCCTTCTCCGGCCGAACACTTGTCACCGGCGATCTCAACAACGACGGGCTCGACGACATCATCATCGGCGTGAACGCCGGCATCATGGTCACACTCCTCGGCACCGAGGACGGCTTCGCCAAGCGAAACAGCACCGAACACGAGGGCCTCCACAACGGCATCTTCCGATCCAGCCCCGTCGGCGCAACGTGGCGCGGCACCACCCTTCAGGATGTCGACGGCGATGGCACCCTCGATGCCATCGTCGCATACGACCGCATCGGAACAGAGCGCTTCGCCATCCGCCCCGGCATCGGCAACGGCCTCTTCCGCTCCGGAGCACAATCCGAGTTCCGCACACTAAGCCGCACCGTCGGACGCACCCCACCACTCGCCAGCAACTTCTTCGACGAGGACGGCACCGAGTACGCCACAACCTACAACGTCAACAATTCAACCCAAATCATTATTTTCTATAAAGACTGGAACGGCAACGATCGCGCCCGGCTCGTCGTTGCGCCAGCGCTTGCCAACGACACCAAGCTCACCCGCGTCGATGTCAACAACGACGGCTACGCCGATATCGCATACGTGGGCACCGACGGCAACGTCCACGTCCTCCGCAACGACGACACCACGACATCCTATCGCTTCATCACCGACACCTACACCATCCCCGGCGGCACATCCGGATCCGTCCTCTACGCCGACGTCACCGGCGACGGCATCAAAGACCTCATCACCACAGATCCCAACGGCATGGTCGTCCTCGCCGGCAACCGCGTCGGCCTCTACCCATCCTCCTTCCGCATCGACGCGAACCTCGCCAGCGCAACACTCGCCACCGCTCTCGTCGACGCCGACAACGACGGCGACCTCGACCTCGTCGCCCACTTCGACCAGTTCTTCAACCAAACCGCCTTCGGCGTGCTCTCGAACCTCGGAGCGACGCCCGGCAACCTCTCCAACGCCGCCCCCTTCGCCCGCGAGAGCGGCGGCGTCCTCCCAGGATTCGCCGCCTCCGTCGACCCTTACGTCATCACACACCAGGCGATCGTCTCCGCGATCACCGCCATCGACTACGACGGCACACCGCCCTCGTTCCGCATCGTCTCAAGCCCCAGCGGCACGCTCACCGGCGACGCCGACATCCTCGACGGCACCGCACCCTTCGGCCCCGGCGACATCATCCGATGGACACCGCCCTCGATCACCGGCGGCACATCGACCGTCGCCTTCCGCGTCGTCCTCACCGACGGCACCTTCGAAACCACCGACCCCATCGCCATCCGCGCCGTGGTCAACAACCCACCCACGATCTCAGCCCCACCCATCCAGTCCGGGCCCAGAGTCGGCGAGTGGTTCCAGATCAACTACAACGCCATCGCTGGCATCTGGGACGCCGCCGACATCGACGGCGACCCGCTGAGCATCGTCATCACCGCCACACTCGACGGCAGCGTCACACTCAACGGCAGCACACCCGTCACGCTCGGCGTCACCACACTCACCGCGGGCCAATCCATCATCTGGACACCCGCCACCGCGGGCGGCACAACCGCCATCCGCATCGCCATCTTCGACGGCATGAACCAGTCCCTCGAGTCGGTCGCCGTCCGCTACAACGTCGCAGCAGCAGCAGAGCTCGCCGCGCCCACCACCGACCCAACCCCGACACCGCCACCCGCACCCGCACCACACGCGCCCACCTGGCTCGACGCCGACACCGCCGACTTCGGCCTCTTCAGCGACCCCGCCGACCCCGAAGAAATCGCCCTCATGGCGAGCCGCTAAGCCCGGGCCACGCCAGCGTCGCGTCCTCCAGATACACGCGGCGCACCGCCCCCTCGGGCCGCGCCCGCGTCGCGTCCACGCGCAGCTCAATCATCTTCCCAGGCTGCTCACCAACGCGCACGATGTGCTCGCCTTCCAGAAACGCGTGCCCCCGCACCACACGCCCGCCCCACCGCTTCGTGTACACCACCGAGCCCGTCCCGGCGTGCACCACCTGCACCACCGGCTCATCAGCGCCCACAACCTCGATCGTCGGCAAGTACGCGACCGGCTTCCGCCCATACATCTCGTCCTGGTGCGCCGTGATTGGCCACATCGGGTACTGCTCGCCCATATCGATGACCCGACCGTTGCTCGCGCCCGACGCACGCCTCGGCCAACACTCAAACGTCATCGTCCGCCCATCGGTATCGAACCGCACGATCCCATACCCCTCAGCCAGCCCATCGAACGTCGACGCGTCACCCGCCATCGGCTCACGCGTCGCGTTCGCATACGCCAGCATCGAGACCTTGTTTCCGAACCCGTCGACGAAGTCGCCAAGCAACGGGTCGGCCGCGTCACCCGCCACCCGGGGCGACGTCGGCTCCCACCGCCGGGCCCACACGTTCATAATCGCCGGCGCCGCGAACGCCACGCCCGCATCCCGAAAGTCGTTCACCCCGAGGTGTGCAACAGCCGGCAGGTGCTGATCGCCGCACAGCATCACCGAGAACGACCGCCGAATCTCTTCCAGCGCCCGATCCCGCCCCCGCTGAGGCCACCCGTTCGAATCGAAATCCATCACATACACCTCGCCCGCGCTCGCGTCGAACGCCTCACCCCCAGGCCCAACCCAAGGCCCGCTCCGCTGCCCAATGTGCGCGAGAATCGTCTGCGAGAGCACCGCCTTCATCTCAACGCCCGACCAGTCCCGCCCCCCCGCGCGCAAAAACTCCAACTGACGCTCACCAAGCAGCACAGCCTCCGGCACATCCACCAGCGCCGGATCAAACGCCTGCTCGCGCGTCACCAAGTCCGGCCGACCGGGCTTGCCCTCGATCGCCGCCAGCGCACCCAAAGGCCCCGTCTTGAACTTCCGGTCCTCAATGATCGCGAAGTCCACCCGCCCAACGCGCAGCGACGTGTAATACGTCCCGATCCCCTGCCCAATCGGCGTCGGGTCATGCGCATCGGGCAGATGCCACGTCTGCGCAAGCTCGACACTGCGCACGTACGCGGGGTCTTGCAGATACCCGCCATCGTCGCCGCCCGCACGAACCGACCGCACCCCACCCTCGCCCCACAGATTGCCCTGACCAACATCATGATCGTCCGGAATCGTCACCGTGGGCCGATCTCGCGTGACCTCATGAAACTGCCGACCAAACGCGAGCCACGACTGTAAATGGTTCCGATGGTCATACACCTGATCGCCCGCGAATAGCAACACATCGGGATCGTGCGCACGCAGCCCCGCCACGATGTCATCCCGAGGCCCGCGGTCCTCGTTCGAGTTGCAGCTCAGAAGCCCAACAACGATCTCGCTCTTGTCCACCGGGTCACGCCGAACCACGCCGCCGTAGATCGCCCGCCCGTCCGCCGCGACAACCCGATACTGCCAATCCCGCGAAGCGTCCCAATCCTCCACGCGAAACCGCGCACCCCACCGCTTCAATCCCGCCTGAGGACCACCGATCGCCGTCTCATCAACCGCCACCCGCCCAACCTCGCGCCACCCGACCCCATCCTCAACCTCAAGCACCACGTCACGCCCGACACCATCGGCCAGCGGATACAGCTGCGCCGTCAGCTTGAGCACGCCGTCATCCACACCCCCCCGCGTGTCAACCGTGTAGAGCGCAAAGCAGATCGCCTCTTCCGCCGGCCGATCAAGGTCGAGCCAATCGACCTCCGCCGCCCGAGACCTCGACGACGACACGCCCGGCATCACAAGAAGCAACAACACGGCAACCCAAAGACGATCTGTTCTACGCGTCATGCACCGAGCCTACCGCACACGCACGCGCCCGAAGCAACCACCACGCACGCGCGACACACGCAAGCAACGCCCGCATCACTCCGCAGCCGACGCCACATCCGCCGGCACAGGCCAGCCGCCCCCGAGCGCCGCGTACAGATCAACGAGCCGCAGCAACGCATCACGCTCCGCCGAGATTCGGCTCCGCTCGATCGCAAGCCTTGCCCGCCGCGCCTCGGTCACGTCCAAAAAATCAACCCGCCCCGCGGTGTACCGCGCAACGGACAGCTCCTCCGCATCCAGCGCCGATGCCTCGGCCTCACCAAGCCGATCCACCCGCTCCTCCGACCGCGCACGCCGCATGCTCGCCGTCTCGACCTCCGCGAACGCTTCGATCACCGAAGCGCGAAGCCCAAGCATCGCCTGCCGCTCGACGCTCTCGGCCTGCGCAACCCGGCTGTCGATCCGCCCACCCTCAAAGACCGGCACCGAGATCGAAGGCCCCGCCGAAAGCACGAACGCATCAGGATTCACCACATCACCGATATCCATCCCCTGCAGCGCAAGCGAGCCCGACAGCGCCACACGCGGGTACCGCTCGGCCTCCGCTGCACCAATCCGCGCCGTCGCCGCCGCGACCTCCCGCTCGGCCCGCCGCAAGTCCGGCCGCCTCATCAAAAGCTCCGCCGGCACGCCAAGCCCCGGCACCACATCACGCCGAGGCATCCGAGCCTCCGCGAGCGACACCGACCCAGGCGCAACGCCAAGCAACACCGCCACGCGAAACTCCGACTCACGCCGATCCGCATGCAGTCCCGGCAAAATCGCCTGATTGGCCTCGAGCTCGCGCCGAGCACGCGCGACATCCAGCTCATCTCCAAAGCCGGCCAAGGCCCGCGCCTCCGCAATCGCCAGCGCATCACGATCAGACGTGATCGTCGACTCAACAACCCGGATATCCCCGTCGATCGCCCGCGTCAGCACGACCTCGCGCGCGACCTCCGCCGCGAGCGCAACCCAACTCGCCCGCAAGTCCTCGACAGCAAACTCGATCTCCGCGTCCGCCGCCTCCACGAGTCGGCCAACCCGCCCCCAAAGATCAAGCTCCCACCCCGCAACAACGCCAAGCGAGTACACGTCGATCCCCTCACCCGCGGGCGCACCGAGCAACGCGAACGAGTCGTCGCCCGTCTCCGTCCGCGAGTACAAACCCTCCGCATCGAGCGTCGGCAAACGATCGGCATTGGCAACCCCACGCCGAGCACGCGCCGCGATCACCCGCTCCCGCGCCTGCGCAAGCGTCAGGCTCGAGTCAAACGCCCGGTCGAGGAGCGACACAAGCTCATCGTCGCCCAAGTGCTCCCACCAGCGCGTGATATCAACGCCGCGCGATGACCCCGCCCCGGCCGTCTCCGACCACACCTCCGGCGCAAGCGCCTCAGCATCAACGGGCACGTAATCAGGCCCGACCGAGCACCCACCCAGCACCAACGCCCCGGCCGCACCCACACCACGGCTCAATCGAAGGGCAACTCGAGAAGCACGCCAACTCACGAGCCACCCCCCGCCGCCTCGATGTACACATCAAACTGCCGCCCAAGCCCGATCGTCTGCAGGTCCTCATCGATCGCGTACACAACCTGCAGCACACGCGTGTCAACGAGCTCGCTCGTCCGCCCCGAAAGCCGCCGCTTCGGCACAACCAAAGGCTCAACCACAACCAGGTCCATCGCCATCCGCGTGCTCGCATCGCCCCGCGGCGACGCCCACGCACGCGCGTCCGGCGAGAACCGCGGAATATCAACCTCATCAACCTCCACACGCACATGCGTCCGCCCGCTCCGCCCGAGCACCACCAGCCCTTCGGTGGCCACGGAAGCCGGAGCAAACTCGCCCGGCCGCGTGTTCATCTGCAGCACCCGTCCATCGATCGTGCTGCGCACCGTGAGCAACGCCGCATCCGCCCGCGCCCGCCCAAGCTCGCGCTCCGCCTCGGTCACGCGAGCGGCCGCCGCGAGAAGCTCGGGCCCATCCGCGCCACCCTCCGGCTCAACAAACCGCGCCAGCTCCGCCGAAGCCTGCGCAACACCCGCGCGCCCACGCTCTACCGCAGCAACCGCCGTCGCGACCTTCGCCTCCGCCTGCCCCACCGCGAAGCGTCTGCGATCCACCTCCTCCCGCGCAATCGCACGCGGATCCGACACCGACGTCGCGATCTGAAGCAGATTCCGCCGATCCGCAAGGTCCGACTCGGCAACGCCCCGGTCGGCCTCGGCCGACGCAAGCGACGCCTCCGCCGAGCGCCCCCCCGCACGCAACGGCGGCACCGACGCGCGAAGCGACGCCAGCTCGCTCTCACGCACCACCACCTCCGCCGCCTTCAGCGCAACCTCCGCCTCCGCCCGCGAACGCTCCACCGTAAATAGCGCATCGCCCACGCCCACCGAGTCACCCACCGCGACATGCACCGCCTCGACCACGCCCGAAACATGCGCCGCAACCGCAATCGCCTCGCCCGCCGGCTCGCTCGTGCCAATCGCGCCGATGAACCGAGACACATCAACGCTCTCGGAAACACTCGGCGCCGTCGTCGGCATCCGCGGCGGCTCCTCCGCCGACACCACCGGCCGGTTCTGCACCACAAACCCAACACCCGCCACAAGCGCCACGGCCCCCACCACCGGCAGCGACCACGTCAAAACCTTCGATCGACCCGCCATCACGCATCATCCTTTCCAAAGCCCTCATCGCCAGGCTCGTCCGTCCGCCCAATCACACCGTCCGCCATATGACTAATCCGGTCCGCAAACTCAAAGATCCGGTTGTCGTGCGTCACCACGATCACCGACCGATCACCCTCGAGCGCCACATCACGCAGAAGCTCCATCACCGTGTGCCCCGACGCAGCGTCGAGCGACGCGGTCGGCTCATCGCAGATCAACAGACTCGGCTCGTGCACCAGCGCCCGCGCAATCGCCACACGCTGCTGTTGCCCGCCCGAGAGCTGCTTGGGCATCTGCTTGGTCTGCCCCGCAAGCCCAAGCCGCTCGAGCAGCTCCCGCGCCCGCCGCTCGGCCTTCTTCGTGCCAACACCCTGCGCCACCAAAGGCAGCGACGCGTTCTCTTCCGCGCTCAGCGCCGGCAGCAGATTGAACTGCTGGAAGATGAACCCGAGATTGTTCAGCCGAAAGTCCGCGAGCTTGCCGTTGGACATCCGCCGCAGATCCTGCCCAAGCACATCCACGTCTCCGGCCTCCGAGGTCAAAATCGCCCCGATCACCGAGATCAGCGTCGTCTTCCCACACCCCGACGGCCCGACCAGGAAGTTCATCTTTCCCGTCTCCGCCGTGAAGTCCGTCCCGCGCAGCACGCGCACTCTCGTCTGCCCCGAGCCGAACGACTTCTCCACGCCCGTGCAGCGCACCGCGAGCCGAGTCTCGGCCGGTGATTGTGTTTTCGTTGCTACCGCCATCACATGACTCCCATCAGCCGCGGAACACCGTCGCCGGATCAACAACAAGCACGCGCCGCATGCTGATAAGCGTCGACGCAAACACGATCACCACCGCGAGCACAGCCACCCCCACCGCGACCTCCGGCAGCAGGTAAAACCCGCGCAGTGCATCCACGTTCTTCGAGGGCCAGTTAAAGAACTGCGACGCCGCGAAGAGCCCAAGCCCATACCCGATCGTCCCGACGAACAACGCCTGAAACAGCGTCATCACGAGCAGCCGCCCGTTCCGCACACCGATCGCCTTGAGCGCCGCGTACTGCCGAAGGTTCTCCGTGATGAACTGGTTGAACGTCAGCCCAACGATCGCCACACCGATCAACGCCCCGAGAATCACCACCGTCCCGAAGCTCACCGGAATGCCCGTGTTCTTCAGGATGTACACAATCGATTCCATCCGGAACTGCTCGCCCGTCACGACCTTGAGCCCGGTCTCCTCCCCGATCGACTCGACAACCGCCTGCCGATCAGCACCCTCAGCCGACTTGGCGAGCACAAAGCTGAGCTGGTTCCGCCCATTGTTCGTGTACGCCGTCGCAAGGCTGTACCGCGTGTAGATCGACAAGTTCGCCGAGAACGCCGGCGACGCATCGACAATCGCCGCGATCCGCGCCCGCCGATCGTTCAGCTCAAGCGTCCGCCCAACATCAAGCTCCTCGCCCGGAAACAAGAGCCGAAACCCCGCCGGATTCATCGCGATCGCGTCGGGCATCGCAAGATCATCGATCGATCCAAGCATGAAGTTGTCCGGCACGCCAACGAGCGACGCGTCATCAATCCCAAGCAGAATCGCGTTCTCGAGCGTCCCCTCCCGCGTCCGCACCTGCACATTCGCCCGGAAAAACGGCACCGCCCACTCCACACCCTCCACACCCCGCACCCGCTGCAACACCGTGTCCCGCAGCGGAAACGGCGCATCAACCGTCTTCACGCTCGGATCCATCACCCAGATGTCCGCCTCGCGCACATCGTTCACCACACTCGACGCCCGCCCGAGCAACCCAAAGAAGATCGACACCTGCTGGCACACGAGCAGCGTGCTCAATGCCACACCAAACACAAGCCCCAAACACTTCGTCGGATCACCCAAGAGCATCCGCAGCGCCGTCGTCAGCATCACCCGTCCTCCGACTCGTTTGACTCGGCAAACCCATCAAGGCCCGAGATCGCAAACTCCGCAATCACCCGCGCCATCCGATTGATCCCCGCCTTGCTCGTCGGCGGCGCATGCCCCAGACGCGTCAAAATCTCCCGCGAGTGCTTCGCCGTCACGCACAACGCCACCACGCCATACACCAGATCATCGAACGTCTTCCCACGAACCCGAGACCCCACAATCGCGCGCACAATCCGCGACACCTCACCCTTGATCGGCCCCGCGCAGTGCTCCACAAACATCTCCAGGGCACCCGGCGTCGGCTCCACCGTCTCGTGCGCAAGCAACGCACCCGTCCAGGGGTGCGTCTCGCTCTCGGTCAGCACCAAACGCATGAACCACGCCACAAACGCCCGCAGCGCATCACGCGGCTCCGCAAAGCCCTCCACCCGCGGCATCGGCTCCTCGGCCACCATCTCCGCCGCCGCCACCGCCCACACCGCCAGGTAAAGCTCCTCCTTCGAACCGAAGTGGTACTTCACCGCCGACACGTTCGCCCCCGCCGCATCACAAATCTCCCGCACGCTCGCCGAGCGAAACCCAACCCGCGCAAACTCCGCACCGGCCGCGTGCAGCAGCCGATCCCGCGTCGCCTCAGATTTCTGCGAGACACCAACCATCGAGCCTCCAAACGCAGCCACTGACACCCAAGCAGGCGTCAACTATCTCAAACAGACGTTTTAGAACGACCGTTTGATACACCACGCTTCGGCCCAACTCAAACACCCGTTTCAGATTCCCCAGAAAAACCTCCGCGCACCCCCGCCCGGTACCCTTGGGCATGCACCGACTACTCAACGCCGCCCTCGCCTGCGCCGCATTCGCCCTCACCGCGACCCTCGCCCAGGCCGCCCCGACCACGTGGCAGCCGTTCATCCAGGCCGCCGCCGCCGAACTGGGCCCCGAGGCCCGAGCCGCCGCCGAGTTCCTCGCCGAGCACGCCCCTGAGGGCGACGCCAATATCCCCACCGACCTCCTTCTCGACAACCTCCGCCTCGCCATGCAGGCCCGCGCCGAGTTCCCCTGGGCCCGCGACCTGCCCACCGACGTCTTCCACAACGACGTCCTGCCCTACGCCGTCTTCGACGAGACACGCGAGCCCTGGCGCGCAAACCTCATGGACCGCATCCGCCCCATCGTCGCCGGCGCCACCACCGCAACCGAAGCCGCCCAGCGCATCAACCGCGACCTCTTCGACCAGCTCGGCGTCGAGTACAACACCGCCCGAAGCAAGACCAACCAATCACCCAGCGAAGCGATCGCCGAGGGCAAGGCAACCTGCACCGGCCTCTCGATCCTGCTCGTCTCCGCATGCCGCGCCGCGGGCATCCCCGCCCGCGCCGCAGGCGTCGCCAACTGGGCCGTCAAACGAGGCAACCACACCTGGGTCGAGATCTACGACAACGGCACGTGGCACTTCACCGGCGCCGACGAGTTCACACCAAAGGGCCTCAACCGAGGCTGGTTCGTCAACGACGCAGCCCGCGCCATCCCAGGCTCCCGCGAGCACGCCGTCTGGGCAAGCTCATGGCAACGTACCGCCCACACCTTCCCCATGATCTGGTCCCCCGCCGACAACTCTGTCCCCGCCATCGACGTCACAACACGCTACACCAATCCCAACAAAACCAATCCAGACACCGCCGACCACGCCCAACTCTTCCTCCGCCTCTGGACCACCGCAGGCGGCAACCGCATCGCCGCAACAGTCACGCACGCCAAAGAAACCGTCCAAACCCGCGCCGGCACCACCGACCTCAACGACATGCCCACGCTCACCGCCCCACCCGGCAAGACCATCACCCTCGCAGTCACACACGCCAACCAGACACGCACCACACTCCTCTACGTCGGCGGCCCCGGCCCCAGCACCATCGACCTCTACTGGGACGAGCTCGCACTCACCAAAGAACAGTCCCGCACCCTCATCAACCAGATCTACAACGAACTCGCCACCGCACGCCTCGCCGAAGCAAACGCAGCCATCGAAGCCAAGCAAATCACCGCCGCCGGCACCACCATGCGCTTCCTCGAGAAGACCTTCGGCGAGACCCCGCCCGAGGGCCACGCCCTCTACATCTCCCTCCACGGCGGCGGCGGCGCACCGCCCGAGATCAACGACCGCCAATGGCAAAACCAGATCAATCTCTACGAGCCCGCCGAGGGCATCTACATCGCACCCCGCGCACCCACCGACACCTGGAACCTCTGGCACCAAGCCCACATCGACCCGCTCTTCACAAAGCTCATTGAGACCTACGCGATCGCGCGCAACATCGATCTCAACCGCGTCTACCTCCTCGGCTACTCCGCCGGCGGCGACGGCGTCTACCAACTCGCCCCGCGCATGCCCGATCGATTCGCGGCCGCCGCCATGATGGCAGGCCATCCAAACGAAACCACACCCGAAGGCCTCCGCAACCTCCCCTTCGCCATCCTCATGGGCGGCGATGACAGCGCCTACGACCGCGCCGCCGTCGCCCAGCGCTTCGGCGATTCACTCACCAGCCTCCAAGCAACAGACCCCGCCGGCTACACACACCGCACCATCATCTACCCAGGGCGCGGCCACTGGATGGAACGCAAAGACGCCGAGATCCTCCCCTGGCTCGCATCATTCGATCGCACGCCGCGCCCAGACACCATCGTCTGGAAACAAGACGACGTCACACACAACCGCTCCTATTGGCTCAGCGTCAAAGACCCCCAGCCGCGCACAACCATCACCGCCAAAATCACCGACCAGACCGTCACCATCCACTCCGACAACACCGACCTCACCAGCGACGACCTCACGTTCCTGCTTCGCGACGATCTCATCGACCTGGACCAACCCATCGACATCGTCATCAACGGCCAGCACGCATTCACGGCAACCGCCATCCGGACCGAACACACCATCCGTACCGCGCTCGAAGACCGCCTCGATAAAAACCTCGCATACACAGCACGCTTCTAATCACTCGACGAGGCGGCACCCGAGACATCCCCGCTCGGCTCAAAGCCTTCTCCCTGCGGACGGCGCACACGCAGCCTGGAATCGCCGACAATCAATCGTGCGTCATGGCTGTTGAAAAGCCAGGCCCACGACCAGTTCATCAGAACCCGCACGCGGTTGCGGAATCCAACCAAGAACGCGATGTGAACGCCAGCCCAAAGCAACCACGCCGGGAATCCAGCGACACGCGCACGACCAACAGCCGCCACCGCCTTGTTCTTCCCAATGATCGCCATCGAGCCCTTATCTCGATACACGAACGGCCGCGTGCGCCGCGCCGACGATCCCGACCCAACCTCCTCGCGGATCACGCCGCCGACGTATCTCCCCATCTGCATCGCGACCTGCGCCACCCCAGGCAGCGCCCGCTCTTCACCCGCCGGCGTGAAGCTCGCCGCATCACCAAGCACGACCACCTCGGGCCGCCCGTGCACCGATTGTTCCGGACCTATTACTACCCGTCCCGCGCGTTCCTTGTCCGCACCGAGACTCTCCAAAATCGAACTCGCCTTGACCCCCGCCGCCCAGAACACATTCTGCGCCGGAAGAAACTCAGACCCGATCCGCACGCCGTCCTCGCCGACGTCGGTGACCCGCGTGTCCACGCGCACCTCAACGCCGAGACGCCGAAGGTCCGACGCAGCCCGCGCCGAGAGCGACTCCGGAAACCCCCCCAGTACACGAGGCCCGCCTTCCAGAAGGATCACCCGTGCCGTCGCGGTATCGATGTTCCGATACTCCCGTGGCAGCGTCTTGCTCGCGATCGACTGAATCGCACCCGCAAGCTCAACCCCAGTCGGCCCGCCACCGACGATTGCGAACGTGAGCGCCGCACGCCTTGCCTCGACATCCGCCTCGTGCTCCGCCGACTCGAACGCAAGCAGTATCCGACGACGGATCTCTGTCGCATCCTCGATCGTCTTCAAGCCCGGGGCGGTCCCCTCCCAGCTCTCATTGCCAAAATAATCATGCCGCACACCCACCGCCAGGACGAGATAGTCGTACGGCGCAGAGCCCTCAGCAACCACAACACGCCGCCGTTCCACGTCGATGCCAACGACATCAACCATGACGACTTGGCAGTCCGATCCATCCCCAAGCGCAGAACGAATCGGCGCGCTGATGTTCGCCGGCGAGAGCGACGCCGTCGCAACCTGGTAGAGCAGTGGCTGAAACACATGGTGGTTCTTGCGATCCAGCAACACCACCTCCGCATCCAACCCGCGCAGCCGCTTCGCGGCCTCCAGGCCCGCGAAGCCGCCCCCAACAATCACAACACGCGGCCGACGCGCCACACCTTCAGGGCTCCGCTCGTCCGCTGAAGTCACGCCCTACCTCCTAACCAAAGCCCCGCACAGTGCTCTCACGCCGAGTCTATCTACCCAGGACGTCACACACGCGTCAACGCAGAATCCAACCCCCGCATCACGCCCGAACTCAGCACGCACACACACCGCCGCTCGGAAAGGCATCGCCATGCCGCTCGCGCTCTCACTCGCACTCGCCGCCTCCATGACCGCCGTCACCGCCGCCAACCCCGAGCAACACGCCGACCCCGCCCCACTGCTTCTCGCGAACTTCAACACCCAAGGCACCAGCAGCACCGACCGCGGCGCCAAAGACCTCATCTCCGGCACCTGGCAAACCGTCAACGACAACATCATGGGCGGCCGATCCCAAGGCTCCGGCCAAATCCGCGACGGCCTCATGGTCTTCGCCGGCTCCATCAACACCAACGGCGGCGGCTTCTCCTCACTCCGCGCACGAAACACCCGATGGGACCTCACCCCCTACGAAGGCATCGCCGCTCGAATCCGAGCCGACGGCCGAACCTACGTCGTCCACATCGACACCGGCCTCCGCTACAACAACGGCAACGTCTTCTACAGAGGCTCGTTCACCACCGACCGCCTCATCAACGCCAACGGCGAGCCGATCACAACCGACGAAAGCACCGCCGAAACGCCCGCATGGCAAGACGTCTTCGTCCCCTTCGACCAGTTCGTCCCCGTGGTCCGAGGTCGAGACGTCACCGGCCGCGTCGAACAACTCGACCCCGCAAAAATCCAAGGCCTCGGCCTCATGATCGACGACGGCCAAGACGGCCCCTTCCGCCTCGAAGCCGATTGGCTGAAAGCACAGCCACGCCCCACACTCCGCTAACGAAGCACCGCCCAAACTAGCCACAAGGCAAACGAAGCGTCCGCGAGGATCTGTCCGGTGTGGGCCACATCGACCATGGAGTGGCCCGCAGCGTCCGACGACTCCGTCCGAATCTCGCGGTCTCCGGGAGACCCCGCACCGCGGCTCGCAATACCCCCCCGGGGACTCGAACCCCGAACCCGCTGATTAAGAGTCAGCTATTCTACCGCCGCAACTGATTGACAGTCAGTAGCTTACCACACGAACGACGCGCGGCATGTGCAGAATCCGGTGCAGTGCCGATTCGCGACAAGCCGCACCTCATTGCATCGCGTCCGTCCCAGTGCGTGCCGATGGGGACTGGCCAGGTAACTGTTGTCCAGCTCGAACGATGAGCGACAGCGTTGCCGGATCCGCGCCGGAAGGCCTCGGCAATTCTGCACTAGACCCGGGGACTTGGACCGCCACTTCACCACTCCGCACTCGATGAGCGAGCGCGTCGAGCAGCTGCTCCACAGTCGCAGATTCCAAAGCATGTGCTACTCGCTCGGTGCGCACCATCGGACCGTCACCAAAGGCGACGTAGTCGAAGCTTGCGTCAGCCAATACGGCGAACGCTGCTGCAGCCTCTACTGGTGGAGACTGCCCGACCGATAGTTGACGACGCACCGTCTCCGGATGCATGCCGGTACAACGCCCGATCTCCCTCCAAGAACGGCCACCAAGCATCGGCAGTAGCCGATCACGCATCGCCGACCACGGAGGGCGCGGAGCGACACATATACGCTTTGCCCGCGTCGACTCAGTCTTCAACTGTTCAGCACCCAGACTCACCAACCGTCACTCGGGTCCGGAGGCGTCTCATCTTCAGGATCCTCGCTTGGCGGCAACCCAAGCAGCCGCCTGAGCTCCTCGATCCAATCATCAAACGCGTCCGCTGTTTGGATGCCGGGTGCGACCGCGACCTCGCGGGTGCTCGCACCAGACAGGTCAGAGATCGCCGAGATCAGCAAGAGTGTCGCGAACAGAGAAGCACCAACTGCACGAAAACCGCGCAGTCGCTCGGCGCGGCCGAGCGACTCGATTTGTTGAACTGCCATTTAGGGCCCGATCCAGCTGCGGTGGGCCGGTCGCACGACGAGACACTCGCCGTCGAAACCCACCTAGTCAGCCAGCGGACGCCGCGGGCGATGCGGGGTGTGACGAGATACCGAAGACTTTTTTGTTCGGCTTGGGTTTGCCTTGCTCCCTCGATGCAGGCATTGGCATACTCACGGGATGCTGCCACTCACATCTGCGGCTTCCACGCCAACCTCACATCTGGGTGAAGCCGAGCTCTTCACACTTGTTGCCGCTGGAGATCGCGCCGCGGCCGCGGAATACCTCCGTCGTCAGGAACGCCTCATCCGCGTACGCGCAGCCCGCTCGATGCCAAAGCGGACGCGACGGCTCTTCGACTCGGGCGACATCTTCTCGACTGTGGCCCGCCGCGTTGACCGACTTGTAGCGCAAGACTCGCTTCGAGCCGAGAGCGAGGCACAGTTCACTGCGCTGCTGTGCGTCATGGCACGAAACTGTGCGATCAGCAAGTCTCGAATCGCCGATCGGTTGGAAGGGTGCCGCGACGAAGACCACGAGGTCGCCGAGGCGTACCACCGGCGTGCCGCGGAATCGCCGCACCGCGATGTCGATGCCGAAGACGTCATCGGCACGGTGTCCCAGCAACTCCACGATCCACTCGACAGGCAGATCCTGCTGCTTTGGCTGCAAGGCGAGAACCACGCACAGATCGGCCGACTGCTCGGCATTGAGCACGCGACCATTCGCCAACGCTGGACACGCATCCGCAGCAAGCTGCGAGCCTCGCTCGACAAGGCTGCCCAATGAACAGCGTCGCGACGCCAAACGAGTCGATCACCGCTCTCGCCGCTCGTGTCACGCGTGACGATGCCAGATTCAGCGATAAAGAAACCGCGGCCGCGATCGAAGCCATTGCCGAGTCCGATGGCGGAATTGAAGCCCTGCGTGTGCACTGCGACCGACTCGCTTCCCATGAAGTGCTCATCGATACCGCGATCGATCTCGTGCTGGAGGACGATCTACTCCGAGGCGACACACTCGAAGAGGCCACGGCAGCGCTTGCGCAACTGCACCCCTCGCTCGCACGGCAGATAACCCGCGCCGCATGGCTTCGCACGTTGCTCGAGTCGGTTGAGCAATCATCGCATGAGACAAAGACTCCCTTCGAGCTTGGGCCCCTTGACGCGACCGGCCAACGCCGTTTCGTAGCCCGTCACGCGATCGGCCATGGAGCGTTCGGGACCGTCTACTCCGGGATCGACAGACGCATGCGCATCGGCGGCGAGCCTGCGCCCGTCGCGATCAAAGTTCTCGACTCCGGACCAGCGGTGTCAGCGACGGCGATGCACGCCACAGAAGAAGCCGGCATGGCCCGCGCCGTCGACCACCCGAACGTCGTGCGTGTGTATGACAGCTTTCCCGAGCCCGACCTGGGCCATGTCGTTGTCATGGAACTCGCCACAGCGGGCTCGCTCGAGCAAGCATGGAACGCCAACGCAACACTCGCGGAAGCGAGCGAACTCGTTGAAAAACTCTGCGAAGGCCTGACTGCGTGCCACCGAGTCGGCCTGATCCATGGCGATATCAAGGCGGCCAACGTGCTGATGTGCGCGCGAGACGGGCACAAGAAAACCACGCCGAAACTTGCAGACTTCGGCATCGCTCGCTCGCTGCGACACCCAGCGGATCAGCGACGAGCCGATACGACATCGCAGCTCATCATGGGCAACGCCGCTGGGTTGGCTCCGGAACTGATCGAAGGATCCCCGCCGAGCGTGACGTCCGACGTCTTTGGGCTAGGTGCCCTCCTGCTCTGGCTATGCACCGGTTACAGCATCACTCAGGGCGAGGACCATGATCAGAGCGCGAACGCCACGCGGCAGCACTGGCTCGATGCCCTTCACGAACGAGACCCTGCCCTGCACGCCATCTGCGACAAGTCGCTTTGCGGATTGCCAGAAGGTCGCTTCTCGAGTCCCGAGGCCCTCCGAGACGCCCTGACCGCGTGGCGAACGGGACAAGTCATCCCCGAAGTTCGCATCCCGCCACTCCCGTCGGTCATTCGCTGGCTTCGATCTCACAAGCGAGCCGCGTTGGGCGCGGCAACGCTCGCAATCACGAGCACGGCACTGATAACGCTGGGCGGGACAACCCTCGAACGCCGCGCTTTCCAACGCGGCATCCATGAAGCCCAAGCAACTGCGGCCTCGCTCATTGGCGATGAGACAGATGGCCGAGCACGCGGCTTTCGCGGGTGGATGGAGACATCACTGGGGCTCCATATCCTCGGCGCATCGAGCGCACTTGCGCACATCTCTACGATTACGCCAGGCCCCAAGTACATCGACGCGATGCTCGCCGAGATCAACGATGTCGAGCAAACTGCAGGAGGCCCAACGCTGAAGTCTGCACTTTGGCGCATGTCACTTGCCGCGACGCTGCTTGAGGATCCGATCCCGCACGACATCACCGACGGCATCCTCAACGAAGCGAGCGCGTTTCTACGATCAACGCTGCCTCCGAGCGACGCGTCACTCGAGACCATCGCGACTCTCGAAGCCGTCAGTGTCGCAAAGCGCGAAGCGTTGTTCCGAACGCGAGGCGGTGGCACTCGCGTATCAGGCGACGATCTCAACGCGGCTTACGAAACGGTTCGCACATACCTCGACACCGCCAGTAGCAGATTTACGAACGACCTGACGGACCAACAACTCCGCGAGCCGCTCGACCGCCTCGCAACGCGCGCGGCATGGCATCTCGCAAGCCACCACGTCTTTGATGATGCGATAGTGCACGACTGGTGTTCGCGGCAGATGGCCGGCATCCGTCGCTAAACCACTCCGTGCGTGGATGCCATATTGCGCGCCTGCCAATCGCATCTGGGCATCGAACGACCCGGCAGACCTCGCTATCAGCAAGCGCGGCTCGCCACCGTGGCTCTTGGCAATCGCCTCGCGAGGTCGAACGTCCAGCGACCATCCTCGGCACGGCGGTAAACAACTTGGAGCACGCCTCCGTCCGGCACTTCAAACTCCTTGCTGTACGTCATGCCAATCGGCTGCGGGCTGCGATCGACGCGAATGAAAAGTCGATCCAGTGGTCCGCCGTGGAGTTCGACGGTGTACCCCGGCTGTTCGCATCGACGAGCAAAGCGGCGAGCAGTCTCAGTCCGGATGAACTCAATCTCGGGCGCGATGAGGTTTATGTCGTACATGCGACACGCCATCGGCCGACACGGGCGGGCAACCAGAGCAAGCCATCCGAGAATGCCGGCCAATTCCGAAGGTCACGCAGTGTCCGCACAAGCCTGTGCATCCATAGCGAGAATCACCCAGATATGCGTTGCGTGTCACGGACTCGGTCAGTTTCCACGACGTCGCAGGTGGCCCGAATGCGAGAGGGTATATGCGGCGATGCCGAACGGCATACAACGCACAGCAACTCGGGCTATCGGCACAACAGGAAGCTCGCCAACCTCAGCAAGACACTGAGCCGCCGTATCTTACGCCCTATTTTTCAACAAGCGGTGCATTATCCGGTGCATCAACAGGCCGCCCCAGCTCGCACGCCTGTGCACGGACCTGCCGCGACGCTGCGGCACCTTCCCGCCCCGCAACCAGCGCACCAGCTTGCAAAGCTGCGAAGACACCGATGCAAATGACTTCAAAGCAGCAACTTACGACACTCGCATCGCGACCACCAGCACAAACACCAGCACTGCCGGTGCGTTGCCATGCGACTCGTTGCGATTTGATGCATGGCTCGATACCTGCCCGCTGGCCCTGTGTGACCGCCAGAGCTGGGCCATACGAGCGATCGCAAGAACGACGCGATAAGCCCGAAACCGACGCGGGCGCTCGCGAGTCGATCGCCGGCTGCACTCGCTGCTCGGCGACAATGGCGACTGGTTGGAGTCGGCGGAGTTTTTGGACCCTACGGGTTCGAGATCGTGATCCACTTGATGCTGATCGATCTCGTCGGTACCGATCTCGGCTACGACTGACCAAATGAGAATCGTTCGCTCGCTGGGCACTGCTTACCGATTGGCTGAGTTTTTGGACAGCACGCGGACGATTGCTGTGCGAGCGCGAGGCTCGAAATGCCAATGCTAGCGAGAGACAAGGCGGATGCTGCGGCAAAGCTCTTCATCAAGGCAGTAGAACGCCAAGGCGCGCCGGCGGTCAATGGCTGCCGCCCTACATGCGAGAGATTGGCCGATCTTGTCTCGGGCGTCGAGACCAAAAGACCCGCGGTAGTGATCCGAAACCGCCGTTAGACTGACCCCTGGTAGCTCGCTGCATCGCCCTGCAACTGGTACAGGAACGCGGACAAGCGCAACCATCCGGCTAGCATCAAATTTTGCTAGAGAGAAATCGGGCCAGCTCTGCAAGCACCGCTTCTCTCGCCGGGGACTTGTCGGCAGGCTCGGGGCCGGGGGCTTCCGCGTCAAGCAGGATTCGGATCGCAAGATCCTTCGTTTCTGCGGAGCTCGCCGCCCGGTGAGTCATACGAAATCGGCGAATCGCCAACGCGTTCTGGTCGGCCCAGAGCACCTCCTGGTGGTGTTTGTCGTGCAGCCTCGCCAGGTATCGCAGTATCATCACGAAGAAAGCGACCACGATCAGTCCAACAAAGACTCGCTTCAACAATTCTGCGGTGCGGTTCGCTGATTCGGCTGCTCGGACCGCCGCAAGCTGAGAACGGAAGTCGGTGGCCGCGACTGCGAGGTTAGACCGGAGCCCGGCATCGCTTGTTGCTGCGGTATTCGCGAGCTCGCGGATGTAACGCAGGCCGAGAAGCCCATCTGGAGTCGCCCTCCGTCTTGGCATTCGAGGGTATTGCGCGATGTCTCGTTTGACAGCGTCGAGGATAGATGCCGGGTCATCAGGCTCGATCCGAGCCAGCCGAGCAAGCGATGCTTCGACAAAAACCCGTTCTCGCTCGGGCCAGGAATCGTTAATGTCATTGCTCACTTCCTGTATCGCCGCTTGTAGCGCAGAGAATTCCGCTCGATCACTCGAGACCAGCTGCGTAGCGAGTTCCGTCATCTGACCTACACGGCCATCAAGCAAACGCAGGAGTCTCGGGGTGCCTGCCGACTCTTCAACAATCACGAAGTAGCCGAGGCTAACCACGACCGTCGCAAAAAGAAGGGCGAGGGCAACGGTTGCCTTCAGGTAGGCCGAAGCGCTGCGGCGGTGCCTTTCGCGATGGTCTTCCAGTAGACGCGCCATGCCAGGAACATCGGAGAACTCGGGCGGGTCATCGGCCGGGACGACCTCTCGGAGTGAGGTACGAAAGCCTTCGCTCTCCAGCACGGCGCGTGCAACCTCTGCTACGTCCGCGCTCTCTACCGCTCGCGAGACAGAAAGCTGTGCCACGAGGTAGCTGCTCACCGCAGACAGTGGAAGCAGTGAAAACAGACCGAGGTCATACCAAATGTGTAGCAGCTGACGACCGGTAGTGTGATAAATGAGGATGTCTGTCGACCGTATCACGAGCAGGAGCAAGGCCGTCCCTGCAGCGGCCACAATGACTGCTGCTGCCGACGCGAACTGCCTCAGCGAGACCGCCTCGCTTCGCCTCAGGCGATAGGTAGCGGCGGAGAGCATCACTCCACAGGCGAGGTAGATAAGCCCGAGCGAAGAGTACCCAGACGTTTCAAAGTACTTCTCGTCAATCGTCGCTGATAGAGCGAAAACCGCAAGGCCGATAGCCAGCGGCCATGCAGCTGGAGCGTGTCGCCAAAGTGTTTGCATGGCCCCGTACCCCACCTTCTGTGACCTGCTCGTTGGCCAAAATTGTTGCTCACCGTCAACCTAGGCTTTTGGACCGCGGCCAGCTCACCTCGCCTGCAGCGCCGCTTCACAGAGTTCAATCAGCGGACGCACGACGTCCTGGCACTCCGCGCAGGCCACTTGCTCCGCAACCGCCGCGGCGTCCCGAAGCCAAACAAGCGCACGCTCATACTCTCGTCGCTCCATCAAGATCTCGCCGAGAACACGCCGCGGAGCAGGTTGTTCAGGAGTCAAAGCAACGCTGCGCCGCAAATCAAACTCGGCACTAACGTCGTCTCCTTGCGACCAGTGCGCAATGCCCTGACTTGCAATGGCTATGCCTGCATCGGCCGGAAAGTGCGTCTCCATGTACTCAAATTGCATCAGTGCGTCGTCATACAGTGCGGCGTCCATAAGCGCATTGCCAAACTCCAACTGCAACTGAAATTCATCAGGTATCAGCTCAGCCGCTCTCTTCCAGGCCAAGTAGCGCGGCATCTCCGCCGAGTCTTCAGGTGACCAGTTAACAGCTCGTGCCCACCACGATCTACCCAGTACGTCAGCGACCGTCTCGGTCGGGTAGATCAAGTACGACCGCTCGAGACTTGCTGTCGCAAGCTCCCACTCCTGTTCGATCCAGGCCATCTCTCCATCACGAAAAAGCAGGCTCGCATATCGCCGGCTTCGATTCTCGTCACGAAACTGATCTAGGTGAAACCGAATGTAGGCCCGCGCGAAATCTCTTTCCCCAGCGTTGAAGAGCAACGCGGCCAATGAACCATGCGAGCTGGCGTAAGCAGTGTCTTGCCCGCAGAGCAGCTCCGACCATTCCTTAAGGTCCTGCGCATTTGGGAGCTCCCCGCCAGCATCCCAGGAAACGACGCAGCACTCGACAACAAACGGAACCCAGTCCGCGCCCGCGTCCAACCCCGTGCGTACCAGCGTGCTGGCGCCGCGAGCGTCATTCTGCTTGGCATGTATGAACATCAAAAAAGGTGCGCCCGCGCCTTGCGCGATGTCGATGCGCAGCGACTCTAGTATCGAATCAGCAGCATCAGAAAAGCGCCCCTCACCTTGATAGTATTGTGAGATTCCAATCCACGCCAACGCACACGAAACGCCCGGATCGCACCTGGCGAATTTCCACCACTCTCTCTCTGCGTCGAGCCACCGGTCCTCCCTGACGGCGATCCACGCAAGCGTCGCAATCGAATTGCAATCTTGAGGATTCAGATCGTGGGCCAGCTGTGCATACTCCCTCGCAACGTCGATGTGCTCGCGATCTTCTGCGAGCTGTGCCGCCAACGCCAGAATCTGTCCGCGAACGTGCCCATCGACGGCATCTCCGCCCACTTGAGCAAGTTGCTCTGCCAACAACATCAACGCCGAATGTCCGTCTTCCAGCTCGCCCCTTGCGTAGTGAATTAGCATGGACGCGTACAGGACGGAGGCTTCGTGCGGAACACCCCAGATCGATAGTTGTTGCGGAACCTGTTGCGAACTGAAGCAGCCCGTCAGCGAAGGAGGTTGCCACACTACACGCCGCCGACTGCCTGGCTCAGCCTCCTCGCCAATACGGGCAATTTCGCGATGCAGCCGGCCAAGAGCACGCTCGGACGCACCATTAACCTGTGCATGCATCTTGTCGATCGGCTTGCGATGTTCGCGGTCTACCGCCAACTCAACATCCAAGCGCCAATCGTCGGAGTGCTCACGCCGCACGACAGTGACGATAACGTCAGGATCAAGGTGAGCCGGGGCTCGGCCTAAGTCGAGTGTCGCTCTTCGAATTTCGACCACACGACACCCAATCACGCGCAGCCGGTCGGAAACCCGCTGAACCAGCGCCGTGTACTCAGCCTTCTGCGGATCATCCACTTCGGTCGCGTCGAGCAACACCACACTCTGACCCAACGCGTCACCATGCGAGTCTTCGCCGTGAACCAGAACGGCGGGCGAAGTGAACCGGATAGCTGACCAGGCTGCTGCCAAGACACACGCGCCAAACACTAGGCACAACCACACAAACACCGCTTGCCCGGACGACGACTTCACGCGGCCGTAGCGGCGCCGTTGCTCCCACCACGAGGCAAGCAGGCACGCGATGTGCCACGCCAGCGAGAGAATGAACGCCGCCAAGATGGCGAGAATTGAGATGGCCAGTGCGGTTGAAGTACGCTGTGCTGATGCAGCTAGTGCTGCGATCACGAGCACCGGAGCGAGGCACAGGCTCGCCGTCCGGAAGACCGAGTTTAGGCGTCGTTCACTTTGCAAAGGTTACTTTATCAGCATTATTGTGAATTACGCCAAGTGCCCAGACACACAATACCATGACCAGGCGGAATGTAGCAAGTCAAGTGCAGTTGGGACCACCAAAGAACAGCTGTGGCCATGACCTGCCCCCGTTCATTGTGCCAGTTTCTGTGCTAAGCCGACGATTGTGCTGAGCTTGTCCCCGCTCCCGTACCAGCTGCAGGGTCGGCAGACACGCTTGCGATTCGCCACCCAACCCTCCCGACGTAACCTGATCCAGACCCTCTAGTGGTCCCATGTGGCATGGGCGCCGGCGATTTCCTTGATCCGACGTTGACGCACGGCCCTATCGCCCTTCACGCTCGCGTACCGCCGCGCGGCCCGGGGATGACGAAGCGCTTCGCATACCCGACGCTGGCGTAAGCGCTACGCCAGCTCCGCCATCGTCCATCGACGAACACATCTTACAGCCTACCCCTGAGCGTGTTCCGAAGGAAGCGCTTGTCCGGGCAGAGATCGCCGATCAGCATTTTCGGCCGACGCACCTCCGACCCGCCCATTTTCCGACAGGCATCTCGGACGGCTGTGCCGCCCTCGGCCGGCCGCAACGCGAACGCGATCTGCTACTCACTGAATCGGCTCTTCTTCATCGTCCGGACCTCCAAGCAAAGGCCGCATTGCCCCAGAATCATTGGCGCTGCGAGTGGGCCAGCAGACGGGTGCAAGCGCACGGAAGCTTTCCACATCTGCCTACTCGGATTCTGCAGACGCCATGTTGTTCCTAGTCTTTAGGATCAAGTCAAGCAGGGGTTTCGCGACTGCCGAATGATCGCGGCGATCGGAAAGCGCATCTACACTTTCGTCCAGAGCAAGAAGAAACTCTTCAGCAGCTCGGCCTGAAGTCGCCGAAATCTGGCCAACTACCTCTCCGCAAAGGTGAGTAGCGATCACACCGAGCCCCCTCAGCAGCTCAAAGTCGAGTTCCAAGGCGAGCTTCGCAGCCAAATTCACTGTAGTAGGTAGAGCGTGCACACGCGTGTTGGTCATCATCGACTCAACAGCGAGACATCGATTCATGAACGCCATACCTTTCCGCTCTTGTGAAGAAAGCCCTTCAACACCCCTTGAGGCGAGAGAGCAATCAACACCGTGCATCATGACGTGATATCTGGAGGCTGGGTGCAAGTACTCTGACTCAACACATTCCTTGTACACGAAGTACGACGTTGGATCAGAGAGTGCATAAAGCAAATAGGCCGCTGATCCCAAGCAATAGGCTGCGCCTTCACCCGAACTGCGGCTGGCCATTGCTATGTTTGCGACATAGTGGCCCATCAAGTTTCCACAAAGCTCGTCAGCCGCTGACTCCAGGCCGATATGGATGAGGTTCTTGTCGAGACCTAGAAAGGAGTCCCGCTCCGTCCTGGCACACAGGCTTACGCATTCAAGATGGCCGCAAATGGCGTGCGCGTACTCGTGGGCGAGGACGCATCGAATCAGCGCTGAAACAAGTCCATTCATCAGGCCACGAGTGTCCGCATCCGCTTCTCCGAGCCTAGCAAAATCAGCAAGCATCGACGAGCGGGACAATGCTCCGCTGTA
>ERZ1740067.240-NODE-240-length-45732-cov-7.478490_pt1 | contig 45732 bp, 36 predicted proteins | sample MGYA00581736_ERZ1740067 | MGnify/ENA primary metagenome ERZ1740067 (study PRJEB43018, sample SAMN04849236) | marine metagenome | isolation source: floating plastic debris | place: Pacific Ocean | collected 2008-08-27 | study: EMG produced TPA metagenomics assembly... | reverse complement strand
TGTAGTTTTGCAGGCTGAAATAGCAATGATAATGAAGCTACAACACATCTTGGAAAGTGAAGTAAAAGCAGCGATACAATCGATTTTTGATAAGGTGCTTCCATCGGTGGAATTTCAGCCTACCCGAAAAGATTTTGAAGGTGATATCACCATTGTTGTTTTCCCGATGTTACGTGAGATTAAAGGAAATCCTATTGATATTGGCACCAAAATTGGGAAATATCTTGAGGAGAATGTTGATGCAGTCATCAAGTTCAATGTTGTCAAGGGCTTTTTAAATCTTGTGATTTCAGACACTTATTATCTCACTTTTTTTAATTCCATTCTTGATCAAGAGCGGTTTGGTTATCAAAAGCCCAACTCCCAACCTGCCATAATGGTCGAGTATTCATCGCCTAATACCAATAAGCCCTTGCATTTAGGGCATATTCGAAATAACCTCTTGGGCTACTCTGTTGCTCAAATTCTTAAGGCCGCAGGCCATAAGGTATATAAAACGCAAATTATCAATGATAGGGGCATTCATATTTGTAAAAGCATGTTGGCTTGGCAAAAATTTGGTCATGGTGAAACACCTGAATCCTCCGGGATGAAAAGTGACCATCTGGTCGGTAAGTATTATGTAGAATTTGATAAAGCGTATAAGGCTGAAATTGCTGAGTTGGTTGCTGGAGGAAAGGAAAAACCTATGGCAGAAAAAGAAGCTCCAATTTTAATGGAAGCTCAAGAGATGCTGCGTCAATGGGAGTCTGGTGATACTGAAGTCGTTGCGCTATGGAAGAAAATGAATGGCTGGGTTTATGAGGGTTTTGATACGACCTACCAGAATCTCGGTGTTGATTTTGACAAGCTTTATTACGAAAGTGAAACCTACCTGTTAGGTCGGGATGTCGTCAAGGATGGACTGGAGAAAGGTGTTTTCTTTAAAAAGGAAGATGGCAGTGTTTGGATAGACCTTACTGATGACGGATTGGATGAAAAAATCGTTTTGCGGTCCGATGGTACAGCGGTCTATATGACCCAAGATATTGGTACGGCCATACAGCGGGTCACTGATTTTTCCGATATCAATGGTATGGTGTACACGGTAGGTAACGAACAAGATTATCATTTTAAGGTACTCTTTCTCATTTTAAAAAAGCTAGGGTATTCTTGGGCCGAGAAGTTGTATCACCTCAGTTATGGAATGGTCGATTTGCCTTCGGGTAAAATGAAGAGTAGAGAGGGTACCGTTGTTGATGCTGATGACTTGATTCATAATATGGAGGACACCGCTGCCCAAATCTCACAAGAATTGGGCAAGCTTGAAGGCTATTCCGAAGATGAAAAACAAGGTTTGTACCGAACCATAGGTTTAGGGGCTTTGAAATATTATATTTTAAAGGTCGACCCTAAGAAACGGATTCTCTTTAATCCGGAAGAATCGGTTGATTTTCAAGGCAACACAGGGCCGTTCATTCAATATACTTACGCCAGGATTCAATCCATTTTACGAAAAGCGAACCTAAAGGAGCACTTTGATACGGTAGAGACAACAATGGGTTTACATCAAAAAGAAAAAGAATTGCTGAAGACGATACAATTGTTCCCCGAAAAGATAGAGGAAGCTGCACACAATTATAGTCCCGCGTTGATTGCCAACTACACGTATGATTTGGTAAAGGAATTTAATTCGTTTTACCAGCAGGTATCCATACTGGGTGAAACAGACGAAGCAAAACGAAATTTCAGGATTATGTTGGCCAAAGAAGTAGGAGAGGTCATTCAAGACGCGTTTGGCTTATTAGGAATTCAAGTGCCAGAACGTATGTAAAAGAAAAGTCCTCACGATGAATGAGGACTTTACCTAAGTAACCAACTAAAAATAACTACGCTTCAGACGTAGAAGATTGAGAAGCTACGGCGGCACCATAAACGACCAAACCGAAGCCTATTTTATTAATAGCGTCTCCAATATTGTAAATAACATCCATGCTTAAAGACCAAGAGTCTCCACCTGGATTGTACCATCCTGCTGTACCGGCCATGTAGCCCAGTGGATAAATAGCCCATCCAACCAAAACAAACCAGCAAAGTGTTTTGTGTGCTTTCAAAATAGAACCTCCTGCAGCTTCAGCCAATTTCTTGGCCGAACCGAACCAGATTTCATACACAATCCAGAAATAGGCGAGTCCAGAAATGAGTCCCCATAGTGCTGGACCACTTCCGGTTGTGTAAACGGCTTCTCCGAAATAACCTGTAACCAACATTATTACAGAAGCAAAAATAAGCTTCCACATCAATGATTTCTGGGCTCCAGCTACTTTAAGTATTAGGTAGAATTCAACACACATTAAAGGTACTGTCAAGGTCCAGTCCACATAACGGAAAAATGTTGGTGATTCTCCAACCACGGCCCAATAATCACGCATGTAAAAGTAATGTACTGCAGCGATAAAGGTGATTAATCCTGAAACTAGGATTGAAGTTTTCCATTTTCTATCGAAATTGTTCATGGATAGAAAGAAAAAAGCAGATGCGGCCATCATGGCCATACACCCTACGAAAAAGGTGAAACCAACATAATCATCGTTGGCAATCTTGCTGACATCAGCCAACAAGGGTAAGTTTAAGAATAAAGATTTCATATAAATAATAGTTAATTAGATTTTGTTTAGACCAAATATAGAAAAAGTTAAACAGGAAAATGGTAAAAAATGTATAATATTTTTACCATATCTTTAAACGTAAATAGAGATGTTTCAATTTTGAAAAATATAATCCTGGTTTTAACAATTTTTGGGTTGTGGTTGTCAACTCAAATAAGTCCTCAAGTACAAGATTATTTGGCCTATGGATTAATATTGACCTTTGGCGTACTGCATGGCGCAAATGATATTACTTTAATTTCTTCATTATCAAATAAAAATCCTACAAGAAAGCTACTGGGAATGTATTTGGGTGCTATGGGATTAGTGACCTTTTTTTTTCTAATATCAAGAGGATTCGCTTTGGTATTCTTTATACTTATCAGTGCATATCACTTCGGCGAGCAGCATTTGGGAAGCAGAATGGAATACCCCTCCCGATATAGGCATGCATTGTTTTTATGTTATGGCTTGGTCATATTGTTTTTAATATTCAATTTAAAGTTAAACGAAACGATAGCCATTATTTCTGACGCATCGGGCTGGGTGTTTGCAAATGAAGTATTTCAATCTATTTTAATAGTAGCTTTAGTAGGCTTGCTAATAATTGCATTTAAAATGGTGCGCGAAAAAGAATTACGTATCAATGTTATTAAAGAACTATTCTACCTGATGGTATTGGCTATTGTTTTTGCCAATTCTTCTTTAGTCTGGGGTTTTGCGATTTATTTTATTTTGTGGCACAGTATCCCTTCTTTGTATGACCAAATCGGCGTGCTTTATGGCAAGGCCACGAAGTATACTTTTATCGCCTATCTTAAAAGCTCATATATCTATTGGTTGATTTCTATTTTGGGGTTATTGGTGTTGTATGGGTTGTTAAAGGATAGGGTTGATTTTTTTATAACGGTGGTACTGTATGTGTTAGCAGCCATAACTTTTCCTCATGTAATGGTGATGTCGAAGCTTGAGCGACTTAAAAAGTGATTCTAAAACTGAGATTAGGGGTAAGGCCCAACGAGGTATTATCGACGCGTTCGATTTCATTATTTTCAGATAAGCGATAATAACGGTCAAGAATATTGGTTCTCCCCGTGATATTAAGCAATGAAAAGCCCACTTTGGCATTGGTCTCTTGACCAACTTCAAAGGAATAAGTTGCTGAAGTATCTATCCTGAGATACTCTGGTAAACGGCTGCTATTGGGGGCTTCAAAATTGATTTGCGCGGGGAAGACTGTCGTATCCAACGAACCGTCCTCCACAGGTTCCGTGTAGGGTCTTCCCGTTCTGTAGTTGATACCAAGTCCGAATTTGAGTTTTTTGATTTCATACGTTCCTGCGAGCGTTATCGTATGTCTGACATCAAGATTATTGGGAAATACAGGCGGTACAATGCTATCGTAGGTGTAATCATTTTTATTGTAGGTATAGCTCAGCCATGTACTGTAGTTTTCTCCTTTTTGGTTGACCAAGAATTCAATACCGCGTGCCTCATAGCTGCCCAACTCCCCATTAAATTGGTTCTCATTTTGAAATCCTTGGGTTCTCGTACTAACGCCGTCAACATTTTTGTAAAATCCTTCAAGGCCCACATAAAATTGGTTTTTGGAATAGTTGAAACCTATCGATCCCTGTTTGCTTTGTGTCAAAGGAAGATCATTATCGTTTGAGAGTGTCCACCGTCGTTTTTCTACGCCCAAAAAATTTTGTTCGAGATCAATGCCCTGATTGGTGCTTTGGCTCTTAAATTCCCCAAGAATTTGCCCCCTTATGTAATTGGCCAGCCTAAAATTTAGATTGACTCGGGGTTCAATAAGAAATCGATTAAAAGAGGCACCAAATGAGGCTAAATTTTCAATATAATTTACCCGAAGTCCACCACTTGCAAAAAAGGTATTGTCACGAGAGCGAATATTCAATTGTGTATAAGGTGCCTGAACCCGAATGACATCTTTAGAATCTGCTCTGAATTCTGGCTGAACATTAATGGCCCTATTTGTAATTCCGGTTTCGATATATTGATATCCGTTAGTCCAGGAGATGGATTCGGAAATTTTCAAATTCGAATTGAGTTTTACGGCTCTTTCTTCGACAATATTCTTTTGGTCCAAACGCTGTACCTGATTCGGAAAAAAGCTTTGGGCGTCCAAATCGTATTTAGAAAAATAGATATTCGCATGGGTTGAAAAACTTTTCGTCCAGTCGGCATGCCATTGCAGACCAATGGATAGATTGGTTTGATCTAAAAAGCTTCTTGAGGTTTCATTGGTTTCCGTATCGGTCTCTTCAAAATCAAGGTTATTGTCAATAGCAATAAAGCTAAGACGTACCTTGTGGTAGTCGTTGATATCATACAATACTTTTCCGGAGAAGTCGTAAAAAAAAAATGTTTCATCCTGTTCTAGATTTTCATTGACCCTTTCATTTTGTTCGTTCCTTATCTCTGTATCTTGAAAAGCCCTGTCCGTAAAACTTCCATAAATAGGGGTATCCAAAAAATCAGTGGTCGATCTTCTTGCAGAAAACTGAAATGCCATGTTATCGTTCAGGGAAACCTGACCAAAAGCATCGCCACTGATAAGGGTAATGCCCGCACCACCAAAAAACGAATCTTCAATGGTATTCTTTGTTTCCATGGAAATCACTCCGCTTACACCATCACCATACTGTGCTGGGGTACCATTTTTATATATTGATACTTTTTCTGTCAAATAGGGGTTGAAAGCTGAAATCAATCCAAAAAAGTGACCCGATTGGTACATTTTAATACCATTCCATAAAATAAGGTTTTGGTCGTTGGTACCGCCCCGTATGTTGATATCAGAAACCGTCTCATCGATACTTTTGATGCCCGGTAGTGCCTGAATGCCGAACAGCATGTCTGGCTCGACCAATCCTGGTAAAAGACCCAACTCCCCGGTGTTTAGTGTCACACTTCCATCAGTTTCTTTTATGATTCCTTTTGTAAGGAATTCATAAACCACCACCTCATTTAGTTGTTCCCTTTGTTCTGCCAAGAGTATTTTAGGGCAACCTTTCTGTTCGATCAAGTCAGACACTGCAACTATCTTCGTGGTATAGCCCAAATATCGTATCTGAAGTGATGCTGACCGATTGATATCTTCTACACTTAATTTTCCTTGTGCTTTGTTATCTTTTGCTTTGTTAGTACCCAATACATCAATTGTGGCACCGTGTACTGTATTTTTTGCAAAATTATCGAAAACACGACCGCAAATATTCACCAATCTGGCTTTGCTCAATGTAAAGTAGCGTTCATTTAATTTTTTGATTTCTATACCCGTTTGCTCCGTAAGGTTTTTTAGAATTTCTGTGAATTCGACGGAGGACGGAACTTGAATCTCAATGCCTTGAAGGTTTTCATCGACATAAGAGAACTTTACATCAAAACGTTCTTCCAATTGCACGATATATAAGGTTAGGCCAATAACCCCTGTATCTTGAGCCAAGGTTTGTATTGCTCCTAAAAGCCCTAGGGCAAGCGTAAAATAGAAGTGTGCCTTATGGAGTGTTCCGTGCATAAAAAAGTACCTTATCCGTCTCCAATTTATAACGAATTTGGGAAGGAGTACTAATACTTTCTAACGCTAGATTGATGTCAGTGTTGTTGAACGTACCTGTAAATAAGATTTCGGTATCAATATTCTCTATCATCACTTCAATATCAAATTGACGTTCAAGTTCTGAGAAAACATAATGAAGCGGAACGCTTTTAAAAGTACTTTCATTTCTGGTCCATGAAGGGGTACTTATACTTATATTGATATCTTGATTGGATTGTATTTCACCATTCAAAACGGTAAAAGAATGACCGGCTGGCAATTTATGCTCGTTATCATTGAAATTTACACTTACCAAGCCTTCGTAACAGGTAACTTCAAAGAAATTTTTTCGACTCTTCACATTAAATTGCGTTCCCAAGACCGCTACTGTTCCTATATCAGTGGAAACCGTAAATCTTTTCCCTTTGGCTACTTTAAAAAAGGCTTCGCCTTTAAGCTCGACGTTTCGGTTGTCGCTCCAATTTTTTTTGCTGAAAGATAATGTGGTGCCTGAATTCAATATTACTGCAGAGGCATCGGGCAATTCCAATGCTGTGCGTTCAGCGAGTTGGGCGGTAAAGGTTTCATCACTTGAACCAAGATAAAAATAGGCACCTATAATCAGTACTGCTATAACTGCGGCAACGCGTAGAAATGGTTTAAACGGATTTAGGGGCAATACTTTCGTTTCCGGTGCAGATTGTGCTGTCTTTAGGCTATCCCATGCTTGATTGACATTGAATTCAGGAGCTACCATATTCTTTGAGGTCTGGACTATTCTCATATAAGAGGCGTATTCACCAGACTTTTTGAATTCAGCCAACTCTTCTTCTGAGAGTTCATCATTTAACCATTTAGCCAAGTAATTTTCTTGCATGATTTCTATGCTTTACCATATTTATAACAACTTACCTCTTCAAAACCCTACTTTTGAAGTAAATCATTCATCTGTAATAATTTTTAACCACTAACCATGTTCAGATTCCATCTATTTTCACCCTTAAGCTTTTCAAAGCTAGGTGCATGCGTTTCTCAATAGCTTTGACACTTACATCTTCCATTTCTGCGATTTCACTGTATTTTTTTCCATCAATTCGATTCAAAAGAAAAGTCGTGCGTTGATTTTCTGGAAGGGCGTTCAGCGCTGTTTCCAATTTTTTTTGAAACTGTTTTTCTTCTAAAATATATTCCGGTGATTCTTTGTCAATGGATTTTGAATGTTGGTCAGCATATTTTAATCGCACTTTCTCGGCCTTTAAGACATTGAGATAAAGATTGTTTGCGACTGTATATAAATATGATTTCGCCTTTTCAGAAGGCACTTTGGCACAGTTCTCCCATAGTTTTACAAAAGCCTCTTGAACGGCATCATTGGCTTTTTCTTCATTACCAAACTTATAATAGATGTAGTTAAAAACCGTTTTGGAATTAGTCTTGAATATTGAACTGAAGATATGTTCTTCACAAACGTTGCCCATGCATTCCTTTTTACAAGGTTCCCCAAAGATATTTGAAAAAATATGAACTTACAGGTAGGGTATTTTGACAAATGATTGTTTTTAAAACCATATAAACATGAAATTATCCAAATCGTTATGAAAAAATTAATTTACAAGTTGATGATAGCAAGCTCCGTGGCCTTGGTCACGCTATTTACGGCTTGCCAAGAAGAGTTTGAAGAAGTTGGTAGTGATGTGCAAGAAACCCTTGAAGCAGATTCTTCTACTGCTGAATTGATAGTGAATACGGCCTCGAATGATGGTTCTTTCGATAATATTGTTGATGAGGCCAGTTGTATTGCAGTTCAGTTTCCATACACTGTAGAGGTTGCAGGAATTCAAATTACGATAGATAGTATTGAAGATTTAAAATTGATTGAGGAAATCTTTGATGAGTTTGATGATGATGAAGATGTACTGAACATTGTCTTTCCTATTACCATAACCCTTGCTGATTTTGCCGAAGTGGTTATCGAAAGTAAAGAGGCGCTTCGTGAATTGGCTGCCGAATGTCTTGAGGGTGGCGATGATGATGATATAGAGTGTATCGACTTCGTGTATCCCATTACCATGTTCACATTTGACATCGACGGTCAACAGGCGGGAAGTGTCACTATTAATAGTGATCGGGAATTAAGAAGGTTCTTTCATGAGCGTGATGAGGGCGAGTTGGTTAGTATTGAATTTCCGGTGTCTTTGAAAAAGTTTGATGGCACCGAAGTTCAGGTCACTACCAATGCTGAGTTGGCACGTGTTCTTGAAGCGGCAAAAGATGAGTGTGATGAAGATGATGATGATGATTATAACGATGATGATTTTGACGAAGAACACTTTGAGGAGTTTTTGACGGAGTGTCAATGGAAGATGTATGATGTGAGACGTTTTGGTATGGCACAGACAGAACAATATTCGGGTTTTGTACTTGATTTTGATGAAAATGGAAAGGTAAAGTTGATACGATCTATGGATGAAATCACTGAAGGGGAATGGAGTTTCAAATTCACTGAAGATGGTCCTGCCGTTGAAATGGACTTTGGCGTTTTTGAAGATTTTAACCTTCTATGGCTTGTATATGAGATTGAAGAAGGAAAAATCAAGTTTTATTCCGACAACGACAACAAAATTATTTTAAAAAGACAATGTGATGAAGATGACCACAATGATGACGGTGGTGATGATGATGGCGGAAATGACGATAACGGAATCATTAGCGTCGAGACCCTTATGAATACTTTAATGGAGTGTGAGTGGATTATCGGGGACTTAGAATTGCAGGGTGTGGACTTCGATAGACTTTTAGGGTATGAGTTCATCTTTGGTGAAAATGGACAGGTAACCCTAGGAGACGGTATTACGACGTTTGAAGGAACATGGGAGGTTGGTGCTAATGCTGATGGAAAACGAACCTTAAGTATAGAGATTATGATGGAGAATGCTGTCAATCTTGAATGGCCTGTTGTAGACATTATGGGGGATAGTATCGTCGAAACTACACGAATTAAATTGGAAGATGATGCCATAGGCTACAAAATGATTCTTCAAAAGGTTTGCGATGATGGTGCGGGCGATGAAGATGTTGCCGAAATCAGAAACATTATGTTGGGTGGACTTTGGACCGTAGCACTTTATGATGATGAAGGTGTGGATGAAACAGATAATTACGCTGGCATGGACTTCGGATTTTCAATGTTCAACCAAGTTGAGGTCAGTATCAATGATGATCCAATTGCTGCTGGCGTTTGGAGGGCAATTCGCGATACCCATGGAAACCTCGTCTTTGTTCTAAATCTGGGGATGGATGATCCTTTAGGAAATTTAGCCGAAGGATGGTTTGTTAATGCAGTTTCCGCCAGTAGATTGGAATTGGTTTATGAAGACGATGAAGTGAACTTTAAAACATTGATTTTCGAGAAAAAATTATAGTCTTTTGCTCCAAATCTTTGATTAAAGGACAGTTTGCCCCAAAGCTGTCCTTTTTTTATTTCCACAAATATGAAACCTGTTTTCATTTCAACAAGAATTGAAAAAGAAAATATCGTTTAGAAATGGTTTGTGTTTTGATTCCACTCCTATTTCTCACGTGATTTGTCATTTCTACGAAGGCAGTAATCCACTTGAATTACTACATTTGTTCTTCTTCAAAAATGATGCAAGCCGATGTTTGACAATTTAAGCGAGAAACTCGACAAAGCCTTACACAACCTGAAAGGTCGCGGTAAGATTACGGAAATCAATGTTGCCGAAACCGTAAAGGAAGTCCGTAGGGCACTTCTGGATGCGGACGTTAACTTTAAGATTGCCAAAGAATTTACCAATACCGTTAGGGAGAAAGCATTAGGTCAAAATGTATTGACCACGCTGCAGCCGGGGCAATTAATGGTCAAAATCGTTAAGGATGAACTAACTACGCTGATGGGCGGTGATGCCGCTGATATTGATTTGAGCGGAAGTCCTGCGGTAATTTTGATGTCTGGCCTTCAAGGATCTGGTAAAACTACCTTTTCAGGTAAACTGGCCAATTTTCTTAAAAAGAAAAAAAGCAAAAAACCTTTATTGGTGGCTTGTGATGTGTATCGTCCAGCTGCGATAGACCAATTACATATTGTTGGTGAACAGATAGGTGCAGCGGTTTATTCCGATAGGGAGAACAAGAATCCTGTTGCCATTGCACAAGACGGTATTAAAAAGGCAAAAGAATTGGGCTGTAATGTGGTGATCATCGATACTGCAGGTCGTTTGGCTGTGGATGAAGAAATGATGAATGAGATTTCTGACATCCATAAAGCCATACAACCACAGGAAACTTTGTTCGTTGTTGATGCCATGACTGGGCAAGATGCCGTAAATACGGCGAAGGCCTTCAATGATGTGTTGAATTTCGATGGGGTCATTTTAACCAAATTGGATGGTGATACCCGTGGCGGAGCTGCTATTTCAATAAAGTCTGTTGTTGACAAACCCATCAAGTTTATCGGTACAGGAGAAAAAATGGAGGCGATTGATATCTTCTATCCTTCCCGTATGGCCGATCGTATTTTAGGTATGGGTGATGTGGTTTCACTTGTTGAGCGTGCGCAAGAGCAGTTTGATGAAGAACAGGCCCGAAAAATTCAAAAGAAGATTGCCAAGAATAAGTTTGGATTTGATGATTTCTTAAGTCAGATTCAGCAGATTAAGAAAATGGGCAATATGAAGGATTTAATGGGTATGATTCCTGGAATGGGTAAGGCGCTAAAGGGAATTGACATCGATGATGACGCCTTTAAGCACATAGAAGCCATGATTCATTCCATGACCCCAGATGAACGGGCGAATCCTTCAAAACTCAATTCGAGTCGAAAAAAACGAATTGCCGCCGGTAGTGGACGGTCCATTCAAGATGTAAATCAGCTCCTAAAACAATTTGACCAAATGAGCAAGATGATGAAGATGATGCAAGGGGGCAAAGGAAAACAGATGATGCAGATGATGCAAAATATGCGTTGATTTCGGTAGTCAGTAGTCAGTAGTCAGTAGTCAGTAGTCAAGTTTATATTATGGAGATTTTAGACGGCAAGAAAATTTCAAATCAAATCAAGGAAGAAATCGCCGTTGAGGTGGCCCAAATGAAAGAACGCGGTGAAAAAGTTCCTCACCTTGCCGCTGTTTTGGTGGGTAATGATGGGGCCAGTCTGACCTATGTGGGTAGTAAAGTAAGGTCTTGTAAAAAAATAGGGTTCGAATCTACCTTAATCCATATGCCCGAAGACACTACTGAAGAAGCTTTGCTTCGACAGGTCCAAGAATTAAATGATAATGCAGCGATTGATGGTTATATTGTTCAACTTCCCCTCCCAAAACATATAGATGAAGAAAAGATATTGATGGCCGTTCATCCAGACAAGGATGTTGATGGTTTTCATCCCACCAATTTTGGAAAAATGGCCTTGGACATGGAAACCTTCGTTCCAGCGACTCCATTCGGTATTATGGAACTTCTAAGGCGTTATAATATTGATACCTCGGGCAAGCATACCGTTGTTATTGGTAGGAGCCATATCGTAGGTAGGCCCATTAGTATTTTGATGAGTCAGAAAGGAAAAGCAGCAGACGCAACAGTGACCATAACACACAGTAGAACCCAAAATTTAACCGACTTTACCAAGAATGCCGATATCATTGTATCCGCTTTGGGATCTCCCGATTTTCTTAAAGCTGACATGGTCAAAGAGGGTGTTGTGATTATTGATGTGGGCATTACCCGTGTTCCTGATGAGGCTAGACCCAAAGGGTATTACATCACTGGTGATGTTGATTTTGATGAGGTATCGTCAAAGGCCTCTTATATCACTCCGGTTCCGGGTGGGGTGGGGCCAATGACCATAGCGATGTTGCTTAAAAACACACTTTTGGCCAGAGAAAGGCATAAGTCGTAAAAAAGATTGGGAATCTACCTCAAGTGTTTTTACAATAGATTAATTACCTTCCTATTTAGTAATCAATACATTAGTGAATCATGAAATTACAAGGTATTTTAGTTTTGATGGTAATGTTGGTATCGTTTTCTTGCAAGAATAAAAGCGGTGACAAAGAGCAATCTGATGTTACTGAAAGTATAGTATTAGGTAATGAAGCGGACACAAATGGAGAGGTAACCACAGAAATGACAAATTGTGATGATTTTATAAATCAGTATGAAGAATGGTCAGAACAATATATCGCCTTCATGGCCAAGTATAAAGGTAATCCGATGAAAGCGGTGACATCACCTGAGTATTCCGAAATGATGGGAAAAGCTTCATCTTGGTCGCAAGAATGGTTATCCATCTCGGCATCATGCGGTCAGAACTCTAGTTATGAAGAACGTGTTGAAGAAATTTCCAATCGTATGGAAAAGAAAATCGAGGAGTTGGGATTTAAATAGATACTTATTTCGATTTTTGTTTTTCCAACACCAATTCCTCTTCATCATTTGGGGTAATCACATCCAAATCCTCTCCCTCATCATTGGTACAGCCCGTTATGGCCATTGTTGTAAATACTACGGTCAATAAAAGTAGAATGATTTTCATCTTACTGTAAAACTTGGGGTTCATATGCATCAAACGATGCATCACTGGTGCATGGTATGAAAAATCGTAAAAATTCGATAAAATACCTGGTTTAACACATTTTAATGGTGGCAGCGGAACTTGTAATGTATTTCCAGCACCTGTCTTGGTATAAAAGCATTGTTTGTGATGTCGAATGATTTTTCTTCTGAAAGTCGTCTTAAAAAGATTAACTTGAAAGACAAATCAACTACTATGAAAAACAGCCTTTTACTGCTCTTCGTTGTCGTCTGTCTGCTGATTTCTTGTCAAGAACAAGAACGTAAATTTGCCATAACCGTTTCTTTTGATAAGATGGTAAACGAGCAGCCTATTGATGGCAGGATACTTTTGATGCTTTCTTCAAACGACGAAAAGGAACCCCGATTTCAGATAAATTCAGGACTCAATGCCCAACCTGTTTTTGGTATGGATGTCAATGGAATGGTACCCGGACAAGAAATTGTATTCGATGAATCGATTTTTGGTTTCCCTTATGAAAGTTTGGCTGAACTCCAAGCTGGAGAGTACACTATTCAGGCGCTTCTTCATGTATATGAAACCTTTGATCTCATTACAGGGCATACGGTCAAGTTGCCAATGGACAATGGCGAAGGGCAGCAATGGAATCGTTCTCCTGGAAACCTTTATAGTCAACCGTTCAAAATAACTATCGGAGACAATGGTATTCAAAATGTTAATATCGTTATGAACCAGATTGTGCCGCCAATCGAAGAACCCGCAGATACCAAATGGGTAAAGCATATAAAGCTGAAATCTGAGAAATTATCGGAGTTCTGGGGTAGGGATATGTATTTAGGAGCCCATGTGCTTCTACCAAAAGGCTTTGACGAGCACCCGGAAGCAAAGTATCCTTTGATGATTTTTCATGGACATTTTCCGAGCGATTTTGGCGGATTTAGAACTACTCCGCCTGACCCCAATATGGAACCCGATTATGCTGCTCGCTTTGATGTAAAAGGGTACAATATTATACAACAGCAAGAAGCTTATGATTTCTATAAACGTTGGAATGAGCCGGACTTCCCTAGATTTTTAATTGTCGAAATACAACATCCAACACCATATTATGATGACTCTTACGCAGTAAATTCGGCAAGCCAAGGTCCATACGGAGATGCAATTACCTATGAGTTGATCCCTCACATTGAAGAACAATTTAGGGGCATGGGTGAGGGGTGGTCACGCTTTTTATACGGGGGCTCAACCGGTGGTTGGGAAGCTTTGGCCGTTCAAGTGAAATATCCAGAGGAATACAATGGTTGTTTTGCGGCTTGCCCTGATCCAATCGATTTTAGGGCCTATTGTTTGACCAACATTTATGAAGATAAGAATGCCTATTATTATAAAAGTGCTCACAAACAACTCGAAGTGCCTGCCCGCCGCGATTATTTGGGCCAGATTTCCACTACGGTAAAAGATGAAAACCATTTGGAATTGGTTTTGGGTACAAAATCCCGCTCAGGGCAACAATGGGACATATGGGAAGCAACGTATTCCCCACAAGGTAAAGATGGCTATCCCGAGCGTATTTGGGATAAAATGAGTGGGGACATTAATCCAGAGGTTGCAGAATATTGGAAGGAAAATTATGATTTGAAATATATTTTGGAAAGGGATTGGGATAAACTCGGAGAAAAACTAAAGGGTAAGATTCATATTTACTGTGGCGATATGGATAATTATTACCTCAATAATGCCGTCTACCTAATGGAAGATTTTCTTGAAAGTACCACTGATCCCTATTATGATGGGGAAGTTGATTATGGGGATAGGGCCGAGCATTGTTGGAATGGCGACCAAGAAAATCCAAACCATATTAGCCGATTGCGCTACAATAGGATGTATGTACCAAAAATCATGAAAAGAATTGAGGAGTCCGCTCCAAGAGATGCTGATCTGAACAGTTGGAGATACCAATAGATTACCCTTCGCACGGGTACGGTTTTTAGTATGATAGGCTTTTTGAAGAACGTTAGGTGTTAGGTTGCAAAAGAAACAACGCTTTTTTTGTTGTTTCGGGAGTTGTTTCATTTAAAAGCGGACTGTCTTTACTTGTTGGAAAATTGAATTTTAGTTAAACTTCATTCAATCTTGTGACCTTTTTGAATATGTTGTTTCTTATCCATAGAAAGAATAAAACTATACAGAAGCGTCATGAAAAAAACAATAAAAAAATGGAGTGCTTGTAAAAGGAACAAGAAGGTGTCTGCCACACTTCAAATGATGAACGAAAGCCGTTATTTGGTCTATTGCCTTTTATTTACCCTATTGGCTTATTTCGGGTTTATTTGGTTGCTTTATCGTTAGGGTTTAACAAGCTATTTAGCAAATAATTGCTCCATATCCCTGAAGGCCTTGAACTCCAAAGCGTTTCCTGCTGGATCCAAAAAAAACATAGTAGCCTGCTCCCCCACTTCTCCCTTAAATCGAATATAGGGTTCAATGACGAATTCAACTTCTTTTGATTGTAAATCCTTAGAAAAATTTTGAAAGGTGTTCCAGGGCAACACCACACCGTAGTGCGGTACGGGAACGTTTTTACCATCAACAGGGTTAGTGTGTAATTCTTCTTCTGACTTTGGCTTAAAGTGAATGACGACTTGATGACCAAAAAGGTCAAAATCGACCCAGTGGTCACTACTACGCCCCTCTTCACACCCCAAAACTTCTCGATAAAATATTCGGCATTCGGCTAAATTATGAACGGGAATAGCGATATGGAAAGGAGAAATCGTTTTCATTAGGATAAAAGTAAGGAATTGTCAAATTGACTGGGCTTTTAAGTTTAACTTAATTTGTTATCCGTTTTACCATGGGGTTTGTACTGAAAACCCCCAACTCTGACTATTATATCAATGATTCAGTACCATTATGGCCCTAAAAAAGAAATAATTTGGTCATTGACCCCTTCTTGATGCATTGAATGCCCGAGCCCTTCGGTCAATATCAACTGACTACCCTTCCAGTTTTCGTGGACTTTGACAGACTCTGTATAGGCCACTTGTTTGTCGTTTTTATCATGAAAAAGCAAACCGTTTATCATATTGTTTTTTACAAAACGCGCACTTGAAAACTCATGAAAATGATAATCGAACCAGATTTTCAAACGTTTGTCCATTGCTTTCCAGACCCGATTGTTAAATTTAAAAAGCCCTTGGTAATGGTGCATAAAACCTTCGAATTCGCAGGGAGAACCAATGGTGACTATCTTTTCAACAGACGATTTAGGATTACGATAGTGCTCGTATAAAACGGTCATGCCACCCATTGAATGTGCTACCACTCTTTTAGGTTGAAATTTATCAAGAACGTGTCTAAGGCTTTGTGCGTAAAGGGGTACATGAAGCATTTCACCTGTCGAATAGCCATGTGCTGGGGCATCAAAAGCTAAAATCTCATAGTCTTGTGCCCGTAGTTTATTGATGAGATTACGCCAGCGATGAGTGTTACTCTCCCAACCGTGCAAGAGTAGTACGGTATCTTTTTTTCCGGGCCATTTATAGGTTTGAATATGGTGTTCTTCAATGGTTTCTACGCTGAATTTGGCGCTATCCAAAAAATCCTTTTGACCAGGTAGCACTCGCCCCTTTCTTATGGTACAAAAGATATCAAAGGCAATTCTTGCCGCTTTTTGTGAATCGAAAAGTGCAACAAGATTTAGCCATTGACCATACAAGAGCGGTATTATTTGACTTTGAAGCTTTTTCATATGGTTACTTTTTGTAACTTACTCTAAATTTGAAACTAAAATACAGATTCTTCTGCGATAAGTAAGTGGTAACTCCGCTACAATTAAGTGATGATATGGAAACTAAAGTTGAAAATCAGCGAGATAGCACCTCAAAAAAATTAGAAAAAATGTTTGGGCATATCGATTACAAACATCCGCCAGAGTTATGTCCTGTTCGAGATGTGATGTCCGTTGCCTCTGACCAATGGAGTACCTTAATTCTACTTTGGCTGGGATATTTTCCTGTTCTACGTTTCAATAAATTGAAAAAGTATGTGTACGGTATTTCAAATAAAGTATTGAGTCAGCGATTGAAGGTTTTGGAAGCCGACGGGTACATTGAACGAAGGGCATATGCCGAGGTACCCATTAGGGTTGAATATAATCTTTCAGAATTTGGTCAGTCGTATGTGGAGCGTTTGTTGGAGCTTACCGAATGGATGCAGCAGAATAGCCCGAAAGTACTGGCAAATCGCGAAAAATATGGACTCATTCCCAACCCACCATCAGATATTTGATTTTGGCTTCATCAGGAATCTGAACAATATCGATATTGTCTGAGGTATATCTCAGGCTTGATGGTAATTCTGATTTATCGATGGTAAAATAAAGTGGGCTGCCCTTTGGGAAAATAACGATACTTTTTAATGTTGTGACCACTTTCTTGATTTCAAATTGCTCCTGAATGTCTTTGAAAGTACTTCTTAAACCAATTCCCTTTTCTGTTTGGAACCTAGTGTCCTCGATTGATATATTTTCAATTTTCGGAATACTATCGTCAGTAGGTGTAAGGGTCAACAAATGTGCGCCACCTTTTTCAAAAATCTTGATTTTTCGCTGACGACTCATTCTTGAACTTATGGTATCCTTCACCAATGAATCCCCTTCATAAATCAATTCGAGGTCTCGAACCAAACTAATTTTATCGAGCTTTCCGATTTTATCTTTTGAAATCAAAAAAGTGGTGTCTTTCTCTGCGCAGCTTTTTATCATTAGCAAAACACAAATTCCGGAAAGTAGAGCTATCTTTTTCATCTATCTAACATCTAACGAATAACTTTCTTCAACACACCCAATACGCCACGAATAAAGGTTGCACTGGTCAACACCTTGACTACTGGATTCATTCGTGTACTGCGTCTAGTCGAAGCCCTTCTGGTTGTTTTACTTTTTGCTTTCTGTTCTTTTTCCCTATCAGCCTCTGCCTCGGCTGTTGCTATTTTTTCATTTAAGATTTCGTATGCACTTTCTCTATCGATGTCTTCATTGTATTTTTTTGCCAAATTAGAGTTGCCTATGGCTTCTTTCAATTCTTTATCGGTCAATACATCCATTCGGCTCATCGGCGCGCGTAGCATTGTTGCTGCAAGTGGTGTAGGACGACCCTTTTCATCCAAGGCTGAGATCAAGGCCTCACCAATGCCTAATGAGGTCAGTACTTCTTCAGTTTTATAAAATTCTGAGTCTGGGTAATTCTGAGCGGTCAATTTGATGGCTTTTCGGTCTTTTGCGGTAAAGGCACGCAATGCATGCTGTACCTTTAACCCTAATTGTGCCAATACATCATCTGGAACATCAGTGGGGTTTTGAGTGACAAAGTAAAGTCCGATACCTTTTGAACGTATTAACTTGACTATGCTCTCAATTTGGTCAAGTAGTGCCTTTGAGGCATTTTCAAAAATTAAATGCGCCTCGTCAATGAACAATATGAGTTCAGGTCGGTCACTGTCGCCTTGTTCGGGGAAAGTGCAATAGATTTCTGCCAATAGACTCAACATAAACGTTGAAAATAATTTTGGTTTGTCCTGTATATCTGTAAGTCGGATGATATTGATATATCCGCGCCCATTTTTATCAATTCTGGTTAAATCATCAACTTCAAAAGACTTTTCCCCAAAGAAGAGGTCAGCTCCCTGTTGCTCTAGTTCAATGATTTTCCTGAGAATGGTTCCTGTTGAACTCGTCGAAATTCGACCATATTCCGCTTGAAATTCCTTCTTTCCCTCCCCAGTGGCATACTGAAGCACTTTCTTAAAGTCATTGAGGTCGAGTAGGGGAAGTTTTTGGTCATCGCAGTATTTGAAGACCACAGCCACAATACCTTCTTGGGTCACTGTTAAGTCCAATATTCTAGACAGCAGAACAGGACCAAATTCTGATACCGTCGCACGCAGACGTACCCCATCTTGTTCTGAAAGGCTCAGTATTTCAACTGGGAAACCTTTTGGCTCAAAAGGTAATCCAATAGCGGCATGCCGTTCATCAATCTTAGGATGACCAGGACTTGGTTGGGCAATACCACTTAAATCCCCCTTTAAATCCATCAAAAGGACCGGAATACCCTTGTCAGATAGGTTTTCTGCAATGACTTGAAGTGTTTTTGTCTTCCCCGTACCGGTTGCACCTGCAATCAGGCCGTGACGATTAAGGGTCTTCAAGGGTACTTTAATAAATGCATCCTTTACCGTTTCGCCGTTTACCATTCCAGCGCCCATGGTGATAAAATCCCCTTTTATGGTATAGCCCTTTTCAATATGGGCAAAAAATTTTTCTTTTTGGTCCATTCCCAAATAGTTTGTGATAAAAATAGGGATACTATATAAGAAGTACGAAACTAGAAATTGGAAATTCTCTCCATTCTTTGATTTGATTCATTTTAATTTGTGAACTTAGTAGAAGAAAATTTTGATATGAACCGTTCTACACTTTGTTTTAATTTAATAACGTTTTTTTGTTCTTACCTACTTTTTTCACAGAACGTTACTGAAATCACCTTTCATAAGCCTGAAAACCCTGCCCGCGCTTCAGCACCCTTTAGTGAAGCGGTTCAAGCAGGTAATTTGTTTTTTTTGGCCGGTCAAATTGGTATGGACCGGTCTGTTGGTAAATTGGCTGAAGGTGGCATTCAAGGGGAAACCGAGCAGACCATAAAGAACATTGTGGGGGTGCTGAACTATCACGGACTATCTTTGGACAATGTGGTGAAATGCACGGTCATTTTAAGCGACATCAACGATTTTCAAGCCTTTAATGAGGTATACATAAAATATTTCACCAAAAAACCTGCACGAACCACATACGCCGCAGCTGGCCTGGCGGCCGGCGCCAAGATTGAAATAGAGGTTATTGCTGTGAAGTAGTGTTTGTTGCACCAGTGGCCATTGATCTTTAATAGGGGTTGTCATATCCAAGACATTTGCGAGTGAGCCTTTGATTTCATAGCTTGTAGAATTCAACGATAAGCCTCTACATTGAAAAAAGAGTTCACCGGTATCTTACTTTTACTGGCTATAAGTTTTGGTCATTGCCTGATGTGCTTTTCGCAGACCAATCAGCCGCCGGTCGTTTCAGCAGATGGCGATCTAATATATTGCCCGATATCTCAAACTCCTGTGGTTTCTTTTTTTTCTGTACAGGATGCTGACGATACTGAGATTGAAGCTTTTTTTGTTCAAATTTCCATTGGCTATCAGCGTGGGTTTGATAAGTTGACACTTAGCGGCAATCATCCCAATATTAGCACGAGCTGGAACGACGTCGAAGGAAAACTTACACTTCGAGGAAGCAATGGTGGTCAAGTGGCCTATACAGACTTGATACCTGCTATTTATGATGTGATTTTCGAAAGCACTTCAATTAATCCTACTCAAGAAAAAGAATTTTCATTGACCATCGGGGAGGCCAATTATTTGCCCAGTACTGGTCATTACTATGAATATGTTAGGGATATTGGTATTACCTGGCAAGAAGCTAGGATTGCAGCAGGAAATAGAACGTATTTCGGACTTCGTGGATATTTAGCTACCATTACCTCACCTGAAGAGGCACAACTTTCTGGCGAACAGGCTGCAGGCGCCGGTTGGATAGGCGGTAGTGATGAGACCAACGAAGGTATTTGGCGGTGGATGACCGGACCAGAGGCCGGAACGATTTTTTGGAACGGTGGAATCAGTGGGTCCTCGCCCAATTTTGAATTCTGGAATACCAATGAACCCAATAATTGTTGTGAAGGGGAGGACTATGCCCACGTTACCAGTCCAAATGTAGGTATACCTGGTTCTTGGAACGATTTAAGTAATGAGGGAGATCAACTTGGTGATTTCCAACCAAAAGGATATATCGTTGAATATGGCGGATTTACAGATGACCCAGAGTTGCAATTATCTGCTAGTACGAAACTTCGAGTACCTAAAATTAAAGCAACTACTGAAATGGCCAATTGTGGTCCTGGTAATCTTCAATTATCTGCAGAAGCAACCGAGGGAGAAGTGTTATGGTTCGATGCACCTGACGGTGGAAATTTGATATATAGCGGTAGTAACTTTTTAACTCCTGTTTTAAATGAGACGACGTCCTATTTTGTTCTTGCCTCAGTTAATGGGTGCATTGAGGGAAAACGAACCGAAGTGGTCGGAACAATCCATCCGCTACCGCTCATTGAAACTACCTTGTTATTTAAAAATTGTGATGAAGATGGCAATCCTGATGGAATTGTTGATTTCAACCTCAATGAGGCGACTGATATTGTTACGCTAGGTGATACCGATATGGAGGTGACTTATCACCTCTTATTTTCAGAGGCCGAGGCTTCCGTAAATGAGATAAACACTTCGCCATTCTCAAATGCTGTGGCCAATATGGTTTATGCCCGTGTTGAGACGAGCTTTGGTTGCTATGCCATAGCAACGGTAAACTTAGAAGTGTCGATTACTTCTTTTCCAACTGATTTCGTAGCGGAAATCGAATTGTGTGATGGTGATGAGCCAGATGGGTTTTATGAGTTTGATTTGAGAGCCATTGAAGCAGAGCTACTGGATTTGTTTCCATTGGGTCAAAACCTAAAGGCCAGTTTTTACAGAACCGCCGAAAATGCATTGTTGGAAGAACAGGAAATTAATGAGGTCTACAGAAATGAGGTCGCTTTTTCCCAAATACTCTTTGTTCGTGTGGAAAATCAGACAGATGGGGCCTGTTTTGGAATAGGGCCCCATGTTCGCTTAGCTGTTTTGCCGTTGGTTGATTTTTCATTGCCCAATCAAATTCAAGTATGTACTGGTACGACCGAAACGGTTGAAATTTTTGATGCCGAAGGTGAGTACATATATGAATGGAAAGATGCCAATAATGCTGTGGTCAGTACTGAAAATACTGCCTCATTATCCGAACCAGGAATCTATGAAGTGTTGGCCATATCAGAAAATGGCTGTATTTCGCCCACAAAAACCATTGAGGTAAAGGCTTCAGAGGCACCAAATTTACGTTTGGACCTGATTACATCAGAACAAGTTGATGGGATCAATAGTATCGTAATTGAAAAAGAGGAACTCGGGTTGGGGGACTATGAATTTTCACTTGACAATCCATTCGGACCTTTTCAAGATTCCCCCATTTTCAATAATGTGCTCCCTGGAATGCACATGGTTTACGCCGCGGATAAAAATGGTTGTGGGGGTGATGCTCTTGAGATTGGAGTGATTGGAATTTCAAATTTTATTACCCCAAATGCCGATAACAATAATGATTTTCTTGAAGTGCTTGGTATTACTGAGGAAACGTATCAAAGTGTTTCCCTGAAAATATTCAATCGCTATGGTAAACTATTAAGTCAATTGAACGGGTTTTCCGATAGTTGGGATGGTCGGGTTCAGAATCAACTTTTACCTTCTTCCGATTATTGGTTTATTCTTGAAGCAATCGATTTTAATGGAAATCTTCAGAAAAGAACCGGTCATTTTACGCTAAAGCGATAGGGATTCCTTTTTTTCAACTTATCTCTAACCTTATCTTTGCCGAATGGTTATAGAAGGTGTAATGGATTTGGTGAATAAAGGGTTTATGCTTCCCTTAATGGAAGAGTTTTATACCATTCAGGGCGAGGGGTATCACAAGGGGACCGCCGCTTATTTTATTAGAGTAGGAGGTTGCGATGTCGGTTGCCATTGGTGTGATGTCAAAGAAAGTTGGGATGCTGAAAAACATCCCCCTACAAAAATCAATGAAATTGTTAAAAACGCATCAAAGTATTCTGATACCATTGTAGTCACCGGAGGGGAACCCCTAACATGGGATATGGGACCCCTAACTGTAGGATTAAAAAGCCGGAATTTGCAAACGCACATCGAAACGTCAGGTGCATACCCTTTGACGGGACAATGGGACTGGATTTGCCTTTCACCAAAAAAGCTAAAACCACCTGTGGGTGATATCCATAAAAAGGCCCACGAGCTTAAGGTCATTGTGTACAATAAAAGTGACTTTAAGTTCGCTGAGGAACACGCCAAAGAAGCAGGGAAAGACTGCGTACTTTATTTACAGCCCGAATGGAGCGTTCGTGAAAAAGTTACTCCACTAATCGTCGATTATGTGATGAATAATCCACAATGGAAAGTATCGCTTCAAACACATAAATATTTGAACATTCCCTAATCGCCAGACAACCACTTTTATTTGAAAGACGTCTTATTGATATACACCAACTGAATCAATAAGATGAAAGCAACACGTTTACACTATATAGATTGGCTTAGGGTTTTGGCATTCGCCACCTTAATCGTCTTTCATTGTGCTGTTCCATTTGTCGAGCACTATCATTGGGAAATCAACAGTACTACAACTTCTCCTTGGATTACACGTATTGTTTGGTGGATGCATCAATGGCGATTGCCCTTGCTATTTTTTATTTCAGGAATTGGCGTTCGATTTTCTCTTCGGAGGCGATCAGTGCTAAATTTTTTTGGGGAACGTTTTGTGCGCCTTTTTATACCATTGGTGTTTGCTATATTTCTTATTACACCAATCCAAGTGTATTTCGAATGGCTGCAGGAAGGAAAGATTGCAATGGGGTATTTTGAATTCTATCCGTCGGTTTATGAAATTGTTCCTTATCCTGAGGGATCCTTTACTTGGAGTCATATGTGGTTTGTTGCCTATCTTTTTGTGTTCACCATTCTTTTGTTACCAATATTTTCTTTAGCCAAAATCAAATGGTTTGATAACGTAAAGCCGCTTTTGGGAAAATTCTTTGATTATCCAATGTCTTGTTTGATAGTAGGCCTGCCTTTCGTCTTTTACATTTTTTTACTGTTTGTCGATTGGCCCGAACAAGGAAGCTTAATAGACGATTGGTACGTTTTCGTTTCTTCAATCACATTCTATCTACTGGGTTTTTTGTTAAGCGGGATTCATACATTTTGGGAAACATGTCTTCGCCATAGGAAGTTGTTTTTGACTATGGCCCTAGTTCTTGCTACGATTTTGATGTGGAAATACTACTGGAACTGGGAGGTTTCGAAACCTAACAAACAAGACTTTTGGCTGTATCAGTATGGGGTGTTAAATGGGCTGCATATTTGGTCGATAATACTAGCCTCAGTAGGCTACACCATCAAATATCTGAATTACCCCAGTTCAAGATTAACGTATTTGAATACGGCCATTTACCCTTTTTATATCTTACATCAAGCTGTTATAGTGGCTTCTGGGTATTATGTACTGCAATGGAATCTTAGCATTTATTTAAAGTTTCTGATTTCGGTGGTAATCTGTATCAGCACTATATGGACTTTATATCATTTTATAATCAAGAACACAGCTTTGACTCGGCTACTGTTTGGAATGAAGTGGAAATCTAAAAACTGATGAATTTCAGAAACTGCTTGCGATTCTACATTGATTTTTGGAAGATTGTTTTCAAGTGATAATTGTTCAGGGTGGTAATACTGAATTACATCATTAAAAGCAGCGCCGTTCCATGCGTTTCACTGACCCAGGTCCTTGTCGAATTCTTCATCGAATAGTAAGGACTAAGACATTATGCTTTCGAGGGGTTTGGTTTTTACATCCGGTTCGACCAAATTATTGCAGCTGTTATTACAGCCAGCAAAATCAGACCTTAAGAAAATGCACCATATTCCTTCTTTATCCCGAGTATCATTTTAGGACTTCTTGATATCGGGCCAACTTCGACCTCACTGTTTTCTAATCCAAAAAGTAAACATTTCCGGGGGTATAAGGTGCACCAAATTCCTTCAATTTTTTTCGAAAAGCATCAAACTTATTATTCACCAAATTTTTGGATTGCTCATAAATAGGAGAGAATTCCTCTTTAGCAATGGCAAATGTGCTTTTGTGGGTTTCTGTCGGAGCTCCTGTCGAATTACTCTGCTCATAAACCAGATAACCAATGCGGTTACCGATGGTCGGAGGTTTGTCAATATCCAAACGGGAAGCGATTCTGTCCCAACTGATTTTTCTCTGAATTTCAGAAATCTCCCTGTCTAGGGCCTTCCAGTCTTTCATGAGTTCGATTTGACTCGTTGGAGTGCGTTTAATGGCCTCTTTCATGTAACGCAGTTCATCTGATAGTTCTGAAAGGGAATTTTGAACACTCCCTACTTTTCCCGATAAATAATCTACTTGTTGTTGAAACCGTGCCAATGCGTCACGATCATCTGTGGGAAGTACCGTGTTATTCAATGGTACCACCTCGAAAGACACAGGCTGTGAAAGTGGTGTTTCTATCTCATCAACCAGTTTTGAAAGCATCACGGTATACGTTCCGGGTGACACCAATGCCCCTTTAGACGCTCCACCAAAGGGATTGTAAAAAGAAGGTTTGTTAAAACTAATGGGCTCTTGAGAAGCAAATCGTAAATCCCAATGCATTCGTTTCAGTCCAGCTGAAGGTTCGGTCAGAAGCTTTCGAACGATTTCCCCGGTACTATTTGTAACGGTGAGCACCAATTGTGGTTCCGTTTCTGATGCTTCCTCAGATAGGGTGTCATAGGTAGGATAGGATTCGTCTTTACCCTCTTTGGCGAAGTCTTTGATCCGTTCTTTCCGTTGGTCTTCTTTGCTCTTGATACCCTCTTTTAAATACCATGTAAAAATGGCTTCAGCACCTAAATTGTCCCCAATGTAAAAATTGTCTCCCATAAAGGCTTTATGGGGCAATCCTAAGGGATAGGATAATTCAAACTGTAATGCATCCCGTATGCTGAACATCGTGGCCTCATCATCCAATTTTGACTGAATTCCCCTCAAACTGGAATAATCATCCAATACATAAAAGCCCCTGCCGAAAGTACCTAAAACCAAATCATTATGGTCTTCTTGAATAGCTATATCACGAACTGCAATGGTGGGCAACCCTCCCTTTAATTGTTTCCATTCCGCCCCTTGGTTATCGGAAAAGAACACGCCAAACTCTGTACCAACGAACAAGAGGTTCTCATCGATATGGTCTTCTTCAATGGCATAGGTCGAACCTCTTTCGGGCAGGTTTGCTGAAATTGGCGACCATGAGTTACCTTTATTCATACTGACCAAAACATATGGTTTGAAGTCTCCGTTTTTATGGTTGTTAAAACAGGCGTACACCACATTTTCATTATGTTTTGAAGCAAAAACGGCATTTACATAAGTTCTGTCGGGTACCCCAGGGAAATTGGACACCTTTCGCCAGTTTTGTCCACCATCTTCAGTGATTTGAATCAATCCGTCATCCGTCCCGACATATAATACATCGGCGTTCTTCGGAGATTCTGAAAAAGTAACAATGGTGCCATAAGGCGAGGTGGATTGATTTTTGGCAACGGCATCGATACCTTGTACCCTTCCCATAACCTTAAGCTTATTTCGGTCAATATTTTGGGTAAGGTCATCGCTAATGACCTCCCAGCTGTTTCCTCTATCATCACTTTTGAATAACTTATTGGCTGCGAAAAAGACACGGCCCGATTGATGACGACTAACTGCCAAAGGGGCATCCCAATTCCATCGGTAACTGTTCTCACCTTTACGCTCCTTGGGTTGAATTCCCTTCTCTTCACCACTTAACTTGTCGTAACGAACTAAATTACCATATTGGGATTGTGCATAAACGATATTGGGATTTTCAGGATCGACCTGTGATTCAAAACCATCACCTCCATGGGTAATGAACCAGTCAAAATTATTCGGCCCATTGCTGCTTACCGTTCGTGATGGCCCACCTAAACTAAAGTTATCTTGGGTACCGCCGTAAATATTATAGAACGGTTTGGCATTGTCAACGGCAACTTTATAGAATTGGGTGACGGGTAGGTTGGGTTTGAACGTCCAATGTTTGCCTGCGTCCCATGTTTCGTATATCCCTCCATCATTACCTGAAAGTAAGTGGTCATTATTGTTGGGATTTATCCAAATTACATGGTTGTCGATATGTTTAAAATCTTCGCCAACGTAGTCGAAAGTCTTTCCCCCATCGTGGGTGACTCGCATCCAATTGTTCATGGCATATACCCGGTCTGGATCAATTGGATCGGCAAAAATCTCTTGGTAATAATTTCCACTGGTTGAATATCCTCCCCGCTTTTCCCAAGAAGCCCCTCTGTTGGTAGAACGGAAGAACCCACCTTTTTCTTCTGAAGCCTCTACGATGGCATACAAGTATTCGGGATTGGCCGGTGAAATGGCCAAGCCAATTCTTCCCAACATGGTAGATGGTAGACCCTTATTAATCTTTTTCCAAGTGACCCCACCGTCTTTTGATTTATGAATGCCAGAACCAGGTCCACCACCAACATAGGTAAAAACGTGACGACGTCTTTGAAAAGCGGCAGCATAAAGCACTTCAGGATTGCGAGGGTCCATGACCACATCGGTAACACCAGTATGCTCATCTAAGGTCAGTATAGCATTCCAGGTCTTGCCACCATCTTCGGTTTTGTAGAGACCGCGCTCACCCCCAGAGCTCCATAGGGGGCCGATAGCGGCGACATAAACTACATTGGGATTTTTTGGGTGAACAATGATTTTACCAATATGCTCAGAGGTTTTGAGTCCCATGTTTTTCCAACTTTTGCCCCCGTCTTCTGAGCGGTATACGCCATCACCGTAAGATACACTGCGTTGGTTGTTGTTCTCGCCTGTGCCTACCCAAACCACATTGGGGTTATTGGGGTCCAAAGTCACGCAACCTATGGAATAACTACCTTGTTCGTCGAACAAAGGCTGAAAGGTATTTCCCGAATTGATGGTTTTCCATACGCCGCCTGCGGAGGTGGCCACATAGTATTCGTTGAAATTGTCTGGGTTGACCGCGATATCTGAGATGCGACCCGAAGTTAAAGCCGGACCTAAACTGCGAAATTTTAGACCTGATAAATTCGCCTTTTCAAGTATGGACTTGTCTTCAGAATTTTTTTTACCCTGTGGGAAAACGACAAAACAAGTTAGTAGGTAAACAGAAAGAATTGATTTTTTCATGAATCGGTAGTTAAGATTGATGCACTAATCGAAAGATAGCGAATATTCTTAACTGTACCTTTTTGGACTGCTATAAATCAAAAAATTATCCGTAAGGAAAAATTTGAGGTTATCTGCCCCCATTGCTCTGTAAATCTAGAATACACTCTGCATCCAATACAGGAACAACAGCAAGATTCCGCGCAGCGTTGGTCTCAAGCATTTTTAGAATGGCTTGCCCCGATAGGGAGCAGGCCGAAACCAAATGTTCTTTTGATCCTGAAACCAACGAGCGGGCCATTGGCGAACCAAAAGTTATTTGTGCTTGCATTAGACAACCTTCAACATTACAATGATTGACAGCCTCTGGGTCTTCATGGTCATTTACGGGCACTGTGCCCAAATCGACCAAGCCAAAAAGGTGCCCGAACTCATGGTTTAAGGTCGCTGTTTCGACATCAGTGGTCGTAATGGACAAACTTCTTGAGGCCAAGGCGCGTATGGTACGTTCAAAAATAATCATGGATGTATTGCGATACACTGCACCAAGGGTGACCAGCCCTTCATCTAATTCATCGTCGTCAGAAGGGGCATCTGCAAAGTATATATATATCGCTAAGGTGGTACCATCATTATAAGCGGTTCGGTTCTCACTTTCAAGATCGGCGATTTCTTGAATTGTCAAATCCTCTTCGTCGGGCGAGTCCAGTTCAAGATATTCAATTTCGATACTCTCTTTAAATGTATGCTCTCGAAGGTATTGTACAAAATTATCCATGGTTTGTGCCGTAGGGCGAAAACCGGAAACATAGGCGACTTCAACCAGGAGACGGTCAAAATTTGCATTGGAAAGTAAGTCATTTGCCGAGGCCCCAGTAGCCAAAAGGTTTTGTGATTTATCTACAACTGTGGTGCCTCCATCATCATCGGTCGTCTCGGGCGTATCGTCTCCGCTACTAGAGCAACTTGCCAAAAGTAGTGTAGTAAGCACGGACAAGACAAAAAACTTTTTCATTGACTTCTTTTGTTTTAAACGTTTTTGACTTAAACCTAGTATTTATTTGGGGTAAGCTTTGCCAAATAGTCGTAGTGTTGGCCTTTTACTATCATATCGCAATTCATATCTTCTTTTTGGGCGTAATCGGATAGTGTTTCAAAATCTATATATAACCACTCAAAAACCGGGCCTTTTTTCCCTCTATAGTGCATTTGAAACGAAACTTCGCCATAATAGTCTACATCACCCGGTAGCCAGTAGCCACCATCGTCTTCTTTATCGAACATATAAATAATGTCGCTGGAGTCTAACAGTATTTGGCCACCGGGTTTCAATAGCCTTTTCAGATGGTTCAAAAAACGGGGTAATTGCTTGATATTTCCTGCAAGGCCTACACCGTTCATTAGTAGTAGAAGGGTGTCAAATGTGCGGTCTGAAAAATTCATGATATCAGAAAAAATCACTTTTTTCACTCCTCTTTTTTTACAAACCTCAATAGCTCCTTTTGAGCTGTCGAGTGCAGTAACTCCCAACCTGTTGTTCTGCAGGTGAAGGGAATGACTACCTGCGCCACAACCGATATCGAGAATACTTCCCTTACACATCTTCAAGGCCGTTCGCTCTATCATTGGCATGTCTTCAAAATTTCGAAAAAGATAGGGTAATGGAAGTTCATCTTCCTCGTTTAAGGAAGAAGTAGTTTTGATATTTTCAGTGTAATTTCCCGATTGAAAGTCCAATGCTGCCGCTCCAAAAATATCCATAGCTCAAAGGTGTGACTTTTATGGCTTAAAATGGTTTAATCCTCTTTTTTTATGTTTGTTCGATGCAACCAAGTATTGAAAGGCTTCCCAAAGAAGCCGCCACAAAACATTCGGAGAATAAGAAATTTTTCCAAAGGCTTAAACGAAAGCCGCCAAAAGATTTGGATTATACCATGCGCGAATTGCATGATGAAGAATTTTCAAGAACGGACTGTCTGCAATGCGCGAACTGCTGTAAAACCACGGGACCGCTATTTACAAATGCTGATATTGAACGTATTGCCAGGCATTTTCGAATGAAACCTTCGGCCTTCATTGATGCTTATCTACGTTTGGATGAAGACCAAGACTACGTCTTACAACAGTTGCCCTGTGCTTTTCTCGGAGCGGATAATTACTGTTCGATTTATGACGTTAGGCCGAAGGCATGCCGCGAGTTTCCGCATACCAATCGAAAGAAGTTCCATCAAATCAGCAATCTTACATTGAAGAATGTCGCCATTTGCCCTGCAGCCTTTAATATTGTTCAGGAAATGAAGAAAAAGTTACTCTAGTAAGGAGTAAGGAGTAAGTAGTAAGGAGTTTGGCTATCTTCTTTTTTCTGACGAACTGTAATTGCATTAGAAGACCGATTCATTCAAATCTTTGCTATGGCGGCGAGGTTTAAATTACCTCATATTTTGTAGCTTGCTTTCATGCGCAGAATAACCGTATTGCCAATCTTATTTTTCGTTGTAAGTGGTATACTCAACGTCTCATTGTACGCCCAAAACGATAGTTATAAAAGCTATTTGGAAAAGGAGATTGTTTCCAATGCCATTACAAATAGTAAAAAAGCTCAGGCGAGTCCATATGTTATCATGGTTTCCATTGATGGTTTTCGTCATGATTATGTCGAGTTGCACCAAGCCAATAGCATTTTGGAAATGAGGCGAAATGGAAGCTTTACCACCAGTTTGATACCGTCATATCCTACGAAGACCTTTCCAAACCATTACACCTTGGCAACAGGATTGTATCCTGAGAACCATGGTATTATCGGAAATACATTCTACGATCCTAATTTTAAGAAGACGTATCGCATATCGAACAGGTCAGTGGTTAGTGATGGAGATTGGTACGGGGGAATACCATTATGGAATTTGGCCCAAATGCAGGGTATGTGCTCTGCATCCTATTTTTGGGTAGGTAGCGAGGCCAATATTAATGGAATGCATCCAAAGTACTATTATTTGTATCATAAGAAGACCCCTTACGAATATAGGGTGCAGCGGGTATTGGAATGGCTGGAACTTCCCGAAGCTGAAAGGCCACATATGATTACATTATACTTTTCCTTAGTGGATACCCAAGGCCATAAATTTGGACCTGAGGCCATGGAAACGAAACAGGCGGTTCAATATGTTGATAAGCAAATAGAAGCACTGCGACAAGGGATTCGGCAAAGTGGTCTTCCTATCTATCTCATCGTAACCTCAGACCATGGTATGCAAGAGCTATCAGGATTTGTTAATGTAAATGACTACGCCGAAATTGAACGTGAGCAATTTATTCCCGGTACCATGGCTATGATATACACTAAAAATAAGCAAGATAGTGATAGCCTTTATGGAGCGTTTCAAGATATACAGAACTTTAGGGCCTATAGGAAGGAAGAGTTGCCCAATTATTTGCATTACAGGGATAATGATAGGATTGGAGATATTGTCTTAATTGCTGAAGCACCCTATACCATTATTAACTCTAAGAGCAATAAAGGAGAGTTGCTTCGCACAAAGGGTGACCATGGTTTTGATCCTTATACCAACGACAACATGGGCGGCATTCTTTATGTTGAAGGACCATCCATTAAAAAAGGATATCGTGTAGCACCAACTGAAAACATACATGTTTATCCCCTTGTTGCTAAACTTTTGGACCTAAAGTTAATGGCACCCATAGACGGACGGATTGAGGTTTTAAACTCCATTTTAATAGATTGATTTATCAATTCATATAAGATTGGTTGATTACAAAAGGTCAACTATTTAACAAGAGATCGCGTCTCTTTAACAGGAAATTGCATCTCAGAACTTTGGGGTACATCTATTTTCGCCAAATGATAAAAACAACAATCTACCTGGTATTATGTCTAGTTATTTCTTTTTACGGTTTTGCCCAAAAGAACAATAACGATAAATGGCAAGCAGGTTTCACAACCATTGACTTGTTGGACACCACTCGACTCTATAAGCCAGATGCCAACGTACAAGATGGCTTGTATTATCGCCCTATTGATTTGGATGTTTGGTACCCTTCCTTAGAATTTGTTGATGCAAAAGAACCCTTACGGTTTAGGGGTCTTTTTCAACTCTATGAAGATCGGGCAAATAAATATCAAGAGGAGACTGACTATTCAGGGATCACCAATGAACTAGCGCAGTTTTATGTGGCTGAACTAGGCATTGGAATTGATGGTCTAAAACTATTGGATATTACTACGGATAGTTATGGCGATGCAACACCTGCAAAAGAAGAATTTCCACTTATTGTCTATATGGCCGGTTTCAATGGGATGGGTTTTGAAAATTATAAGGTTTTAGAGCAATTGGCCCAAAATGGCTTTGTGGTTGTCTCCATATCGTCCGTTGGTCGGTATCCGGGAGATATGACCAATGAAAAAGAAGATATGTTGGCTCAAGTTAATGATGCGGAGTTTGTCATTGACACATTGATGAAGGAGAGCAAGTTTGCCATTGACTTTTCTAGAATTGGGGTTCTTGGGGCAAGTTGGGGTAGTATGGGAGCGGCCGTGCTGGTAAACAATATCCCTGATATCAAGGCCATGGTTTCATTAGATGGAACGGAAAGTCATTATTTTGGAGGTGAGGACACTAACATTTATGCCAATAATGCTTCTGCTGAAGATAATGATAGGTTCATTCAAGAAATTTATGATTCAAACCTACTGAATGTTTCGAAACAAAAAGTGAGTTATCTGTATTTTGAAAGCGGTGATAAACTCAACGATTTTGTGCCATCTCGAGAATTTAATTACTACAAGAAATTAAATTCCAACAAATACTACATTAGATTTGTTAATAGTGAACATGAGGATTTCACTTGTATTCCGTCAATTTTAAATAGTTCTGAAGAGCGGATTGAAATTTACGAACGCATTCAAAGTACCACTGTTGATTTTTTCAACCACATTTTAAAAGAAAAGGAGTTTGATGTCTCATGGGATAACTTGACCAAATTGGAGGAGACTACAACAGAACCCTACGACATTGCAAACTTGAGTCAAGAAGTAAACCAGTTTGACGAACTGCTGGGGAGAATAGTAGATGCGAAGACCAATCTTCCATTGAGTTATGTAAATGTTGGAATCTTAAATAAGGAGGTTGGCACGGTCACGGATACCTTGGGATACTTTGACTTACAAATTGAAGACGGTTTTGATAATGACACCCTTCGGGTATCTAGAATTGGATATAAGGCTAAGGATTTTTTATTGGAAAACATTTTAAATGAAGCGGATACTGTTAAGATTGAACTAGTGGAAGAGATAAGTGAGTTGAATGAGGTCGTCGTTTCGGCAAAGGCGTTTAAAAGAAGAACGTTGGGCAATAAAACCGAATCTAAATTTTTGGGAACTGGATTTGGCTATGACCAATTGGGAGCTGAAATGGGTATTAAAATCAATGTCCGAAAGAACCCCACCTTTGTAGACGCTTTTAATTTTACCATATCACACAACCGCCTAAGCGCAAAATCCACTTTTCGACTGAACTTTTACGAAGTAGATAAGGGGAAGCCCGGAAAAAACATTTTAAAAGACAATATTTTGGTCCCGATAGAACCGAAGCAGACGGGCAAGGTTACCATCGACTTAAAACCTTATGATATCATATTAAAAAACGACGTCATTGTTACTTTAGAGTGGGTCGCCAATAAGGGTGAGAACAAAAAGATGAGGCTATTTTTTTTCCGTTGGGACTCATGACCAATGGCACGCTTTACAAGTATACGTATCATTCAAAATTTAAAAAGTTTGCAAGTTTGGGCGTGGGTTTTAATATCGAAGTCCGTTTTTATTGACTTTTGCTTTGGACTAGGTTCAGGTTTATTCATAGAGTAAATAATTTGCCCTTATCTTTTTAAAATCTTGTAAATCCTTTTGCCATGTTGCTTTGATTTCTTTTTCTGAAAGTCCAGCTTCAATTTGTTTTTGTAGCTGTTCGGTACCCGCATGGTTGGTAAAGCCCAAAGTGTTGAAGAATTTTGATTTGTCCGTACAGTTTTTATAGGCGTCCATAATCCATTGTAAGGATACTTCCTTCATTTTCGAATGTTGCGATAGGTCTTTACCATAACAGTGTTGCCTCTCTTCTTTAGGATATTTTGAACCGAAATTGGGTTGTGGTACATAACTAAAATCATACACTGTACTGTCTAAAAACGAAGATCCATATCGCTGAAATTGGTATTCTGTTCCGCGACCCGCATTGATATTGGTACCTTCGAACAGCCCCAAACTGGGATATAGATTTATGGCAATATCGTTGGGTAGGTTGGGCGAAGGTCGAATAGGCAGTGAATATTCTGAACTATGGGAGTAGTTTTCCAATTCGATTACCGTCAAATTGACCTTGAGTCCTCCTTCAAGCCAGCCTTCTTCATTGATCATCTTCGCATATTCCCCAATGGTCATTCCGTATACTAGGGGAATCTCCGTCATCCCTAAAAAGGAGGTGTATTTGGCTTTCATAGTAGGCCCATCCACATAGTGTCCGTTGGGGTTGGGTCGATCGAGAACAATAACCGGAACATTAGCTTGGGCACAGGCTTCCATAACCAATTGTAATGTTGCGATATAGGTGTAAAAACGTACCCCAACATCTTGAATGTCAAAAAGCACCACATCGAGGTCTTTCAATTGCTCTTGTGTCGGTTTTCTATGTTTTCCGTGCAGTGAATTGATGGGTATCCCCGTTTTGATATCCACTTCATCATTAACCTCTTCGCCGGCATCGGCCCTACCACGAAAGCCGTGTTCTGGGGCAAAGACCTTTTTAATGTCAATATCCAAGGTTAAAAGGGAGTCTACCAAGTGTCTAGGCTCTTGGTTCTTATTTCTTGAATCCATGAAAATAACGCTCGTCTGGTTGGCTACGATACCAACTTTTTTGTCCACTAATAAAGGGAGGTATTCAGAAGTCCTGTCGGCAGCGACCCTTATTTCTTTTTCTTGTGGTTCGGAAACTGAAATCTGTTGTTGTGATTTTTTTTTCGACTCCTGTCCGCAAGAGACAAAACAAAAGAAAAGGGGTAAAACAGTACCTTTGAATATCGAAAAAATCCGCATAGGTTGAATTTAGCGTTTTTTATTGCCAAGCGACTGATTACTGGCAAGGAAACTAAAAATAGTATTTCCGCCCCAATCCTAAAAATTGCGATTGCAGCTATTGCCATTGGCCTCATCATGATGTTGGTTGCCATCGGTACAAGCCTTGGATTAAAGCTAAAGATTCGGGAGAAGATAGCGGCCTTTAATGGGCATGTTCAAATCTACAATTACGATAATAACCGTTCTGAAGTTTCAATAAAACCAGTCAGTCTAAATCAGGACTTTTATCCGCAGTTTAAAAATGTTGATGGTGTTGATCGTGTACAAGTAGTTGCTGTAAAAGCGGGCATCATTCGCACCGCAGAAACGTTTGAGGGCATACTGGCAAAAGGATTGGGAAAGGATTTTAAATGGAACAGCTTTGAAGAATTCTTAACAGATGGGGCATTGCCTAATTTTTCTGGGGAATTAAATGAACAGACATTGATTTCAAAGACTTTGGCCAATAAGCTGAACCTAAATGTGGGCGATACCTACCTATCCATTTTTTTGAAAGACGGCGATTTTTCTGCACCACCGAACAATAGAAGGTTTGAGGTTACCGGTATTTACGACAGCGGATTTGAGGAATTGGATGCCAGTTATATTTTGGTTGATTTACGACACATTCAACGCATGAATAAATGGGCAATGGATGAGGTAGGCCATTTTGAGGTGTTTCTTGACGATTTTGACCAATTGGAAGAAAAGACAGCCGAGATTTACGGTAAAACCGTTTCAAGTCTTGATACCCAAAACCTGGGTAACAAATACTTTAAAATCTTCGAATGGTTGGATTTATTTGATCTCAATACGGCTTTGATTATCGGTATCATGATTATTGTTGGTGGAATCAATATGATTACGGCACTTTTGGTTTTGATACTTGAGCGTACTCAAATGATAGGGGTTTTAAAAGCCTTGGGGTCTCAAAACTGGACGATTCGAAAAGTATTTTTGATGAATGCGACCTATCTTATCGGATTGGGTTTGTTTTGGGGTAATCTAATCGGTTTGGGACTTATATTTTTACAAAAACATTTTCAGTTTATTCGGTTTCCCAATCCCGAAGAATATTATGTCACGGTCATACCGGTCGATATTTCCTTTGCCAATATTTTATTGCTCAATGTTGGGGTAATGGTACTGTGTCTTCTGATGCTCTTGATACCCTCGTTCGCCATTTCAAAAATCTCTCCTGTTAAGGCAATTAAGTTCGAGTAGGTTTTGTTTGCTAGATGCTAGATGCTAGATGCTAGATGCTAGATGCTAGATGCTAGATGCTAGATGCTGGATGCTGGATGCTGGATGCTGGATGCTGGATTATGAATAATGGATTTCTAATAATGACGCTCTTATTTTTGCTGTTAAATCGGTGAATCCCACCTTCATTTTTACTATTAAATTCGTTCTTCATACTTTGGAATCCTACCTTTGTTCTCAATATGGAGTATGCTGAAAATATTTTAGAAACCATTGGCAATACGCCCTTAGTTAAGCTCAATAGATTAACCGCAGAACTGCCTTGTTTGGTCTTGGCCAAATATGAAACGTTTAATCCAGGTAATTCAGTTAAAGACCGTATGGCGCTGCAAATGGTTGAAGATGCAGAAGCTGATGGCCGTTTAAAGCCTGGTGGTACCATTGTCGAAGGGACTTCGGGTAATACGGGAATGGGTTTGGCCTTGGCCGCAATTGTCAAAGGTTACAAGATGATATGCGTGACAACCGACAAACAATCAAAAGAGAAAGTCGATATTTTAAAGGCTGTTGGCAGTGAGGTATACGTTTGTCCGACCGACGTAGCTCCCGAAGACCCCAGAAGTTATTATTCTACTGCCAAACGTTTGGGCAAGGAAATACCCGATGCGTGGTACGTCAACCAATACGATAATCCTTCTAATGCGAAAGGTCATTACCTAAGTACAGGTCCTGAAATATGGCAACAGACCGATGGCAAGATAACCCATTTCATTGTTGGTGTGGGCACCGGTGGTACGATATCGGGTGTTGGAAAATATTTAAAAGAGCAAAATCCGAATATTAAGATTTGGGGTGTCGATACCTATGGTTCCGTGTTCAAAAAGTATCATGAAACGGGAATTTTTGATGAGAACGAAATCTATCCGTATGTGACAGAGGGTATCGGTGAGGACATCCTTCCCGAAAATGTGGATTTTGATATTATTGATGGCTTTACCAAAGTGACCGATAAAGACGCCGCAGTTTATACCCAACGGCTTTCAAAGGAAGAGGGTATGTTTTTAGGGAATTCAGCTGGGGCTGCTATTAAAGGGGTATTACAACTCAAGGAAAATTTCAGGGAAGACGATGTAGTCGTCGTGCTTTTCCATGATCATGGCAGTCGTTATGTTGGTAAGATGTACAACGATGAATGGATGCGGAAGATGGGTTACCTTTAAAGGTGAAGAATAAAGTATATTATACTACAATAGATTCTTGATAAAACTATAAGGGTTTGGAATGATAAGACTTGAGTTAAATAACCAAAGTGTTAAGGTTGATGATGGAGAGCTTGTTGGGTATGCAGTGGATGGTCATGAATTTATTCATCAAAAAGGTAGTCCCGGGTGGGGTAGTTCCGATACTGAAATGTTTCCTATCATCGGACCGGTAAATGAATCAGGTTTTCAAGTGAAAACGCCTGAAGGAAGTGCCATTCAAGACCAACACGGTCATTTAAGACAATTTTTATATGAATTGATTGATCACTCTTCAACACAAGCGGTCTATCAAAAAGCTTATCAGACCGGCACACCAATTAGAAACTCGAAATACCCCTCAAAGTCCACAGAAGAATGGTTGAACTGGCCTTACGATTTCGTTTTTGAAAAGCGATTTATCTTACATCAGAATTCTTTAGAGATTTCCTTTACTGTCTCCGGAGATTCAAGTATGCCCTTTATGCTAGGGTACCATCCAGCTTTTAAACTACATTCGTCTTCCCCAATAATTCAAGCGAATAGTCGTAGAATTACCCTAGATGAAATCTTAGCAGTAGGGAGCAGAGCTTTGGAAGTCTCGAACTGTAATGAGATCTGTTTGATTGATGACAATGAAATCATCATAAAAACCGAAGGTTTTGGGCATTTCATGTGTTGGACTGAAGTTCGAAATATGGTCTGTATCGAACCAATTACCTTTTATCCTTATGCAGTTGAACAACAACATCTTCATCAGGGATTCCAAATGCTAGATGATACTACTGTTTTTAAGGTGTGGTTACATCCAAAAGTCTAGCTATACCTCTATAAACATATGCGCAATCTTTTTCCCTTTTTGGAAGAATCTCGTAATGCACCGACCAAAATCCTCAACTTTAAACAAAAATGTTAAAAAAAGGAAGATTTTTTAACATTTACAACGGTATAATGCCTAAATTAGTGGTAATAATGATTCGAGTTCTTTTAAATGTTTAAGCGTTTTATAAAGAGGGTCGGTATAATGAATTGTATTATGCTGCTCGTGGTGGTTTCAATTATCATCGTCTCTGAAGTTCTTTTCCTCAAGGGAAAAAAAATGGATGCCATTTTTATCGCATTCTGGGCACCAACCATTTTAGGTTTTATGAATTACCTGAAATACAAGAAATAATGGATTTTATCCTGATTTATTCGATTCTTGTCGCACTGATATTTTTAGTGTGGTTGGTTTTTATCGTCAGAATGTACGATAAAATGAAGGAATAGTTACGATATCCCTCTTAACCAATTTTTAAAATCCCTGACTCGATTTCTACTCACCACCATATCCATGTTGAATCTGCTGTTCAATCTAATCTTGAGCCGGTTATTGAAATAATCTTCAACGGAATGTATTTCATTAATGGAAATGGTAACTTTTCTATTGATACGAAAGAATTGTTCTGGGTCAAGTAATTCTTCAAGGCGTTCAAGGGTGTAATCAACAATATGGTCGTTTCCCGATTTATCGACCAAATGGGTCTGGCCTTCATCAGAATAGAAGCAAATAACCTGACTCACGATAAGAATTTTCATCTTATTGTTTATTCGAATTAGAAAACGGTTCTTGTAACTTTTGGGGTGAAGAGAATCCATCATCAATCCCATTCTTGAGAGGTATTCTTCTTCTTCCGTTTTTTTTATCGACCAATATCTATTCAATGCATTTTTAATTTCATCCGTTTTGGCCGGTTTCAAGATGTAATCAATACTATTGTATTTAAAAGCGTCAATAGCGTAAGAGTCAAATGTGGTCAGAAAAATAATGGGTTTTTGAATGGTTAGGGAGTTCAACAGTTCAAAACAGGTTCCATCGCCTAAATGAATGTCCATGAAGATAATATCATAACTGGGTTGTTCACTAAAAAAAATCAAGCAGTTGGCAATACTATCAAGCTCGCCTACGATTTCATGTTGAATCCCGCTATCACGAATTACTTTTTTTAAATATGCAGAGGAGATGGGCTCATCTTCAACTATAACAATCCGCAGCGTTTTACCCATGTTTATCATTGAGCATCCTTTTTTTTGTTAAAATACTATTTATTTTAAGAACTCAATCAGGTCTTTGATGGTTGTGTAGAAGTTATTTTGAACTATGGGCAAGCACAAGTGCATCCCTTTACCCAATACAATAGAGGCTACTAAAATTATTGTGAAAGGAGTCGAAAAGTACAGGAACCATAGGCCCAAACATCAAGTTTTTAAACAATATTTTAAGTATACAAAGGAGGGTCAGTGCGTGTGAATCAACATAATATAGATCAATTCTATAGTCGAGAACGGCAGGCCACCAAAACCCAATATAGTTTTTGGGTTATACAATGTTATACCGTCGATAAAAAATGCCGAGAAAAGTGCAAAATCAAAAGTGTTTTAAGCGAGGGATAACCTATTTTTTCTTAAATACGAATGTATGATTTGATGTATAGCATGGGTATCTTTTTGAGTAGTGATGAACGAAGCAAGGTCTTCTTCAGAATTAATTTCAATGGTATTGGGTACAAAACCATAACCTAAGTATTTTCCATTTTTGATCATCACTACTGCGTTTTCGTTACTATTTCGCCCAGCTTCTTTTATGACAATGTTCTCTTGGAGATTTCGAATATGGGTTATGGCTTGAATTACCTTGTGATTATAATCCACTTTATTTTTAAGATACGTACAAGTATTCGAACAAGTTGCTTGACAAAGATATGGAGCCGTATTGTGAAGGGGGGTCAGTTGACAATATCTCGGACAAAGTTTGAATTGTTGGCAAACATCCTCTAAAAATAGTCGACATTCTGTAATGCTATTAAGCACAATGAGTGTTTTGGGAAGTTGTTTGAGAGGAGCGAAGCCCAAGTGTTGTATACCTTCTCGGCTTTCATAAGATACGATACCATAGCGCTTAAATTTGCGCTTTTGCGCCCTATTGAATTTTGGATAGTGTTTTTGAATAGCTGCTGACTCCATTAGTAGGGCAACCAGTTCACTACCCGAAAGTTCAAAATCAATATGACTTACTTCGCGACAAAGTTTGATTTCATGTTCAGATTTATCATAAAAATGACCAAGAACACGTTTTTTTAGATTTTTGGCCTTACCAACATAAATGATGTTATTACTTTGATCTAGAAAATAATAGATACCGGGTTGATGGGGAATAGTATCAATTACTTTTCTGTCTAGGTTTGGAGGCAATGTAGCTTCTTGACTTCTCGAATTTAAGAACGTCTTAATGACTGACCCTGCTTCTGGTTTTTGAAGTAACTGTTTGAAGAGTATTACTGTGGCCTTGGCGTCACCCCTAGCACGATGACGATCGGTTATGGGTATGCCTACTTCCGAACAAAGTTTGCCTAAACTATAAGATTGAAGACCGGGGACCAGTTTTCTTGACAACCGAACGGTACAGAGTTTTTTACGGATAAAATCGATACCCATTCTTCGAAATTCCTCCTTAATGACCCCGTAGTCAAAATTAACGGCATGGGCTACAAAAACACAGTCTTTGGTCATCTCAAAAATCTGTTGTGCAATTTGATGAAACGTAGGGGCATTGCGCACGGTTTCATCATCGATACCCGTCAGACCTGTTATAAAATTAGGGATGGGACATTGGGGATTTACCAAACTGGTGAATTCATCAACGATATTTTGACCGTCGAACTTAAAAATAGAAATTTCCGTGACTCTATTTCCCTTTAAGCCATTGCCCGTGGTTTCTACGTCGATGATACAGTATAATAGCACTATCCCTTACTTGCTCAATGAAAGTTAGGGATAATGAAAAAAGCCACCAAATACGTGGCTTTATAAAAAAGTGGGATTGGATTATAAAGGTACTTCCCGACTAAGTACGGTCATAATAAAATAAATCGTTACTGAAATGATTAAACAGCTGATGGCTGCCAATCTGTTGGTAGGTGTGAACTCTTTTCTAAGCTTTAATACAAGAACTTTCATTGGGGTGATTTTATACAAAGATCTCTTGAAATTGAAGTAAATGCGAGCAAACTCGATAAGGTTCCGTTATGATGGACGAGCGGCAATGGCCCATGAATTCATCGAAAACGCCTACCTATTAACGATTTAATTTGTGAGGAAACTAGGCAGATTTGCGTATTATGTTAATTCCAATAAAAGTGAAGATGGCAGTATTGACCCCATAAAAAAAGACCGCCCTCCCCCAAGTGCGGTCTTTTCAAGTGTTATTAAACAAGCTACGTCCCCAATTGAAATTCGCATGAAGAACTTGAATTCACTTGCTTAAGTGACAAACCTATAGTGGTCAAATCGCATCATTTTACGGTTTCCCATAAACTCAGGGTACTTCACAAGAGTTATTTGTAATTTGTTTACAGAGTTAAGATTAAACGATTAAAAATGTCAGATTAATCCTAAATCTTTGGCATTGGCCACCAGTTGTACGTTGTTATTTGCCTTTAGCACATCTTTCAATTTATTCAGTCGTTTTTCTATGGTACTCAAACTATTTGGTGAAATGCTATTGGTTTTAAAAGCCACAGCAATTTGTTCTTGTGTAAAACCATTGGAAAGATAAGACAATATGGAAATGTCATATTCCTTTATCTCAAAAGCCATTTTTTTGCGGGTCAATCCCTTTACTTTATCAGAAACAAAAGATTGCCCCTCAAATACGGACGCTATCGCTTTTTTGAGATCGGTCAATCCATGACGTCCTTTCAGTACATAAGCGGAAATAGCCTTTTGCTTCATAAGTTGCGTGGCCATATCAGGTTTTTCATCTACGGTACAAATAATAATCGGAGTCTGATGTCCTTGTTCCCGAATTTTATGTATAAATGCGCTACCTGAACTAAGGGTAGAAGGTCTATGGTCTTGAACAAAAGAGAGGTCTGAAATTACTAGCTCAAAAGGAGCCTCATCTTGCAATGCCCGTTGAAATTTTAAATACCCCTCATCGCAGTACTGAGTCAATGTAACTTCCTTTATCTCCAATTCATTCTGTAGCATGTTAACTATACCGTACCCGACCGTATCTAAATCTTCTACAACTAGAACTTTCTTGAACATTGCGATGATGGCTAAATGGGAATGTTGAAGGTTATTTGAGTTCCTTGTTCTTGCATGCTATCAAAATTAATTATACCCCCTACAGCTTTGATACGGCTTTCCGTATTTCTTAGGCCTAATCCATGAGGCTTTTTAGTGCTAAAGCCAATACCATTGTCTCGATAGGTAATGGTCAGATTATTATCGTTCATTTCAAATTGTAGGAGAACCAAACTCGCCTTGGCATGCTTTTTCATATTGACCAAAAGCTCCCTGATGGCGCGGTGCACGGCAATACATGTATGACTGTTCAGTCGAGGCCAGTCAGCATTAGTTAAACCCTTAACTAAAATGGTAGTTGAGGCATCTTGATAGGTATCGGTCAACAACTGTAGCTCCGCCTCAAAATGTACGCCGGTTTTGATAGGGGCGTTTTCATGCGAAATGTTTCGGGTCGTCTGGTAAATGTTATCAAGGCAGTCCAATAGTTCGCTATCTGATTTCTTTGTACTCTGAATTTGGGTCATCAGTCCGAATATATCATTGGCCAATCCATCATGCAATTCTCGACTGATGCGTTTTTCGGTATTGTACATTACCTTAAGTTTCTCCCTTTTGTGACGTTGCTTTATAAAAAAGAAGAATAAAAAACCTCCTGCCAAGGCTAGGCTACTAAAGGAAACGAAAAGGATTTTTTGTTTTTCTTGTTGGGCTAACTCGGCCTCTTGTCTAGCGGTGGATGCTTCGAACTCGAGTAACTGTTGCTTTTCTTGCTGGTCTTGATATTTTAGGTAGGCAAACTGTGTTTTAACCTGTAACTCCTGTTTATAGAGACTATCGGTAAGGCGTATAAAACGATTCTTGTAGGCAATATTTTTTGGTGCAATTTTTAAAAGAAACTCCAATGCATCTTGCTCTAATCGGGGTCGACCTAATTTTTTTGCCAAAACGATTGAAGTGTCGAAATGTTTAATTGCCCTAGAGGGCGATATATCGGCATAATATTCGCCATATCTTTTATGACTAAATATCAATCCGTTCAAATCATTGAGGCTTGTACTTATCGCATAGGCCCTGTTGAAATCTAGTATAGCTTCGGGCACTCCCATCTTCCATTTGGCATAACCTAAGTTCTGGATGGCTTTTGCCAGTCGTAAAGAATCTTTTTGGATAAGGGAATCTTGAAGCATATCGTTAAATATGACTTTGGCCTTCAAATTTTGGTCCGCCTCTAATAATGCAACCCCATAGTTGTTTTGATACCCTATACGATGCTTAGGTGAATTTGTATTTGCTATTGCTTTTTTGTAAAAGTTTTGGGCTTCAGGAATATTTTCCAGTTCCATATGTACGATGCCCAATTGATTGTAAAAGCTAGCATAATTGTAGCTGTCCTGAGTATACTGTTGTAAGGACAGTGCCTGTGTTAAGGTTTCCTTTGCCCCAAAATAATCTCCTTGAAATTGTTGTAAATAGGCGAGCCTAACAATGCGTTTAAAAGCCCTGGCCGTATCACCACATTGCAAATAGGTTTTTTTGGCCAAATCATGATAATAATATGAACTGTCAAATCTGGTAGTAAACTTTTCGTGATAGTGTCCCTGTAAGTGGTAGTATTTACCTAGGTTGACCAAATTTTCTTTGGTTTTTACTCCATCAATTAGGAGTCGCCCGTAGTAATTTACGCTGTCATAACGTTTTAAGCTGTAGTAATTCCGCGACAATGAATACAGCACAAAAGGAAGAATAGTATCCTTTTCATTTACTTCGCTTAAAATACTTCTCAAAATAAGAATGCGTCGAGTAGAAGAGATATCATTTTGTTGACTTTTCTGATACTTTAAGGCAGTGTTATCAGAATTTCCGTACTCAGTGGATGGCACAGGTACACATGCTAGACATATCATAGTCAAAATATACGCTGCCCATTTACCCATTACACTTTTTATTTTGCTTCAAAATAAAGAAAGTGGATAAATTATTATCCACTTTCTTTGCTATTTCGGAAAAATTATCTCCCTTTTAGGATGGGAAGACTTAATTTTCTGGGTCATCATCATCCGAATCAGTGTTTCCGGTATTGGCGTTGGTTTCTAAGACAAGACTATCATTCATGTCAAATAGAGCTTCCTCGTTCGCGACGGAATCTTCTTGCGTACAGGAAAGTGTGCCCAACGTCAATAAGGTCATTAAAATTACAGTAAACGATTTCATAGTTTTTGGTTTACATCGGTTATGAAATCGGCAGTACTGCACAGACCCTCACTGCCGCAGAGGGTCTATGAACTCATTATAAAAGCGCTTTTAGGTTGCCCATTGGTAAGTCATTAAAGAAACTTACAAAAGAACTGCGGTAAAACTTTTGGAAAAGTAATCAGCGAAAAGAGGGGGTACTATCCCCATTGATAGGGATTTTCAATTGAATACCCATTTGTGGGTATTGTTATGATTTTAACGCTGGGATAGTTTTGAGCATTTACAAAAAACTCAATACCAATGAAAAAAATTAAAAATAACCTTGCTCTCTTAGTCCTTTGTCTATTGTTATCTGGTTGCTGTTTTCTATTCGGAGAAGATTGTGATGAATGTGAAAATGTGAAAAACGGCCTGGAATTGGCAGATTTGTTGTTGAATGATTTTGAAAGTAATCGGGCGGAAGATGAAGAAAGAGGCACATTTTTTAGGGTAGCTCACACCATTTTGAATTTTGCAAGCGAATTTGAATGTCCTGAGGAGGTGCAAACAGCTTCAAGCCACGACGACCAACTACAACTCATTTTTTTTGAAACGGACGATACAGATTTCTCAAATCCTACTTTAGTAGAAACCCAAAACGTCAACGTGAATCAAAGCACCCAACCCAATAACGAATATACCATTGTTAATGAAATTGTCTTTAAACGTGATGGAATTTACGATCTTGAAAGTAACATAGATTTTAACGATGACGTCGTTGAAAGAAATGAAAATAACAATCGGAATTCCAATAATCCAGCTGCCAAGGGGTATCGCCCTGATTCTGAAAATCTTATTTATGTGACCAAGGACATGCTCGGAACCGGAAACACTGATAATAAAGAGAACAATAAATTCATCAAGGAATGGAAGATTTCTATTCAATAAAACGAGGGATAGGTACTATTTTCCTTATTGTTTTCGTCTTTTTCCTGAGTTCCTGCTGTTGGTTTGATACGAAAGCGTGTAAAGAGTGTTTTCAAGCATTTCCACCCGGTGGATCGTAATCGGAACCGGCGACTGCTCAGTCGCCTCAACCTGAAGGAATTCAGACTCCAGCATCCGAGCAAGTAAGGTCTCCGCCGCTTTCGCAAAAGGATCATCGACCCGCGCGTCGGCC
>ERZ1740067.239-NODE-239-length-45827-cov-12.378681_pt1 | contig 45827 bp, 41 predicted proteins | sample MGYA00581736_ERZ1740067 | MGnify/ENA primary metagenome ERZ1740067 (study PRJEB43018, sample SAMN04849236) | marine metagenome | isolation source: floating plastic debris | place: Pacific Ocean | collected 2008-08-27 | study: EMG produced TPA metagenomics... | reverse complement strand
GATACGCTGGGGATCAATGAGCTGATTCAGTCGGTGGTGAATGGAAATGCGCGGGTGCTGACGCGAACACCGGGCGTGGGGAATAAGACGGCGGAGCGCATTATTCTAGAGCTGAAGACGAAGCTGAGCGACTGGCGTCAGCACTCTGGAATTGTGGCTCCGACGAGTGGTCCGGTTTCGGCGGTACAGGAAGATGTGGAGATGATGCTGGTAGCACTGGGCTATACCAATAGTGAAATTAGCAAAGCGCTAGTGGCCGTGGGGAATAGCAGTACGTTGAATAAAAGCGACAATACGGAAGATTGGATCCGTGAGGCGATCGCATGGCTCAGTCGCTAGAATCGCATGGCTCAGTCACTAGAACTGAAACCAAGGACTTTAGCGATTTCATCATTTCAGAGATTTCAGCACTTCCAAAAATCTTAATTGTTGAAGCTATCCAATTGTGTCCTGGCATGCCGATGGGATAGGGCTGCTTATGCTTACCTTGGAGAACGGTTGAAGGGTGCCCCGAGTAGTTTTACCCATCTAGCTTGCTACACCGAATTCTAAGAAGAATTACTGTGGTAGGAAATACGGATAGGGCGATAGATTGAATTTAGCTCAACGCGAGCTATCACTGTAGTCGAAAAGGTGGCAGCCACTTTGGCAGTTATCTACAAGCGGTCATTGCTTAAAAGGCTATAGAACAAATGCATTAGACCTTAATCGGTTTTGGGAAGTCGCTCTATATGACCATGCAGTCCATAGAGATTCAGCTCGTTCAACAGAATACTGAGCAGGTCAATAGCCAACAATCCGTGACACCCAAGTCCAGATTGCAAGATTTACTTGCACCGCTACATTTACTAGACAAGCGTTTGCAGCAGTCTATTGAAGTGCGTCAAGTTCTTTTGGGCACGTCTTTTGAGTCGTATCTGCTAGGTAGCACTGCACCAGGCTGCTCGCCAGCAACTGCTATTGCTGGGAATTCTCCACTAGCTCAGCTGCAACAGTCTTTTGGGCTATCTGATTTTGAAGTGGAAGTGGTGCTGATGGCGATCGCGCCTGAGCTAGACCGTCGCTATGAGCGCCTCTACGCACAATTGCAGCCAAACGCCTGCCGCAAGCCAACACCACTCCTTAGCTTAGATGTGCTGTGCCGTAGCACGACTGAAAAGGACATGATGCGGAGTGCTTTTACAGCCACTGCTCCTCTTATCCGTCTTGGCCTGATTCATCTCAAAGCAAACGGCAGCTTTTCACTGAGTTCTACCATCAGCCGACATCTGCTAGGCCAGCCCATGAGTCCGCAGGTAACGGCCTACTGCCAGCTGAGTCGGCCTAAGGAAACGGGCTACGTTACCAATAGCCCACTCCTCCCAGATTTACTATGTCGGCTGCGTGAGGGCAGCCTACCCAAAGCACTGACGCTCAACTTTTCGGGTCAGGGGTCAAAAGAAGCGGGTGCAAGGGCGATCGCAGCTGCAACCAAGCAACCCCTATTAACGGTCAACTTAGATGCGTTTTTGGAAGGAAAGGGCCTCAGCAATACCGAGATAAACTACAAGGTACAGCAGGTTTTATTGCAAGGGCGCTTGTGCAATGCGGTTCTGTACTTAAGTTGGGCAGAAGAAGAAAGTCACTCGAAAGACTTTGCAGCTTTCCAGAGCCAGTGGTTTGCGCCCGCTCACTCTCACTTGAGGCAACGGCAAAGCACTGTTGTCAAAGCATTTCTCGACCGAGTGCCTACCTACACCGGGACAGTGATTTTCTCAGGGCAGTCTTTATCTTCCCCAGCGGCTAACAGCTGCAAAGGGCTGATTACGGTTCCTTTCACAGCACCTTGTGCAGCTCTATCAGGCATAGGGCTGGCAGGAAACTATCTTCCAGGAGCATATTCTGCTTTCAATAGCAGTTGGCAAAATACGAAAAGAACTGCTCCAAAGCCCTTGAGCGAAACGGAATGGTTTCGGCAAAAGGCAACAGGAGCAGTCCTTGGGATCGGCTAATTCTCCTACTTCAGCTAGACACCAGGTGCCCAGCTGGAGTCTAACTAAATTATGTCAGCTGATTACTGCGCAACATCAGGTGTTTCGACGGCTTCACCAAGGTCAGCTGACTTAGTCTATGGTGCTTTAGTTGTAGGTGCTTCGTTAGTGATGTCAACATCTGGCGCGCTTACTGCTGGGACATCTAGCTGAACAGCTGAAACGTTGATTTGGACATTGAGCAGGCTAATCTCAGGCACGTTCATCTCTCTTTCTATGATGGTGATCTCTTTCGATTTGAGGAACAGAAACGGAGATTACAATTGTTCAATCAATGTTGTTGCAGTTACAGTTCTGTGGTTTCCAGCATCGATAGCGTTGACTTTGCCGCTGCTTTCTGAGCTGTCTGTCTGCTCCTGCCCACACCTCTGCCATAAGCCTTATCTCCAATTCGCACTTCTACAACAAAGACTTTTTCGTGGTCTGGTCCACTGCTGCCAATATCTGCATACGCTAAGAGCTTACCTATTTTTTGCTGTACCCATTCCTGTAGTCGTGTTTTGTCATCTTTGATGCCCTGCTGTAAGGCATCGCCCACCACCGATTCAAATAGAGGCTCCACATAGTCACGAACGGCGTGCATATCGCGTTCCGTGTCCAAATAGTAAGCGCCTATCATCGCTTCAAACGCGCTACACAAAAGTCTAGGACTGGTGCGAGCGCCTTCTTTTTTTGCGCCCTTTCCTAGCCGTAGGTGCTGACCTAGCGTTAGAACTTGCGCAAAGTGGCATAGCTGCGGCTGATCGACCAAAGCCGCTCGGATAGGCGTAAGCTCTCCTTCTGGTCGGTGAGGGTAGTGCTCATACAAATAATCACCGCTTAAAAAAGTCAAGATAGCATCGCCGAGAAACTCTAGTCGCTCATTGTGCTCTCCTGCTTCGGGGTGCTCATTGATAAAAGAGCGGTGAGTCATCGCCTGCTGCCAAAGTGACTTATCTTTGAAAGGCGGCAGTGAAAAAGCGGTCATTTTACTTGTGGCTTTAAAGAAAAGGACACGGTGTCAGGATATGGCTTAAAGAGCTTGTTTACTGCTCAGCAATCCAAGCTTCTACACCTTCAGCCAGCGTTCTAGCCAGTTCTTGCTGCGAAGCTGCATCAGTAATCCATTCAAACTCTTCTGGATTGATCATGAAGCCCAGCTCTAAAAGAACAGAGGGCGTCACCGAAGGCCGGGTAAGTGCCAGATTGTTCCAAAACACGCCGTAGGCCTCACGATTTAGCTCACGGACCAGATAGTCGTGTAGGAAGGTGGCGAGTCCGTGGGCTTGTGGATAGTACCAAAAGGCTCCGATACCTGCTCGTTCTAGTGCGTTACCCGCATCAGGCAGTGCGTTGTAATGAAGGCTAAGCGCCATCGTAGGCTCAGTGGCATCAATGACTTCTACCCGGTCAGCTGGGTACAAGTCATCGTCACCCTCTCGGGTCATCACTACAGTGGCACCTCTAGCCTCTAGCTCATCGCGAATGAGCTTGGAAACAATCAGAGTTACATCCTTTTCTGGATAGCCGTTAGGACCTCGTGCACCGTAGTCTTCGTCGCTGCCATGTCCAGGGTCCAACAGAATAGTGGTGCCGCTTAGGCTGTTGTTTGGTGGTGCGTGGCGCAAGGAGAGAATTAGGCTAGTGCCTTCGTAGCGGACCTTGTAGCCCCACTGCTGAGGTGCCTTAAAGTGAAAGGTGTATTCGGCGCTGTCGGGAAGAACAGAATTAAAATCCATTCTTTCGACAACAGGATCGTTGGAGAAATAAATGGTGTCTGTTTGCGGAGTGGTGTTGTGCAAAGTGAGAGAAAGGGATTGGCTCTCCTGATGAACAGAAATGGGCACAGGGGTTTGTAATGGGAAGACCACTTCTGTCCAGTCGCCAACTTGGCTGGCAGTAATGCCACGAATGATGCTGGTAGGCGGCACAGATGCACTGCTTACTTGCGTTTCCTTTTCTTTGATCCAGCCGCCGTAGTCTAGCCGTAGCCATTCACCCTCGCGACCGGTGATAGCGGCTCTGGTGCCTACGGGCAGTGGTGTAATGCGTGAGTAGCTAGTACTAGGACCTGTTCTGGCTACGCCTTCGATAGGTGTGACTTGGGCAACTTCAAAATCTGTTGGGGAGAGGATGGTGACTTGGCCAGGGGCCTCGGCTGTCACGGTTTCGCCATTAGCGCGCAGGGTAAATTGTGGGGTGCCTAGCTCTCCTGCTGCTTCTGCTATGGTGCAGCCTGCGTATTCTGTGGCGCTGAGGGTGACAGGCGCGGTCTGAGACGTCAAAACTGATGAGTTAGGCGGGAGGTCTACGCTAGTTTGGGGAGTGAGGGCGAGGGTTTGGCTGCCGAGAGTGGCGGAGACTTGGGCATTTGGAGAGGCGATCGCACTCAAGCAAATCAACTCACCTGGCATCCGCGCCATATCCACTGCAGGCGACAGCGTCCCTTCCGCAAACCCAATCCCATCTGGCATTGGCGGCTCACTCGAAACACGGGTAATGCTCAGTACTAGACTCTCATCACCCTGAACCAGAGTGAACGTATTCTCGCCAAACTCCAGTGGCAGGGTGGGTGCAAAGTGTCCGTCTCCGCTTCTATTTTCAATCGGTTGGCCATTAATGGTGACCGGTGCATCAGGGCTCGCTGTACCAATAAAGAAAATGCGATCGGCCACCGTTTGATGGTCGACCGGCGGATAGGCGACAAATAGACCACCGGGTTCAGCTCGCTCCTGCGCTACATACACAGGTAGTGAATACTCTAACGACTCCATCTCTGATAGTTCTACTGGCGAAGGATGGGCGTAGGAAGCGCCCATTGGATGCAGCACAGATAGACCAGCCACACTGCCGATTAATCCTGCTGTCCCTAGCATCCATCGCTTATCCATACCGCTGACTCCTAAAACCAAATCGTTCAAAAATACTGAATTTAGTCTAGTGTTTCAGCGCGCAATACTGCCCGATATTGATTAGATATCTATAGAAAGTCAAGAGAAAGTCAAGTTTACCGACTGAGGCCTTGGAACCACTACACTGCTGTACTAAACAGTTGACTTACCGGACAAGAGAAATCTGGGAGTAGGGGAGATGTCAATGTGTCTGTTGTTGTTAGCGTAGAGGTAAGAACAAGTCGCCCCGACTCTCTTCTATAAACTTCTAGCCGCTGTGTAAACCTATCAATAATCCAATATTCTTCGGCTCCTCGAACTGAATACAGCTTGAGCTTGGATTTGCGATCGCGACTAATATTCTGACTTCCTGCTGATAAAACTTCTATTAACAGCTCTGGTACTTCAGTAAGGTGACCTGACTCATCTTCGATAGCAGTTAATCGTTCTTTGGAGACCCAAACCACATCTGGAATAATATTGTCGGCATCGGACAAGATAATGCCAGGAGACATAATAGGTTCACCCAAACCCGTCTTTTTCGACCAAATATTTAGCGCTTCAGCTATTTCAAGTGCCACCTTTTGATGCTGACGATGGGGAGATCTCGTCACGAATAGTTCTCCGTCAATAATTTCGTAAGTTGTCCATTCGTTCTGAGGCAAAAACTCGAGATCACTAGTCGTCCATCGGACACTCGCGGTAGGTTGGCTGACCATAGTGTTTCACCGTAGCGTTTTTTGGGCTCATGCTATGAAACGGATTTTATCTAATATAACGTAAGCTGCGAGCGGCTTATATGTTTGACATGGTGAGTAAACAAAGCTGAATAATTGGGTCTTTTTGCATTGTTTTCCCAAAAAGGAAAATAGAGTCCTTCTGCTATCTATTCCCTGTGGCACAATTGACTATTATCAATTTTTAGTGCGATTGGGATGCTCCCCTCAAGGCGGCCGGAAGACGGCCAAATAACTACACTTCATAAACCACAAAATAGATCAGCGGAAAGGAAACACAGAGCAGGAAACTAATGACGAAATTTGTATTTGTGACAGGCGGTGTGGTTTCAAGCATCGGCAAGGGCATTGTGGCGGCTAGCTTGGGTCGGCTGCTGAAGTCTCGCGACTATTCGGTGTCTATTTTGAAGCTGGACCCCTATATCAATGTGGATCCTGGCACGATGAGCCCGTTTCAGCACGGCGAAGTATTTGTCACCGAAGACGGTGCGGAAACCGACTTGGACCTAGGCCACTATGAGCGCTTTACAGATACCTCTATGTCTCGGCTTAACAGCGTGACCACAGGCTCTATTTACCAAGCGGTGATCAATAAGGAACGCCGAGGTGACTATGAAGGGGGCACTGTACAGGTGATCCCGCACGTGACAAATGAGATTAAGTCACGAATTCATCGGGTGGCACGTAATCGTAATCCGGATGTGGTGATTGTAGAAATTGGCGGCACGGTGGGTGACATTGAGTCGCTGCCATTTATGGAAGCGATTCGCCAGTTTAAGCAGGATGTGGGGCGTAACGATTCTATCTATATCCACGTGACGCTGATTCCTTGGATTCCGGCGGCGCATGAGCTGAAGACGAAACCGACTCAGCACTCGGTGAAGGAGCTGCGCTCGATTGGTATTCAGCCAGATATTTTGGTGTGCCGCAGTGAGCGGGTGGTGCCGGATGAAATGCGGCAGAAGATCTCGAGCTTTTGTAATGTGCCGATTGACTGTGTGATTCAGGCTTTAGATGCACCCAGCATTTATGAGGTGCCACTGTATATGGAGAAGGAGGGGCTGGCAGAGCAGAGTTTGACGCTGCTGAATTTAGATCAGCGATCGCCCGACCTCACCAGCTGGACTCGGTTGATTGAACGGATGCACAGCCCGGCCAAAAATCTAGAAGTTGCCATTGTGGGCAAATACGTCCAGCTCAATGACGCCTATCTCTCAGTGACAGAAGCGCTGCGCCACGCTGGAACCAGCTTTGATACGGAAGTAAAAATCCGTTGGGTTGACTCCGAAGATATCGAAAAAGATGGCCCAGAGAAACACCTTCAAGATGTCTCTGCCATTGTGGTGCCAGGCGGGTTTGGATCTAGAGGCATCCGTGGAAAAATTAAAACGGTTGAATATGCTCGTGAAGGTGAGATTCCTTTCTTGGGGCTGTGCTTGGGAATGCAGTGTTTGGTGATGGATTGGGCGCAGAACATTGCCAAGCTGCCGAGTGCTAGCAGCTCTGAGTTTGAGCCGGAAGCTGAGAACCCGGTGATTAGCCTTATGCCTGAGCAAGAGGATGTGGTGGATCTTGGCGGGACGATGCGATTGGGGCTATGGCCTTGCCGCATTGAGCCAGATACGTTGGCCAGCCAGCTCTATCAGAAAGAAGTGATTTATGAGCGGCATCGTCATCGCTATGAATTCAACAATGCCTACCGGAATCTGTTTTTAGATACAGGGTTTATGGTGAGTGGCACGTCGCCAGATGGTCGGCTGGTGGAGATTGTGGAGCTACCAAGCCATCCGTACTTTATTGCGTGTCAGTTTCATCCGGAGTTTCAGTCACGGCCGAATACGCCACATCCGATGTTTTTAGGGTTGGTTGAGGCGACGCTGAAGAAAGAGGGAGAGGTGCTGGCAGTGGCAACGAGGCAGGAGACGGCGGTGAGGGCGTGATGGATTGTGGACAGAGGAAGAGGACACAGCATTGCCAGGCCCCTACAGTGCGGCAACAATTTCCGTAGGGGCTATCACCTGTGGTGAGGCAAAGGCCAAAGCACGCTATGCCCTCCGAAGTCGGTTATCTAATCCACTACCTGCGCACCATGACTACGTGGGTCGCTGCTACCATTCCCGGAAACGGGGTTATCAATCGTATCTACTTCGGTGAGTTTGCCGCTAATCTGCGCATAGGGTAGCTCAGAGGCCTGATCCAACAGTGCGTCCAAATTCTCTGCCAGGATGGCACGCGGGAGTTCGCCGATGGCGGCCCCTTTCTCGTTGCCTTCGGCGGAGATGAATTCAAAATGGGGAATGCCGTCTACGCGGTAGTTCAGCATTTCGGGGAGCCACTTAGTGTTGTCTACATTCAGCATGACGAAGTTGACTTTGTTGGCGTAGCTTTCCTCTAAGGTTTGAATGTCGGGGGCCATGGCTTGACAGCTGGTGCACCAGTTGGCATAGAACTCAATGAGGGTGGGTTTGCCGTTGGCCATAGCGGCTTCGAGTGGGACGGATTGTTCGGCCATGTCTGAGAGGGAGGCGGCTGGGGAAGTGGTTTGCACGCCAAGGACAAGGGCTATGCTGAGGATGGATGCGATCGCAACCACCACAAAATTTCGAACTTTTTTGGCCATATTTGAAGAGGCCATATCTGAAGATTCCGCCGACATATGTTTCGCAAAGTAACAACCACTTTAAGTATCCTATCGTGTTAACTGTATGCTCACGGCCTTTCTCGGTAACCTGTAGCTTGTGAAAAAACGACTGACACTGACTTTTCCAAAGCGCACGATTCACATGCCGATTACCTACCGGCTGGCGAAAGATTTTAACGTGGCAGCCAATATCTTCCGGGCTCATGTAGCACCCGACCAAGTAGGTAAGCTACTCGTAGAACTATCGGGTGATATTGACCAGCTAGATGCGGCAATTGACTGGATGCGCTCAAACCACATTGAAGTATCGCTGGTGAATCGAGAGATTGTGATTGATAAAGACAGCTGTGTGCACTGTGGGCTCTGCACAGGCGTGTGCCCGACTGAATCTTTGAACCTAGACCCAACAACGCACAAGCTGGTGTTTACCCGATCACGCTGCATTATGTGTGAGCAGTGCTTACCCAGCTGCCCGGTTCAAGCTATTTCGACGAATTTGTAGGTGATAGCCATGCGCCATGCCTTTCCCTGGCTTTCTCCCCTGCTGCTGCTATTAGCCAACTTAGCCTTTGGCCTGTTTTTGCACCGAAGCGAAATTTCGGAGGTGGTGTGGATAGGCGCGATCGCATACATCATTTTTGAATGCAGTGTGCTCAGCATTATTTGGCAACCCTTTCGAGACTTTGTTCTAGGCGGGTTCAAATCTGATATGGGCTACACGATTGCCGCTTTTCTCAGCGCTTCTTTTGCCGTTGTCCTAGTTGTGTGGGCCAATATCTCCAGCTACTTCCTAGTGATGCTGGCCGCAGGGCTGCTACTAAGAATGGACCTATTCACTCGGCGTATCGGTAAAAGGGTGACATTTGCCGTGCTAGTGACGACGTCTGCTGCGGGGATCGCTTTAAGCTGGTTGCTAGTTTCGCTGCCAACGTGGCTGTAAGCAGCTGCGTCTGCTATGGCATCTAGCGCTTTACCTATATTGCATCTGGCACTTTGCCGTTAGAGCGACGAGCAGTTGCGCATCACACATTTGTGGCACTCCATAAATCGGCACAGGTTTGCTAGTTTCTACAGAGGATGAACGCGATTGTAATGGCAGCACAAGCGTTTAACTGTTGCCCTACCCCATGCCAGGCCGTGTCATGGGGTATTTTTTTCTTTAACCCACCTTGCCAGAATCGGATTCACTAGCTCAGGCGCTTCATCCTGCGGGCAGTGACCTACCCCTTCTAGCTCAATAAAGTCTTCTACAGCGGGGTAGTCCCCGTAGGCGCGAGCAAGCTCTACCGGCTCCCACGGATCTTCTTGGCCCCAAATGATGAGTGCCGGGCAGGTCAGCTTTGGCAGCAGATCTTCAGGGATTGGACCCTGCGAGTAGCGAATGAACGCTAGGAAAACATCGACCGCACCCGGATCGAAGGCGGGCTCTAGTAAGAGGGACACCAACTCGTCGGTGACTTCTTCTTTGCGTCCGTAGGCTTGGCGCAGAATATTTTTGACGGCTTTTGGCTTGGCTAGCTGATTGAAAAAGAGTTTAATCAGTGGGCGGTAGCCTAGGATTTTTTGAATATAGGGAGTAGGCGCACTGCGATACCACGGCAGCGTTTGACGTTTGCGATCGTGCAGGAGACGCAGTGAGCAGTCGAGCAGGGCAACGCCGCGTATCCAGCTAGGGTCGCTCACTGCCGCTTGCATCGCAACGACGCAGCCGATGGAGTTGGCAATGAGAAAAGCTGGCTTGCCAACAACCTCATAGCAAAAAGCAAGCAGCTGCTCTCCCCAGGTTTCAAAGGTGTAGTCCAAAGGATCGCCGGGCATGGGCTTATCGGACTTACCATAGCCGATAAGGTCGATAGCGTAGACCTGGCAGGACTTAGCAAGCTCAGGCATGTTTTTGCGCCAATGAATACTCGACGCCCCAAACCCGTGGATCATAACCACGGCAGGAGCATCGCTCTGGTCATCAAGTTGAGTCGGGCCTGCGTGCTGGTAGCCGATGGTGAACCCCTGCCATTTCCAGGTAGCGGATTGTGCGGTGATTGTTTGCATTAGCGTAGGGGTTCGATAGCAGCAGCAGGGCCCAAGAGGGACACGTATTCTTCCTCAAAGGTTTGCTGGGCGGTGGCTTGGACTTGTTCTATGGTGACAGCTGCGATCGCACTCTGAAACGCCTCGTCAAACTCCATGCCTAACCCCAGTACCTCATACCAACCTAACGTTTGTGCGATTTGGCTGTTGGTCTGCTTACCGAGCGCGTATTGGCCCAAAATCTTATTTTTAGACACCTGAAGCTCTTCAGCCGTGAGCTGGGTTGTCTTCAACCGAGCGATTTCCTGACGCAAGCCTGCTAGGGCAACGGGCACATTCTCAGGCGCTGTACCGATGTAAGCAACAAACTGCGACGTATCTAGCCGAGTTGGGTAAAACGCCGACACATCGTAGGCAAGGCCTTGCTTTTCTCGCAGCTCTACAAACAGCCGACTCGACAGACCATTGCCTAAGTAGGTGCTAATAATTTTGAGAGCGGCGTAGTTCGAGCTATCGACGGCATCCGCTAAGTATCCCAAAACGACAAAAGCTTGATTCGTCTCTTGGACAGTGACAATTTTTTGGGCGGACCTTTTCAGCGTAGGAAATTGTATAGCAGGCAACGGTTCACTAGGCAGCGTCCACTCACCAAAGAATTTTTCAATCAGCTGCACTGAGCGCTCGGGAGACACACGCCCCACAACCGTAATCACCGCGTTGTCTGGGCGAAAGTACTGCTGATGGGCCGCGATAAGGTCTGCTCGTGTAAAGCGGGCCATGCACGTTTCGGTTTGCTCATTGGTCAGGCCGTAGGGATGCCCAGCATAAATCGATTCTCTGAGGTGATTGTAGGCCACGCTAAAAGGCTGCTCTTTAATTGACTTGAGCCCTTGTAAAATCAGCCGCCTTTCCAGTTCAATCTCATCGTCAGGAAAGCTGGGCTGGCGAATGACTTCAGCAGCAAGGGCTAAGACCGTTTCAAAGTCGGCAGAGACCGTTTTAAGGCTAACGATGCTGTAGTCGGAAGCAACATCCGCGCCAAAGCTAGCGCCAATAGACTCGACGACATCGGCGATTTCTAAGGCGTTCTTATGGGTGGTGCCTTTGGTGAGAACTGCTGTAAGCAGACCAAATAGTCCAGAGTTTTCTTCGGTTTCGTACCCGTGCCCAGCGCGGATAAACATGCGCGCTGCCACAATATCGGCAACTGGGTTTTCGATGGCAATAACAGTGAGCCCATTCGGCAGAACGGTGCGCAGGGTCGTGGGCGGTGTAGCGGGCTGTTTGGTCAGCGTGGAAGAAGTCACAATAAGTTTGCAGGAGTTAGGGGGTTAAGGATTGAGCACAACGGCAGTGTAGCGCTGGGTATTGAGATAGTCTTGCGCAATTTGCTGAAGGTCTTCGGCGGTGGTGGCTTGCAGCTGCTGTGGATAGGTTGCCGCAAGGCTCGGTTCTGCAATGGTGGCGTAGTAGCCATATAGTCCAGCAATTTGGCCAGGGGTTTCGGTAGAAAAAGCGTAGTCGGTGAGCAGTAGGCGTTTGGCGCGGGCAAGCTCTGTCGCTGTGACGGGTGTGTGCGCTAACTGGCGTATGCGATCGCATACCAACTCTTCCACCGTTTCCACATGCTCTGCTTCTAGCCACATCGACAGGCTCAATACGCTGCAATCGGCCTGCAAGCTAAAGCTACTGCTCACATCCCGTACCAGCTGCCGCTCCTCCCTTAGTTCTCTCACCAGGCGTGAGGTTTGTCCACCACCCAGCAGCACACTAATCACGTCTAAGCCGCAGGCCCTGGGCAAATCGGCGATACCCGGCCCCATCCAAGCCATGGTCAGTCGACTCTGCTCAAGATTTGGCAGGGCAATCACCCGCCGCTGATGGGACGGCATTGGCAGAGGCTTGGCCTCAGCTTCAGGGCACCAAATCGCGGGTGCAAATCGATCGAAAGATTGCTGCACTAAGCTCAGCGCCGTTTGCTGAGAGATCCCCCCCGCAATCACCACTGTCATGTTCTGTGGCTGGTAGTGGGCCTGATGGAAGCGTCGCATTTCCTCGGGCGATCGGGCACTCAAGATATCCGGCGAGCCCAGTACCGCCCGTCCATAGGCATGCTCGCCATATAACAGCTCACACAGCGCCTGATAGCCAACCCAGTCAGGATCATCGTGAGCCTGACGGATTTCTTCGAGCACGACCTGCCGTTCGCGGACAAATTCATCGGCTGGAATCGCCGCACACAGCAGCAAATCTGCGAGGTAAGGCAGCGTTTGGGGCAAGGCCGAAGCTGCCACCGTGATGTAAAAGTGCGCATAGTCGTGACTCGTAGCCGCATTGGTCATACCGCCCTGACTTTCGATGGCCCAGTCAAACTCGCCTGGCTGTAGGCGCTGAGTCCCCTTGAACACCATATGTTCTAAAAAGTGCGCCATGCCTGCCCATTCAGCGGGCTCTTTGCTAGCACCCGCACGTACCCACACATCTACCACAGCAGCTGGCGTAGCCATTTCTTGGTGGATAACGGTCAGGCCGTTGGGTAAAACAACAACCGAATCGGCTGCAAGATCAGTTGAAGGTGAGCTCGAAGGGGGAGACTCAAAATAGTTCAAAGGCTTAGGGACCGAGGAAAGGCAGCAAGTTGACGTATGAAGATGCTAGCGGGCTTTTGGGCGATTTGTGTGTGGAAATACAAATTTTTGGACTTAGCCGTCCAAAGACAGTGGAAAAAGGCAATAAAAAACCCCTGCCCAATGGACAAGGATTTTGATAGTTCAACCGCCGCGCCGTCTTACCTCAGTTTTTGACCTGGGGTGACCAGGTGGGAATCTCGGCTATAGGCTTATAGTTTCCGAGTAACAAGCTCCCAAGGACGAATCCTAATGAACAAGCTCGGTATACTGCCGCCTCAGCTGCAAGACACCCTAAAAATGAAAAACATAGATCAGAAAACGTTGTTGGCAGTCACCAACGCGGTAGCAGAACTGCCGACATCATAGCGAACCTATGACCCTATACGGCAAGGGGAGATCCATACAGAAGGATGACGGTTTTACGCCTGATCGATTAGATATTTGAATGCGGCAAGCGTAAGGATGCATCCTTACGCTTGCGCGCTACTTAGCCCTCAGCCCTTAGTTACTTAGCAGTCACTGATGTAGTGAGCTAAGTAGCCAAAATTTAGATGAGATTCCGGATTTTAGGATGTGTACCAGAGAGATTCGATACTTTGGATGATCTCAGCTACTGCGGTGTCGTCGTTTATGCCGTCTGTAAGAACGGTTACATGTGCCAGCTTGCGCCCGATACGAGATTGGGATTTTCCGTACCAGTACAGATGCGCGTTGGGTATTGCCGCGACGGCTTCTCTTCTTTCCGCATAGTCACTGGTTTCTCCTGCTGGCGTGTCTTCGGTTCCGAGTAAATTGACCATAATCGCTCCCTGACTCGTCAGCGCAGCTGACCCCAGCAACTGACCACTTACAGCACGCAGCTGCTGCTCAAACTGAGACGTTACGCAGGCATCTAGCGTGTAGTGACCAGAGTTGTGCGTACGCGGTGCGATTTCGTTGATTAGCACCTCACCTTCGCTCGTCAGAAATAGCTCAATGCCGAAAATGCCAACGACGCCTAGGCTATTGACGAGCTTAGTTGCGATCGCACTCACCCTTTCCGCCACAGACGCACTCACCCGCGCCGGCACAATCACCCGCCGACACACCTGTTCAATCTGCTCTGTTTCTACCACTGGGTACACCACCACTTCCCCCGACTGGGAGCGAGCGACCATCACCGCTAGCTCTTTTTCAAACGCGACGAAGGCCTCTAGCAAAACAGGCTGATAGCCCAATTCGCGCCACGTCGATTCGACAGCTTCTAAGGTATCTAAAATAAACGTGCCCTGGCCGTCGTAGCCATGTCGGCGAGTTTTCAGCGCCAGGGGAAGCCCTAGCGTTTTGACTTTTGTAGGAAGGGTCGGCAGGTCGGACTGGCTGTGTAGGGTGGCGAAAGGGGGAGAGGGGAGATCGAGGCGATCGCAATACTGCCGCTGATCGTACTTATCTAATAGAGGGGCGAGGCAATCGAGCTGCGGATAAAATTGAGTGCCGCTGGCCTCTAGCTGTCGCAAAGCAGGAAGGTCGATGAATTCGTTCTCGAAGGTGATGACATCGCAGTGGGTAGCGAGATCTGCGGTGATAGTGGCATCGGCGACAGGGCCGAGAATGGTTTTGTGTGCGATCGCTACCGCAGGGTCCGCCTCACTGGGCGTTTGTACCCATAGCTCTAGGCCTAGCACCTGGCCCCCTGCTGCCATCATCCAGGCCAGCTGTCCGCCGCCAATGATTCCAATCCGCTCAACCTGAGGACGCTTTGCCATCACGATCACTTCCTAAACCCAATGCGCTTAGTTTACTTGAGCACATAGGCGCAACATACGACAGCAATTGCTGCATTGGGCTCAGCAGTGCCGTGCCCCTACGTCGGTGGGTTGTTTAACGGTAGATCCTTTGGCCCTATCAAAACTTGCGGTTATTTGAGCGATAGTTATTTGAATGTTGTTGTTTTGTCAAACAATCTTTCTCTTCGAGGACTGACAACAAGATGTGATAAGAAATACATTGTTGTGTTAGGCATCATTTAATAATTATTCAGAAGTCATCCAGAAGTTCTTGGCGATTGTTCATCCTAAAGAAAGATGTTTTTTCAAAAAATCAGTTTCTCTCTTTCTCTCGTGATAGTCTTGAATCAATAAAACTAGTCACCTAATAAATCTACAAGAAGTTTGCAGGTAAAGTCTGTTAATATACCGCATTAGCAGCTTCATAAAACAACTGACTAAGCAATCTTTTCTCTCAAAAGTACAACCCTTCTATGTACAGCAGTCAGCTCGTTTCAGACTCGTCTCAAGTGGATTCTGCGAGGCAGAAAATAGATCCCAAAGGAGACTCTGAAAACACCCAAACGCGTCTTCCCAACAATCAATCTAGAGAACAACAGCAAAGCAAGCATTCACAAAGTGAGAGGCTAGCTACGCCGACCCTTTCAAAGCCTCGTCCGGTGACACCGCATGGCATTTTGGCACAACAGCTTAGCCAACTTGCCCACGATGTAGATGGCCTACCTAGCGCCAGCGATACATTTCGGCAGGCGCTTAAAGCCGCCGCTGAGCTAGCTGTTGGGCTTGATCCTTACATAGAGGGATGTACAACACCCGAGTCGCCAGAACTAACAGAACTGACCAGGAAGACTCAGGCAGAGAACTGGACTCAGCGATTTGCCAATGGGGAAACCAACGGTGAGTTGGAGCAAGAAATGCTCTCCGGCCACACCGAAGGTCAGTTCCTGAAGGTACTGCTACCTTCACTGAGGGCGAAGAAAGTATTGGAGATTGGGCTATTTACAGGCTATTCAGCCTTAGCGATGGCAGAAGCTTTACCCGCAGACGGCACTTTGGTCGCTTGCGAGCTAGATAGCTATGCCGCTCAGTTTGCTCAATCTTGTTTTGAAAAGTCGCCTCATGGGCACAAGATTCGAGTAGAGGTAGGCCCTGCCATAGACACGATGAAGCAGCTTGCACAAGCAAAAGAGAGTTTTGACTTTGTGTTTATCGATGCCAATAAAGATGGCTATGTAGACTACCTCAATGTGCTATTGGAGAGTTCATTACTTGCGCCCAATGGGCTAATTTGCGTAGACAATACGCTGATGCAAGGGCAGCCATACATGCTGGGAGAATCTACGGCAAATGGGAGGGCGATCGCACATTTTAACCAAACAGTAGCTGCAGACAATCGGGTACAGCAGGTACTACTGCCGATTCGTGACGGTGTAACGCTTATTCGCCGGAGCTAGCAGCACTGTGACTCAAACAATAACAACCAAGACACCCACTAAGGTGCCGCTGGGAAAGGGTGCTCAGCATAGTGCGATTGAAAGAGCGATCATGCTTGTGATCGCTGCGCTAAAAGATGTTGCAACTTTACTGTTGTTACTCGCTGTACTGCCTATTAATGCAGCCATAGTGTTAGCTGCGCTATTAACTAATGCCGTTTCTCGCCCCTTTCAAAACACACCGACTCAGGCAACAACAGCCAAAACAGTGCTCATCAACGGCGGGAAAATGACCAAAGCGCTTCAGCTGGCACGTTCTTTTCACAGGGCTGGGCACCGCGTTGTGTTGATCGAAACGCACAAATACTGGCTAGTGGGTCATAGATTTTCCAACGCGGTAGACCGATTCTACACAGTACCAAACGAGCATTCGCCAGACTATGCCCAGGCTCTTTTGGACATTGTTCAGCGCGAGCAGGTCGACACCTATGTGCCGGTCTGTAGCCCAGCCGCTAGCTATTTTGACTCGCAGGCGATCACAGTTCTCTCACCGCACTGCGAAGTACTGCACGTACCGCCTAACAAAATAGACTTACTAGACGACAAATATCAGTTTGCTAAAGCGGCCGAGTCTTTTGGGTTAGCGGTACCGAAGTCTTATCGAATTACGCAGGCACAGCAGGTAATTGATTTTGACTTTTCCAATGAAACGAGAAAGTACATTCTCAAGAGCATTCCGTATGACTCTGTGAGGCGGCTGGACCTGACTAGGCTACCTCGTGAAACACCAGAAGAGACGGCGGCATTTGTGCGATCGCTGCCAATTAGTGACAGTAAACCCTGGATTATGCAAGAGTTTATTCCGGGGCAAGAGTACTGCACCCACAGCACGCTGCGCGCAGGTGAGCTACGAATGCACTGCTGCTGTGAGTCTTCCGCCTTTCAAATCAATTACGAAAACGTGGACAAGCCTGAAATTACAGACTGGGTTCGTACGTTTGCAGCTGGGCTAACCCTCACAGGTCAGGCCTCTTTCGACTTTATCGAAGCCTACGACGATGGAAAAGTGTACGCCATTGAGTGCAATCCTAGAACACACTCGGCCATTACGATGTTCTACAACGAACCGGCTGTAGCAACAGCGTATTTAGAACAAACGCCGCTGCAAGAACCTGTTCAGCCTACAGCTAGCAGCAAGCCAACGTACTGGATCTACCACGAGATATGGCGCTTGCTAACGCATTTAGCCGACCCCAAAGCAACACTTAACAGAATCAAAACTATCGCACAGGGCAAAGATGCCATTTTCGACTGGCGCGATCCGCTGCCTTTTTTGATGGTTCACCACTGGCAAATTCCGCTGTTGCTACTGCAAGACCTGCGAAAAGGAACAGGTTGGATTCGCATTGACTTCAACATTGGCAAATTAGTGCAGTTGGGGGGTGATTAAAGCTATGACCCTCCGTATTCTGCAATTGGTAGGCTCGGCCACAAGCGACTTTTACTGCGACCTTTCTCGGCTATATGCGCAAGACTGCATGAACGCCCTGCATGCTCCAGCCAGATACACATTTCTCATCGCCTACGTTACGCCAGATGGTAAATGGCGATTTCCGCGATCACTCAACGAGGCTGACATTGCTGCGGCGCAGCCAGTGCCCATTTCTGTAGCCATTGGTCGGCTGACTCAGCTATCGATTGATATAGCGCTGCCGCAAATGTTTTGCCTCTCGGGCATGACAGATTACAGAGCATTGCTGAGGCTACTGAAAATTCCTTTTGTAGGAAATTTACCGGCGCAAATGGCGATCGCCGCAGACAAAGCTAGGACCAAATCCATTGTTGCCTCAGCCGGTGTGCGAGTTCCAGCAGGCGAACTGCTACGAATAGGCGATCGCCCTACTATCTCGCCAAAAAGTATCGTCAAGCCTAACACGGCCGATAACTCTTTAGGCATTTCGCTGGTAGAACGCACTCAAAACTACCAGGCAGCTTTGGATAATGCATTCAAGCACTCGCCAGAAGTGCTCGTTGAAGCGTTCATTGAGCTAGGTCGAGAAGTTCGCTGCGGGGTAATCGTTCAAAACGGCGAGCTAGTGTGTCTGCCGCTGGAAGAGTATCGAGTCGATAGCCACACTAGACCGATTCGCACCTACGACCACAAACTCAAAATGAACACCCACAACAAACTCGACTTCAGCGCAAAAGATGGAATTCAGTCGTGGGTGGTTGCCGATGACGACCCAGATATGCCTGCCGTGTGGGAAGCCGCAAAGAGATGTCACAAAGCTTTAGGATGTAGGCACTATAGCCTATTCGACTTTCGGATCGATGACTGTGGTCAGCCATGGTTTCTAGAAGCTGGGCTCTATTGCTCCTTTGCACCTAAGAGCGTTATTGTCTCCATGGCGCAAGCGGCTGGAATTTCTCTACAGTCTTTCTTTGAGCAAACGCTTCAAGCCTGCTTAGAAAGAGAGAAACCTTCAGAAGAAAGCTCCATAAAAAAGAAAAGCTTAAAAGAAAGGACCTCACAAGAAAGAACCTCACAAGAAAGAACATTATGGCCTGCGCTTTGATCGCTCAACCATAAATCAACGACAGCTCACAAGACACAGCCCCAACTCACAGAAATAACGCTATGCCAAACGCTATCTTTTTTGGATCTATCGGGACTATTGCTGATACTTCCGAGCTACAAAGAAGCGCCTTCAATCAGGCCTTTGAGCTGCACAATCTAAAGTGGAACTGGTCACAGGAAGAGTACCGGAAGCTGCTGAAAGGCAACGGTGGGAAACAGCGAATTGAAGACTATGCTTCCGCACGGGGAGAACGTGTAGACGCCGCTGCCATTCATCAAACGAAATCCGAACGCTTTCATTTTTTTTTGGATGAAGGAAACATAGAGCCTCGGCACGGTGTAGCAGATACCCTAGAGCAGGCTAAAGCATATGGATTGGGGTTGGCACTGGTCACAACAACCTCAGCTAAAAATGTTGCATCTATGCTGAAAGCACTCAGTAAGCGATTAAGCTTCCAAGTACCGGTGGAGAAACACTCTTTTCTAACCAGTATCTGGCTTACGAAACGCTATCGACATCGATAAAGCATCAGCTTCAAGGCGCAGAAGTCCTCCATGTTGTCTCTGGATTAACGCTGCCAGAAGGCGCAGAAACACAAACCTGGCATCCGCCATTCAGACAACATCCCATCTCAGATAAAGTTGCGATTTATCTCTCTACCCCAGAACGTTTCCAAAGAATACGAACGTCAGCAGGTGAGCTGTCAACTGACAAAAGTGCTCACATCATTCGCCTACTGTACAAGCACTCTATTCGCAGTCGCACACTCTATCGCCATCACTGGCAGCGCGGTGACATTGTGATTTGGGATAACCGCTGTACGCTCCACCGAGCTGACCATTCTTGTGTAGTGGGCGATCGCATCTTGCACAGAGGCCTCATTGCCGGCGACGTCCCCATCTCATAACAAACGCTCTCATCACAAATGCTTTCTTTAAAACCCGCTCTATAAAGCTTTTCTGTAAAAGCCCCCTTGTAGCCTATTGCTCTCCTTGTTGGACCTACGATTAATGACCACAACTGTATCTGCGATCGCACAATTCATAGACACCTTCAAAACCAAAGCCTCTGCTCTAGACCTACAACAGTCTGACCTTTCAAAAGCAGTAAAAGATATCTGCTGCAGCGCACCCTTTGAAGATCTACTGCTCGCTCTCATCGAAGCCCCAGCCTTTTCAGCCGAACTCGGCAAAGAATTCGCCGCAGCCAATGCAGTCGCAGGCACATCGGCCTGCCGAAGTCTGCGCAGCGCACTCAACTTTTCTTTGGGGCGTTTCTTCGGTCTGCTGGCAGAACTCATTACCTCATTCGATGAGTCTGGCAAGCAGTGGCAGGCCTTTGCCAACAGGCTCTACCCTACCGAGCTAGGAGAATATAAGCTACTCGCCTACCTCACAAACGAAAACCTCACTAGCAGCACAGTCGCCAGCTTCTACATCACCCTCGCCGACCGCCTCATCACCCAAAATCCACACGCCATATACCCAACCTCTAGCTATCGCGAAAGCCACGGCACCGTAGAAAGTACAGCCGACGACCAAACCATCGAAGCCGTGATGCGGCACAGCACCTTCACCGCTATTAAAATCGTTGACCACACTCTCGATATTGACCAGCCGCTGCTAAGAGATACCTATGTGGCACTGGGTCGCTGCGTTTGCCTAATTGATCAAAATGTAGAACAGCACTACGCTCAGCAGATAGAAAACTACTTTGCGTATCACAACATCGCACTCGAAAAAGTCGCCTATCGCGCGATGGAAGTCGACAAAGGCATCGCCACCATCGAGCGGATGCTAGGAGACTTCAAAGCGCTGGGCGTCTCTCGTAACGAGCCTGTGCTCATTGTTGGTGGCGGCGTACTCGCCGATACTGCCGGACTCGCCTGTGCACTTTACCATCGCAACACGCCCTATATCATTCTCTCTACGTCCATCGTCGCAGGTATAGATGCAGGGCCTTCCCCACGCACCTGCTGTGACGGCTTTGGATACAAAAATCTCTTTGGCGCCTATCACCCCCCTATTCTCTCTATCACCGATAGATACTTCTTCAAAACACTGCATGAAGGCTGGCTGCGCCATGGCATTGTAGAAATTATTAAAATGGCCGTCGTCAAAGATGCTGAACTGTTTGCGGATTTGGAACGAGCCACAGACCAACTGATCACGACCCGATTTGGCACAACCCACTGCGAGCCCACCGATGAGATCAACGCACTCTCGCAAAAAATACTGGGCGGCGCATTACGGAGCTACGTAGCCGCCGAATACAACAACCTGTACGAAACCCACCAGTGCCGCCCTCACGCATACGGCCACACGTGGTCGCCCGGCTTTGAAATAGAAGCAGGCTTGCTGCATGGTCATGCGGTCTCTATTGGTATGGGGTTTGGCGCTTACCTGAGCTATCGCATGGAATGGATTAGTCGGGAGGAGTGTCATCGCATTCTGAGTCTGATCAGCGCGTTTGGGCTGAGCCTGTGGCACGATATTCTGTATAAAAAAGAGACCCTGTGGACTTCTCAGCAGAAGATTGTTCAAAAGCGAGGTCAGAATTTGGTAGCGCCTTTGCCAAAAAGCAAGATTGGAGAATGCGCCTATCTCAACAGCCTTTCTCAGCAGGAGCTATATGCGGCAATTGATGACTACGAACTCCTGTGCAAAGGATTCCCAAGAGGCGGCTATGGCATCGACCCGCACTGCCACGACGTCGGGTTGGAAGATCCTTCTACCGTGGGGCAAAGCACATTGAGTGTGGAAAACGCAGATGCCAATGGTACAAACAAAGCTGTGAGGGAGGTAATGTCTACCGTTTAGGTGGCGGTGTTCTCATAGCTTATGCCTTAGAAACCGCGCCTCATAGCTCAAAGTTGAAACCTGTTTTTTTAAGCTCTATGTACTTTGTTGTGTCAAAGGCATAGAGCTTCGCGGCTCTGTGGGCAACGGACTGTTCTTTTTCTTCTGTATCGATCAACAAATCCATTTTTAATAGCTTTTTGCGAAAGTTTCGTTTGTCTAGCTCGCGCTCTAGGATTTGTTCGTAGAGCCTTTGCAGTTGAGAGAGCGTGAACTTTTTTGGCAGCAGTTCAAATCCGATGGGTTCGTAGCGGATTTTGCTGCGTAGGCGAGCGATCGCACATTCCAAAATCTCCCTGTGATCAAACCCTAAGCTCGGCAGCGTAGAAAGCGCAAACCACTGCGCATCGCTAGCGTCAGTAGCTGCTTGCAACGGATGACCTTGTAGGCTCACCAGCGCATAGTAGGCCACAGAAACAACACGCTCCCTGGGGTCTCGCTGCAAGCTCCCAAAGGTATAAAGTTGTTCTAAAAATACATCCGCTACACCAGTTTCTTCCTGTAGCTCACGAACGGCTGCGTCGTCAACAGATTCACTCACCTGCACAAACCCACCGGGTAAAGACCACTCTCCTTCGTAAGGCGGTAGCTTTCTGCGGATGAGTAAAACCTTCAGCGCTGACGCTGGCTCAAACCCAAAAACTACGCAGTCTACAGTGAGCGCGGGCCGAGGGTAGTCGTAGGTATATGACATGGCTTAACTGTTGACGTTTACAGGCACATTCGCTATAAAAGACAGGTTAGTGTGTTTTTAACACTAAGTCAATTTTAGGAAGCGCTATAAGGCTTCATAGGAGGGCCTATGCTAGGCGCGATTGCAGGTGACATTATCGGCTCAATCTACGAGTTCGATCGACACAAAAGCAAAGATTTTCCTTTGTTTACGCCACAAAGCGCATTTACTGACGACAGCATTTTGTCTGTTGCTGTTGCTGAAACCATCCTCAAAGGCGGCAGCTATGCAGAACGCATCAAGCGCTATGCCCAGCGATACCCAAATCCGATGGGCGGCTATGGCGCAAGATTTAGCCAGTGGGCACAATCCGACAGCTTGGAGCCCTACAACAGCTGGGGTAACGGGTCAGCCATGCGGGTAAGTCCGGTGGGCTTTGCCTTTGACGACATGGTGAGTGTAATGAGCGCGGCTAAACAAACCGCTGAAGTCACACACAACCATCCCGAAGGAATTAAAGGTGCACAGGCAACCGCTGCTTGCATTTTTCTAGCCAGGCAAGGGGGCAACAAAAGCAAAATAAAATCATTTGTAGAAGAATCGTTTGGCTATGACCTGAGTCGTCCTATTGACCAAGTTCGGGCAACCTATGTGTTTAACGAGTCTTGTCAGGAGACAGTACCAGAATCCATCATTGCTTTTCTCGCATCGACCGATTTTGAAGATGCTATCCGCAATACGATTTCGCTGGGAGGCGATACGGATACCATGGGAGCCATCACAGGCGGCATTGCCGAAGCCTTCTATGGCGGTGTGCCACGTGCGATCGCAACAGAAGTACTGCAACGATTAGACGAACCGCTACGCCAGACGACTTTACAATTTTGCAACCGCTATGCAGCCAACTATGGAGTAACTTATGACGACATCGCTTCCTGACTTCTTCAATCCCGCAACTGTTGGCCAAATCTGGCGAGTTCCCTATCAGGCTCGCGCCACAGAAGCTGCTGCCTATCGCCAGCAGCACAGCATTACGCCTGCTCACGCCGACAAAGCGCGGGTGTGCCTGCTCGCTATCGATGTGCAAAACACCTTTTGCCTGCCAGACTTTGAGCTATTTGTCGGCGGTCGATCGGGAACGGGCGCGGTAGACGATACGCGAAGACTATGCGAGTTTGTTTATCGCAATCTCGATGTGATTACAGAAATCGTGCCGACGATGGATACTCACAGTGCGGCTCAGATTTTTCACTCTGTTTTTTGGGTGAATGAAGCGGGTAAGCATCCGGCACCGATGACGATGATCTCTTACGACGAAGTAAAACAAGGTACGTGGCGAGTGAATCCTTTGTTAGCGAAAGGATTGACCTCCAAAGGAACAGATGCAAATGCGATTGAGCGATTTGCTCATCACTACGCCAAGCAGCTGCAAGATCGCGGCAAGTATCCGCTCACGATTTGGCCGTATCACTCTATGCTCGGTGGCATTGGCCACGCGCTTGTGCCCGCGTTTGAGGAAGCCTGTTTTTTCCATAGCATGGTGCGTAGTAGCCCCACACGGTTTGAGGCGAAGGGCGACAACCCGCTCACCGAGAACTATTCTGTTTTGAGCCCTGAAGTGTTAACAGACGAAGGCGGACGTGCGATCGCCCAGAAAAACAACCGGCTCATTCAACACCTGCTAGAGTTCGACGCCATTATCATTGCAGGACAAGCTCAGAGTCACTGTGTCGCGTGGACAGTGAGCGATTTGCTGAGCGAGATTCAGTCAATCGATCCGGCATTGGCACGAAAGGTGTATCTGTTAGAAGACTGCACCTCTCCTGTTGTTGTCCCTGGTGTGATCGATTTCACTGACGATGCGATCGCTAACTACCGTAATTTTGAAACGTCTGGAATGAATTTGGTATCTACTGTAGAAGCAATAAATACCTGGCCGCTTTTTCCCACTTTGGCGACCGTATAAATATTCGTATATGGATGAGCGCATACCAGGATGCTAGCGCCTTCTCAGGCGGAATCAATTGTGACGAAAAGAGGGGATGTACCTACCACAAAAAGCTTTTGACGGCATTTATCTATTTCATCAATAGATAAATGCTTAAGGTATTAAAAGTAACCTTGGTTCAGCATTAGGGGGCATTTATAAACAAAATCTGAGGATTTCCCACTAATTTCAAAAACATCAACATTTTTTGGAATAATTTGGGAACGTTCTTATATAAAGACATCTACTGCAGATACCACGGTTCCACCTATGAAATGTCCCATATGCCATACAGAAACGCTTCACGAAGTCACCCTTAGCCCTGGATTACACGCCCATCAGTGCAGCAATTGCTTCGGTCATTGGATTTCATCCGAGCGATATTGGGAATGGCTCGACTATCGAGAGCAAGAAAAAGCGCAGGCGTCCAACGCACGCCCCCCAATCAAATTGAGCCCAGAGCTTTCTCTGCTCCCTGTTACCGATAACAACACAGCAAACTTTTGCGCCGACTGCTCTCGCCTCATGCGCAAAACAAAAGTGGGTCGCGGCCTGAATTTCTACCTCGACCGATGCAGCCACTGCCACGGTGTCTGGCTCGATCAGCACGAGTGGGAGAACTTAAAGCTTATGGATTTACATCATCAAATTCACTATATGTTCTCTAGTGCCTGGCAGTTCAGCGTTCGGCAAGAGCGCGGCACCCCACAGAAAACACCTGCCTAAACTCTCTTTTTTATACCGAGTTCCATACACGAAACAAACAATACAAAACAGAAAAGAGCGCTAAAAGTACTGGACGTAGATTTCAGAAACTAAGGATGCCAGCAGCAGGCCGTGTGGTCATCTTCGCATCGCCTGAAATGCCTGCTCTACTTGAGGTTGATACTGAGGGCAGTAGTGCGCAGATCCCACATTCATCACCGCACCACCATAAAGCCCAACAGCGAAAGCCATCTCATCGGTCAGGGTAGCGCCTCGGGAAACGGCTTGCTCCATAGCCGATGAGGTGTAGGCGGTAAATGCATCGGTCGGACTCACGCCAGATTCAAAGGTGCGGCAAAACATTTGCGCCGCCCAAATGCTGTCTTCCTCACTCATAGACTGGGTTGCCATAGCATGGGTAACCGGATCGCGACTTTCCAAAAAGCTGTAGAGCTGAGTAAGATAAGCGCTATCTGTGGCGGTAGTGCTGTTATCGCTCTGTGCGTCACTTTGTGGTGGTGAACCTTGCGCGACGGCAGGCGTAACAGGCAAAAGAGATAACACAGCGCTACTGCCTAAAAGAATTGCACTGAGTAGGGTAGAAAGCTTAAAGCCTTTCATGAGGTAGGTCCGAGTGTTAGTAAAGGAAGGCAAGGGTTGCCCAAGTAAGTAATGCAACCTAACAGGTATGGTTGTTTTGTGATGGCTAGTTCAGCTTTCCCGAGGGGCTTAGAGAATCTACTACAAGTTGACTGGAGCAGGCATTTTCGTAAGGTAGCCTTCAAAACTTTTGCCTGACAAGTACTTGCAATACTTAGTTTTGTTGCAGTTTAACGGTTTAGTTTCGCTTGGATTAAAGAGGTGAGGCGAACCATTCATCTCTTTAAAATTGCTTAAAGATTTGTTGATGTGTCGCGATGTTTTAACGCATCGACATAGCGGTGAGTTCAGCATTCTCTCTAAACTGAATAATACGGATAATTTGCTGCCAAATCTCTGTTGTATTTCGGTAGATATCTAGAGCGATCAGAGCATCTTTGGCATCTGGCAGGTTGCCTCGCTCTAGCTGGTCTAGCAAGAAAGCCATGCTGTCTTCGCTGCGAAGAGTGGCAATCGCCAGCAAAAAGCTACCCCGCAAGTCGGTTTCGCGAGTACGCTGCCACTGGCGCTTGATAGCGGGAAAAGCCTCTGGAATGCGGGCTTCTCCAAGTGCGATCGCAGCCAATTCCTGTAGAGCCGGGCTACCCGATTCCAAGGCGCATAGCACCATAGGGGCCTGCTCTCCCGATAGCTTGAGCAAAGCAATAAAGCATTCGGACATCACCTGTGGTTCCGCATCACCCATAAGCACCTTAAGCCTAAGTAGCGGAATGCCCGCAGGATTTTGACTATAGCCAACGGCCCTAGCCGCTCCGGCCCTAGCATCGTGTTCGGGGTCGGCTAGCAAATCGGCGAGTTCTTCTAGCACCGTGGAATAGTTTGCCTGCACAAGTCCCAGGGCACATAGGCTGCGTAGCGGTGGGGCCGTGTCAATAGTTTTACCCCATACGGGCTCTGGCTGAACGTGGCGAATGCCAGAGAGGAAGAGGTCGGCATTTGGCTTTTCGAGCTGGTAGAGGGTATTTGCGATCGCCCATTTCGCTTTGCAGTTAGGGTCAGTATCTGCGCCGTTGACTAGCATACGATCAAAGGCAGTGACCATATCTGGGATGAGCTGAATGAGGCTGTGGCGGATGATGATTTTTGTGGTGGGTGCGATCGCAATTGGCTGCTTGCCACGAATGATTTTTCGCAGGCTCTCAATCTCTCCAGCGCCTAACGTTTCCAATCGCCCAATTGCTTTGACTGCTTCTAAAGTCGCTTCTAGTCGACGAGACTTAGCCATGGCTGTAATCGTCCTTCTCTACTGCACTTTTATGGAACAAATGCACAACAGTTAATTGAGCCACCCTTTTTCTTTGAGATGGTTCCAAGCAATTTCTAGGTGACGAAGCTTAAACAGATTCTTCTTGCGATCGCTCCACTCCTGCACTCTTTGAATAGCTGTTTGACAGTCTTGCACAGCTTGAAAGTCTTCTTGCGCGACCCAATGAAGTGTAGCAAGCATTTCCATACCGTAGGGAGTCTCAAAACCTTCAATCAGCCGACCAACTCGTTCTAGGTGTTCGTTGGCTACCTGCTCATGCGCCAGAAAATCGTGAGCGGCCTTGTGGCCTGCGGGTAGCACCTGAATTTGAGCACGATCAGTTCCATCGCCGTAGCCCTGAATATAATGACCTTCCATACGGTCTAGTGCATGTCCTAGATCATTGGAGTAAGGACCATAGTGAGACCTTTTGTAGTCGAGCTTTTGCAAAGCTGGCTCACCCGCAACTTTCAGGAAGTAAGCGAGTTTTTGGGTTTCGATGCGGCTAGTACGGTATCCAGGCAGTCCGTAAAGTTCCAAAACCCGGATGAGCGCTGCTCTGGCAGCCGTCATCTCTGGCCTTTGAGTGCGCACCTTCATTTCGCTAGGCGCTGGAGCACCCGAAGGTTCAAATAGAACGACCTCAACGTCTGGAAGTGAAGCGAAGGCTCTAATAATGAGCGGTTTTACATCGTGCCAAGAGAGTCCACCGTTACCACAGCCGAGAGGGGGAATCGCAATGGAGCGAATTTTGCGCGATCGCACATCTTCCACAAGTGCTAACAAACCTGCCTGAATATCCTCAAGGCGAGACTTTTGCCGCCAGTGCCTTTTGGTTGGGAAATTGATGATGTAGCGAGGATTGAGGAGTAACCCCATATCTACAGTGAACATTTGTCCTGGCTGGACAATCTCCTTCTTGCAGGCTTTTTGGTATTGCTTAAAATTTTCTGGAAATGCTCGCTTAAACTGTAGCGCCACACCACGACCCATCACACCAACACAGTTGACGGTGTTTACTAAGGCCTCAGTTTTTTCCTCTAGGAGGTTGCCACGCTTTAGGTTTAGCATTCTACAGCCGCATTAAGATCAATTGTACTATCATTCATCCAGTATAAACACCCATATGCTACTGATATATAACCTCACCAGTCAGTAATAATAAGCAGAGACTCTTCTGACTGATGTCGTATACCCGAACTCTTGTAAGGTTTGATTCACTCTGTCTGCAATTGTTCTGTTCTGGACACCGATGCCGTCTATCAGCGACCATGGGACACTCTGATGTACTAGAAACTCTGCCTGTCTGCGGCGTTTGAGATCGCCATCATCATCTGTGTCGTGCCAGTACACATCTTTCATAATCTCCCAGTCAATAACCGCTGACAATGATGAAAGATCATCATAAAAACTGGTGTAGCCCATAACTGCGTGCCCATCGCTAAAAACGAAGTTTAGTGACGCATTAGCGATTGATTCTGCGCTAGTTACCAAATGCAGAATAGATTGTTGGCCGTCTTCGTATCCCTCAACATAGCCTTTATGAATGGCATAGAGCATAGGCGATCGCGCTGCGAAGTAGAAGGGTACATAGTCGTGCAAGGTACCGCCTAGGCCATAAGGCACCGAGATAGAAGCTCGTCGATCCTGAATGTGCTCGTATGCTATGGACTTGTATTCAGTTTTGCTATTAGTAAGTTTATTCTTTGAGCGGAGTTCTGCGCACTGCAATAGGGCGGGCAGGTTAGATATATGTGTGATGTGGTACAGCCGGGTAGTCATCCTATCCATAGCAGAAGCAATTGTGCTGTTACGCCTAGCAAGCACAGGCTATCTACGTATAGGCCTCATGTAAACCCTTGTTTAAATAAGATGCAGATATTTGTATGGCAAGGATGATGCTTTACTAACAGTACAGCATACGTTTTAGCGAACAGCACTCAGCGCATCATGCTCAAGGTGAAGCTCTCTAAGAAAGTAAAAGCGCTGACTGCGTCTATCGGCCAAGGCATCTATATCATCGACTCGGCCTAGATATCCTGCTAGTGGAGAAGATAATTCAATTAGCGTCTCGTGAACCTCTGGGCGTTTGAGCTGTGGAAGCTTTGTATGAGACGCGCTTGCGTTGTATACAAAGAAAACGGCATCTGTTCCGACACTCGCTTCACCCGTGTTTTGTAGACAATTCTTCACCGCGCGAATCAGTTCAGCGCGAACTTCTAGCTGTTGCAAAATATTGTCTACGAATAGATTTACTTTTGCATCAGCTTCATCGCCGAAGGGGGCCACCTGCAAGCAGGGTTTCAGCTTGTACAGGTCGATGGATCCAGGGTGTTGAGCCTGCAATTCAGTGAGGCGTTGTAGGGTTTCAGGTCGCATAACGTTTATGTTGTTTCCGATAGCAGCTTGTTTGGCGTGGCTGGTAAGTGAGCCCGCTACAAATAGAACTTTGATAGACTGCTCAAATGTGCCAGCGGGTAAGTGAGTATTGCCTAGGTGGATGAGCTGCGCGGTAACGGAGTTTGGGATGCTGCCGTACTGGCTAGCCTTACATTCTCCAACCAGTGGATAAGGTACTTCGCAATATACGTCGAGTCCACCTGCGCCGCCTGTAGCTTCTGGATTCAAGCTTGCCTTTGGATTAGTATTGCTGTTGCTAAATCCTAGCTTCATCAGACTCTTTCGAGTTAGCTTCTCGAAGGCGTCACCATCGCTGCTGTTTCCCGTTTGAGCAATTTGCTTAATCCACACAAGGTCGGAGTCATCTAGTTTTGTTTGGTCTGTTCGAGACCATCCGAGGAAATATCGTAAGTCTCGATCGAGTGACATAGCACCCAAGCTACTCTCTCTGAGCTGAACAAGTTCTGCCTGGAAATCCTCTAGCTCTGGATGCAGAGGAGGCACTAGAGCAATTAAATGTTGTTTTCTTTTGACAAAAGCGGTTTTGCTAATAATTGCTTCACTGCTGCGGCTAGTAGGTGCACTGGGTAAGCGAACGTAGTGTCCTATTTTATCTTCATTTACCGAAGTCATTGTCATGGTTACAGGTTGTTCAAATCGGTATACCCGTAATGTCATAAGAAAAAGCTTGTGCTGCCGCTCTATCAATTCTGCAAGGTACTCAGTTTTCCAAACTGTTAGCTTCGAGAGTGCCTCTAAATCACTGAGCTGGTTATAAATGCGACAACCACCAAACTTGGCCCAAGCCCACAGGGTTGTTTGGTGAGAATCTTTATCATTGAAGTCAGCTTTCACACTACGCAAGAAGCTAGGCCGATATCGATGCCTTGCGTATATGTCTCCCTTTGGCGATGCCGCTGAACACAGCACAAACTGTAGCGGATTACGAAACGTATGGGACGTCGCTACAATCATTCGCCCTTGCAGCAGCGCTTCTATCTCTAATGCCGGCAAACACAATGCCGTTGTCAGTGAAGCAATACTCAAGGGCTGGGCACACTCTGCTGTAGTTCTCTTTCCTACCTAGAGTGCCCACAAATACTTGTCATACCTGATCAAACAACCCTAAAATTTCGTACACTGCATCAATGATTTTACTGAGAAATAGTAAAACAAATTTACAACAGACTACTGAGCAGATCTTCTGTGATGTGGCGGACGCTTTTGAGAACAGTCTGGGCTCCTGCAGCTTTTAGCTTTGCTGAATAGTCGGCCTTATATGCCTCATCTTTTTGAGCGTGCGGTGGCAAAATCCCGATCGCTAGCCATTGACGATTGGGAAACTGAGCCTTTGCTGCGACAACCGTTTTCATATCAGCGGCAGTATCGCCAGCGTAGATAACAGGCAAAGCGTTCTGGATAGATTGCTGCGCTTCGACTTTCTGCACCGCCACCATTAGCCCAGTAGGGTCGGGTTTGCCTGGCCCGTCTTCCATAGCAATGAGAATGGGCTGATCTAATCCTATGCGACGCTGAAGCACAAAGCTGGCAGAGCCGCGAGTCGCACCACTGAAAAAGGCGTAGGGAATGCCGGAGCCAGCAAGCGTTTGGAAGTAGTCTGTATCTACTAATAAAGGCTCATTAGAAATGTAGCCGGTCCACTGGTCAGGGTCTTCGGTATCGGGGCCGCGATACTGTTTTTGAAAATAGTCGGTGATTTCTTCGTACGTAGCGCTCGGCTTTGGCTCTCCTCTTCCTTCAAAGTAGCGATGAATAAGTACTTCTGAGGCTTTCCAATCGTTGTTCCAAATGCCTTCGCTCTTGAGAATATCGATGTCTTCGAGGGTGGGGCGGTATTGAGCGTTGGTGTAATGTTCTACAGTGTCTGCGATCGCCCGCCGATAAGAACCGCCCACATCGCGCAGCACTCCATCAATATCAAAGACGGCTATAGCAAAAGGCATCATTCTTTTACACTCTTTAAACGGTAAGGAGTCGGCAGGGGTTATCAGCAATGACAACGCGCGCAAGTCTATGGAAGCAAAGCTCACTAGCGTTGCTCACTAGCTTACTATTTGCAGGGAGCTTCGTCGCAGGCAGATACACAATCGGTGAAATGGGTCCGCTACTCATTACGCTACTGCGTTACATCATTGCGGGCATTTTTTTGCAAATGCTGGTTTGGTATCGAGGTGATATAGGAGCGCGTATTAGGACCGCTTCTTTAGCAGACAAGGTCTGTTTGTTTTTGCTGGGTACTTTCGGCGTAGTGGGCTATCACTTCTTTTTCTTTTTTAGCTTGCGCTATACCGCCGTAGCGAATTCAGCGATTATTAATGCATTTAATCCAGTAGTAACAGGATTTTTGGCAGCGGTGATTTTAAAAGAGAAGCTGGCGGTGAGGAACTATGTAGGAGGTGCGATCGCCATCTTCGGCGTCCTCGTACTCCTGACCAGTGGCAATCTTCTCTCTCTGTTTCAGCTCCAGTTCAACAGTGGCGACCTACTAATGCTGTGCGCTGTCTTGTGTTGGGCTGGCTACTCTATTCTGCTACGCCATTTGGGTAAGCGCTATAGCGGACTGGCCCTGAGCTATTACGGCGCGCTGTTTGGAGTTGTTCAACTCTTATTTTTAGTCGTTCCAGAACTCCTGAGAACAGGCTTTCCAAGCTTGTCACCCGCTTCTATTTTGGGTGTTTTCTACATGGGAATAGGTGCTTCAGGCATTGGCTACTTGCTCTTTACGCTCAGCACACAGCGCATTGGGCCAACAAAGTCTACAAGCATTGTGTACAGCGGTGTGCCTGTATGGGTAGCTTTGCTGGCATGGTTATTCTTTCAAGAGCCGGTGACACCTTGGATGCTGGTGAGTATGGCACTGATTTTGCTAGGGCTAAGAACAGTGCTAAAGCCCAGTCATTGATTGGGCTATCCGGGGGCAGTCGCAGCTCATTTTCATCGGCTGGAAAACGGAAACTTCCAGTCTTTTTCTACATGCCGACCCGAATATTGGCGAGCTTCAGAAGCTATCGAAAAAATCAAAGATGGCGTGTACGCTAAGCAGGTATACGGTACTGGAACACATCGGCAATGGATAACTGGATTCGTGTAAACGGTTGGGTGAAAGCAGGTCATGGAGTAGCCTCTGGCAAATCTGGAGATCCTCGCTTTCCGGCAGGCACGCTCGCAATGCAGAAACCCATGTTCCGTAAGCTAGGGCTCAGTTTAGACAATTATTTTATGGGCACTCTTAATATTGCGATCGCCCCGCACAGCTACGAAATCATAGAGGCAAAGCACACGTTCAGAAACGTTAAGTGGTCTCCAACAGAACCAACAGAAGACTTTTCCTTTTTTGACTGTCGAGTTGTCCTAAACAATGCTGAGAAAGTGAACGGACTGATTTACTACCCTCATCCTGAGACTAAGCCAGAACACTTTCAGCCTGCCGACATTCTCGAAGTCATCACACCATTTATTAGCAATCTGACGTACGAATGCGAAGTTGTGATTGAAGTTGACCCTCAGCAGCTACAAATTAAATGAAGGCTACTGCAATAGCAAAAATCAGCTGAAATTTCTACTGTGTGAGCGAGAGAGAAACCTTGCGGCTCAACTCTGTCAGGTCTTCCAAGGTTGATTTGAGAAGACTTAGTTGCGCTTCTTTTGCTAGTGAGTTGGCAGGCGCAGGTTCAGTGAGTTCAGCTTGAATTACTTTTTTGCTTTCTCTTTCATAGTTTGTCAGGCTTGACTGAGCTTCGTTGCTAAACCTATCTAAATAAATGTCAGCTTGCTGAGTGAAGTCGATATTTTGTGTGACGTCTTCAGCCATCTTTTTTCGACTGCTATTGTTGAGCAGATGACTAGTGCTACCTAATACGGCAGCGCCAAGCGGGCCACCTAGTATCCAGCCAAGTCCTGTAGCGATCGCAACCGGTGCCATCCCAGATTTCTGCCTATCACTTACCGAATTTTCTTCTCGATCTACAGCCTCTGTAGCTGTGTGTTCCTCTACTGAAAAGCTCATTTGCAAATCTGCCGGGCAGTCTTGGCCGAACATTTCGCTAGCTTGGTGGACCCAGTCTGCAATGGGTTGAATGCGATCGCGCCAAGCCGGTTCCAAATACTCTAGCAACCAAGTCTGCGTCGTCCCCTCTTCCAGCGCCTGAGCTAGCCCCAACCGATAGTGCGCCTGCAAATTGTCCGGCGCAAGCCAATCTCGTAACTTCTCTACACTTTGTTCAAAGCCTGCTTGAATCAGTGGCTGAGCCTTCCTTCGCAGCGTTAGCTTTTTCTCATCGACTGGATCTATCTCCACTACTGAAAAAGATTCAATCTGTTCTTTTAATGCTTTCGTTGCAGCTTCTGCGACCACTTGTAGTCTAGGAAGTGTTTGCTCGGGCGATCTACCACTCGCCAGCTGAGTACCCACCGTTTGCAGTGCAGCTTCTAGTTCAGGCAAGCCAGTCTGTGTCGCTGCGGCCATGTCTCCTTTTAGCCTAGCTCGCAATGCCGGCAGCGCATCTACTGCATATAAATTACTCACACCATCAGGTAGCTGAGAACGAAAACTCTCTGATAAAAAACGCAACCTGAGAGCAACCTGCTGCCGATCGGCAGATCCCATTAGATTGAGAAAGTTCACTACAAAGATGACGGTATGAATGCCCTTATCGAGCAGCCAATCGCGAAGGTTCTCTCTTTCTGCCAGGGTCATGAGCTTACGCCCATCTAACAGCTGAATGACCAAATCCGCGCTGAGTAGTTGTTTTTGCACGAGGTCATTCTGAGCTTGCTGGTCATCGGTGCCGGGTAGGTCGATAAGTTCTATCCCTAACTTGAGCAACGGATGAGCGCAATACACCTCGACTTCCACCACATCTGTTCGCATCTCGCGCTGCTCGTTGAGCACCGCGTAGTCTTTCAGTGCGCTGGTGCCGGTTTCTTCTGTAACAGTTCCGTCTGTGTGTGTAATGCGAGTCAGTGGTTCTGCACCATATTTCACAATGATGGCTGCGCCTGTAGTTGGCACTAAGTCCATCGGCAGCGTTTTGTCACCGAGGAGAGCGTTTAGTAGAGTTGACTTGCCATAGTTGAATGGACCAAAAACAGCAATGCGGTAGGTGGAGCTACGAACACGATCACATGCTTCAATAATTTCAGCCTTCAATTCAGCTTGCGGTGTGCTCAGAAGTCCTGCTGCTTGTTGCAGCCGTTCTATGAGTTTCTCTTGTAGTGACGTCATCATAGTGAGTGCTGAATTCAGTAGCTTAGTAGGCGAAAACTGACTCTTTGTGATGCCGCTAGGCTCTCACGAGTGCATGCTGATATGCTGCGTCGATTCGACTACTAGCAGCTCGAATACTCGCTTCTGCTTCCTTGAGTCTATCAACTTCCGCATCGCGATCGATCTCGCGAGATTCTTTTTGGCTGACAAGGTTGTCTAGCTCGGCTTTGCGATCGCAAATATCTCGCTCAAGGCGTCCCATTACTTCCTCCTCGTACTTATCGAAGCCAGCCTGCACGCCATCGTACACCGGCTGCCACTGCTCGTTTGCGATTCTAGGTAAATGCTTCACCAGCTCTTTTTTCATCGCTTTGGCTAGTTCCATGCGGGCATGGTCCAGCTGGAAAGCACCCACTCCAAAGCCAGCCAGCAAAATTCCGATAGGCCCCAAAATAGAACTAAAGAGCGCGCTGGCAATAACCGTGACGGTACTAGTGACCAAAACATTCACTAGAATGCTCTGCCAGTCGAATCCGGTTGCTGCTATCACTACGCCTGCTGGGTTATTACTCGCTAATGACAATAGCCCCATTGCCCACTTTACCCAGCCAGGAGAAGACGCATCCGCATCGCCCTTTGGCAAACCGTTGAGGCGAGCTTGTCCCGTCAGCTTTTCGGTCATACGTTCGGTTACGGCTTGGTACGAACTCCCGTAAGCTGCTGCGCTTTTAGAAAGCAGCTTAAAGGATGCGTCAATCTCTTTTTCAGCCGTTTTTGCCCAGGCATGGAACTTGTCATTGATGTATCGTTCAAAGGCCTTACGGAGCTTAATTGAAAATGCGGTGCGGCCTTGAGCTGAGATAAATTCGCTGAGAGCGAGGTCGGGTTGATAGCTCGAAAAGTCTTCTTCAAAGGTGTTTTCGAGCTGGTGAATGTAGGTTTTGAGTGAGTTGGCGATGGTGTGGGCCTGGAGATCGCGCGCAGAGCGAATCTCGCTGCGAAATTGTTTTTGAATATCTCTTAGTGCTTCGAACTCTGGCTTTACCGAAGCGATCCTTTGCTTGAGTTCGTCCACATCCTGATTAATAAGCGGAATACGACGGGCAACTGTTTCTTGGAAGCGATCGCGCGTTTCCCGTCCTAGGGTCCGAGCCTGTCGCAGCTCAGCAATCGCTCTTTCCTGCGTGAGGAACACATTTAACGACTGCACGAAAGTGCTCAAACTCGTTTCTTCTAGGCTAATGTTTGGGTCTTGCAATCTTTGTCGTAAGGCTTCTAGCGCAGAGAGCGCAAAGACGCGGTCACGATAGCAATCCACCCCATCCACCTGACAATAGTCTTTCAAATGAGTTCGAAATAGCCTGTGCAGCTTGGCCTCAGCCTCGGCAACTTCTGTTTCATCTTCTGGATCGAGCAAACTCTCTTTTATCTGATCCCACGCATTGATCAAAAAGAAAACGGAGAGACCGCGCCCACTTAAATAGGTTTCTAGATAGCGCCGCTCAGCTAGCGTACATGGCTGCGTAGCTCGCAGCATAAACAAAATGGCATGGCAGCTGTTGATGTAGCCAAGCGATAGCTCATTGCGAGCTTCTGTGTCATTCAATCCAGGACTATCGACAATCTCTACGCCTTTTTCAAGCAGGGATAGGGGGTATTCAGCGACTGCGTGGCTGACAGTCGGGAAAGCAAGTTCGTTATCCCCTTCTAGCTTTTTCGCCTCGGCAGGGTCGATAGTGTAGCGCTGCTTAAAGGTCTCAAAATCTAGAACTTCCGGTGCCGTGTCATCTAGAAAATGAACCGTAATTTTCTTCTCTGGCCCATAGCGCAAAATCGTGAGCAAAGCCGTACAAGGATTCACATCGCTAGGCAGCAGGTTCTCACCAATGAGTGCATTGAGAAAGGTACTTTTCCCCCGTTTCATATCGCCAAGCACCAGTAGACGAAACACGCCCTGCCGCAGGTTCTTACTCGCAGATTCCATATCCTCGATGGTTTGCGCCAAACCCATCTGTCCAGATTTCTGCGCACCTATCTCTTCAGAACGCGTCGTAATTCGAACCATTGTTTCTAGCTCATCTGCCATCTGGCGACGCACCTCAGCCACGCGGTCCAAATCGCTAAAAAAGTCCGTTGGATTATTAGCAGCTGCGATCATGGGAAAAGTGTTGGAGAAAAGGATACTTGCGCAGAGTTTAAGTCGTCATTTTGCGCTGAAAGGTCTTCAGAATTCCAAGTACTTGCTTCAGCTCATTTTCTCGTTCAATAGATAGTGCAAAGGAGCGAGCATAGATAGGCCTTGAGCCGTGCTGAAGTTTGACAAACAAAAATTCACGTCCATTCACCACTAATCCGTAAACCGGTTCTTCTTTATTCGGCGCACTCAGCAAGTAGGTTAGTGCCTGAGGCAATGCAGAAACTACATCAAATCGAGTACTTTTAGATTCAACTACCAGAACCCAAAGCTTCTCCTTAACGACAAGAACGTCAATTTTTCCTTTTACTCTCAATCCTTCATCTTCAGCAGAAAGCTCAATAGACTCCTCTGTCATGAGTCCAAAAGGAGATTGGTAAAAGTTAGCTAAGTCCAGAAGTGGTGAGAGCACAACCATTTTGACAGACTCTTCCGAAAAGCTTTTACGTTCTGCAAGGTTGAAATAGTTTTGCTGAATTCGTGCTATCTGCTTCTGTTCTGCTGCTGACACAACAGGTAGGTCGCTTTGCCACTCGTTGAAAAAATTAGGCTCTGTTGTGAGCTGTAAGTTGAACTGCTTCTTTATCTCTCCTAAGCTAATATCTTTGGCCTGAGCTGTCTGAATCATCATCTTTCTCCTTATCTAAGTTTAGTTAGTGGCTGGTACGTTCTATGTTAGTTTCTGGCTCACTAGCTTGCTAACCAGCAGGCCAATGGAAAGATGAGATATTCTGCAAAAAATAGTTTCCAAATAAACTGATAGAAGGCTGGGTAAGAGATATCTTTTTTGACGGGCGTTGAATCAAGATCTACCCGGCGGCTAAGCCACCAGAAAGAAAGAATTCCTATGCTGTGAGTAGCGATTAAAAAGAGCGGGTTGACACCTGATAAAAAAGGACCAGAGAGAATCAAACCGCCGTAGCATACGGTGAGCACCCAGCGCGCGAGGTTGAATACCTTTTTTTGCCCCAGCTGTAGGGTGTAGGTAGAAATGTTGAATTGGCGATCGCCCTCAAGGTCAGGAATGTCTTTGAAAATTGCGATCGCAAAGCTAAATACCAACACAAACAAAGTCAGCGCCCATACCCTCGCAGGCACTGCCGCGCCTATCCCAAGCTGAGTTGCAAAATACAGATACAATCCCAAATTTACAATCGCACCGCGCACCACCAAAATGCACATCGACGCCCAGAAGGGAAAACGCTTCAGTCGAATAGGCGGTAAAGAATAGACAGTGCCGATGATTAGGCTGAGGACGACAGTGAGGATAAGGAAGATATTTTGGGAAAGGAGAGACAGCGCAATCGCAGCCCCACCCGTCAGCCCCACCAAAAGCTGCGCATGGCGCTTCGTAAACTCACCTGAGGCAATCGGTAAATGCGGCTTATTGATCCGATCAATCGCAATATCTTCTACCTGATTGAGCCCAACGATATATACATTGCCGCACAGGCAAGCAATCCACGCGACCAGCCAACTCGTGAGCACCTGCCCACTGTCCGGTGCTGCAGGCAAGGCAGCCAGGGCAATCGCCAGCAGCGCTATCGTGCTACAACTCGTGCCAATAATCGTATGCGGCCTAGAGAATTGCCAAAAGGCTTTGAGCCAGGCAATCGGCTGCTTGAAAGGATGTAAGGGAGCTAGCCTTCCATTTTCTTCAATAGCAGACTGAGCGGGCACAGAAGGTTTAGCCATGAGCAGGAATAGAAAGAGGAAAGGTAGGGTCCAATCCACACTATAAATTTAGAACTCGGTCGGATGCTGAAAATCCGCTAAAAGTTTTTACTGCACGTTGAGGACCAGCGCGATCGCTACCCGCTTCCTAATCTGAGATGTTTTACTGCCTAATGCGACGACTCTGGCTGATTTGCCAGCTTAGGACAATCACCGGCAGCAGGCCCACCAGCAAAATGGTGAGTGCCGGTGCGGCAGCTTCTACCAAGCGCTCATCGGAAGCATATTGATAAACGCGAACCGCTAGCGTATCGAAGTTGAAAGGGCGCATGACTAAAGTCGCAGGCAGCTCTTTCATCACATCTACAAATACGAGCATAATCGCAGTAAGGAGGCTGCTAGTCATCAGCGGTGTATGCACCTTGGCGAGCGTTTCGGTCGGTGAATAGCCCAGGCTGCGGGCAGCGTCATCTAGGTTGGGGCGAATTTTACCCAGACCAGATTCTACGGAGCTAAGGGCCACAGCGAGGAAGCGAACGAGATAGGCGAAGACGAGGGCTGTGATGGTGCCGCTAATGAGTAGGCCAGGAGAACTATTGAAAGTGGCCTGCGCCCAGGCTGCGATCGCATTGTCTAACCTGGTTACCGGAATCAAAATGCCAACGGCAATCACCGCGCCAGGAATGCCGTAGCCCATCGCCGCGAGCCGCACGCCAAAGCGGATGAAGCGGTTGCCGTTTAGCCGCTGGCCGTAGGCAAGGATAAGGGAAAGGATAAGGGCGATCGCAGCTGTCATTCCAGCCAAAATTAAGCTATTACCAGCCAGCTCGAGGAAGCGATTCTCCAAGGCTTGGTCAAAATTTTTCGCGACCATTTGCAATAGCAAACAGCCCGGTAGCAGAAGACCCAATGCAATTGGCAGCAAGCAGGCGAAAAAAGCCGCAATATTTCGCACGCCTTCGAGCTTGTACGCAGTGGGCGCTTGCAAACTGTTATTCGCCTGATAGTACTTTGCCTGCCGCCGAGACCACAGCTCTAGCAAAATCAACGCCAAAATAAACAGCATCAGCATAGCCGAAAGCTGAGCCGCCGCCACCCGTTCACCCATGCCAAACCAAGTCCGATAGATGCCCGTGGTAAAGGTGACTACGCTGAAGTACTGCACGGTACCAAAATCGTTGAGCGTTTCCATCAGCGCGAGCGATAGGCCAGCCATGAGGGCAGGTCTAGCTAGCGGCAGGGCAACGTTAGTAAAGCTGCGCCAGGGGCCACAGCCTAGAGAGCGACTGGCTTCTAGCGTGCAGACAGATTGCTCTAGGAAGGCAACGCGGGCCAGCATATAAACGTAGGGATACAGCGTGAGAGTGAACATGGCGACAGCTCCCCACAGCGATCGAACATTGGGAAACCAATAGTCAGTGGCACTTTCCCAGCCAAAGAGAGTGCGCAGCCCCGTTTGAATCGGGCCATAATACTCCAGCCAGTCTGTATAGGTATAAGCCAGCAAGTAAGCGGGAGCCGCCAGCGGCAAAAGCAAAGCCCACTCAAAAGTACGCACTCCCCAAAACTGACACATCGTGACCAGCCAAGCAGTGCCAACGCCGATAGTCAGTACGCCAACGGCCACACCTATCATCAGCAGAATCGAATTTGTAACGTATTTCGCGAGTACGGTATCGACCAAATGGGCCCAAATTGCGCCCGTATCGGCAAAGACACTTCCCAAGACGACAAAGACGGGAAAGCAAACTAATACTGCGATTATCCAGGTTGTCACCGCCCAACCGTTAGGCCATCTATTCGGCAAGTGAGCAAAGAAAGGGCGTAGGCGAGGCATGTTGTACTGTGTCGGTTCTGAGCGTGCAGAACCAAAAGAAAGGGATATAAAGCAGTTTAATTCACGACTCAGCAGACGTTGAAAGAATCCACCTATGCCTGTAGGCTCTTCAGCTCGTCCAGGCTCAGAATATTCACCGTAATGGCATAGACAGCACTGTCCAATCCATCAGAAAAAACATTGAGATAGTAAAGGCTGTCTGGCTCACTGGGCATGACCACTTCAAACACACGATGACCGGTACCATCGATAGTGTCGTCTTCGGTGAGCTGATAGCCATTGGCTATCATTTGTTCGGTAAGCTGCTGAACAACTTGGCGATAGTTGCCGCTAGCCTGATGACAGTTGCTCAGGCTAAAGCAGCCAGAACTTGAGCCTGATAGATGCGGAAAGTCATCTGCCAACTGTAGCAAAACACCCTGATCTGGCTCCGAGCCCTGCTTTAAATCTTCGGCATCTAGATCTTCTTCCGAGTCTTCGGCACCTAGATCTTCTTCCGAGTCTTCGACTTCTGAGTCTATGTTTTCCGAGTCTAGCGCCGCCTGCTCCTTTGAATTCTCGAATAGCGCTTCTTCTTCAGCAGATTGCGGTGGCGATTGCGGAGGGAGATCTAGCGGCGGCGATTGCGCTAAGGCAGATGCCGCGATCGAATCTTCTGGCAATGGGTATTGGGGAAGGCTTTGAGCAGCGAGAGCAGGGCTAAATGTGGAAGCACTTTTGGGTGCAACTGTATTTCTTTGAGGGAGCTGGGCGATCACGATTGCAGGCGTTTCCGTTGCGATTGCGACTTGACGCTCCAATGCCTGAGCGTCGTCCTGTACCGCACTGGTGGTAGAGCCTTGAGGCCACTGCACAACACTGACCACACCATGCAATGCAGCAGACAGCACGACCATTCCCAAAAACAGCTGATGAGGCTTATGGCGCATGGCGATTTTGCTGTTGGGCATGTACTTGCGTCGCCAGCTGGCGCGCTAGCTGCCTCTGTGCCGCATCTTTTTTCAAAGCTTTTTGTGTTCGTCTATTGGAAGATCGCAAAGCCCTCGCCCTATAAGCTGGTGTCCGCTTTTGGGTGGGCGCAATCCGCCACTGCCAAGATAGCCACAGGCCGTAGCTAGCAATACCCACAAAGCTAATCACAAGTAGCCAATGATCCCATCGACCAACGTTAAACCCGGCACTATCCACTGCTGGCCATCCTTGTTTGAGGGGTTTATCGAAATTCTTTACACCGAAAACCTTATGTGTAGCTTTGCGAGTGCAGCGAACCTTAAAACCCTGACAGTTGAGACTTGGTCTCATCAATGCTACTTCAACTTCCCCCTGAGATCAACACGGAAGCCCTATGCTCACTTCCTCATGCCTTACATTTACCACCATCTATAAATAGACAGGTCTTGGGGTAAGTGGGATAGATTCTTACTGAGCCTGTTCGCTGTAGCTATTTGGCATACACAGCACGAAAACAGCGTGAACGAGCCCGCGATCGCAAACATTGCGTTTTCTATCGCTAGTTTTCAGAAAGCAATGCCATAATAAAAAATACCCATAGCCTTTTCCTAGAGAGGGCTATAGCTATTTTCAGAGTCTCTCTTTATCAATTCCTTTTTAGGTATATTTCTCAATAAGCAATTACTGTTGCAAATAGGGCATTGATTCGCTATTATTCTCATTAGACAGGTGTTAATGACTCTCACTAAGGGCTCCAAGTTATGGTTGCGTACTCGCCTTCTGCCTTAAAAGCTGAACTGCACGAGCGCGGTTGGCGCATGACCCCTCAGCGAGAAACCATTCTTAAGACCTTTCAAAACCTGCCAGAGGGCCGTCACCTCAGTGCCGAAGATTTGCGCGATCTATTAAAGGACGAGGGCGAACCCATCGGGCTCTCCACGATTTATCGCAACCTCAAGCTCATGGCTCGCATGGGTATTTTGCGAGAGCTAGAGCTAGCTGAAGACCAAAAACGCTACGAAATCAACCGCCCGGCTCCGCATCACCACCATCACCTCATTTGCGTACGATGCAACAAAACAATCGAGTTCAAAAACGACTCTGTTTTGAAAGTAGGTGCCAAAACAGCAGAGAAATCTGGCTATCAGCTTCTAGACTGTCAGCTTTCTATTCATGCGGTTTGCCCAGCCTGCCAGCGTTCGATTTTGCCAATCTAGAGAAAGAAGAGGCAGACACTACACAATCTAGCTCGACTGAACCACCCCCCGGCTGCACACGAGAGTGATGTAGCGAGGGTTTTTGACGTCTGGATATATTAATTAGGTGGGGACGGGGGCGATCCAGCTACCTACATTGCTGCGCAGCGCAGCAAGAACGTAAGCGCTTACCGCTCAGTTACCGATAGCTATTCTGATTTAGCTTTTGCACTACTTGCTAATGCTTATTAGCTATAGATGATAGTCAATGTCTATAACGTGTGGTTCAGTTTCTAAAGATACAGAAAAAGATATAAATAGATATTAGGCTAAAACCCTGTTATACCTAGGATTTTAACGATATTTCATTGCTGATTTTGTTTTCAATAAGGCTGCGAACAAAATATAGATGGTGGCTTTTCCTATTAAAAAGCTGCCGATCGCTTGACCTTTTGCTGCATCCTAAATAAGAATGATTACTAAGTTAAGCGAAATGAAGCATGCCTTTTTTGTCGGACGAAGCTCTGAAGGATGAACTCAATGCCAGAGGGTATCGCGCGACACCTCAGCGACAAAAGGTTTTGAGCATTTTCATGGAACTCACGCAGGGAGAACACCTGAGTGCAGAAGATCTCCATAAGCTGCTGGAAAAAGACGGCGAGCGAATTAGCCTATCCACGGTTTACCGAACATTGCATTTAATGGTGTACATGGGACTATTGCGAGAACTGGAATTAGCAGAAGGGCACAAGCACTACGAACTCAACCGCCCCCTAAAAGACCATCACCATATTGTGTGCGTACACTGCAATACAACTGTGGAATTTGCAGAAGGCTCAATCGCTCAAATCGGCGAGAGAACGGCCAGCTCAGCAGGCTATCACGTACTCGACTGTCAGCTAACGCTGTATGGAATCTGCGCAAACTGCACTGCACTGCAAAAAGCTGGATAAGCAAGCTATTTTCAATACCTCTTCCAAGATTTAATAAAAGGAATTACCAATAGTATTTTACGCAAGGGTGAATTTCACTTTTTCAGATGCGTCACCTGCAAAGTTATTCATCCTCGCAAACGAAGGAGTGTATTCAGCTTGGCATGCTTGTACATTCTCTTTTTAATGAGAACATTTCCTATTAATTGAAAGTTAGGGTATACTCCTGGTAATTGTCTATTGAGTATAAGTCTCAATAAGGAGTGTGAATTCATGCAGAAAAAACCTGATGTGCTCTGGCTATCGGTGAGCCCGTATTTGAAATGCTTTGACCAGAGATTGATGTCACAGCTAACCAAGCGGAGTACGGTGCGGCGTTGGAAGTACTGTCAAACGGTGGATGAGCCTTGCTCTACCGATGCAGTTGTAGAGGCATTGCATGAGTATTTGAGTCATCGAGCGGCTGAAACCAATGGACCCAAAACAAAGGTGCATTTAGTTGGGCACGGTGTGAGCGGTGCTGTTGGTCTGCTGTATGCTCGGCAATATCCACAGCATGTGGCGTCTTTAACGCTGCTGTCGGTGAGTGCTACGCCAGCTGTAAACTGGCAGGCTCACTACTACGCGCTACGCAAACTGTTGCCCTGTAGCCGTGAGGTAATTTTGGGTCAAATGACTAGATTGTTGTTTGGGCAGCAAGTTCCTCGATTTGTAACGGCCCTCGCACAGCTACTTTCAAAGGATTTAGATAGCAATCTGACGCTGCATTCCTTAGCACATCAAACTCACATTCCAGCAGGCGGCATAGATGTACCTCTCTTAGTATGCAACGGTGAGATTGACGATATAGTATCGTCTCAGCAGCAGGCAGGCTGGACACGTTGGCTGAAGGCGGGTGACCGTATGTGGCACTGCCCCGACGGTCGACATTTCTTTCACTTCTATCACTACAAAACTGTTGCAAAAACAATCTTGGATCACTGGGCTCGCATAGGATCGCAGCATAGCGACGTAGAAAGCCTGTGCAAAGAAGAAAAAATCATACCTTCCAAAGAGTCTCTTGCAATAGCCCCTATTGCGGCTCAATCTTCTGTGAGCTGGTGCTAGCCCAAGAACATTAAGCATGGTCTTTTGAGCATATCTTTTGAGCATATCTTTTGAATATGACTGTCTTTTCGTGCGAACCCTACAAAACCGGATAGTTTCCTATGACAGCTGCTTTAGAAGTACAGCCGATAAGCTACAGACAGCGAACCCAGTCAGTGCATCGTCAGCCACACAGCAAAACGAACAGAACCACTCGCAGGCAACATCTATCAACAGAGTCTATTCCAGCAAACCGAATCACTTTTAAGCGCCACGACCGTATTAGCTTTGTTAATCACAGCTTGTGGCGTATTCACTCTGGCTATGTGCGATCGCTCACTTGGAATGCCGAAGGCGAGCCGGTTCCTCTAGGCTTTTGGTCTGTTGGAGATGTGGTGGGATATCCGCTGGCGCAAACTTGCCCATACGAGGCTGAGTGCATAACAGCCGTAGAAGCTGAGTACCTAAGCGTGAGTCATCCATTGTCTCGGGAGATGGTACTCGGCCAAATTCGGCAGTCTAATAGCTTGTTGCGAATTGCCCACTGTCGAGATTCCCAGCAGCGAATCTTGCAATTTGTATGTTGGCTAGCAGAACACTTTGGGACAGCGACAGCAACAGGCATTCAGATTTCGCTAAAGCTAACCCATCAGGAGATTGCAGACTCGATAGGCACCACTCGAGTGACGGTAACCCGTTTGCTCAAAGCGCTAGAGAGCAAAGGTCACATCGTGTGGAGAACCCACGAGAAGATGGTCTTTCGTAAAACGTTTGAGCAGTGCTACATACGGTCGGGCCTTACTAGTCGACATATCTAATCGACATATCTAATCGGCGTATATAGGTATAGACTCAATGAGCCGGTGGGCTATCTGCTGAGCAGCATCAGGTGTGACGTTGTTGTATTTGGCTTTAGCTAGCTGCTGATCAGTCGGGCTAGAATCCTTTTGTTGTTGTCTTTGTGGAATGACAACAACATGGGGGCCCGACTTACACTGCTTCATACAGCCAGTTGAGATGAACTGAATGGAATCTGATTTTTCGTAGGCAGTAGTGGTCTGTGCGAGCCTCCCTTGGATAGTCTTTGCCATCGTATCTGCTACGACCTGACTTCCTCGTTGCCGACAGCTAGACTTTTGGCAAATCAGTACTCGCGTTGGGCGCTCACTTGTCTTACTAGCAGTGAGCGTTTCTGGCTTACACTCTCCTCCATTAGTGTAGCCCTGCAATAGTTCACCGGATTGGGTCTTCTCAGACTGCTTTCCCTGCTGCTCTTTTGCCTGCTGCTCTTTTGCCTGCTGCACTGTGCCCTGCTGCTTGACATACTGAAGAGCTCGCTGAGTAGAAATCTTCACGATTTCATGGGCCTTCCAATGTAGATCGCCTGTTGCAGCGTCTACCTTCGTCCGTCCCACAACCCTGATCCACTCTTGAGGCAACAAGTAACCTACCATCATGCGGCGTAGCGATTTTCCCAGCTTAATTAG
>ERZ1740067.238-NODE-238-length-45959-cov-8.121035_pt1 | contig 45959 bp, 41 predicted proteins | sample MGYA00581736_ERZ1740067 | MGnify/ENA primary metagenome ERZ1740067 (study PRJEB43018, sample SAMN04849236) | marine metagenome | isolation source: floating plastic debris | place: Pacific Ocean | collected 2008-08-27 | study: EMG produced TPA metagenomics assembly... | reverse complement strand
CCGCGAGCGACTTGGATGCTTTGCGCAAGCCCGCAAGTTTTGAACCCAATTATCCCTTCGATCTCAACCTAGGTGAAATTGGCTGTTTTCTCAGCCATCGGCAGATTTGGGCAGAGATCGTCTCCCGCGATCTGGCGTTTGGGCTGGTTCTGGAAGACGATGTAAAGATTGATCCCATGCATTTCGGCGAGGCGCAGGTTTTGGCGGAACGCAATATCGAACGCTTTGGATACATCCAGTTTCAGAACCGCAAAAGTGGAGGCGCTGCGGCCATTGATTTTGAAGGCAAAGCCGTCCTGTCACAGCCGGATGTGACGCCTCTGCGTGCTTCCGCCCAAATGATCAGCAAATCTGCGGCCCAAAAACTTCTTGATCTTACAAAGACGTTCGACCGCCCTGTTGATACCTTCGTTCAAAGCCATTGGCATACCGGAGTGCGTCCGGGCGTGATCTATCCCGCTGGCATCACGACAATCTCGGATCAGCTTGATGGCAGCACAATCCAGACGGAAACCGGGCGAGGCGCCGTTGATATCATGCGACGTGAGTGGTCCCGCATGTCCTACCGTCGTCAGGTGAAGCGTAGTGCTGCTCAAAGCGCGGCGCCGATCGTCAAGCCAGACTAGCGATACATGATAGTAACGCGGCTCTTCGGCGGTGCAGGGAACCAGCTTTTTCAATATGCGGCGGGCCGTACGCTCGCGGACCATCTTGGCACTGACCTGGTGCTTGACCGTCGGTACATGCGGATTTGGGATGAAACCCGCGCGGATTGCTTTCCATTCTACAAAAACACCCGCTTTTTGGAGGATGTGCTGCTGCCACCCTCGAAATTTGACGGCATGTTGCGCTACTCTGCATGGCGCGTTTTTGGGCGAAACCCCAAATTTCAAAGGGAAAACGGCCTAGAATTCAACTCGGGGTTCTTCGATCTGCCCGACAACAGCTACCTGCACGGCTACTGGCAATCAGAGCGGTACTTTGAAAACTCCAAAGAGCGTATTCGCGCCGATTTGCACCTGACAGAGCCGCTGGATGCGCCCAATGACGCCATGGTCGCGCAGATCCGCGATACCAATTCCCCTGTCTCCGTGCATATCCGCCGTGGCGACTATCTGGGCGACGGTGGCTTTGCGGCCTGCCCGCCCGAGTACTATGCCGCCGCCGTTGATCGACTAGGAGAAGAATTCGGGCAACCTCTAACATGTTTTGTGTTCTCAAATGATCCGGATTGGGCGCGCCAGCACCTGAATTTGGGTGTGGAAACTGTGGTGGTCGACATCAATGACGAAACCAAAGGTCATTTTGACATGTATCTGCAATCGCTCTGCGCTCATAACATCATTGCCAATTCGACTTTTTCCTGGTGGGGGGCGTGGCTCAATGAGGCCCCGGACAAACGAGTCATTGCTCCAAAGACCTGGTTTGCGCCGGGCAAACCCGTCAACCCGGATATCTGCCCGCCAGATTGGATACGCCTCTAGCGAGACCGCCCGTCAGGGCGGATGAGCGGCCCTTTTCCAATGACGCCAAACCCCGTAAAACTGCGCCATGACAGCCAGTTTGAACACCGACGCCGCCTTCGTGCCTGAGACCGTGCACAAGCGCGATGTGTTTTCCGAAACCATATCGGGCACCTTGGAAGGTGTCGCCGATTTTCCGGTTGTCCTGCGGCGTTTGGATGGCGTGCCCTTCTACGCGCGGCCCTTGGCAGGTTGGCTCGCCCGCAAAGAGATCCGCGGCCTCAAAGCCGTCCAAGACATCGCAGGCTGCCCCGTGCTGGTGCGCGTTGACAAAACGGGTCTCTTGCGCAGCTGGACCTCTGGCACACCCTTGCATTTGGCCAAACCCACCGATCCGGCCTGGTATCGCGATGCCAAACGTCTTTTGCGTGAGATGCGGCGCGTCGGCGTGACCCACAATGACATAGCCAAGCCGCAGAACTGGTTGATGACACCCGATGGACGGGCTGCCGTGATTGATTTTCAGCTGGCCTCCGTCCACCGAAAGCGCGGTCGTCTCTTTCACATAATGGCACGGGAGGATCTGCGCCACCTGCTCAAGCAAAAGCGCGCCTACGCACCAGAGCTTCTGACGCCGGCGGAGATCAAAATGCTGAACCGCAAGGCGCTGCCCTCGCGGATTTGGATGGCGACGGGAAAGCGGCTTTACAACTTCATAACGCGGGACCTGATGAATTGGTCCGATGGTGAGGGCACAGAAGACCGCATTGAGCGGGAAACCCCGGCGCTGAGCGCGGCTTGGCTGGCAGAACCGCGGGTGCATGACGTGGCCTTCTGCACCTATGCGCGCGCCGCCAAGGGCGTAGGCCTCTATGCGTTCGTCGAAACGGATCTTGACGCCGATGCTCTGCGTCATCTGGTGCGTGAGCCAAAGCCCGAGTTGATCCAGCCTGTTGAGACACTGCCGCGTGACCAGCACGGTCGCGCGCGCTTGGATGCGCTGCAACTTGTGGCAGCGAACCGCTTGGATGAGCTTGAGGTGATCACCGAAGCAGATACAGAGCTCAGCGAGACCCTGAAGCCGATTGTAGAGGGCCGCCTCAACTTAACCGACCGGGTCTTTAAGTAGCGCTCTTTCCAGTGGCGCGTTGAAAGCCTTGATCGATCGCATCTCTTATCCGGGTTTCCAACGCGCGTTGCTTTGACGCGGAATGGATCTTAAGACCGAAAGTGTCTTTGACATAGAATGTATCCACAACCTGCTCACCATAGGTCGCGATCACGGCAGAGTTCACATAGAGGTTGCAGGCGCCAAAGGCACGGCTGAGATCGTAGAGCAGCCCGGGCCTGTCACGCGTGTCCACCTCGATAATTGTATAAATATCAGAGCCTTCATTATCGAAGGTCACATGTGTCGGCACCCGGAACGCAGCTTCACGTTTCTTGATCTTGTCACGTGATTTGATCGCCTCTCTTGCAACAACTTCGCCTCTGAGGGTTTTGTGGATCATCTCTTGTAAACGTGGCAAGCGCCGTAATTCGTAGGGGTTTCCGTCCGCGTCCTGCACCCAGAAGGCCGCGGTCGAAAAACCATCCGCAGACGTATAGGTGCGCGCGTCCACGACATTTGCCCCGACCAGCGCCAGCGCCCCGGCAAGGCGTGAGAAGATACCAGGGTGATCTGCCAAGGCAAAGCAGGCACGCGTGGCATCGCGATCTTCGTCCGGATGCACGTCAATGCCGATCTCATCTTCCTTTAAATTCCGCAGCAGGTTGGCAAAAACGACATGGGCCGTGACGTGCAAGCCTTGCCAGTAGGGCGGATAGTGACGCGCGGTTTCCACCTTCAAGTCGCGCGGCGCCCAGTCTGAAAGCGCTTCTCTCAATTTGCGCTTGGCGTCTGAGCCGCGCTGTTCGCGATTGAGATCTTCAAGCCCGCTTTCCATGGCGCGTTTGGTCTGCCGGTAGAGCGCGCGGATAAGCGAGGCCTTCCAGTTGTTCCATGTGTTCGGCCCAACACCGCGGATATCGCAGACGGTCAGAACGCATAACAGATCAAGCCGCTCTTTGGTTTGCACCGCTTTTGCGAAATCCCGCACCGTCCGTGGATCTGCAATATCGCGCTTCTGGGCCAGGTCCGACATCAGAAGGTGATACCTGACCAACCACTCAACGGTTTCTACGTCTTTGGGTTTCAGGCCCAAACGTGTGGCCACTTTGCGGGCGATCCGTGCGCCCAGGATGGAATGATCTTCGTCCCGCCCTTTTCCGATATCATGCAGCAAAAGCGCCACGTACAGCACCCGACGGTTGACACCACTTTCCAAAATGGATGACGCCACGGGCAATGCTTCGATCAGTTCGTCGCGTTCGATCTTGTCAAGTTGTGTGATGCATTGGATCGTGTGCTCGTCGACCGTGTAGCTGTGATACATGTTGAACTGCATCATGGCGCGAATGGCTTCCCATTCGGGGATCAGCGCTGAGAGGACACCCAGCTCATTCATACGCCTAAGTGCCCTTTCCGGCGCGCCATGTTTCAAAAGCAGCTGTAGAAACAACTTCTGGGCCGCAGCCTCAGCACGAAAGCTGTCGTCAATCAGGTGTAAATTCGCCGTGACCAGACGCATGGCATCGGGATGTATCAAAAGCCCGGTCCGCAGCGCTTCGTCAAAAAGCTGCAAAAGGTTCAGGCGATCTGCTAAAAAGGCATTTTCATCGGCGATTGCAAGTCGGCCATGTACCTCTTCGAAGGGCTCTTTCAGACGCCGCTTGCGTTTGAAAATCCGCTGCAGAATGGCCTCGGATTTTACATGGGCCGCTTCCAGTTTGGTCAGGAAAATGCGCGTCAGATCGCCCACGGCCGTGGCTTGGCGAAAGTAATCCTGCATGAAGACTTCCACGCCGTAGCGTCCGCCCGCGTCGACATATCCCAAGCGCTCGGCCACATCGACTTGCAGATCAAAGGTCAACTGCTCCACGGCACGCCCTGTTGCCAAATGCAGGTGGCAGCGTGTCGCCCAAAGAAAGTTCTCCGCCTCTGCAAAGCGATCAAATTCATCTTCGGTCAACATGCCGATCTCGATCAGATCGCGGACATGGTCCACCTGGTAGAGATACTTGGCGATCCAGAAGAGAGATTGCAGGTCCCGAAGCCCGCCTTTACCTTCCTTGATATTGGGCTCCACCACATAGCGTTCGCCTTGCTTACGATGTCGCACGTCACGCTCGGCCAGTTTGGCTTCGATGTATTCTCGCGCGGTGCCATCAAAAACGTCTGACTGCAAGCGAGAGGCGAGCTTCTCTGCCAAGGCCGCATCCCCAAAGAGAAATCGTTTCTCCAAAAGGCCCGTGCGGATCGTAAAATCTTCCCGTGCGAGGCGTAGACATTCCTTCAGAGCGCGGCTTGCATGTCCGATTTTCAGTTTGAGATCCCAAAGAATGTAGAGCGTCGTCTCAATCAGGCTCTCCGCCCAGGGCGTGATTTTATAGGGTGTCAGAAATAGCAGATCGACATCGCTTTCAGGGGCCATCTCCCCGCGGCCGTACCCGCCCACGGCAAAGACTGCGATGCGCTCATTCTGGGTGGGTGTGGGTAACGGATGCACATGTTCCAAAGCCGTTGTCAGAACAGTACGCACCAGACAATCTGTCAACCAGCAGTAAGATCGCGTTGCGGCATGTGCCGCCATGGGATCGGCGCTCAGCGCTTCTGCGATCGCGGCCCGGCCCTTTGCATTTGCAGATTTCAGAACTCTGACCGCCACCGCCCGCACATGGGTCGGGTCTTTTGTGTTGTCCGCCAGTTCGGATAAAATCCGATCGTGAACAGCGCTTTCGTCGAAAATCTGCTCTGCTGGGCAGATCAGATCTGTTGGCAATGATGCCGCGTCTTTCATGCGCTCAGAACCCGGCGCTTCCAAAGCTGGTCGGCGCGGGGCTGATCACGACAACCTCTTTGTTTTCTACAGTGGCTACCGCCAGCGCACGTTGGTTCGTTCCATCGGGCATGAAGCGAAAGACGCCGTTTACACCCTGAAATCCCGCGGGTTGGATCAGGCTCGATCTGGTCAAAGCATCTGACTTGCCTGAACTGGCCAATGCGCCCACAGCTGCGATCCCGTCATACGCCAAACCGGCAAGCGCGTGCGGCGGGTTACCGTAGGCGGCCTCGTAGCGCGCGCGAAACTGCGAATTGCGCTGTGGGTCGGGAAGCGCAAACCATCCGCCTTGCACGCCTGGCAATTCCAGCGTCTGCGGAGGCGTATCCCATCTCGAGAGGCCAATGTACTGGGTCGTTTCGGTATCAAGCCCACTTTCTGGCAGCATTTGCGTGAACAGCGGCAAGGCTCCTGCCGTGTTGGCCGTGAAGAAAATCGCATTTGCCTGATTGGTTTCCGCAGAGCTGCGAATGTCGGGAACGGCATTGATCACAGCCTCCTGGGAAAACTCATAGCTGACGCTGCCTGCCGACACGGCACCGTTTGTCGCGATCGCGCGGTCTATGGCCACTTTGCCGACGCGGCCGGTGTCATTGTTGGCAAAAACGGTCAGGATGCGGTCCCTACCTTGACCGACGGCGTAATCCACCAGGCGGGTGGCTGTGCTGTCAAATGTTTGTCCCAAGACGAAGAGATTGCCGCCAGCAATGGCCGCGTTGTTGGAAAATGCCAGGACGTTTACGCCACGACCAGAGGCGGTTTGCGCGGCCGCAGTGGCGCTTTCGGCGCGCAGTGGGCCGATGATGATCTTGGCGCCATCGTTGATCGCCTGTTGCGTCGATTCCTGTGCTTTGGATGGATTGCCCGCTGTGGGATAGACGCGCAAATCAATCTGAACACCGCTCAGATCAGTGCTTGCCAATCGCGCCGCGTTTTCCAGATCCTGAGCCAATTTCTGTTCATTGGTATCTGCCGACCCAATCGGCACCAAAAGAGCCACGGGCACTGGCGCACGTGTGTTGATGGAAGGGCCTGTATTGCCGGTTAAGGTGCCGCCCATACAGGCAGCCAAAACTGTGAAAAGCGGCAGCATCAAAAGCCAAATGGCAACCTTGCGAAGGCGGGCGAACTGAGCAAACATGTCTTATAGGCGCTCCCAAAGTCGAAGCGCGGGACTGTCCCACGCATCGTGGCGCAGATAATAGGCATCAAGCAGGAGGGGTCCAGTGGGGAATCCTAAAGCCACGGATCTAAGCACGCTCGAGCCGGGCCTCTATCTGATCGCTACGCCTATCGGGGCTGCGCGCGATATCACGTTGCGTGCGCTAGATATCTTGTCCACAGCAGATGTTTTGGCCGCTGAGGACACGCGTACACTGCGCAAACTGATGGATATCCACGGGGTCGCGTTGCGTGATCGGAAGCTGATCAGTTTGCATGATCACAATGCACGCCACGCGATCCCAAAGTTGATTGCGGCCCTGAATGCTGGTAAGTCAGTGGCTTACGCATCTGATGCGGGCACGCCATTGATCTCTGATCCAGGTTACGATTTGACACGAGCGGTCATCGAGGCTGGTCTGCCATTGGTGTCTGCGCCTGGCCCAACAGCGGCCATAACGGCACTGACACTTTCTGGCCTGCCTGCGGATAGCTTCTTCTTTGCAGGCTTCCTACCCGCCAAGATCGGAAGGAGAAAAACGGCCTTGGGCGGGCTCAAGTCCGTCCCCGGCACGCTGATTTTCTACGAATCGCCGAAACGGGCGGCCGGCATGCTGCGGGACGCCGCCGAGGTGTTAGGGGCAGAGCGTCAGGCTGCCTTGTGCCGAGAAATAACCAAGAAATTCGAAGAAATACTCCGAGGGACCCTGGGGGACCTCGCGCGAGACGTCGCAAAGCGTGACCTAAAGGGCGAGATCGTTGTTTTGGTGGGTCGCGGGGATTCAGTGGAGATTAACCAAGCTGACCTAGAAGACGAGATCAAGGCTGCTTTGAAGGAGGCCAGCGTGCGCGATGCGGCAGATCAAATCGCAGCGAAATACGGCCTGAAAAAGCGGGACGTTTATCAGCGTGCATTGGCGTTGAACGCTCTGGAACAGGATAGCGAGACTGAATGAATTTGCATATTCGATCAGATCTGAAGCCCCACCATCATCCGGTAACGCGTCGCAAGAGCGACATGGGTGCCATGGCCTATTTCTCAGGCTGTGCTGCTGAGGCAGGTGTGGCGCGGGACTATGTGGACCGCGGATACAATCTTCTTGAAAACCGCTGGCAAGGGCACAGCGGGGAGATTGATCTGATTTTCTCGGATGCGGGGGTCTTGGTCTTTGTTGAGGTCAAGAAAGCGGTCTCATTTGATGCGGCTGCAAGCCGTTTGAGCGTTGCACAGGCGCGCCGCATTCACTTGGCTGCCGAGGAGTACCTCGCACATATGCCGAGCGGCGCATTGACGGACATGCGGTTTGACCTCGCGCTTTGCAATCAAGTCGGTGCAATCGAGATCCGCGAGGGGGCGTTCAGCCATTTCTGATTTGCAGTAGCTCTAGGTTTGGCCCATGTAAGGCGCAGCGTGCAAAGCTCTGCCAAATTGCCGGGGGCCAAGACTATGAAGATCGCTTTTCAGATGGACCCAATCGGCCCGATTGATATCGCCGCTGACAGCACGTTTCGATTGGCGGAAGAGGCGCAAAAGCGCGGACATCAGCTTTTCTACTATACACCAGATCGTTTGGCCTATGACCAGGGTCGTGTGACGGCACGAGGTTGGCCACTCAAGGTACACCGCGTCACGGGTGACCACTTTACGCTGGGTGGCGAGCAGGTGTTCGACTTGTCCGAGATGGATGTCGTCTGGCTGCGTCAGGACCCACCTTTTGACATGTTCTACATCACCACGACCCACATCCTGGATCGTCTCGCACCGGACACGCTTGTCGTGAACAATCCGTTTTGGGTGCGCAACTACCCTGAAAAGCTCCTGATTCTTGATTTTCCGGATCTGATGCCGCCGACCGCCATCGCGCGCGATCTAGAGACCATCAAGTCGTTCCGCGCGCAGCATGGCGATGTCATCCTCAAACCGCTCTATGGCAACGGCGGTGCTGGTGTTTTCTTCCTGCCTGAAGCCGATCGCAATCTAAGTGCTTTGCATGAGCTTTTCACCGGGTTCAGCCGCGAGCCTCTGATCGTGCAAAAGTTTCTGCCGGACATTAGCGCCGGGGACAAACGGGTGATTCTCGTTGATGGAGAGCCGGTGGGTGCCATCAACCGTATGCCTGCCGCAGGTGAAACACGCTCAAACATGCATGTCGGCGGACGCCCAGAAAAGATTGGTCTGACAGACCGCGATTTGGAGATTTGCGCGCGGATCGGTCCGCTTTTGCGCGAAAAGGGTCAGGTTTTTGTCGGCATCGATGTGATCGGACAGTATCTCACCGAGATCAATGTGACCTCCCCAACTGGCATACAAGAGCTCGAACGCTTCGATGGTGTCAATATTGCAGGCAAAATCTGGGAAGCGATTGAAGCGAAACGCGCGTGAGCTTTGCGGCTAAAGCGCTGAACTTGTATTTGCGCGCAACAGAAAAACGCACACTCGCGCAGGCCGAAGATATCGATGCTCTGCGCCGTAGCTTTGCCACCCGCGCCAGGATCTTCTTTCACGGACCATTTGGCTCTTGCTACCGCTGGGAAACGCTTGGCGGTCTTCCGGTGCAATGGGCGACGGCCAAAGGTGTTGATCACAACCGCGGCCCGGTGATCTTGTATTTCCATGGTGGAGGTTACGTGTTCGGATCCACCACAACGCATCGCGCCATGCTCGCGCGGCTTTCACGCTATTCCGGATTGCCTGTCTGCATGGTTGAATACCGTCTTGCGCCGGAGCATCCCTTTCCCGCCGCGTTCGAGGATGCCATGGCAGCCTATACCGCATTGGCCGGTCGCCCGGTTTTCTTGGGAGGAGACAGCGCTGGTGGAGGCATGGCGTTTGCGCTCTTGGGAGAGATCCAGTGCCGGGGCCTTGAGCGCCCTTTGGGAACATTTGGTCTCTCGCCGTTCACCGACATGACGTTTTCAGGGCCAAGCCTTACAGAAAACGCGGATCGCGATGTGATGCTGCCCGCCTCTCGAATTTCAGCGATTTCTGAAGCGTATCTTGCATCTGCGTCACCCAACGATCCCCGCATCTCGCCGCTCTTTGCCGATTTCACAGGTGCAACGCCCGTATGGCTTGCTGTTGGCTCAACCGAGATCCTGTTGGATGACACGACACGCCTTGCCCAAAGAATGCAGGATCAAGGCGTTGATACAAAATTGACCATCGAGGAAAATCTGCCCCATGTCTGGCCAATTTTTCACAATGTGCTGCCTGAGGCACGCGTGACGCTCAAGAGGCTTTCGCGGTGGCTTGTGGCGCAGACGGGCTCAACCGATAGCTGATGGCTTCGGCCACATGCGTGCGGCTGACTGTATTGGCCCCCTCCAGATCTGCAATTGTCCGAGCCACCCGCATCACGCGGTGATACCCTCGCGCAGACAGGCCAAATTGCTCCGCTACCTTGAGCAAAAGTTCACGACCAGCCGGTTCTGGTGTGGCAAAGCTTGCAAGCGCCTCGCCTTCGGCATCGGCATTGAGGTGCATCCCCGGAATGCCGGCATACCTCTCGGCCTGCCGATCACGCGCAAGAGCCACGCGCTGCGCCACTGTCTTGGAGGTTTCCCCTCCCGCCGGTAGATCCAAGTCGGTGAAGGCGACAGGGGGCACATCCACACGCAAATCAAATCGATCCATCAGCGGCCCTGAGATGCGGCTCAAATACCCCTCTCCGCATTTTGGGCCTTGGGCACATCCACGCGTTGGATCATTGCTGTATCCGCAACGGCACGGGTTTGCTGCCGCAACCAGCATGAACCGGCACGGATAGCGCACATGCGCATTCGCGCGTGCCACCACCACTTCCCCGGTCTCTATGGGTTGGCGCAAAGTCTCCAAAACCTGACGAGAGAATTCGGGAAACTCGTCCATGAAAAGCACGCCGTTATGGGCCAGACTGATTTGACCTGGTGACGCGCGTCGGCCGCCACCGACAATAGCAGCCATAGAGGCGGTGTGATGAGGTTCGCAAAAGGGTCGGCTGCGGTAGATCCCACCTTCCTTCAAAACGCCGGCTAGCGAGTGGATCATGGAGGTTTCCAAAGCCTCCGACGGCGTGAGCGCAGGAAGAATACTGGGCAGGCGCGCGGCCAGCATGGATTTGCCCGAGCCCGGCGTGCCCACCATCATGAGATGGTGCCGTCCAGCGGCGGCAATCTCAATCGCACGTTTTGCCCGCTCTTGCCCACGGACATCTGCCAGGTCGCGCCCGGGAACGTCTGAATGCACTTCCCCTGGTTCCGCGGGCGGCAAGGGTGATTGACCGGTGTAATGACGCACCACTTCTGTCAGAGTGCTCGCGCCAATCACGCGGGCATCCCCAACCCACGCGGCTTCCGCCCCCGATGTTTTGGGGCAAAGCAAGGTGCGCGTGTCCTCGGCCGCCGTCATTGCGGCAGGCAATGCGCCGGTGACGGCGAGGATTGAACCGTCGAGCGACAGTTCTCCCAAAGCGCAAGTTTCTTCCACCGCGTCCGCCGGTATGATCTCCAACGCCGCCAATAAGGACAGAGCGATGGGTAGGTCGAAATGGCTTCCTTCTTTCGGCATGTCGGCAGGCGACAGGTTCACCGTGATGCGACGAGACGGCAAGGCGATGGACATCGAGGTAAGTGCCGTGCGAACGCGGTCGCGAGCTTCGCTGACGGCTTTGTCCGGCAGACCGACAATGGAAAAACCGGGCAAGCCCTGCGTCACGGCGCATTGCACCTCGACGGAACGCGCCTCTACGCCTTCAAACGCCACTGTGTATGCGCGCGCGACCATGTTCCACCCTCGCAATCGTCAATCTTGGTTAACAAGCTGCAGGCAACTGGTTGAGGAAGGGTTAATCAGCGTGTGAGGTCGAAGGCCTCTTTCCCGGACGTCATCAATTTGGACCAGGCCAAGGGGCCGTTGGCAAACCGGTGTCATAGGGAAACGGATCATAATTGACCTTCAAGCCCTCGGCTCGCCAGGTCAAAAACTCAGGATCTGAGATCGTTCGCGTAGTATAAGCTTGCGCCAAGGGTCCAACCGGCAGCTTATATCCAGCGATCCGAGCTGTCACTGGCGCATAGAAAACATCCGCGAGGCTGTACTCTCCCAAGAGCCATGGGCCGTCACCGCCATGTCTGCTCTTTGCCAAGGTCCAAAGGTCTTCGATCCGTGCAAGATCAGCCAAGACCGCGTCGGACGGCTCAAACCCTAGGATCTGATGCTGCAGCTGCATGGGGCAGGCGTCACGCAGGGCTGTGAAGCCGGAATGCATCTCGGCCACAATCCAGCGCGCAAATGCGCGCGCAGCGGGCTCTTTCGGCCAAAGCCCGGCGTCAGGATGTCGTTCCGCCAAAGTTTCTGCCATGGCGAGGCTGTCGCCGATTACAATTCCGCTGGCATCCCGCATCACAGGCACAAGACGCGCCGGTGCAAGCTCTGCCAGATCCTGCGCCATTGTGCCCGAATAGAGGCCGACAAGATGCGTGTTCACAGGGATCCCGAACTTCGCAAACATGAGCCATCCCCGCAGGGACCAGCTTGAAAAGGTACGGTCGCCGATAAAGAGGTCATAGGTCATGCGCGCGAGGCTAGCGCAGGCCCTGCCCAAAAATGAAACGATGATTTGTGCGCTTTTCGATCAAGGACAGTGATTGATCCGCACAGAGCGCCACCCATCTCCGTCCAGCACCAGCTCGGTCACTGAGAGATTGTCGATCCGTTGGGCAAAGGCTTCATAGGCCGTGACGCGTTCGGCTTTTTGGACCTGCGTAAGGATCGCGCCCATATGGGCGACGGCGACAATATCTGATCCAGGATGGGCAGCCAGTACCTTTGCAATGCTTTGGTCCACTCGGTCGACAACGTCATTCCATGTTTCCCCAGAGGGCGCGCGCACCAGTCCAGGTTCATCCCAGAATGCGCGCAGTCTTTCCTGGTCTTCAATGGTCTCGAAATCCTGCATTTCCCAATCGCCGAAATTGATTTCGCGGAGGTTTGGATCATGCTGCAAGCGGGATCGGCTACCTGCAATCGCATCTGCCGTGGCCACGGCGCGGACCAGGTCAGATGATATGACCACGGCTTCACGCGGGAGAAACGCGTTGAGACGCGCGATCTGGGCTGTGTCCGATAAATCCGCTGGGATGTCTGACCAGCCCACCATGGCTTTGGCATGGGTGGGGCCATGGCGGACCCAGAATACTCGGCCCGTGGTGCTCATGGCAGCGTGCCTTTCAAGACCTGCGGCAATCCCGCGATTACGTTGACCACAAGATCCGCCTTGGCCGCCAGCTTTTGGTTCAAACGGCCCTGTTCGATCTGAAATTTCCGCGCAAGCCTGTTCTCAGGAACAACCGAATCCCCGACCTCATTGCTGACGATGACAACGGGGGCGGCACTGAGGGCAAGACCGGCCATCAAACCTGCTTCAGCCTCCGTCAAATCGTTCTCGGCGAGTAAATGATTAGAAAGCCACATAGTTGCACAATCGATGAGCACGGCGTTGTCGCCACTGATCCCCGCCAGGGTACGACCTATCTCCAGAGGCTCTTCAATCGTGCGCCATCCTTTCCCTCGAAGCTCTTGATGCCGTGCGATTTTATCTTCCATTTCGCTGTCGAAGGCCTGTGCCGTTGCCAAGTAAACACGCGGGCGACCTGATCCGATAACCAGCATTTCTGCGAAGGTCGATTTGCCTGAGGCCGCGCCTCCAAGGACAAGACTTAGGGATGGCAGCAACTTTTAACACCTTTTTAATGATCCGATGTGCTATACGATCCGTACCACTGATCACACGCGCCAAAAAGAGTGGGCCGAAAGGTCCGACTGCCCATAGGGGGATGACCATGCCGTTGGACAGTGATCATTCAACAAATATGTCTCGCGTCGCAATGAAGGCGGAGCTGCTTGATGCTGAAACCGAGCAGCGTTTGGCTTACGCTTGGCGGGATCAAAGGGATGAAGAGGCTCTGCATCGGCTGATCACAGCATATATGCGCCTCGCCATTTCGATGGCGGCCAAATACAAGCGTTACGGCGCATCCATGAATGATCTGATCCAGGAAGCGGGCCTGGGTCTCATGAAGGCAGCGGACAAGTTTGACCCCGATCGCGGCGTGCGCTTTTCCACTTACGCTGTGTGGTGGATAAAAGCGTCAATCCAAGATTACGTAATGCGCAACTGGTCGATGGTGCGAACAGGTTCTACCAGCTCGCAAAAGTCGCTTTTCTTCAATATGAGACGTGTTCAAGCCCGTATTGAACGGGAAGCAATGGCCCGGGGTGAGGAACTGGACGGTCATCAGCTGCGAGAGATGATCGCGCATGAAGTTGGTGTTCCGCTGCGCGATGTTGAGATGATGGAAGGCCGTTTGTCTGGGTCTGACTTTTCGCTCAATGCAACGCAGTCGGTCGACGACGAAGGCCGTGAGTGGATTGATACGATTGAAGACGATGGTCCTCGCGGGGATGAGCTGGTTGAGGAAGATCACGACCTTAGCGCGCTTCGTGGGTGGTTGGGCGATGCCATGTCGAAGCTCAACGATAGAGAACGGTTTATCGTACGCGAACGAAAGCTGCGAGATGAGCCTAGGACCCTCGAGAGCCTTGGCGACGAGTTGAGCTTGAGCAAAGAGCGCGTGCGCCAGCTGGAAGCGGCGGCCTTCCAAAAGATGCGGAAATACTTGGAGCGTCACGGCTCGGAAGTCCATAATCTCTTGGTCTAAAACACTTATTGTTATTCGAGGGTAGTCCCGCGCCAACTTTGCGCGGGACTATTCTTATGGAAAATTAAAATCTCCGCATTTCAAATTGCCGCATTCGCGTGATCTTGTGCCTATGACCTGGCATGTTTAGGATCGTACCAGGACAAGCCGGAGCGCGCCCATGCTGGCATCCAAACGCATATTGCTGATTATCGGCGGCGGGATCGCGGCCTATAAGTCGTTGGACTTGATCCGGCGGCTGAGAGAGCGTGGCGCGTCTGTAACCCCGGTTTTGACCCGCGCGGGCACGGAATTTGTAACTCCACTGTCCGTTTCGGCCCTGTGTGGTCAGAAGGTTTTCCAGGATCTTTTTGACCTAACAGACGAAGCTGAAATGGGTCACATCGAACTGTCACGAAGCGCGGATCTGATTGTCGTGGCACCTGCGACGGCAGATTTGATGGCCAAGATGGTCAACGGTCATGCCAGTGATCTGGCCTCGACGCTTCTTTTGGCCACTGATACGCCGGTTTTGATCGCGCCGGCCATGAATGTGCGGATGTGGCAACACCTCGCGACACAGCGAAACATTGAGACGCTTCTCGCAGATGGCATTGCCTTTGTAGGACCCAACGAAGGCGAGATGGCGTGCGGCGAATATGGGCCCGGGCGCATGTCGGAACCCCTTGAGATCGTGTCCGCGATAGAGGCTCAGTTGGCTGATGGCCCGCTCAGGGGCAAAAAAATGCTGGTTACGTCCGGCCCCACCCATGAGCCGATTGATCCAGTGCGCTACATCGCCAACAGGTCATCCGGGGCACAAGGTACAGCCATTGCGAAGGCTCTTTCGGCTCTGGGCGCGGAGGTTGTCTTTGTTTCCGGACCGGCCGATGTGCCTGCGCCGAGCGGTGTCCAGGTGGTTCCCGTTGGGTCCGCGCAAGATATGCTTGCTGCGGTGCAACGCGCTTTGCCTGTCGATGCCGCCGTCTTCGCCGCCGCCGTGGCAGACTGGCGTGTCGCGGCGGCTTCTGACACGAAACTGAAAAAGGCACAGAATGGCCTGCCGAAGCTTGAGTTTGAAGAAAACCCCGACATTCTGGCCACGATCAGCCATTTGAACCGTGATCGACCCGAGCTTGTGATCGGTTTTGCTGCGGAAACAGATGATGTGGTGGCCCATGCCACCGCTAAACGCGATCGCAAGGGATGTGATTGGATTGTCGCCAATGATGTGCGACCAGAAACGGGCATCATGGGCGGATCGGAAAATGACGTGACGCTGATCACCAAGGACGGCGCGGAAGATTGGCCGCGAATGTCGAAGGATGCGGTTGCAAAACGCCTGGCAGACCGAATTGCAGCGGCATTGACGTGATGGGGCCGCTTTTGATAGAGATGCTAGATATATGAAGGCTGCGGAAACAGTTACGTTGGAGTGCTTTTGGGATGAGGGCGCCGATACCTCCCTGGGCTTGCCGCGCTATGAAACCACAGGTGCTGCGGGCGCTGATGTGCGCGCCAATTTTTCGCATCGTGGCGCAATCATTCTTGCCCCGGGGGAACGTACGCTGGTGCCCACAGGGCTGCGCGTGGCTGTGCCCGACGGGTTTGAACTGCAATTGCGCCCCCGATCCGGGCTCGCGCTCAAACATGGGATTACCCTGCCGAACACGCCTGGAACCGTAGACAGCGATTATCGCGGCCAAGTCGGGGTGATAGTGCTGATCGCGGGACAGGAACCGTTTGAGATCACGCATGGCATGCGTATTGCTCAAATGATTGTCGCCCCGGTTTTGCAGGCGGCATTCCAGGCGGTGGATACGTTGGACGACACGGCGCGTGGTGTGGGTGGATTTGGCTCTACGGGGGTAGGCAGATGATGCTCGTCTTCGGTCTGGCGGCCGGGCTTTGGGGCCTAGGCGCCGCTCTGCGAACGCCGCAGCAGGCACGGTTGCTTATGATCGGGCTTTTGTGGGTCGGCGTGGTGTCCATGCATATCTTGCTTCCCGCAGGCCACCCGCTGCGCAATGCCACGGGCGGGTCTGCCGCGTTCTGGGTGTATTTCGCGATTTTTGTAGCCCTCGCCTTCAGCTACGGCAAAGGGGTTCATTTCCTCAAGGAAAAGGCAGACCGCAGAAATACGCCCGAGCAAAAGGGCCCCTTTTCAGAGGCTGAATTGGATCGCTACGCCCGCCACATCATGCTGCGTGAGATCGGTGGCCCAGGGCAGAAAGCCTTGAAAGATGCCAAGGTTCTCGTGGTTGGGGCCGGTGGTTTGGGATCGCCTGCGCTCTTGTATTTGGGGGCTGCAGGCGTGGGCACGTTGTCCGTTATTGATGACGATCTGGTCGACAACTCAAACCTTCAGCGTCAGGTGATCCACAGAGATAAAGATATCGGGCGGCCCAAGGTGCAATCCGCCTATGACGCTCTTTGCGCGCAAAACCCCAATATCGATGTGCGCAGTTACACGCGCCGTTTGACCGCAGAGATCGCCGAAGAGCTTTTCGCCGAATACGATCTCGTCCTCGACGGCAGCGATAATTTTGAGACGCGTTATCTGGTCAATGCCGCTGCGGTTGCGACCGAAACCCCGCTTGTATCGGGTGCGCTGTCGCAGTGGGAAGGGCAGTTGAGCTTGTTTGATCCTGCCAATGGCGGGCCATGCTATGCTTGCGTCTTCCCCGAACCTCCCGCCGAAGGTTTGGCTCCGACCTGCGCTGAAGCAGGCGTGTTCAGCCCACTGGCCGGCATTGTGGGGTGCATGATGGCGGCAGAGGCGATCAAGTATCTGGCCGAGGCAGGAGAAACGCTTCAAGGGCAGCTATTGATCTACGACGCACTTTACGGAGAAAGCCGCCGCATGAAGATCAACAAGCGTGCCGATTGCCCGGTCTGTGGTGTCGTTGACGACGTCAAGAGTGCGTGATCAGGTTCGGCCGGCTGCGCCCGACCTTTCAATCACCCCTGCCGCCCCTACGTTCTTGGCAAAGGAGATACCCATGGCAAACCCGCTTTTGGCCGACTGGGCCACACCGTTTGAAATTGCACCTTTTGATCGTGTCGAGGACGAGCATTTTGAACCCGCTTTTGAGGAGGCGTTGACGCTGGCTAAGGCGGATATTCAGGCCATCTCCGATAATCCTGAGCCGCCCAGTTTTGCCAATACTATTGAGGCTTTGGAACAGGCGGGAAAAGCTTTGGACAAAGTCCTGGCCGTGTTCTTTTCCGTCTCGGGAGCAGATACAAATCCGATGCGCCAAGCCCTTCAGCGTAGCTTTAGCCCGAAACTGGCGGCATATTCCTCAGATATCTATGAAAACAAAGCGTTATTTGAGCGTATCGAAAGCCTCTGGAACGCGCGCGATGCGCTTGATCTGTCCGATGAGCAACAGCGTCTCTTGATGCTCACGCGTCGGGGTTTTGTGCGCGCAGGTGCTGCTCTTTCTGGTGATGAGGCCGCGCGTATGCGCGTTGTTCGTGCACGCCTTGCTGAACTTGGCACGGCGTTTACGCAGAACCTTCTGGCGGATGAGGCCGGTTGGCACATGGAGCTTTCGGAGGACGACCTGGAAGGTCTGCCGGATTTCGTGGTCGCTGCCGCACGGGAAGCTGGCCGAGAAAAAGAGGCCGGTGGTCCTGTGGTCACGTTGTCGCGGTCGATTATCGTGCCGTTCCTGCAGTTCTCCCCAAGGCGTGATTTGCGCAAAAAGGCATTTGAGGCGTGGGAAGCGCGGGGTGCCAATGGCGGAGAAACAGACAACAGAGAAATCACCGCAGAAGTCCTGAAACTGCGCGAAGAGCGCGCCAAGCTTTTGGGCTACGCAACATTCGCCGACTACAAGCTCGAAACTGAGATGGCCAAAACGCCCGATGCGGTGCGCGATCTTTTGATGAAAGTCTGGGCGCCAGCCAAGACGCGCGCTGACGCGGATGCGCAGGTGCTGACCGCGATGATGCGCGAAGACGGCATCAACGACGAGCTGGAGCCGTGGGATTGGCGCTACTACGCGGAAAAACGGCGCAAGGCAGAGCATGATCTGGATGAGGCGGAACTGAAGCCATATTTGCAGCTGGAAAAGATGATAGAGGCGTCTTTTGCCTGTGCGAACCGTCTCTTTGGCTTGGAGTTTGCGCCGCTTGACGTGCCACTATACCATCCCGATTGTCGCGCCTGGGAGGTCACCAGAGATGGCGAGCATATAGCTGTTTTCATCGGTGATTACTTCGCGCGTGGGTCAAAGCGCTCTGGCGCGTGGTGCAGTGCGATGCGTGGACAGGCGAAAATGCCCAAGGTGCAAGGCCCTGTTGTGATCAATGTCTGCAACTTCGCTAAAGGCGATCCTGCGCTTTTGAGCTATGATGACGCGCGCACGCTATTCCATGAGTTCGGCCACGCCCTGCATCAGATGCTGTCTAACGTGCGATACGAATCCATCTCAGGCACCAATGTGGCCCGCGATTTCGTCGAGCTGCCGAGCCAGCTTTATGAGCACTGGTTGGAAGTGCCGTCCGTGCTGGCGGAGTTCGCCACGCATACGGAAACAGGTGCGCCGATGCCTCATGAGATGCTGGACAAGGTGCTGGGCGCAGCGACCTTCGATATGGGCTTTCAAACGGTCGAATATGTGGCTTCGGCCCTCGTTGATCTGGCATTCCATGACGGACCTGCGCCGAGCGACACCATGGCCCGTCAAGCGGAAGTGCTTACGGAGATCGGCATGCCAGGTGCCATTCGCATGCGCCACGCCACGCCGCAGTTCGCCCATGTGTTTGCCGGTGACGGATACTCCAGCGGTTACTACAGCTATATGTGGTCTGAGGTGATGGATGCGGATGCATTCGCTGCGTTCGAAGAAGCAGGCAGTGCCTTTGATGAGGACAAGGCGAAGGCGCTTGAAACCCATATCTTGTCGACGGGCGGTTCCAAGGATGCCGAAGAGCTTTATCTTGCGTTCCGCGGCCGGTTGCCCGGCGTCGAGGCGTTGCTCAAAGGCCGGGGTCTTGCCGCGTGAAGGCTGACGCACTCCCCTATCGCCCTTGCGCGGGTGTGATGCTTATCAACCAGTCGGGTAAGGTGTTTGTCGGGCAACGCAAAGACAGCGATGTGCCGGCATGGCAGATGCCGCAGGGTGGAATTGATGCCGGCGAAAGCCCTCGGGATGCTGCGCTGCGTGAGTTGGAAGAAGAGACTGGTGTGTCGGCTGATCTTGTGACGGTCGAGGCAGAGACAGGGGACTGGGTGCGGTATGACCTGCCTGAACATCTTCTGGGCAAGGTCTGGAAAGGCAAGTATCGCGGGCAGGAGATGAGGTGGTTTCTGATGCGGTTTCATGGGACGGATGCGGATGTGAACATTGCCACCAAGCATCAGGAATTTTCAGAGTGGCGATGGCTGCCAGCGGCGGAACTGTCTGCAAACATCGTGCCGTTCAAACGCGCGGTTTATGATCAGGTCTTGGCGGAATTTGCCGATCTCTTGTGAGATCGGAGCGGATTTTTTGAGATTGGAGGCCTTGGGGGCTCTGCCCCCGCCCGCTGCGCGGCCTCCCCCGGGTTTTTTTGAGCCAGAAGATGCACCGTGAGGTGATTTTGCGGAAGCGCCCGCAGAAAAATCCAAAAAGGCGTCAATCAGACTCCAAATGAGAACAAAAGGTGAATATAGTGGCCGAGTCATGTTCACCGAGTTGTCGATCACGTCAAATTTCACCTTTCTCACCGGGGCATCGCACCCCGAGGAGTATGTAAAGCGTGCCGCCCTTCTGGGGCTCAGCGCCATTGCCGTGGCCGATTGGAATTCTGTGGCGGGTATCGTGCGGGCGCATACGGCAGCGCGGGATATTGGCCGGGTTGTCAAAGAGCGTTTGGAGATTGAGGCCCGCGATGGCCCCATCGGCCCGCCCGCGCCTGAGGGCACTGAGCCGCCGAGATGGGCGACAGTCCCGCGTCTAATCCCCGCCGCGCGGATCCAACTGACCGAAGGGTTAGAGATAACCGCGCTGCCCAAGACCCGTGTCGGTTGGGGGCATTTGTGTCGCTTGATCAGTCGCGGGCGGCTGCGCGTGGAGAAGGGCACGTGTCAGCTAGAGCTCTCTGATCTCATGGAGTGGGGCGCGGATATGGTTCTGCTGCTGCACCCGCCGGAGCGCGGCGTGCCTGACGCATGGCGCGCCCATGCCACCCGCTTGACCCGGAAATTTGGCGCAGATCTGCACCTGCTGATGGCCCCTGCCTATGACGGTCAGGATGCGGCGCGGTTTGATCGGCTGGTCGCTTTGGCGAAAGATATGAAGATCACCGCAGTGGCCTCTGCGCTGCCTGTGATGCATCATGCCCGCCGTCGCCGCTTGGCTGATGTGCTGACGGCGATCCGGCAGGGCTGTCGTGTGGAGGAATTGGGCCGGGCCGCCCTTGCCAATGGCGAACAGCGGCTGCGCTCAGAGGCGGAAATGCTGCGCCTGTTTCAGGGGCATGAATGTGCTGTGCATCGGGCGGGTGAGATTGCAGAGACCCTCACCTTTTCGCTTGATGAGCTGCGCTATGAATACCCAAGCGAGCTTTCAGGCGATGAAACCGTCAGTGATAGGTTGCGCAGGCTGGCCTATGAGGGGTTGCGCTGGCGCTATCCAGGCGGTGCGAGTGAGCGCGTGCGCACAATGATAGAGCATGAGCTCGATCTCATTGGGCGGCTGAACTATGAGCCGTACTTTCTGACAGTGCATGACGTGGTGGCCTTTGCCCGGTCGCGTGGCATCCTCTGCCAAGGGCGTGGATCTGCGGCCAATTCGGTGGTGTGCTTCTGCCTTGGCATCACGAGCGTAAGCCCGGAGATGGGCACGATGGTGTTTGAGCGTTTTGTCTCTGAGGCACGCGATGAGCCGCCCGACATCGACGTCGATTTCGAACATGAACGCCGTGAAGAGGTGATCCAGCACATTTATGAACGCTACGGTCGCGCACGGGCAGGGCTCTGCGCCACTGTGATCCACTATCGGGGCAAGCGTGCCATTCGTGAGGTGGGCCGCGCCATGGGGCTGAGCCAGGACACGATCGGCGCGCTCAGTTCGCAGCTTTGGGGCTTTTTCTCCAACGGCAATCTGGAGCGTCAACGGCTGCAGGAGATCGGCCTTGATCCCGATGACCTGCGCCTGCGCCAGACCATGGCGCTTGTGCATGAGATCGAAGGGTTTCCCCGGCATCTCAGCCAGCATGTGGGTGGGTTCGTGATGACCGAAGGGCGGCTCGATGAGCTGGTGCCGGTGGAAAACGCGACCATGGAAAACCGCACGGTCATCTGCTGGGACAAGGATGATATCGACGCGCTTGGCATCCTGAAGGTCGATGTTCTGGCGCTGGGCATGCTGACCTGCATCCGCAAGGGCTTTGCCCTGCTAGAGCAGCATCATGGGTTGGATTACACGCTGGCCACATTGCCGGCGGAGGATCCGAAGGTCTATGACATGCTCTGTGAGGCTGATAGTGTGGGCGTCTTTCAAGTGGAAAGTCGCGCACAGATGAACTTCCTGCCGCGCATGCGCCCGCGCACCTTCTATGATCTGGTGATCGAGGTGGCGATCATCCGGCCCGGGCCCATTCAGGGCGACATGGTGCACCCCTATATTCGGCGTCGCAACGGGGAAGAACCGGTGGAGTTTCCCTCTGACGAACTGGGCCGGGTGCTGAGCAAAACACTTGGCGTGCCGCTCTTTCAGGAACAGGCCATGCAGATTGCCATCATTGGCGCGGGGTTCACCCCGGAGGAGGCGGATCGCCTGCGCAGATCGTTGGCCACCTTCCGGCGCTACGGCAATGTCAGCGATTTCCGCAAGCGCTTTCTGCAAGGCATGCTGAACAATGGTTATGACGAAGACTTTGCCGATCGCTGTTTTTCCCAGATCGAAGGGTTCGGGTCTTACGGGTTCCCCGAAAGTCACGCCGCCTCTTTCGCGCTCTTGGTCTATGCCAGTGCCTGGATCAAGCGCCACCATCCTGGCATTTTTGCCTGTGCGCTGCTGAATTCCCAACCCATGGGCTTCTACGCCCCAGCCCAAATTGTGCGAGATGCGCGGGAACATGGGGTCACCGTACGCCCTGTCTGCGTGCAATCCAGCTATTGGGACAACGTGATGGAACCCGATGGTCGTGGCGGTCTGGCGCTGCGCCTGGGCTTTCGTCAGATCAAAGGCCTGGCCGAGGAAGATGCCACATGGATTACGGCTGCGCGCGGCAACGGATATGTGACGGTGGCCGATGTCTGGCGTCGCGCAGGTGTCTCCCCCCTCACGGTCACGCGGCTGGCCGAGGCCGATGCCTTTGCCGAGCTTGGTCTGTCTCGGCGCGAGGCGCTTTGGGAGGCGCGGGCCCTTGCCGGGGATAAGCCGCTACCGCTCTTTTCCGGGGATATGGATGGGGAGGGGATTGATGAACCGTCCGCACATTTGCCGCAAATGACGCTTGGCGAAGAGGTGGTGGAAGACTACGTGGCCATGCGTCTGTCACTCAAAGCGCATCCTCTGGCGCTCTTACGGGATGTGCTGACCCCAGCTGCGGCCCAATCCATCAACCGGTAGGATCAAAGCGCATGCTCTGCGACAGTACCCTTGTCTCAGAGCATGCGTCGTAGTTTTTACATGGAATCGAGCAGCGCTTCACCCGCTGAAAGCTCGCAAGTTCCGGGATTTTCATCCACCTGCAAAAGGTTCACTTTGCCATCTTCAACCAGCATCGCATATCGCGACGAACGGTCGACAAATCCAACAGGTGGTGCAGAAAAGTTCATGCCGATTGACTTGGTAAACTCTGCCTCCGCATCGGCCAGCATCGTAATGCCCGCCTCTGTTGCGCCAGAGGCCTCACCCCAGGTCTGCATGATAAATGGATCATTCACAGCCACGCAGATGATCTCATCCACGCCCTTTTCCATAAGCGCCTCTTTGGTGCGGATAAAGCTTGGTACGTGTGCTGAATGACATGTCGGTGTAAACGCACCAGGCACGGCAAAAAGCACAACTTTGCGCCCCTTCGTTTTGTCGGCGAGGCTCACCGTTTCGGGGCCGCTTTCGCCCATCACGATGAAAGTGGCGTCGGGCAGGGTGTCGCCTTGGGAAATCGTCATATCTGCGTCCTGATAGCAATTGTGTTTCGGATGTCGAAAGATATAGGCTCTGCGGCGGAATGCACCACGAAAAAGACCCAAGGGAGAGCGGACATGCCGGGTATCGTCGTTGTTGGGGCCGGTCAGGCCGGGGCGTCTGTTGTCGCTAAACTGCGAGCTCTGAACTATCAGGGAGAGATAACGCTCATCGGTGAAGAGCCCGCGCCACCCTATCAGCGCCCGCCGCTGTCGAAAAAGTATCTTTTGGGTGAGATGGATCTGGAGCGGATGTATCTGCGTCCCGAAAGCTTTTACGCCGAGCAGAGCATTGATCTGCGCCTGAATGAGGAAGTCACCTCGATTGTCCCGGGTGCAAAAGAAGTAACAACCACCAACCATACCATTGAGTACGACCATCTTGTGCTGGCCACCGGATCTGTCCCTCGCACGCTTCCGGCGACCATGGGCGGGGATCTCGATGGGGTGTATCTTGTCCGCGGCTTGTCTGACGTGGATGCCATGGCGCCTGAGTTCAAAGAAGGTGCGCACGTGCTGATCGTTGGCGGTGGCTATATCGGGCTCGAGGCTGCTGCTGTCGCGGCCAAGAAGGGCCTCAAGGTCACGCTGATCGAGATGGCGGACCGCATTCTCAAACGCGTGGCCTCGCCCGAGACGTCGGATTATTTCCGTGACATCCACCAAAGCCACGGCGTTGAAATTCGTGAAAACACAGGGCTTGAGCGTCTTGTGGGCAACGGCCGCGTGACCGGCGCGCATCTCGCCGACGGGGAAGAGCTTAACGTGGATTTCGTCATTGTGGGTGTGGGCATCGACCCGGCTACGCAACTGGCAGATATGGCGGGCGTTGAGGTGGAAAACGGCATCAAGACTGATGAATTCTGCCGCACGTCCGACCCGTTCATCTGGGCTGCTGGCGACTGTGCCTCGTTTCTGTTTCGCGGGCAGCGGGTCCGCCTGGAAAGCGTGCCCAATGCGCACGATATGGCTGAATGCGTGGCCGAAAACATCATGGGCGCTGAGAAAACTTATGTCGCGCAGCCATGGTTCTGGTCAGATCAGTATGACATCAAGCTGCAAATCAGCGGCCTCAACACCGGCTATGATCACGTGATCACGCGACCAGATGGGAAGGGCAAGGGCGTGTCCTTTTGGTATTTCAAAGGCGATGAGCTTTTGGCCGTGGACGCGGTAAATGAGCCGCGCGCTTACATGGTGGGCAAGCGATTGATCGATGCCGGAAAGTCACCCTCGCCCGATCAGATCGCTGACACCGGGTTGGAGCTGAAAACACTGCTCAAAGCGTGAGGATCTTCACGTGAGGATCATTGGGGGCGCGTTTCGCGGCCGCCGCTTGGCCTCCGTTGGCAAGGGCGATGCCTCTGCCCATCTCCGCCCGACGTCGGACAGGGTGCGTGAAAGCCTGTTCAATATTCTTGAAAGCAACTTTGCCGATGCGCTTGACGGGGCCAAGGTTCTGGACGTCTTTGCCGGCACCGGCGCGCTTGGTCTTGAGGCGCTATCTCGCGGAGCGGCGCATGTCACCTTCATTGACCAAGGCCGCGCCGCTCTCAAGCTCCTCCGAGCCAATGTAAAAACCTGCAACGCTCAGTCTGAAACCCGTATTCTCACCCGCGATGCGCGCAGTCCTGGCCCTGCGACGTCGCCCGGAACGCTTGTCTTCCTCGACCCGCCTTACGGCAAAGGATTGGGCGAAAAAGCCCTTGCTGCACTCATTGAGAACGCCTGGTTGGCGGATGGCGCGCTTGTTATCTGGGAAGACAACACGGCCGTCTCGCCGCCCGCATCATTCACCCAAGAGGACGAGCGTCGTTACGGCGATACGACCATCCGCATTTTCACACATTCCACGTGATTTCAGACCCTGTCTGCCGGTTCTTTCTTTTTTGAAGTACCCCGGGGGGTTTGGGGGCAGCGCCCCCGTGTCACGGTTTCATCAAATCCGGCAAATCCCCGGTCAGGCCCGCCGCTTCCCGCATCATACTTCGCCGCAAACCGGGCAGGGCATTGATCACACCCATTCCAACGCCTCGCGCTGCTTTGATCAGAGGATTGTCATTAGAAAAGAGCCGGTTTGTACCATCCGTGACCATCGCCAAAGCCGCAATATCGAAGCGCCGCCACTGCGCGTAGCGTGTCAGAACCGGCGGTGAGGCAAAATCCTCACCCCGCCGCGATGCATCTCGAAGAACGTGCACCAAAGCTGCGGCATCTCGCAGGCCTGAGTTGAGCCCTTGCCCCGCCAGCGGATGCACGCCATGCGCCGCATCGCCCACCAAGACCAAACGCTCCGCCGTGAGGCTTTGCGCAAGGCTCAAACCAAGAGGATACGTGTAGCGTTTCCCCTTGATATCGATCTCGCCGAGAAAGTCTCCGAACCGTGGTCGCAACACGGATAAAAACGCTTCGTCCGAAAGGGACGCAAACTCCGATGCTGTTTGGTCCGTCTCGCTCCAGACGATGGAGCTGCGATTGCCAGGCAGTGGCAGGATCGCCAGCGGCCCGCCGGGCATGAAGAACTGATGCGCGATCCCGTGATGTGGTTGTTCATGCTCCACTGCGGCGACAAGGGCCGTCTGGCCATAGCCCCAACCGGTTCGTTTGATGCCCGCGCGCGTCGCCGTGCTCGATCCGCGCCCGTCGCAACCAACCAAAAGCTGGCCTGGCAGAGTCTGACCCGATGCTAGATCAAGCGCAACGCCGTGCGACGACGTGGATTGGCCTAGCACCTGGTCTTCAACAACTGTGATGCGGGGGTCCTCGCCTATGGCATCCAGCAAAGCGCGGCGCAAAAACCGGTCTTCGCACATATGCCCCATCGGCCCTTCTTCCAGTTCCGCATGATCAAAGTGCAAAAAGAACGGCCCAGCCCCGGCGCCCGCACGGCCCTGCGAAACCTTAATCTCAAGGATAGGTTGCGCCTTAGCAGAAATCTGATCCCAAATGCCGATGCCCTTCAGCAAGCGCACGGATGTCAGCGCCAAAGCATAAGACCTGCCGTCAAAGCCAGCATTGCGGCGAACGGGCTCAGGCAGGGCGTCGATCACAGTCACGCGGCGTCCGGACTGTGCCAGCCCCAAGGCGAGCACGGATCCGTTGATCCCTCCACCAACAATCAGGATATCGCTATCTTTTTTCATGCCCCTCCATATGGTCGATGGTCCGGGATTGTCCATGCGCCGTGCTGCCGCTACGGTCGCGCGCGAAAGTGCGGCATTGCAGGGGGCAGAGATGACAGATTGGCTGAAGGCATCCGCGGCGGATCTTGGTCGGGCGATCGGAGCAGGGCAGACCGACCCTGTGACGCTGACGGAAACATATCTGAACGCGATCGCCGCCCATCCTGCGCGCGATGACATCTACTCCGCGGTCACTCAAGAGCGCGAAATGGCAGAGGCGGAGGCCGCCAAAACCCGCGCAGATCTAAACCACCGCCTGGGCCCGCTCGATGGTGTGCCCATCAGTTGGAAGGATCTGTTCGACAGCGCAGGCACGGTGACCGAAGCCGGATCGAAGCTTTTGGAAGGGCGCGTGCCAGACAAAGACGCGCGCGTCCTTGCCAATGCCACCAAGGCGGGGCTGGTGTGTCTGGGCAAGACCCACATGAGCGAGCTTGCCTTTTCCGGCCTTGGCCTCAATCCGGTGGCGGCGACACCACCCAATGTCAACGATCCTGCACTTGTGCCAGGAGGGTCATCCTCCGGTGCCGCGGCAAGCGTAGCACATAACCTCGCAGCGTGCGGCATTGGCAGCGATACAGGGGGGTCGGTGCGCATCCCGTCGGCTTGGAATGATCTTGTGGGCCTCAAGACGACGTCAGGACGCTTGTCCAATGCCGGTGTGGTGCCGCTCTGTCCCCGTTTTGACACTGTTGGCCCGTTATCCCGCACAGTGGAAGACTGCGCCCTTATCCTGGCCGCGCTTGAAGGGGGCAAATCGGTTGATCTCAAGGGGGCAAGTTTGCGCGGTATGCGTTTTGGTGCCGTGCAAACTGTCGCGATGGATGACGTTCGAGACGCGCCGATGAAAGCCTATTCCGACGCGATCGATCGGCTAAAGCAGGCCGGGGCTGTGATCGAGCCGTTCGATGCCCCAGAGCTCACAGAAGCCTTCCCGATGTCGGGCATTCTCTTCACATCCGAGGCATATGGGACGTGGTCGGATGTGATCGAAGCCTCGCCGGAGAAAATGTTCCCCGCCATTCTGGAACGCTTCCGGTCGGGCAAAGATTTCACTGCTGCCAATTACATCGCTGCTTGGACCAAACTCGAGGCTTTGCAAGCCAGATGGCATGCCCGCGTCGCGGAATTTGATGCCGTGCTTGCCCCAACAGCGCCCATCCTACCGCCCGATCGGGAACGGCTTTTGCGCGATGATGAGTACTATGTCACAGAAAACCTCCTCGCGCTGCGCAACACGCGGAGCGGCAACCTGATGGGAGTTTGCAGTGTCAGCCTGCCAACGGCTGTGCCAAGCTGTGGTCTGATGCTTCTCGGGGCGCCCTTTGCTGAAGAAAAGCTGCTGCGGGTGGCAAAGGCGGCGGAGTCTGCGCTCTAGCAGGTCAAATCAGATCCGTTCGGGGCTGGTTTGCTGAGAGCCTGAGTGTCTCAGTAACGCACTGCGAAAATGCCACAATTTCGCCCATTGAGGCGGGTTTGTGTGGACGCATTGGCGCAAGTTGAGTACGGTCTTACCAAATCGGGGCGCTGACGATCCCGAACCCAGAGGCAGTTTTTGATGTTTCCTGAGCGGTTTTCGACCCTCCCGGAATACGCGTTTCCGCGTTTGCGTGCTTTGCTGGATGCCCATGCACCCGGTGGAGAGCCCATTGCCATGACAATCGGGGAACCCAAGCATGATTTCCCCCCCTGGATCACCGATATACTGCAAGACACAGCCGGTGAGTTTTCCAAATACCCGGTGAACGAGGGCTCAGAAGAGTTGCGCCAAGCGATCACGGACTGGATTGGTCGGCGGTATGGCGTTTCGCTTGATGCAGAGACGAATGTGATGGCGCTTTGCGGCACGCGCGAAGGCCTTTACAACGCGATGATGGCGCTCTGCCCAGAAACCAAGGGCGGCAAAAAGCCCAAGGTCCTCATTCCGAACCCGTTTTATCAGGTCTACATGGTTGCCGCGCTGAGTGTTGGCGCAGATCCGGTGTTCCTACCTGCCACACGCGAAACAGGCTTTTTGCCGGATCTCGATGCTGTCTCTCCAAAGGTTTTGGATGACACGGCCGTCGTTTACCTGTGCTCGCCGTCCAATCCCCAAGGGGCTGTCGCGACAAAAGACTACTGGGCGCATTTGATGGCGCTTGCCGAGAAGCACGATTTCAAGATCTTCGCGGATGAGTGCTATTCTGAGATTTATCGCGACAAGCGTCCCGTGGGCGCATTGACGGTGGCACAAGAGGTGGGCGCCGATCCTGAGCGCGTCGTGCTGTTCAACTCGTTGTCCAAAAGATCAAACCTGCCAGGGTTGCGGTCCGGGCTGGTTGCAAGCGGCGCGGAGACCATCAAGCGCATGAAAACACTGCGCAACTATGCAGGCAGCCCATTGCCCATGCCGTTGCAACGCGTGGCCGAAAAGGTCTGGGCCGAAGAGACCCATGTGACGGAGAACCGTGCGCTCTACCAAGAGAAATACGTGCTGGCGGACGATATCCTCAACGGTGTTTCGGGCTATCAAGGCCCGGAAGCCGGGTTCTTCCTTTGGCTTCCGGTTAAGGACGGTGAAGAGGCCGCTCTCAAGCTTTGGAAAGAAACCGGTGTGCGGGTTTTGCCCGGCGCATATCTGGGCCGTGATGGGGACGATGAGAACCCAGGCAAACCATATATCCGGGCTGCGTTGGTGGCCCCAAAAAACCAGACGGCGCAAGGGCTGACCCTGCTGCGCGACTGTTTGTACGATTAATGAAGACGAGGCGAAACATGGCATATCAGACACGCGGTCGCGATCCTTTGCTAGACAGCTCAATGACCGAGGCGATTGAAAAACGTGGCAAGGAACTTTTGGGCTTGGTGCTCCTTTGCATCGCCGCAATCGCAGGCGCCATGGCATTTTCCTACCACCCCGATGATCCAAGCTGGATGTCGGCCACAGATGCGCCAGTGAACAATTGGATGGGGCAGGTTGGGGCCTCTGTGGCGGCAACTGTTTTCATGGTGATTGGATGGGCTGCGGCGGGTGTGTCCGTTTTGCTGGCTGTTTGGGGTTTGCGTTTCGCGCTCCATGACGGCGCGGAGCGTGCCCTCGGGCGGCTGATTTTCACGCCGATCTGGCTCGCCGTACTGTCGATCTATGCGTCGTCGCTCACACCGGGCCCGGTTTGGACGGCTGCCCACAGTTACGGCTTGGGCGGACTGTTTGGGGATACCGTGCTCGCTGCCCTCTTGGGGGTTATGCCCTTTGGGACCGCGTTCAGCTTGAAAGCTTTGTCGCTTGCGCTGGGCATCGCAACCCTTGTGATTGGCCTTTTCGTCTTCGGAGCCACGCGCGAGGACGTGTCGCGCACGATCAAGTTTGGGCTGATTGCGCTGATCATGACATATGCAGCACTTCGCTCGGCCCTGAGCCGCAGTGCAAAGGGCGCTGCGCTGGCATCCGCGGGTTTGTCCGCGAGCGTGCAAAACCAAATCAAAAAACGTGCTGAGCGACGCGAAGCGCAACGGGACGCGTATGATGAAGAAGACTATCCTCCTCATTCTGTGATAGAAGAACCGCCGCTGAAGCGCCGTGTCGCTCGCGTTATCTTGGATGAAGACGCAGAGGATATGCCCCAAATGGCCGCTCCAAAGCCCTTCTTCAAAGAAAAAACCGGCCTTCTGGCGCGCATGCCATCCTTGATCCGTCGCCCAGATCCCGACCCCGAGCTTTTAACAGCCGAGTATGAGGGCGAGGTGCCCGATGCTCCGGAGCCCGACCGTATCCGCGCCAAGATTGCCAACGCGATCAAATCACGCCGCCCGCAATCTGAACCGGCACTTGCGCCGACCCCGTTGGATAAGCCTCTGACCAAAGGCCGTGGCCGTGGCCCGGATCCCTTGGTGCTCAACACCGATAGCTACCTGCCGCCAGAACCTCCGCTGACAGCGGGCCAGGCTCAGTCTCCCACTGCAATCACGCCGGATTGGGTCTTGGAAGAGGAGGACGACGCGCTGGAAGAGGCCTTTGTTCCGGAAATCCCAGCGGCTTATACAGAGACACGCATTCCCGTCGCAGAACCCCGCAAAGTGGTTCAGCATACGCCGCGCAAAGCGCCGCAACCGTCCTCACAAGCACAGGCCGAGGCGCAACCGACCTTGCAGTTTGAAGACCGGCCTAAGCTTGCATATGAGCTACCGGAATTGAACCTCCTGACCAACCCCATGACGATTCAGCGTCATCATCTGAGCGATGAGGCACTGGAAGAAAATGCGCGCATGCTGGAAAACGTGCTGGATGACTATGGCGTCAAAGGCGAGATCGTCTCAGTGCGCCCCGGCCCGGTGGTTACCATGTACGAGCTTGAGCCTGCGCCCGGCCTAAAGGCCAGCCGTGTGATTGGTCTCGCTGACGATATCGCCCGCTCGATGAGCGCTCTCTCGGCCCGCGTCAGCACGGTCCCCGGTCGGTCTGTGATTGGCATCGAATTGCCCAACGACAACCGCGAAATGGTGGTTCTGCGCGAGCTTTTGGCCGCCCGCGATTTTGGCGACAGCAACATGCGCTTGCCGCTCGCGCTTGGCAAAGACATCGGCGGTGATCCGGTGGTGTCAAACCTCGCCAAGATGCCTCACCTTCTTATTGCCGGGACAACCGGTTCGGGTAAATCCGTGGCGATCAATACCATGATCCTGAGCTTGCTCTATAAGCTCACGCCAGAGGATTGCCGCCTCATTATGATCGACCCGAAGATGCTGGAGCTTTCTGTCTATGACGGCATCCCTCATCTCCTTTCCCCCGTTGTAACGGATCCGAAAAAGGCTGTGGTCGCGCTCAAATGGGTCGTGGCGGAAATGGAAGAACGCTATCGCAAGATGTCCAAAATGGGCGTGCGCAACATCGACGGCTACAACAGCCGCGTCGAGGATGCCCAATCCAAGGGAGAGATGTTCTCCCGCACCATTCAAACCGGCTTTGACAATGAAACGGGCGAGCCTGTTTTCGAGACCGATGAATTTGCCCCGGAAAAGATGCCCTACATCGTGGTTATCGTCGATGAGATGGCCGATCTGATGATGGTCGCCGGCAAAGAGATCGAAGCCTGCATCCAGCGTCTGGCGCAAATGGCCCGTGCCTCGGGGATCCATCTCATCATGGCGACACAGCGCCCATCGGTGGATGTGATCACCGGGACGATCAAGGCCAACTTCCCGACACGGATTTCCTTCCAAGTCACTTCCAAAGTCGACAGCCGCACGATCCTTGGCGAAATGGGGGCAGAGCAACTGCTGGGCATGGGCGACATGCTTTATATGGCTGGCGGTGGGAAAATCACGCGTTGCCACGGTCCTTTCGTGTCGGATGAAGAAGTGGAAGAGGTGGTCAACCACCTCAAAGCCTACGGCCCGCCGGATTACGTGAGCGGCGTCCAGGACGGCCCAGCCGAGGAAAAAGCGAGTAACATCGATGCGGTTTTGGGGCTCGGTGGTAACACGGATGGAGAGGATGCGCTCTACGATCAGGCCGTGCAGATCGCGATCACGGATCGGAAGTGCTCAACCTCCTACATCCAGCGCAAGCTCGCGATCGGGTACAACAAGGCCGCGCGGCTTGTGGAACAGATGGAAGACGAAGGTGTTGTGAGCGCGGCCAACCACGTTGGAAAGCGGGAAATCCTGGTGCCTGAGCAATAAGGGCGCCTTTCCGCGCAGGAAACCGTGAAAAGAGATGCAATCGCCCTGTGCAGTGACTAGATCAAACCCATGAAACATGTCACTCGTATAGTTTGTATCGCCCTTGCAACGGCCGCAATGTGCTTTCCCGCTGCAGCCATAGAGAAGCTCTCGCTTGATGAGATATCGGCCTATCTCAACGGGTTTTTATCTGCGTCAGGTCAATTCACGCAGATCAACGATGATGGTACGATCAGCACTGGCAAGATTTTTCTCAAACGTCCTGGAAAGGTCCGTTTTGAGTATAATCCGCCTGAAGACATGTTGGTTGTCGCAGATGGCTCTCGCGTTGGGGTGGTCGATGGCAAATCCAACACAGGACCAGAAGCCTATCCCCTCGGCCGGACCCCGCTTAAGATCATTCTGGCCCGAAAGGTTGATTTTTCCCAAGAACGCATGGTCACCGGCCATGTTGGCGATGGCACATCAACGACCGTCAAAGCGCAAGATCCGGAAAATCCCGAGTATGGCAGCATAGAACTGGTATTCACAGGCAGCCCGGTGGAGTTGCGGCAGTGGGTGATCAATGATGGATCTGGTGCGCGCACCACGGTTGTTCTGGGAAATTTGGAAACGGGGGTCCGTATTGATGATGAGGCGTTCATCATTCCAGGCTTGGAGGGCCGCGAAATAGAGCGCTGACACCAGCGAGACGCGCCCGAAAGGGAGCGGCGAGCGGACAACAACACCCGACTAAAGCCTACGGCAACTCCGAAGCTGCGCGGCATATGTCTGGGCCCGTTTGGCCGTTTCATCCGCGACACCCATCAACCAGGGCTTCGATCGGTAAGATCCGCGTTTAAATCCACCGCGCCCTTCATGATAGGCCAAATACTGATTGCGCGCATCATGCATCGAAATGCCAAGACGTTCCGAAGATCCCGCCATGTACCAGCCGATAAAGTCGGTGGCGTCGCGGATATCATTGCGGCGTGCGTTCCGGTTTCTGGTTTCTTCAACGTATTCGCCCCATGTGCCATCCAAGGCTTGGCTATAGCCGTAAGCGGATGAAATCCGGCCCATGGGGATCACGCCAAGGGTCCAGCGAAACGGTGTGCGCGCTTCCCCGTCAAACTTACTTTCCTGATAGATCGTCGCCATCTGCACGGGAATCGGCACACCCCATGCGCGCTCTGCCTGTCGCATAGCGCGATGATAATGCGGTTTTTGCCCAACGATTGTGCACGCATTGTCCAGGCTACTGGGCGAAAGATCGCCGCCGCGTCCACCGCAAGACGCCACCAGCATCACCAAGACTATCGCGCGAAGAGTTCTGCTCATCTGCCTCTCGCACCTATATTTTTTTGACATTTTAACCCAAATACGCAGCATAGGAAATCACAAATACGGTTGGGGTTTTGTTAAGCGCACGTTCACAAACTGTTTCCGCAAAAACCTGCTCACGTATTGGACAAACCTGTCTTGATCACGGTAGTTTAGCTGAGTAGGTGGTATAGATATGTATTCAACTAGGGCCAAATATCATTTGGGGCAGGTCGTTCGTCACAGAAAACATCCCTTTCGGGGTGTTGTTTTTGATGTGGATCCCGAATTTTCCAACACGGAGGAGTGGTATCAGTCCCTCCCCGAAGAGAGCCGTCCGTCTAAAGAACAGCCCTTTTATCATCTTCTCGCGGAAAATGATCAGAGCTACTACGTGGCCTATGTCAGTGAGCAGAACCTGATTGCGGACTATTCAGGTGAGCCTGTGGGGCATCCAGACATACCGGACCTCTTTGGCCCTTTCGAAGACGGCCAGTATCCGCTTCATTTTCAACTCAATTAATTGACCATCTTAAAAAGACACGTGCAGTGGGGTGGGTGCATCAGTATCCCAAGGCGCAGCCGTCTTTGCGTGGATCGCTGCCCCCTTCTAGCAAACCGTTTTCATGGATCTTGATCGCTTGTGCGCCACCCATCGTGCGAGCTCGCCTGACCACTGTGTGGCCAAGGCCCCCAAGCTCTTGGCACACGGCATCTGAATAGCCCTGTTCCATCTGCAACTCACCGAATTCGGTAAATGAGCGGGGCGCATCAATAGCGGCCTGCGGCGTCATCCCATAGTCTTCCAGATTTGTCACAAATCTCGCGTGCCCGGTCGATTGATACTGTCCGCCCATGACGCCAAATGGAAGCATCACTCTCCCCTCGCGACGCAAGATCCCCGGAATGATCGTATGCATCGGCCGCTTCCCGGGGCCAATTTCGTTTGGGTGATTGGGCGTTAGGTTAAAGGCCGCACCGCGATTGTGCAAAAGGATCCCGAATTTCTCGGAGGCGATACCAGACCCAAAGCCATGAAAAATGGAATAGATCATCGAGACCGCCATGCGATCTTTGTCAACGACGATGATGTTGATGGTGTCTTTGTGAAAGGCCTCCGTGAGGGGCGCTGCATCTGGCATCGCTTTGCCCGGGTCGATCATACCGGCAAGTCTGTCGGCAGTCTCCTGGGACAGCATAAAGTCTACCCGCGCGCTATGGTCTGGATCGCCGATAATGCGGTTGCGCGCGTCATAGGCCAGCTTGGTGGCCTCCGCCTCAATATGCGTGCGCTCGGCACCCAAAGGATCCATCGAGGCCAGATCGAAATGCTTCAGGATATTCAAAAGCAGGATCGCCGCAGCACCTTGCCCGTTTGGCGGATGCTCCAGCAGCTCCACGCCTTTGTAGTGACCAGAAACGGGTTCTGTAGGAGTGCCTTTTGTACTCGCAAAGTCGTCTTGGCGGTGCACACCCCCGTGTTCGCGCAAAGCGCTGATCATGTCGTCGGCCACTTCGCCCGTATAAAATGCATCGCGCCCGTGCTTGGCCACGCGGCGCAGCACCTCAGCCTGGCCAGGGGCGCGGAAGACATCGCCAACACCAAACGGTTCACCTGCCTTGCTGTAATGGGTGATGGCGTGACCGCTGAGGCTTTCCGCGTCACCGGGCCAGTCATAGGCCACGCGCGGTGCAACAGGGATACCCTCCTTCGCGTAATGAATGCTGGGCGCCAGCAAAGCGTCAATGCCCAGCTTTCCATGGCTTTCACTCAGGCGACAAAAGGCATCGATTGCACCCGGCACCGTCACGGCCTCTGGCGCATTTACCGGGATGACGCTATGCCCGGCGGCTCTCAGGGCGTCTGAACTTATCCCTCCAGGCGCGCGACCTGATCCATTAAAGCCCTGTACATCGTTTGTACCCGGAGTGTTGAAAAGAGCAAAGCAATCGCCGCCGATGCCGGTCATTTGAGGCTCACACAGGCCAAGGATGACCGCCCCGGCGATCGCTGCATCCATGGCGTTTCCGCCCCTCTCCAAAATATCTATGGCAACTTTGGCCGCCAAAGGATGCGACGTGGCGCACATGCCGTTTGACGCCAGGACCGGAGACCGGCCAGGAAAGTGAAAGTTGCGCATCTTTGGGATCTTTCGTCGTTGTATTTGAAACCAATTATAGCGTTTCCGCCAGAATTGGCTATCACAACGACGTGGGAGAATAAGGCTTACTGGGTGCGTGGGAAAGCTGCATGAACCTCGACGCCGCGTACTGGGTGGGGGCTGTAAAACACGGCGCCGAGGGAAGCTATATGCAGCTACAAATTCAGGTATGATGCATCATTCGGGCGTAACTTCGTAAGCAATAAGGCGAGATTATGAAATTTGTAACGGGCCAGTTTATGTAAGACCTGACGGTGCCGCGATCCACGGGCTTTTGGAACCAGTCGCGGCGCTTAGGCCGAAAGCCTTTCGCGCCACAACAGAAACGTATTCTATTGCAACAACCTTATCGACGCTTACGCGTGCTACGCCCCCTGCTTGTTTCTTATGCTGCGATCAAAACGCAAAGGATTTCAGACGTTTCGTCTGACATCAAACACCAATTGAGTGTAGTTATCTGCGCCCTCTCGCTCATAACTCAGCCCATCCGTTTGGGACTTGATAATGAACCATCCAAATCCACCTTCTGGCAGGTCTGAAAAACCAACTTCCAGATTGGGCAAATCCCCATCCGGCAACGTGTGACCTGGCATGGCTTTGCCATGGTCGATCACGTTGACAACGACCCCAGGTGCCGTTTTCGTCACAGTGCATTTCAAGGTTCCTGAACCCTGATTGGCATAGGCGTGTTTTACAATGTTGTTAAAAAGCTCGGCAAGCGCTGACTCGACGCGCCCCACTAGGTCTGAGTCCAGCAATGCCTGCTCCAACGCCGTGCGAATGTCAGCCAAGGCTGTGCGCACCGCAAGCTGCTCTGCCGGGAACGTGAAATTGTACAAAGTTATTGGATCCACGTTTTTTGACGCTGTTTTTTTTCCCATGACCACTGGCCGCTGGCTCACGTGCTGACCTGACCCGTCGCGGCGTCCAAATCTTCATAGATCGTGAAAACCGTATCCATGCGCGTCAACCGAAACACCTTATCTACGTCAGGATTGAGCGCCGCGAGATCCATTTTTCGACCCGCCCCCAGATGTTTCATCGACGCGACAATGGCGCCAAGCCCACTTGAATCCACGAATTTGACGTGCCCCAGATCCAGAACGATCCTTGCAGGGCCATCCACGGTCGCCGCACGGATGGCATCCTTGAACTGGATCGCACTGGCCGCATCAATGCGGTCCGCCATTGGGGTAAGTACATGTGCCTCACCCGTTTTCGCGCTGTTGAGTTCCATTTGCTGCTCACCCTCCTTATGGTTGCACACGGGATAAGGTGAAAACCTTACCAATCGGTATGCACCGCTGCAGAAAATAGGAGACATGGACGCTATGAAAGAGGTGGTGATCGCAGGGGCGGCGCGGACGCCTATGGGTGGATTTCAGGGCGATTTCGACGGTGTTGATGCCTCATTGCTGGGTGGTGTCGCCATCAAGGCGGCGTTGAACAGCGCTGGCGTCGAGACTGTGGATGAGGTTCTCATGGGCTGTGTCTTGCCCGCCGGTCAAGGTCAGGCGCCGGCGCGCCAAGCAGGTTTTCACGCCGGTTTGTCAGAAGACGTGCCTGCGACGACCCTTAACAAGATGTGCGGATCAGGCATGAAGGCGGCTATGATTGCCTTTGATCAAATAGCACTTGGGCATGCCAATACGATGATCGCAGGTGGTATGGAGAGTATGTCAAATGCTCCTTACATGCTTCCAAAAATGCGTGGCGGAGCGCGGATTGGGCACGCGGAGGTGAAAGACCATATGTTCCTCGACGGCCTGGAAGATGCCTATGATAAAGGCCGTCTTATGGGCACATACGCCGAAGATTGTGCCGAGAAATTCCAGTTTACCCGCGAAGCGCAAGATGCCTATGCGATCGGATCCCTTGAAGGCGCTCTCAATGCGCAAAAGACAGGCGCATTTGACCAAGAGTTAGCCCCCGTGACGTTCCAAACCCGCAAAGGGGAGGTTACGATCGCCAAGGATGAGCAACCTGGAAAGGCCAGGCCCGAGAAGATCCCTCATCTCAAACCGGCTTTCCGCAAAGACGGCACCGTCACGCCGGCCAATTCTTCGTCCATTTCTGATGGGGCGGCAGCCTTGGTTCTGACGTCCGCAGATGCTGCTCACGCGCAGGGGCTCATACCTCGAGCCCGGATTGTAGGGCATGCCAGTCACGCACAAGCCCCTGGGTGGTTTACGACTGCTCCGATTCCTGCCGCGCAAAAACTGCTCGAAAGGATTGGATGGTCGAAGGATGATGTGGACCTTTGGGAGGTGAATGAAGCCTTCGCCGTGGTGCCCATGGCGTTCATGCAAGAAATGGGTCTCCCGCGTGAGAAGGTAAACGTAAACGGTGGCGCCTGTGCGCTGGGCCATCCCATCGGCGCAAGCGGTGCACGTATCATGGTCACCCTTCTGAATGCGCTCGAAAAACGCGGCTTAAACCGTGGCGTTGCAGCCATCTGCATTGGTGGCGGAGAAGGTACTGCCATCGCGATTGAACGTCTCTGAGGTTTTCTTCTGGCGGAAAGTATTCCCGGGGGTGCTGGGGCAGGCCAATCACTGTGTGTCATGAAGTTTGGTTCAAAGACCGTGGCATGTCGGGTCCGGCATGAAAAAAACGTTGAAATTTTCACGAAACCCGCGCATCGTGAAAAAAATCATTACTTTTTCACGCGAGTCGCCCGTTGCAAGAAATTGTCCTTTCGCCTGTTCGTACTTTGGGGGCTGACCTGCGTGCCTTACGCAAGGCACGAGGACACACGCTTTCTGATCTCTCAGATGCCCTGGGACGGTCGGTTGGTTGGCTAAGCCAGGTAGAGCGTGATCTGTCAGATCCGTCGATTTCTGATCTCAGGCAGATCGCCGAAGTGCTTGGTGTGCCAATGTCGTTTCTCTTCGGCCACGACAGTGCACCGTTGGAAGAACACGGCTATGTGGTTCGCGCGGGCGCGCGTCGGCCCATGGGATCGGGCGAAGAGGGGCTGATAGAAGAGCTGCTTTCCCCTGATTTGACCGATGACTTTGAGGTCATCCACTCCACATTTCAACCACGCTCAGCGATGCAACGACCGGCCAATCGGCCCACGCAAGAGGTGGGCTACATCATTTCCGGCACGCTTGATCTGACCATTGGCGGGCGATCCTTTTCGGTTGGGCCCGGCGATAGTTTTCGATGCCGTGGCGAAGAATATCAGTGGTCTAACCCCTATGATGAACCTGTGGTGGCGGTCTGGGTGATCGCCCCACCGGTCTATTGAGGCGCGCCATGAGCTTTGAAGCATGGACAATATTCGCGCTGTTCTGGGTGGTTTTTGTCACCACACCTGGCCCGAACGCAGCCAATTGCGTGACCAACGGCATGACTTTGGGGTTCCGCAGATCTTTGCCCGGAGTGGCCGCGATCCTCACGCAGGCGCTTCTCTTCCTCGCCCTGTCTGCGGTCGGTATCACCGCGTTGATTGCCGCTTCGCCCACAGCTTTCCAGATAATGAAATTCGCGGGCGCAGGCTTTCTTATCTATCTCGGCATCCGCGGCTGGATTCAGGCGAGGCGGCCCGTCAGGGCCGAAGAGCAAAACGCTCAAACCTCAGCAAAATCTGTCTATTGGCGCGCTTTTCTCATCGCTACGATCAACCCCAAAAGCGTTGCGGGTTACCTTGCAGCTTTCAGCCAATTTGTTCAACCCGACGTCCCTATTGGCGCACAGATGTGGGTGATCGTTCCAACCGCGCTCACAATCACCGCGATAAGCTATCTCACCTACACGGCCCTTGGTGCAGGCCTCGGGCGCATGGCTTTGGGCGTAATCTTCAGTGCATGGCTGCGACGTGCCATGGCGGCGTGTTTCGTGATCTATGGCGTCGCCTTGGGCAGCACATCCCTGCCGGGAAGGGCCTGAGATGATCTGGGACGTTGTCACAGGGTTTGACCCAACGCTACTTCTTGCCTTCATTGGTGCGGGTTTGCTTCTTAATCTGACGCCGGGTGCAGATTTCGTATTCATTTCTGCCAGCGGCATCAGCGGTGGGCCCCGCGTCGGCATGGCCGCGGCTGTCGGCGTAAACTTGGGCATCTTGATCCATATCGCCATGGCGTCCGCAGGGTTGTCAGCGCTGTTGATCGCCTTTCCTCTGGCTTATGATGTGATCAGGTACGTGGGCGCGGCTTACCTCATTTACCTCGCTGTACAGGCGTGGCGCAGCACCGGTGAGATCGGCCAGGGCAAAGCTGCGCCTTCCCTCTGGGTGGCCGTGCGTCGGGGGTTCATTACCAACTTGCTCAACCCCAAAACGGCGCTCTTTATATTTGCCTTTATTCCACAGTTCACCGATCCCGCCATCGGCCCCATTTGGATGCAAATCCTCTTTCTGGGCGGCATTTTCGCAGGGGTCGGGTTTGCCTTCGCCCTTAACCTGGGGGCGCTCGCGGGAGTTTTCACCAACGTGCTCAAATCCCGGGCGCGTTTTCTCAACCGTTTTTCGGCGGTCATGTTTGCCGGCCTTGCGGCCCGCTTGGTCTGGGATCGCTGACATGTCCCAAACCTACCCTCATCAAACCCAAATCCTTGCCCCAACGGGCAAGCGCGATCTGACAGGAGACACTCAAAATGGCTGATCTACCCTCTACCGCACGGGTCGTCATCATCGGCGGCGGCGCCGTTGGCACCTCGAGCCTTTATCACTTGGCCAAGGCTGGCTGGACCGATTGCGTCCTTCTAGAAAAGAACGAACTCACCGCCGGTTCTACCTGGCACGCTGCTGGCAACTGCCCGACCTTCTCCACGAGCTGGTCGATCATGAACATGCAGCGGTACTCGACCGAGCTCTACTCGCGCCTCGGTGACGAGGTCGATTACCCGATGAACTACCACCAGACCGGATCGATCCGCATCGCGCACAGCAAAGAGCGCATGCAGGAGTTTGAGCGCGCCTGTTCAATGGGCCGCTACCAAGGTATCGATATGGCGATCATGACGCCGGAAGAAGCCAGGGCAAAATATCCGTTCTTAGAAACCCACGACATGGCCGGCGCGCTGTGGGATCCGACAGATGGAGATATAGACCCCGCGCAATTGACCCAGGCCTTTGCGAAGGGCGCGCGCGAAATGGGGGCACAGATCATCCGTTTCTGCCCTGTCACAGGCGTCACACAAAAACCGGACGGCAGCTGGATCGTGCATTCCGAGAAGGGCGACATTGCCTGCGAGTATGTCGTAAACGCCGCAGGTTACTATGCCCAACAGGTAGGTGAATGGTTCAAGCCCTATGGCGGGCGCACGGTGCCGATGATGGTGATGAGCCATCAATACGTGCTCACGAGCCAGGTGCCAGAGGTTGAGGCATGGTCCAAGGAACATGGTGGCAAGCTGCCTCTCATCCGCGACGTGGACATCTCCTACTACCTGCGCCAGGAGAAGAATGGCTTCAACATCGGCCCATACGAGCCCAACTGTAAGGGCCATTGGATGTCTGACGACGACAAGATGCCGTATGACTTCAGCTTCCAGCTCTACCCCGATGATCTCGACCGCATTGAGGACATCGTGGCCGACGCCATGGAGCGCGTGCCGCTTGCTGGATCTGCCGGGATCGAGCGCATTATCAACGGCCCCATTCCATATGCCCCCGACGGGTTGCCGCTCATCGGCCCGATGCCCGGCGTGAAGAACGCGTTTGAGGCTTGTGTCTTTACCTTTGGCATCGCGCAGGGCGGTGGCGCGGGCAAGGTGCTCGCCGAATGGATTACTGAGGGCATGACCGAGTGGGATATGTGGAGCGTCGATCCCCGCCGCTATACCGATTACACCGATCAGGATTACTGCAACCAGAAGGGCATGGAAGTTTACGGCAACGAATATGCCATGCACTTCCCCTATCATGAATGGCCCGCTGGCCGGGACAAAAAGCTGAGCCCGAACGACGCCAAAATTCGCGAATTGGGCGGCGTGATGGGGGCCTATAACGGCTGGGAACGCGCCAATTGGTTCGCCAAGCCCGGCGATGACATCTCTGAGGAAAGCACGCATACGTGGCTCCGCGCCGGGCCGTGGGAGCCGCGCATCCGCGAAGAATGTGAAGCGGTGCGCGATGCCTGCGGCGTGCTCGATCTTCCTGGCTTCTCTCGCTTCTGGATCCAGGGCGAAGGTGCGGATGAATGGCTGCGTGGTTTCGTCACCGGGGGCCTGCCCAAGGTGGGGCGCATCAACCTGGTCTACGTCGCTGACAAACGCGGTCGGATCGTGACTGAGTTCTCTTGCATCCGCCTGGCCGATGACAGTTTTGTTCTGATCACCGCCGCATCTGCCCAGTGGCATGATGGCGATCTCATTCGCAACAACGTACCAGAAGGCGTGACTGTGAAGGAGACCACGACCGAGCGCACCGCGCTTCTGGTTGCCGGTCCGACATCGCGCGATGTGCTGTCACCGCTCACGGATGCCGATCTCTCGACGGGATGGCTCACCCATCAGCACTGCAAGGTTGCTGGTCGCGATGCCTTCCTCATCCGGGTGAGCTTTACCGGTGAGCTGGGTTGGGAAGTCCATGCGGCCAATGAGGACATGCCTGCAATTTACGAGGCGATCCTGGCGGCAGGTGCAAAACCCTTCGGCATGTATGCGCTGAATTCTTTGCGCATCGAGAAAGGCTACCGCGCGTGGAAGGGCGATCTGTCGACAGATTACTCTTTGCTGGAAGCGGGTCTGGAGCGGTTTGTGAAATTCGACAAACCGCATGATTTCAAGGGTAAAACCGCGTTGATGAACGAAAAGCAGCAAGGCCGGAAGAAGGCCTTTGTCACGCTCAAAATCGACGCGGGCGAGGCCGATGCACCCTACATGTCGACGATCTGGCACAATGGTGAAGTGGTTGGCGAAACCACGAGTGGCGCGTGGGGGTATCGTGTCGATGCCTCTGTCGCGCTGGGCGTGGTGCGCACGGATCTTTGCGCCGAAGGTCAAGAGCTTGAGGTTGAGATCTATGGCGAGAAGTGCAGGGCGACTGTTCAGCCTGATGCACCCATGTGGGATCCAAACAATGAGCGTATCCGCGCGTGAGCGTTGAGACGTATCTCATTTATCTAGGTGTCTTGGCGGCGTTCTTTGTGACGCCGCCAGACACAAGCCAACTTCTGATCATCTCAAATTCCCTGCGCCGCGGGTTGCGGCGCAGTTTGGCGACGGTGGTGGGCGATCTTTCAGCGAACTCCATCCAGATGACGCTTGCTGCCTTTGGGCTCACCGCCGTGGTCGCGACATCAGCAGATGCGCTCTGGATCATCAAATGGCTCGGTGTGGCGTATCTCGCCTGGATCGGGTTGAAGCTGATCTTTTCGCGGGAACAGGCTGATGCTCCGACACCTGCAGGCGGGCATCTCTTTCGTCAGGGTTTTGTCACGTCTATGGCCAATCCATACGCTGTCGTATTTTTTGGCGCGCTTTTTCCACAGTTCATCGACACGGCCCAACCAGTTTGGCCACAGCTTTTGATCCTCGGCGTGACCTATTTGTTCGTGGACGGGATCATCCTGGTTCTGTGGGGCTGGACCGCGCGTCGGACCATTGGCCGGTTGAAGGCGATGACGCATCAATGGGTCAATCGCGTGTCGGGGACGTTAATGCTTGGCGCGGCCGTTCTGTTGGGGTTGAAAGACATCGATCAAACAGCGCGCTGAGAGGATCCCTGCATGACCCTGCCAGAGACAATGTGTGGCGTATACCTGACGCGCCATGGTGGGCCAGACGCGTTGGAATGGCGGACGGATATTCCGGTGCCGCAGCCTGGACCCGGGCAAGTGCTGGTGAAGGTTCTGGCGGCCGGGGTCAACAACACCGACATCAACACCCGCATCGGCTGGTACGCCTCGGAAGTGACAGGCGCGACTGAGGAAACCGCTGCCGTAGGCGATGGCGCCGAAGGCGGATGGAGTGGAGCGCTGCATTTCCCGCGCATTCAGGGCGGCGATCTGTGCGGGAGCGTTGTCTGGGCGGGAAAGGGTGTAACCGACTTTCAAGAAGGTCAGCGGGTGACCTGTCCGATCAACCAACCTCGCGCAACGGACGATAACCCGGTCGGGTTTGAAGCGCTTGGATCGGAATATGACGGCGCGTTTGCAGAATACTGCCTGGTGAACTCGGCCGATCTTTATGACGTGTCCGGCTCACCTCTGAGCAACACAGAGATTGCCGCGATACCGACAGCTTTTGGCACTGCGGCTGGACTTTTGCACCGGGCCGGCGTGGCGCAGGGGCAGCATGTTTTGGTTACCGGGGCATCCGGGGGCGTAGGGCTTGCCGCAGTTCAACTTGCCCGCTTGATGGGAGCACGGGTGACGGGGATATCTTCGTTGGCAAAAGCTGACATGGTGCGCGATGCAGGGGCGATTGAGGTTCTGGACCGAGGCGCTCCCTTACCCGAGGACGCGTTTCACGCCGTCATAGACGTGGTGGGCGGCGATATCTGGCCCGGCTTGATCGACGCGCTGAGGCCCGGCGGTCACTATGCGGTGGCCGGTGCGATCGGAGGGCCCATTGTCGAGGCCGATCTGCGCCGAATTTACTTGCGCGATGTTACGATCCACGGCTGTACCTATCAACCGCCCGAGGTTTTTGCAGCCCTGATCGCAAAGGTGAATTCAGGGGAGGTCCGACCGCTTGTGTCGGGCACCTACCCGTTGGAAGACATCGCCCGCGCGCAGGAAGATTTCCAGTCCAAACGTTTTGCGGGCAAGCTGGTGTTGCTGCCACCGGGCGAGGAGGGCTGACATGGCGCTTGATGATTTTGCAAAGACTGTGATCGCGCGCTTTCCGCTTGGCTTTGTGGCCACTGTTACCCCTGACGGCCGCCCACATCTGTCGCCCAAGGGTACGTTTCTGGTGCTGGATGACACAACCATCGCCTTTGCAGAGATACGATCCCCCGACACAATGGCGAACCTCAAACACCAGCCAATAGCGGAGGTGAACTTCGTGGACCAATGGCTGCGCAAGGGCGTTCGGGTGCGCGGGCCGGTGCGCATTATCGCCAAGGGGGCCGAGTTCGACAGCTTGATTGGCAAGTGGCGCGAGGTTTGGGGTGATCTTGCAGGCCGCATCAATGCCCTTGTCCTCATCTCCGCCGATGAGATCAGGCAAATCACCACGCCGCCCTATGACGATGGTGTCACGGAAGACGAGATGGTGGCGCTTTACAAAGACAAGTTTGCCGCGATTTACCCTCATGAAAAGTAATCTCTTGGCCGCGCGCGCCCTCTCCGCTACATCCCCCTAACTTGGGGACGAGGAAGGGAGAGAAGCATGGCAGAGATCACGCTTCTGGACGGCTCAATTGGCCAGGAACTGGTAAAGCGGTCGGGCGACACGCCGACGGGCCTGTGGTCGACGCAGGTGATGATCGATCGCCCTGATCTGGTGCGCGACGTGCATGCCTCTTACTTCGATATCGGCGCGACGGTGGCGACGGCTAACACCTATGCCGTTCTGCGTGATCGCCTGCGCCGCGTGGGGATCGAAGAACATTTTGAAACCTTGCTCAGCACGGCCATGCGTACGGCGGGTGAGGCGCGAGACGCGGCAGGTTCCGGTCGCGTGGCGGCATCGCTCGGCCCTCTGAATGCCTCTTATCGTCCGGATATTTTTCCACCTTCGGAGGAGGCGGAAAAGATCTATGCTGAGATCGTCGCCAATGTCAAAGACGCCTCGGATATTCTGCTGATCGAAACGGTCACATCCGTTGAACATGCAGAAGGGGCGCTGCGTGCCACAGATGGTCAAGGTAAAGCCGTCTGGCTGGCCGTAAGCACGGATGATTTCGATGGAACCGTGTTCCGATCCGGTGAGCCTTTGGCGGAGTTGGAACCCGTTTTGGCTGCACACCAGGTGGACGCCGTATTGATCAATTGTTCCAGGCCCGAGGTGGTCGCCGAGGGTCTGGACATCATAAAGACCTTTGGCAAACCGTTCGGCGCTTATGCCAATGGCTTCACCAAGATCTCTGACGGGTTCAAGAAGGAGTTTCCGACGGTCGACGCCCTGGAAAGTCGCAAAGATCTCGGGCCAGACGCCTACGCCGAGTTTGCCATGGGCTGGGTTGGTCAGGGCGCCAGCATCGTCGGCGGTTGCTGTGAGGTTGGACCGGACCACATCGAAGAACTTGCAAGACAATTGCGGGGTGCGGGGCATATAATCGTCTAGCAATGACGATCGATGACCGACCACTTCACACCAAAGAGGCCGCCAAACCGCAGGGTTTGGTGCGATTTGACGTGGTGGTCGCCCAGGGGTTTGTT
>ERZ1740067.237-NODE-237-length-46119-cov-8.200373_pt1 | contig 46119 bp, 50 predicted proteins | sample MGYA00581736_ERZ1740067 | MGnify/ENA primary metagenome ERZ1740067 (study PRJEB43018, sample SAMN04849236) | marine metagenome | isolation source: floating plastic debris | place: Pacific Ocean | collected 2008-08-27 | study: EMG produced TPA metagenomics assembly... | reverse complement strand
CGACTCGGCACACTAGCCCTAAACCACAACCTCCACCGCGAGCTGCTCCCCCACCCCAAACACGCGTTTGTACCGGGCGATCTCGCCCTCCGGTCCCATCGCCTTGTTCGGATTGTCCGAAAGCTTCACTGTGGGCCGACCATTGGCCGAAACCGCTTTGCAGACGAGCGAGAAGGGGGCAAGGCTATCGCCTGTTGTCAGACCTTTGAAATCGTTGGTGAGCATGGTGCCCCAGCCGAAACTAACGCGGGTGCGGCCCTGGAATTGTGCGTTCAATTCCGTGATCCTTTCGGCGTCCAGTCCGTCGGAAAAGATGATGAGCTTGTCGCGGGGGTCTTCGCCGCGGGTTTGCCACCACTTGATCGCGACCTCGGCCGCAGACGCAGGGTCGCCACTGTCGATGCGGATACCGGTCCAGCCCGCCAGCCAGTCAGGGGCGTTTCTCAGAAACCCTTCGGTACCGTAGGTGTCGGGCAGGATAATCCGGAGGTTGCCGTCGTGTTCTTCGTGCCAGTCGCTGAGCACGTCGTAGGGGGCTTGCGCGAGGGCTTCATCCGTTTCGGCGAGGGCGGAGTAGACCATGGGCAGTTCGTGCGCGTTGGTGCCGATAGCCTCGACGTCCCGGTTCTTGGCGATGAGGCAGTTGGAGGTGCCGACAAAGCTGTCACCCAACCCTTCGCCCATGGCCTGCACGCACCAGTCCTGCCAGAGGAAGGAATGCCGACGGCGCGTACCGAAATCGGCGACGCGCAGGCCGTCGAGGGGGCGGAGTTTCTCGATCTTTTCCCAGAGCTTGGTCATGGCACGGGCGTAGAGCACCTGCAGTTCGAATTTGCCCATGGTGCCAAGGACGGCGCGGGAGCGGAGCTCCATCAGCACCGACAGCGCCGGGATTTCCCAGAGCATGACCTCGGGCCAGGCGCCTTCGAAGGTGAGCTCGTATTGGTCGCCGACGCGTATCAAGTGGTAGGGCGGCAGGCGCAGAGCCTCGAACCAGTCCATGAATTCAGGGGTGAACATCTGGCGCTTGCCATAGAAGGTGTTGCCGCGCATCCATGTGCTTTCGCCGCGTTTGAGCGAGAGGGAGCGGATGTGGTCCAGCTGTTCGCGCAGTTCGCCTTCGTCCACCAGCCTGGCCAACGGGATATGGGTCGAGCGATTGATGAGCGAGAAGGTGACAACCGTGTCGGGTTTGTTGCGGAAGACCGACTGGCACATGAGCAGTTTGTAGAAGTCGGTGTCTATGAGCGACCGGACGATCGGGTCGATCTTCCATTTGTGGTTCCAGACGCGGGTGGCGATGTCGACCATGGCGATGTCCTTGCGTTTGCGCGTTTGTGCCAGAGGTTGTGCGCTATTCCAAGCGGGGCGGAAACCGACGCCGTTTCCGGCTGTTTTCCGACACGGAAAACGGGCGTTGATCCTTGGGCATTCTGCCTTGGCCGATGTCGGGTTACGCCAGCGTGACGCCCGCCGCTTTCATCCCCGCATGTGCCGCGGCAAGGGAGCCGTCGAGGTCGATCGCGCGGCACAGGTCAGTGCGCACGGTCACGTCATACCCCAGCTTGGCGGCATCCACGGCAGAGAAGTTGACGCAGAAATCCGTGGCCAGCCCAACCAGTGTCAGTGTTGTGATCCCCCGGGTGCGCAAATAGCCGTCTAGCCCCGTGGGCGTCGTGTGGTCATTCTCGAAAAAGGCGGAGTAGCTGTCGATCTGTGGGCGGAAGCCCTTGCGGACAATCATCTGGGCGCGGTGCGCCTCGAGGTCTGTATGGAACGCGGCGCCTGCGCTGCCCTGGATGCAGTGGTCGGGCCACAGCACCTGCGGACCGTAGGGCATTTCGGTCATGTCGTAGGGGTTCTTGCCTTCGTGTGAACTGGCAAAGGACGAGTGGCCCACCGGGTGCCAGTCTTGTGTCAGCACGACGGTGTCGGCCTCGGCCATCAGGGCATTGATGCCGGCCACGATCTGGTCGCCACCGGGCACTGCCAGCGCACCGCCGGGGCAAAAGTCGTTTTGCACATCGATGACAATTAGCGCGTGGGACATGGGCCGCCTCCTTGGATCAGGTTGTATCGTGGCGGGGCGGCGGGGTGAACCCCGCCCTACGGCTTGATTGGCGCGGCGGGCGGGCGTATCTGGCGGGCATGTATACGATTGCGGCGCTTTACCACTTTATCCGGTTCGCGGACCCGGCAGCCCTGAAGGGGCCGTTGGCGGCCGTTTGCTGTTCCAACGGGGTGAAAGGCACGCTGCTGCTGGCGCCCGAAGGGATCAACGGCACGATTGCAGGGCCACGCATGGGCATCGACGCCGCGCTGGCGCATATCCGTCGCTTGCCCGGATGTGCCGGCCTCGAATGGAAGGAAAGCACAAGCGACACGCCGCCCTTCGGCAAGCTGAAGGTCCGTCTGAAGCGCGAGATTGTCACCATGGGCCAGCCGGATGTCGATCCGGCAGCGCGGACGGGGCATTACGTTGATCCTGCCGACTGGAACGACCTGATCGGGCGTGACGACGTGGCGGTGATCGACACGCGCAATGATTACGAGGTTGCGATCGGGACGTTTCAAGGCGCGGTGGACCCGCAGACTTCCAGCTTTGGCGCGTTCCCGGCGTGGTGGGAGGCGAACAAGCACCGGTTTCACAACAAGAAGATCGCGATGTTCTGCACCGGCGGTATCCGTTGTGAAAAGTCCACCAATTACCTGTTGGGTCAGGGGGTGGAGGACGTGTTTCACCTCAAGGGCGGCATCCTGAAATATCTCGAGGAGGTACCGGCAGAACGCAGCACCTGGCAGGGGGAATGTTTTGTCTTTGATGGCCGGGTCAGCGTTGGTCACGGGTTGGAGGTCGGCCCGCATCTGCTGTGTCACGCCTGCCGCCGCCCGATCCTGCCCGCAGACCGGATGCGGCCTGACTATGAGGACGGCGTCAGCTGTCATCATTGTGCAGGTGAAACGTCCCAAGCGGACAAGGCCCGGTTTCGCGAACGGCAAAAGCAGATCGAACTGGCCCGCGCGCGTGGCGAAGATCACCTTGCCGGACCGATGGTGACCGACAAATCCGCGCAGTCCTGACGGGCACCTTGGCCGCACGCGGCGCAGAAATCCGGACAATTGCAGATGTTAAGGCGGTGGAAAGAGCCGCTGCGCTATGCCTGAGCCCGGGTGAAAAGAGGTGTGGGTTATGAGCGCGCAAGGGAATGCGCAACCGATCATCATCAAGCGCAAGAAAGTGTCGGGTGGCGATGGCCACCATGGCGGCGCGTGGAAGGTGGCCTATGCGGACTTCGTGACCGCGATGATGGCGTTCTTCATGTTGATGTGGTTGCTGAACGCGACGACGGAAAAGCAGCGCAAGGGGATCGCGGATTACTTTTCGCCGACCATTCCGATCAACCGGATTTCCGGCGGCGGCGATGGCAATTTTGGCGGTGACAGCGTGTTTTCCGAGATGACGCTGCCGCAGAACGGAACCGGTGCAACATCCGCGCGACCAACCGAATCCAGGCAGGCGCGGGGCGAGATGGGGCGCACCGCCGAAGGTGACAAGACGGCCGCACAGGATCAGACGTTCACGTCGCTCGAGGCGCAGTTGCTGGGCCAGGGCGGTGAGTCCAAGGTCATGGAAAACGCGTTCAAACATATCGTGACACGCATCACGGACGAGGGTCTGGTGATCGAGGTGTTTTCCCTGCCCGATGCGCCTCTGTTCGATCCGGATACCGACCGCCCTACCAACCTGTTGCGCGCGCTGGCGACGCTGATCGTGGACACATCGCAGACGGTGACGAACGCCGTTGCCATTGGCGGCCATGTCGAGGCGCAACCGATCGTTCTGGCCGACAGCACGATCTGGTCGCGGTCGCTGGATCACGCAATGGCGATGCGCAAGCTGATGGAAGGTGCAGGCCTTGAGGAAGAGCGGATCGAGCGGGTCACGGGACATGCCGACCGCGAACCGTCGGTGCGCAATCCAATGGCCATACGCAACAACCGGTTGGAGATTGTCTTGCTGCGAGAATAGGCTGCATTTTATCTGTTAGGCCGGTCTTAAGGGCCGCGCGCCTATCTGTTCGATCAAAGCAGGTCGATACAGCAGAAAGGCGTATCCATGACAATTTCTTCGTCGCTTAACGCGGGTGTGGCAGGACTTCAGTCGAATGCCACACGACTGGCCTCAATCTCCGACAATATCGCGAATTCGTCGACCTTTGGGTACAAGCGGGTCACCACCGATTTCCATTCCATGGTCATTTCATCCGCTGGCGGTACGTATTCGGCTGGCGGTGTGCGGGCCACAACCTCACGGTTGATCGACCAAAGCGGATCTTTGGTCTCTACGGCAAATGCGACAGATCTTGCGGTGCGGGGGCGCGGTATGCTGCCCGTTGCACAGGCGGCGGAGATCGAGGTGGATAACGGTGAAACGCTGATGCACCTGACGACGACCGGATCGTTCCGCACCGATGCAGAGGGGTATCTGGTGTCGGATTCGGGCCTTGTCCTGTTGGGCTGGCCGGCGCGACCGGATGGAACCATCCCGAATTTCCCGCGCGACACATCCGACGGGCTGGAGCCGGTCCAGATCAACGTGAACCAGTTTTCGGGTGAGCCGACAACCCAGATGGCACTGGGCGTAAATCTGCCGGCAACCGACACGGATGCCGGTGCGTCGGGTGAGGCACAGACCTTGTCTATTGAGTATTTTGACAATCTGGGCACGTCGGAGAATATCAACATCACCTTCTCGCCGACGGTGCCAACGGCCGGGTCTTCGAACGCCTGGACCATGACGATGACCGACTCTGCATCCGGCGGGGCGATGATTGGTCAATACGACCTGACATTCAACGACAGCCGTACGGCAGGCGGCACCCTCGCCAGTGTTGCGCTGACGACGGACGTGGGCGGCGTGCCGACATCGAGCGGCGGTGTATATGATCCGGCCACCGGAAACATCATCGTGAACGTTGGCGGTGGCCCAATTGAAATCGACATCGGCCAGTTGGGTGACAGTGACGGATTGACACAATTGTCCGACAGCTTTGCCCCGGTTTCGATTTCCAAGGATGGCTCGCCAGTGGGCAACATGACGAATGTGGAGGTTGACCCGAACGGCTTTGTCACAGCGTTCTTTGACACCGGCATCAACCGGACAATCTACCAGATCCCGCTGGTCGACCTGCCCAACCCCAACGGAATGGTGGCGCTGGATCAGCAGATTTACCTCCCCTCCTCTGAAAGCGGCAGCTTCTTTCTCTGGGATGCAAGCGACGGCCCGACAGGTGATATCGTGTCCTTCGCCCGCGAGGAATCGTCGGTGGATGTCGCAGGTGAACTGACGGCCATGATCCAGACCCAGCGGGCCTATTCGTCTAACGCGAAGGTCATCCAGACCGTGGATGAGATGTTGCAGGAAACGACCAACATCAAACGCTAATCCGCCTGATCGGAGACTGATGTCATGACCCTTTCCAGCGCTCTGAATGCCGCGATGACCGGGCTGCGCTCCGCCAGCCGGTCGTCGGAGGTGATTTCGTCGAACATCTCGAACGCATCGACGCCGGGCTATGCGCGTCGCACGCTCGAGATCACGTCGAATTCCGGCGCGATGCAAAGCGGTGTGCGCATCAATGGCGTCGTCCGGCACGGCGACGCCCAGATCCTGGCCGACCGACGTTTGGCCAGTGCCGAGTTTGGCTACCGGTCGGATACGACCCGCTTTCTGACCTCCATCGAGGACGCCATCGGGACGCCGGATCAGGCCGGGTCGCTGTCGGCGCGACTTTCGGACTTTGACAACAGTCTCATCCTCGCCAGCAGCAGACCGGATGCGGCAGAACGCCTTGACGGTACCGCGCTCGCTGCGCGCGATCTGGTTGAGGCCATCAACGCCGCCTCGGACGACCTGCAGGATGCGCGATCTCAGGCCGACCGCAACATCGCAGCGCAGGTAAACCGCCTGAATGACACGCTCGCATCTGTCCAGGAGGTCAACAGCCAGATCACCGCTGCCCTGTCGCGGAACAACGACACAGCCGCGCTGCAAGATCAGCGGCAAGTGCTGATCGACGAGATCAGTGAAATCGTCCCTGTTCGCGTGGTCCCGCGGGATTTTGGCGCGGTGGCGCTGTTTTCGACCGGCGGCGCGATCCTGCTCGACGGCAGCGCGGCATCCGTCGAATTCGAACCCTCGAACGTCGTCACACCTTACATGTCCCTCGAAAACGGCACATTGTCCGGTCTGACCATCGCCGGTTTTTCGGTCTCCACCTCGTCGGAAACAGGTCGCCTGCGCGGCGGCACTCTGGGCGCGCAGTTCGAGATTCGCGATGAGCTTGGACCTGAGATACAAACGCAACTCGATGCGCTTGCACGCGATCTGATCGAACGGTTCGAAGACCCGGCAGTCGATCCGACCCTGACACCGGGGCAACCCGGCCTCTTCACCGATCAGGGCGCGGCGTTCGACCCGCTGGCCGAAGAGGGGCTGGCCAGCCGCATTTCTCTCAACGCACTTGTGGATCCCGCACAGACCGGCGAGACATGGCGCATCCGGGACGGGTTGGGCGCTGCGGCACCCGGCGATATCGGAAATTCGGTGATCATCAACGCGCTGTCGGACGCCCTGTCCAATGCGCGCGCACCGGCGTCAGGTGATTTCGGCGTCGGCACCTTTTCGGCGCTCGACCTGACGTCCGCCCTTTCTTCGCAGCTGGGCACAGATCGCTTGCGGTCGGATCAACAGCTCAGCTTTGCCTCCACCCAGCTCAACGAACTGACGCAGCTGGAGTTGGCGGATGGCGTTGACACTGACGTTGAAATTCAACGGCTTATGCTGGTCGAGCAAGCATATGCCGCGAACGCGCGCGTCATCCAGACCGTTGACGACATGCTCGACACCCTCATGAGGCTTTAGAAATGATAAACGCGACTTCCTTCGGTGATCTGGCGCAGTCCTTCTCGCTGCAGCGCCGCGGCGCCGACCTGAAGACAGAAATGGAACGCCTCAACCAGGAGCTGGTGACCGGGCAGGTAGCAGACGTAAAGGCGGTGCTTGCCGGCAATACCAGCTACCTGTCGGGAATCGAAAATGACCTCCGTACGCTGGCGGGATACGGCACAGCCGCCGATGAGGCCGCGTTTTTCACTGATGCCATGCAGTTGGCGCTGGACCGCATTCAAACCACCAGCACTGAACTGAGCCAGGACCTTCTGGCTACGTCCAACAACGGCCCGGAGCCGGTGCTCGATCAATTATCGCGTAACGCCAGGACCGAGCTTGACACAATCGTCAGCTCACTGAACACCGTCGTCGGTGGTCGCGCGGTGTTCGGCGGCACCGCGACGGGGCAGAACCCGGTCGCGCAAGCTGACACAATCATGACGGAACTCCGCACCGCTGTCGCAGGGGCGACAACCGTCGACGACATCTTGTCGGCCGTGGACACGTGGTTCGCCAGCCCGACCGGCTACGCAGCGATAGGATACACCGGATCAACCACGCCGCTCAGCCCGATGCGCATTGGCGACGGCGAAACCGTCTCCGTGCAGACGACGGCTGCAAATGTCGACCTGCGCGAGGTCATCAAGAATGTCGCCAGCGCGGCGCTTGTCGCGGACGGGGCACTCGGCCTGACCACGGAACAGAAACGCGACATGTTGGGCCGAAACGGCGAGAGCCTGCTTGTCTCTCAGGACGGGCTGACAGCCGTCCGCGCCGAGGTTGGCGCATCCCAGGAGCGGATCGACCAAATTGCCGCGCGCAACAGCGCAGAACGAACGTCCCTTGAATACGCGAAAGGCGCCCTGCTGAGCGCTGATCCATATGAAACCGCCACCAAGTTGGAGGAAGTCCAATTCCAGTTGCAAAGCCTTTATACCATCACCGCGCGCATGTCCGATCTGTCACTCGTCAACTTTGTCCGGTGAGGATGCTTTGGCTTGCGGCACTGGCGATCTGCCTGGCGCTGCCGGCGGTGGCCGGTCCGGTCCGGATCAAGGACCTTGTTGAATTTGACGGCGTCCGCGGCAACGACCTGGTGGGGTATGGTCTGGTCGTCGGGCTCGACGGCACCGGCGATGGCCTGCGGAATGCGCCGTTCACAGAAGAGATCATGTCAAATGTGCTTGAGCGTTTGGGGGTTAACGTCACCGGCGAACAGTTCCGCCCAAAGAATGTCGCAGCCGTCTTTGTGACTGCGAGTCTGCCGCCATTTGCGCGCACAGGCTCGCAGATCGACATAACGGTGTCCGCCATCGGTGACGCGCAGAGCCTGTTGGGTGGTACCCTTATCATGACTCCGTTGAATGCAGCGGATGGTCAGATCTATGCCGTCGCCCAAGGGACGGTCATTGCCGGCGGAGCCGTGGCCGAAGGCGATGGTGCACGCGTTACCCAGGGCGTTCCAACTGCCGGTGTTATCCCGGCCGGTGCGCGGGTCGAGCGTGAGGTTGATTTCGAGCTGAGCAGCCTCAACGATATGCGTCTTGCGTTACGGGATGCAGATTTTACCACCGCAGCCCGGATCGAAACTGCAATAAACACCGAGTTCGGGCGACAGGTCGCGGTGATGTTGGATTCCGGCACCGTTGGCCTGAACGTGGAACGTACTGGTGCGCGCTCCGTGGCGCATGCGCTTGGCCGGATCGAGAACATCTCAGTCGAGCCCGAGCGCAAGGCGCGCGTTGTTGTAGATCAGCGATCAGGCACAATTGTGATGGGTGAGGACGTGCGGATCTCGCGCGTGGCTGTGTCCCAGGGCAATCTCACCCTCCGCGTCCAGGAACAACCGATCACAGTGCAACCCAATCCGTTCGCCGAAGGTGAGACCGTCGTCGTGCCTCGCACGACAGTGGACATCGAAGAGGAAGAAGGCATTGGTCTGGCCGAAGTGCCGGACGGTGCCTCATTGTCTCAGGTCATCGGCGGGTTGAACGCACTGGGTGTTGCGCCGCGCGACATGATCGACATCCTCAAGAGCATCAAGGCCGCCGGAGCGTTGCATGCGGAGTTCATCGTTCGATGAGGTGCGGTCGGCGGAACCGCGGGCCACTCCCGGGAGCTCAACGGCAGCGGAAAACACGATCCAGACTACAGGTTTGATTGCAGGAAGTGAAAGGCCAACAGCCTGGCTACTTCAAGCAGTGCTGCCAAACAGTTCGCAACACGTGCCGCGGTTCCAACCGGCTAGTGTACATTCCATTTGGACAAAAAAGCCAGGCGAGTCCGCCCCATAGCCATCGAACTTCAACGAGGTCCGCATGTCCTAGAAGTAACTGCGCACCAGACTACCGGCAATCAGGCTCCAGCCATCTGCGACGACAAAGAATGCAAGCTTGAACGGCAATGAAACGATCGCCGGCGGAACCATCATCATCCCCATGCTCATCAGAACAGCGGCGGCGACCAGATCAATGATCAGGAATGGCAGGAAAATCAGGAACCCGATCTGAAATGCGCGCGAAATTTCGGACAGCATGAAACTCGGAACAAGCACCGACAGAGGCGCGTCAGGCGATAACTCAATCCCGCGTGTGTCAGGACGCAGATCGGCCATAGCCGCAAAGGTATCAACATCCAAGCGGCCCGCCATAAAGACGCGAAACGGGTCTATCGTGCGCGAAAAGGCTTGTTCGACAGTGATTTCTTCGTTGGTCAAAGGCTCCAAACCTTGGGTCCACGCCTGCAGGAACACGGGCTCCATAATGAAATAGGTCAGGAACAGTGCGAGACTGACGATCAGCATATTGGGCGGGGATTGTTGCAGCCCGATACCCTGCCTGAGGATCGACAATACCGTCACCAGAAAGGGAAAACAGGTCACCATGATCGCGAGGCCGGGCGCGAGGCTGAGGACCGTGATCAGAGCGATCAGTTGCAGCGTGCGCGCCGTTATTGATCCATCGTCGCCAAAAGACAGCGAGACGTCTTGGGCCAGCGCGACAGATGGAAGCAATAGTAGCGTGACAAGGGCGATCAGTCGGAAATTCATCGCGTCAAGCGCCCGAGCCTGTTTCCAGAACTTCGGTCAAACGCACAACGAGCTGCCCCTCTTCGGCACCTTCCGCTTCTTCCAGCATTCCGCGCGCAATCAACATTTCTCCGACGTAAAGATCGACCGGATCATCAACACGTTTGTCGAGGGTCAGGACTGCGTTCGGCCCAAGCATGACCAGATCGCGCACCAAAGGTCGAGCACGCCCGACAGATACCGTGATGTCGATTGGAACACCCGTGAACGGGTTGCTCGCGTCGGATGCCAGGGTCTTGCTATCAGGCAAATCAGTCATCTTTTTCCTCAGAAATTTGCGTTTCAAAATATTCGGTTACCGCTGCATGCACATCCTTGATCACTTGCCCGAGATCGACGGCATGTTCGGTTTCATCCAGTTGCAGGGTGGCCTGATCCGGAGCAAGGCACGGGTCCGCAATGACTTCGTAGTCCACAGGCGTGTCCGGCAGCAGACGCTCAACCTGTTCGCGGGATACCTCGGCGACGCGCAACTGTATCTTGTGCGCCACGGCCTCGCGCGTATGTGCGTCGACCAATTGAGCAATATGTGCGCCAAGACTTTGCCGAGCAATCTCTGGCAGGATGGCGCCAACAACGCCTTGCATGATGTCATGCACCGTTTTGGTCAGCTGACCGCGCGCCTCGTGATACGCAAACGAAGCATCCTGCAAATTGGCGGCCAGTGCCGAAGAAACGGCTGTATCAAGGCTCGCTTGCGCCTTCGTGGCGTCATCCCAACCGGCTTGATATCCGTCCTCGAACGACTGAAGTTTTTCGTCTTCGACGTCCGCAGCGAGTGCTCCGGCCGTGCGGGGTTCACCTGCCTCTTCAGAACTGAAATCCTGATACAGTGTTGCTGCATTCATCACGCACGCTCCTCATCTTCTTCGAGCCAGCTGCGCAAGATCTCGACAGTTTCTTCCTGGCGCTCCCCGATCATGTTGCGCAGCCGTTCGACTGGATCGTTTGACTGGCCAAACCCGTCACCTGCAACATCCGCCATACCCATTGCCGGCAAGCCCGGCAGATCAGGCAGGGGCGTATTCAGGTCCAGGTCCGGGAAGTCAGGCTCATCCATTGCCGCGGATGCAGTGTCAGGGGCGTCGAGCGCCAAGCCGGTCTCGTCCCGGTCTGTTGCGGGCGGAAGCAGCTGCTGAGCCGGCGGCTTGGACAAGATGGGCCGGACGACAAAGAGACCGAGGATCAAGGTCACCACGGCCAGAACGGCCATCTGCAGCGCCGACATAATATCAAAGGCAAAAAGGTCCATCAGCGACGATTCGGCAGCGGTGCCCATTGGCTCCGCCGACTGCAGCGGCATCGCCTTGATGGTAATCACGTCGCCTCTGGCCTCATCAAAGCCGACCGCTGCCGCGACAAGCTCTTGCAGCGCAGCCAATTCATTATCCGAACGCGGGGTGGCCTCACCGTCCGCAGCTTCGATGACGTCGCTTACCAGCACCGCAACGGTCAGGCGCTTGATGGCACCGGGGGCGCGGGTCACGGCGCGCTCAGTCTCCGACACCTCATAGTTTACGCGCTCACGGGTTTCTGAGTCCTGTGATGTTGCCGTTTCGTTCCCGCCCGCATCTCCGTCCGGCAGGTTCGACGCGACAGTCACGTTGCCGCCACCTTCTTCGTTCGAGTTGCTCGTCCGCTCTTCGGTGTCGGTACTGATCGCGACGCGACCCTCCGGATCAAAGCGGCGCTCGCGGATCTCCTCGGTCTCGGTAACGGTGTCGACGCTGACTTCGACGATGGCATTTCCAGGGCCAACGCGCGCCTCGAGCAAACGCTCGACACGGTCGCGCAGCACTTGCGCCTTGTCGTCTGCGCCAGCCGCCGGAGCATCATCGTCTGACGTACCGATAACGGTGCCGTTTGCATCGATCACGGCAACATCATCCGCCGAAAGCCCCGCAACGGCGGACGCGACAAGGAACCGAATCGCCCTACCTTGTTGCGCGGTCAAGCCTGCGCCGTTGGGCGTCACAGAGACGGAGGCGGTTGGCGTCACCCCCCTTTGAAATGGGTTTGAGCCCGTCGATGCGATGTGGACACGCGCCATCGCGACATGTGGGCTGGACGCAACGGTCCGGGCCAGTTCCCCCTCCTTTGCACGCCAATATGCGGCATCAAACATCTGAGATGTCGTGCCAAAGCCGGACAGGCCATCCAACAGCTCGTACCCGCGGCTGCTGTTGGCCGGCAAGCCTTCGCTGGCGAGGGTCATGCGCAGCTGATCCCGGGCGCGCGATTCGACAAAGATGGAGTTGCCGCGAATTTCGAATGGGACCCCGCGCTGTTCGAGAGAACGCACAACCTCGCCCGCCGCCCCGTTCTCGAGCCCCGCGTAGAGCAGTGTCATCGACGGAGCGGCAACAATGCGCGACATCGTCAATACCGCCAAAAACATCGCAACCGTCGCGACAACAACGGTGATCTGCCGCCGCATGTCCAGGTTCATCCACGCGTTCAAAAGCTGCTGCACGAGTGCCTCCGTCGTACCGCACGTTCTGCGCGGCTTCGGGGACAGCAATGAACGATCAGGCTTAACAATCGGTTAGTCCATCTGTGCCAAAACACGATCAGGCAAACGACGTGGAACAGAAATGACGGACGCAACCGCAGACGCAGCAGAAGAAGAGGTCAAGAAACCCTCGAAAATGCCTTTGATCCTTGGCCTCGTGGCAGCTTTGGTCGGGGGTGGCGGCGGATTCTTTGCGGCGTTCTCCGGGATGATCCTTGCACCCGAATCGACCGAAGTCGCACCGGTTGAAGAGGAGACATCCGGACCGTTGCCAGACGTGGCTTTTGTTCCGGTCGATCCGATTATCGTTTCGCTTGGGTTGCCGTCCGAAGGGCGCCACTTGCAATTTCGTGCACATCTTGAGGTGCCGACGCGACACGCAGACGACGTCAAAACGCTCCTGCCGCGCGTGATTGACGTGCTGAACGGATATCTGCGCGCGCTGGAGCCTCGGGACGTCGAGACGCCATCTTCGCTGACACGGCTACGCGCACAAATGCTGCGTCGCGTGCAAATCGTTGCGGGAGCAGACCGGGTCAACGACTTGTTGATCATGGAATTTGTTGTGAATTGAGGGTGAGATATGGACTTGATCGCTGACATTCTGCTGATCGCGGGCGCTTTCGGAGCGGGGTTCTACTGCTTTGTTCTTGGGCGCCGTCTCAAACGGTTCAACAACCTTGAAAAGGGTGTCGGAGGGGCGGTGGCCGTTCTGTCGGCACAGGTTGATGACCTGACCAAAACGCTCGAGGCTGCACAGACCACGGCCGCCTCGTCGGCAGAAGCGCTTAGTGACTTGACTATTCGGGCCGAGGAAATGTCCCGCAAGTTGGAGCTGCAGATGGCATCATTGCACGATATTTCCGCGCCTGAGCCCAAAGCCGACCCAGAACCCACCGCTGCCACAGAGGATACGCCTGCACAGCCTCTGTTCATGCGACGTTCTGCGGGGACGCAGTGATGGCCCGATCGAAAAAGCGGCAGCGCATCGCGACACGCGGGTCCGTCCTTTTGATTGCCAGCCTGTTTCTTGCCTCAGCGGCGCTGCGGATCTCGCTTGGCGCAAATGCGGCTTGGGCTGAAAACGATTTTGCCCGCGAGTTGCTGATGCCAGCCGCACAACAGGCGGCGGACACCCAGGACGGTGGAACGCGCGCTGAAATGACGGACTTGTTGACCGCGCTGCAAATGCGAGAGGCGGCTGTTACGGAGCGCGAAGCGCAACTGCAAGTGCGGGCAAAGTCGCTCGAAGTCGCCCATAAGGAAATTGAACGTCGCATTGAAGCCCTGGAGGCTGCCGAGCAACGTTTGAGTGCGACGCTGGCACTCGCCGATACTGCGGCCGAAGATGATCTTGCGCGGCTAACCGCAGTTTACGAGAACATGAAACCCAAGGAAGCGGCGGCGCTCTTTCAAGCGATGGAGCCGGAATTTGCAGCGGGCTTTCTGGCACGGATGCGGCCAGATTCTGCAGCCAGCATCATGGCCGGGCTGGAGCCGCAAAACGCCTACTCCATCAGCGCGATCCTGGCAGGGCGGAATGCAGGTGCTCCCAAAAACTGAGCCGCAAACAGGGGTTTTTTAACGCCTATCTGACAGAGTCGCACGAAACGGGTAATAACGGGTTCTAGGCTCATGGTCGGCATAATCGGTATCGTTACGATCTTCGTGATGGTCTTTGGTGGCTATCTTGCGGCTGGCGGCAAGATGGGAATCATCCTCAAGGCTCTGCCGTTCGAAATGACGATGATCCTCGGGGCAGCCATCGGCGCCTTTCTGATCAGCAATTCGATGGCCGAAGTCAAACACACGATGAAGGACCTCGGGAAAGTTTTCAAAGGGCCGAAATGGGCGCAACAGGATTACCAGGACCTGTTGTGCCTGCTTTTCGAATTGATCCGTTTGGCCCGGCAAAATCCTGTGGCCATCGAGGAACACATCGAAAACCCGGAGGCTTCCTCCATTTTCTCGCGCTACCCCAAGATCATTGCGGACAAGGAAGCCACCGCGCTGATCTGCGACACGATGCGGTCTGCATCCATGAACTACGACGACCCGCATCAGGTGGAAGAAGTGCTGGAAAAACGGATGGATGCCAACATGCATCATGCCATGCACTCAAGCCATGCTCTCCAGACGGTGGCGGATGGTTTGCCAGCACTTGGCATCGTCGCTGCGGTTCTAGGTGTGATCAAGACAATGGCCTCCATCGATCAACCGCCTGAGGTGCTTGGCAAGCTGATTGGCGGCGCTCTGGTCGGCACGTTCCTGGGAGTTTTCCTCGCCTATGGGCTGGTCGGACCATTCGCGTCGAAAGTCAAAGCGGTCGTGGAAGAGGATGGCCATTTCTACCAGCTCATCCGTGAGGTTCTGGTGGCCAATTTACATAATCATTCGACCAATATCTGCATCGAAGTTGGACGCCAGAATACGCCGTCGCACTTTCGGCCCAGCTTTTCCGACCTCGAGGAAGCGATCAAGTCAGTCAAGCAAAACGCAGCGTGATGTCGATGTGGCGTACTCTAGTATTTTTGGCGCTGCTCGTCGTCGCATCGCAGGGTCGCGCGCAGGAAATTCTCGTCAGATCCGGAGCCCATGACAGCTTTTCCAGACTTGTCTTGCGTATTCCCCGAGACCGGGAATGGTCGCTGGAAAACACTGGGAACAGCGCACGCTTTATGTTGGCTGGCCACCGCTCCGGTTTTGATACCAGCCGCGTGTTTACGTTCATTGACAGGCGTCATGTGCAGGAAATCATCGCTCGCGCAGATGGCTTTGATATCGCATTTGCCTGCGACTGCGTCGCAACCAGCTTTGTCGAACGCAGTGAATTTGTTGTGATCGACATAGCAAAACGCCCCTCGTCTAGGCTCGCCTTTCGACTTGGCACAACCGCATATCCGACCTCGCCATCCAGCGACGTTCGATTGACCTTCCCCCCGAAACCCCAATCGGTCCGAACGCCAGAGCTTGCCCCTGAACAGCCCACAGAGCGTCTAGCGGAACTGCCCGAAGTTCCCGAAGCGCGGGACGTCGTCGGTTCACTGAATAACCTGGTCACACCAGAAGGGCGCTCGGACACCAAGTCAGCCACTCAACTGGCCGAAGCACAGGAGAAACTTGCACAACGGGTCGCAATTGCAGCGACGCGGGGTGTTCTCGATCCGACACAGCGCCAGATTGAGTTACCCTTCGACACGGATCGACCGCAAATCAATACGGAAATATTCGACTCGTCGGAAGAAGAACCCGAGGCCGACACAACATCAGAAGAACCGAACAGCCTGAACCTCCGGATCACGAGCAGTTCAGACGTGCCAACCCGTGTTCTTGCCCCGGAGTTGGAGGCAACATCAATGGGTGTACGTTGTATCGCGCCCGAGATGACGGCTGTGGAGCAGTGGGGAACCGAGCGCACGCCAATGCAGCAGATTGCCGAATACCGTGCGCTGTTATTCACCGAGTTCGACCGGCTTGATGAAGAAGTCGCCGTCGACTTGGCAAAGCTTTACCTGCATTACGGCTTTGGCGCAGAAGCCCAGCAAGTCTTGTCCATCAAACCAAGCCTGGCGCGGCGAAATCCGGCACTGATGGAGATCGCCGAAACGATGGAATATGGGCACACGCGTGATGGTGCATATCTCAAACACTTTGCCGATTGCGCAAGCAGCGCGGCACTTTGGGCGATCCTTGCCCAGGAAACGCTCGATCCGGCCGTGCCGATTGACGCAGATGCCGCACTGCGCGCAGCGACGGCCTTGCCGATGCATCTGCGCCGGTTTGTTGCTCCGAAACTCAGTCGACGATTGCTGGAATATGGTGACGCAATCCGTGCAGAAACTGCCCTGCGCAGCGTTGATCGAACACCTGAACCAGCGACCGCCCAGAGCGAGATGGCGCGGGCAGAATTGCAATTGTCCAAGGGTGATACAGAGGCGGCGCAACAAACCCTCTCGGACATCGTTACTTCCAACGAACAGCAATCTGCCGAAGCGCTGATCAAGTTTGTGGATTCACACCTCGAAGCTGACACACAAATAGACGAAAGCGTCGCAACTCTGGTTGAGGCTTATGCCGTCGAGATGCGCGGTGATCCTTTGGGGGCGGAGTTGAAGCGAACGCATGTGCTCGCCTTGGCAAAATCCGGCCAATTCGACGCGGCGTTCAGGGCGCTGACCCGGATGAAATCGCGCAATGGCCCGGAGACGGACAACGAATTGCGCGCACTGTTGCTGGATATCGTCACGCGCTCGGCCAACAACATCGTTTTTCTGGAAAAGGCGTTCGCGCACTCGCAAAACGCAGTCAAACTTGGCGAACCGCGCGTTGCTTTCGCCATGGCAAAACGCGCCGCTGAGCTGGGTTTTCCGCAACTTGCAGATCTTATCCTGCAGGGTGAACCTGACATCCCGATGTCAACAAAAGCGCGCGAACTGAAGGCGAGGATTTCGCTGGATCTTGGACGACCACCGGAGGCAGAAGCCCAGCTGTTTGGCCTGGAATCCGACGCCGCAGACCGGCTGCGTGCACGCGCAAAAACGATGGAAAACAGTCATGCGGAAGCAATCGGCCTCTATGACCGACTGGGCGAACAAGACCAAAGTGTTCGCGCCGCATGGCTTGCCGAAGACTGGTCACGGCTCGGCAGCGAAGACGCAAGTCCATTCGCCCCGGTGGCAGAGTTGATCGAGGCCCCGATGGACGCGTCCGATGATCGCGACGGAATGCTTGGCCGATTGTCCGATGCTGTTTCCGAAAGCCAGCAAGCGCGCGCGGGCATTCAATCGCTTTTGCAGGGTTCGGTTGGTGCCGCGCCCGTGGATGAGCAATAGAATTCTCCAACTTGGTTACCAATCCTAAACGGACGCAAGGCTATTCTCGGTTCAGTCACAGAACGTGATCGGGAGCCATCATGTATCTACTTTTGCGAGCGCTTTGGGCGCGTTTCGGGCCGCATCTGCAACTGTTGATCCTATTGCTTGGATGTCTCGGCGCGGCTCCACCCGCCGAGGCCGCACAACAGGTTTGCCATGCCGCCGCGCGTGCCATTGCATCTGAAACCGGCATACCGGAAGAGGTGTTGTTTCAGCTTGCACCGACATCAAGAGACGCAAGCGATTTGTGGCCCTGGACAATCAGGATAGCAGGCGAAACAGCCCAGCGCTTCGGGACAAGGGATGCGGCGCTGGTCTATGCTTACGCACGGTTCAAGCGCGGCGCCCGGCACTTTTCGATTGGGTGCTTTCAGATCCGGTACAACCCCCGGTCAAGCGACTTCTCCTCGATTGAAGCCATGTTCGAACCCGAAGCAAATGCGCGATACGCAGCAGCTGTCTTGCTGGCCTTACACCGCAAGAACCGCACATGGACCGGCGCCCTTTCCGCGTATCATGCGCGGGCACTGAGCATCGCCGCAATCCCGGATGACCTGGATCACCAACCTCTTCGATCAGCACAGCCGTCGGATCGCAGGACGGTCAGACTGGCTTCGATGCCGGGTGCGACATGACCCAGTTTAAACTCAACCTGAACGCGCGCACGCTGTTCAGCCCGACCGTGCTGCTGGCCATCGCACTGATGGCCATCATCGTCATGATGATCCTGCCGATGCCTGCCTGGGTTCTCGATATCGGGCTCGCCACATCCTTTGCACTCGCCATTCTGATCTTCACCATCACGCTGTTTATCGAACGCCCGCTCGATTTTTCGGCCTTCCCGACCATTCTCCTTGCGTCGCTGATGCTGAGGCTTTCGTTGAACGTTTCATCCACGAAACTGATCATTGGCGAGGGCCATACCGGAACAAGCGCAGCCGGGGACGTAATCGAGGGGTTTGCGCAATTCATCATGGGAGGCAGCGTTTTTCTCGGCCTCGTGGTGTTCTGCGTCCTGCTGATTGTCAATTTCATGGTGATCACCAAGGGCGCTACCCGCATGGCCGAGGTCGGCGCTCGTTTCGCACTGGATGGCATGCCGGGCAAGCAATTGGCGATCGACAGCGACATGTCGGCGGGCGCAATTGACCACCAGGAGGCCAAGGCACGCCGCGAGTTGGAACAGGCCGAGACGACCTTTTTTGGCTCTCTCGACGGTGCGTCGAAATTCGTAAAGGGCGATGCCGTCGCGGGGCTGCTGATCACGTTGCTCAACCTGATTGCAGGGCTGATTATGGGCGTCGTCGTCCATGGCATGGCCCTCGGCGACGCTTTTGAAACCTATGCAATCCTGACCGTCGGTGACGGCCTTGTTTCGCAAATTCCCGCGGTGATCATCTCGATCGCATCCGCGTTGCTTCTTGCGCGAGGTGGGTCCAAAGGGGCGACTGACCTGGCTGTCTTCAACCAGCTGGGCAAACATCCAGCGGCGCTCACCACCGTTGCCGTTCTCATGGCTATGCTGGCGCTGGTGCCAGGCCTGCCTTTCCTGCCCTTTATGCTGGGCGGGATCGCCTTGGCGGTGGCATCGATCCTGATCCAGAGGCAAGTCAAGGACACAGCCGAAAACGCACCATCGGACGAGGGGATCGCGCCACAACCGGCCGAAAAGTCGTTGGGCGATGTGCTCGAGCTTGACGACATCCATGTCGAATTCGCCCCTGATCTTGTGAACATGGTTCTCGATCCCGGCACAGGGCTGGATGCGCGGATTGCAAACATGCGCACACATGTGGCGTCGGTCTTTGGGCTGATCCTGCCGGAGATAAGGCTGACGGATCATCCCGGGTTGAGAGCCGGTGAATATATCTTGCGGATTCAAGGTGTTGAGCAAGGTCGCGGAGTGTTGCGGCCCGGCGATGTGCTGGCACTGACGCCGGAAGACGGTGGCACATTGCCCGCCGGTGTCGACACCACCGAACCGGTTTATGGTGCGCCTGCCCGCTGGATCAATGAAAAGTCGCAGGATGGTGTCGCCGTTTCCGGCATCACGGTTGTGACGCCCACTGAAATTCTCGCGACCCATCTGCTCGAAGTGATCAAGAAGAATTTCAGCCGCCTGCTCAGCCTCAAGGCCTTGCGGCGCCTGCTCAACGAGATGACCAACATCTCGGACCCGAGCCGCGCGGAGGCCAACCGCAAACTGCTCGACGAGCTGATCCCGGACAAGGTGCCGGTCGACGTGCTTCATGCTGTGCTCCGTTTGCTGCTGGAGGAACAGGTTTCGATCCGGAACCTGCCCCTGATCCTCGAGGCGACTGCCGAAGCGCGCGCGCACAACGCACAGCCCGAAGCAATCTGCGAACACGTGCGCCAACGCCTCGGATTCCAGCTTGTGGCAGAGATCAAGCGGCAGGACGGGTCGCTGCCACTGGTCCAGCTGGCGCCGGAATGGGAGGATGTGTTTTCCAGCTACCACGTCGAAGCGGATCGCGGCCTCGACGTTGCGCTGCCCCCGGACATGTTCAACCGCCTCGCCAACAACATGTCAGAGCGGCTCAAGGACGCCAGCGCGCAGGGTGTATATGCAGCCGTTGTGACCAGCAGCAGACGGCGGCGTTTCCTCAAAACGCTGATGCGCGCCAAGGGGATGACAAACCCTGTATTATCCTTTGAGGAGATCGGTATTGACGCGCAGCCGGCGCTTGTGGGCGTTGTTGCCGCATGACGGCAGCGGCGGACATTGTCGCACTGCTCGAGGGTTCACTCTGGCTCGGGTTCCTGGTCTTTTTGCGCGTCGCCGCCACGGTATCCTTGCTGCCCGCATTCGGTGAATCCTCCGTGCCCATACGCATCAAGCTGGTGCTCAGCTTGGCGTTCACGGCAATCGTCGCGCCTGCGATTGACGTGGATGTTCCGGTGCAGACAGTCGGTACGATTGCCCTGTTGGTGTTGACCGAAACTGTTTCCGGCGTGCTGATCGGGTTGGGATTGCGCCTGTTCATCCTCGCCTTGCAAACCGCAGGCTCGATCGCCGCGCAATCCACGTCGCTATCCCAGATCCTGGGCGGCGCCGCGATCGAACCGCTGCCCGCCATGGGCTATATCCTCACCGTCGGCGCGCTGGCACTCGCCGCGCTTAGCGGCCTGCACATCAAGGCTGCGCAGCTCATGATCCTGTCTTATGACCTGCTGCCGCTTGGACTGTTTGCGGGTGGCAGCGACGTGGCGCAATGGGGCATCGCCCAGATCAGCCGCGCCTTTTCACTGGCCTTCGTGCTGGCAGCCCCGTTTGTGCTGATGTCGGTGATCTACAACCTCACCCTCGGCGTGATCAACAAGGCGATGCCGCAGCTCATGGTGGCCTTTGTCGGGGCACCGGTCATTACGTTGGGCGGGCTGTTCATCCTGTTTCTCGCCGCACCCATCATGCTGTCAGTCTGGCTCAGCGCGCTTGACCGATTTATGGTCGCACCCTTTCAGGCTCTGCCATGAGCGAAAGCGGTGATGAACAGGACAAGTCTTTTGATCCGACCCCGCACAAGCTGCAGGAGGCGCGGAAGAAGGGGGAAATTGCCAAATCCGTCGACCTGCAAACTGCGGCTGGCTACGCGGGGTTAACGATTGCGCTCTTCGCGATGGGCACGCAGTCCTTCATGTCTCTGGGCGGTCACCTGGTCGGGTTGCTGGCACAGTCCGAACAGATCGCCAAGGATGTGTTTGATGGCGGCCCCGTCGCCGCGCTCAGCGGTTGGACCTGGCTGGTCAGCCGTGACCTGATCCCCATCTTTGGCCTGCCCGCGCTGACGGTTCTGGTTGCCATTCTGGCTCAGCGCGCCTTCGTGGTGACGCCGTCGAAACTGCAGCCAAAGCTGTCGCGGATTTCGCTTCTGTCGAATGCGAAACAGAAATTTGGGCGAAGCGGATTTTTTGAATTCGCCAAGAGCTTTGCAAAACTGTCGATATACTCGCTGTGCCTTGCCCTGTTTCTCATGGCGCGTTTGCCGGACATGATGGCTGTCATCCGCTCGGAACCGAGCGCTGTTGTTCTTTTGCTGGCGGAGCTGTGCGTTGCGTTTTTACTGGTCGTGATCATGGTGTCGTTTGCGATTGGTGGGGTCGATGCGATCTGGCAGCATCAGGAACACATCCGCAAAAACCGCATGTCCCGCAAGGAAATCACGGATGAGGCCAAGAATACCGAAGGCGATCCGCACATGAAGCAAGAGCGTCGTGCACGGGCTCAGGCAATCGCCTCACAACAGATGATGGCAGAGGTTCCGAACGCTGACGTATTGATTGTGAACCCGACGCACTATGCCGTCGCGCTCAAGTGGTCACGCGCCAACGGCACGGCACCGGAATGCGTGGCCAAGGGCGTCGACGCGCTTGCACTGCGCATGCGGGAGGTCGCGATGGAGGCGGGCGTGCCAATCCGCCATGACCCACCGACGGCGCGTGCACTTCATGCGGTTACCGAAATCGGTGAAGAAGTCGCGCCGGAGCATTACGCCGCGGTCGCTGCGGCCATTCGCTTTGCAGACAGCATGCGCGCCCGTATGCGTCGGGCGATCTGAGCATGGACCTGGATACGCTGCACATCCTGACGGAACTAAAGTACCAGAAAAGCATGGTTGGGCTGGCGGACATCCTGGCAAGAGAGACACAGCTTCGCAGTGAGATCCAGCAGCTGCGCGATCAGGCGTACGAGGCGCAGGCTCTGCCAGCGTCACCGCACTCCATGCAGAATATCGGTGCAGATGTGATTTGGTTGCGATGGGTCTCGCAAACGACGCAGAAGCTCAACATCGAGCTTGCTCAGGTGCTTGCCCGCAAAGAAACGTTGCTCGCCGATCACCGCCGGGCATTGGGTCGCAAGTCGGTTGCCGGCACCCTCGCCGATGATGCAAGGCGTAATACCAAGGCCATGCGCGAGGCAGCCACCCTGAAAAAGGTGATTGAAGTCGATCTGATGCGCCGCTTGGGCGATCAATAGTCCTGTCGGGCGATTTCCACGATCAGGACATCGTTGACCTGCTCGCCCATATCCTTTTGCGCCACTTCGCGCAAAGCCCCACGTAGAACGGCGAGGTTGTTTGCGTTCGTGAACGCACCGTCAAAGCCGCCAATGTTGGCGTGATCGAACAGAACCTGCAAAAAACTGTCGCGCAGCTTGGGTTCCTTGGAATATATCGCGTCTTTCTGCCCGATCGGCACCTCGACGCTGAGTGACAAAACCACCAGAGCCTGCACCTGATCTTCCTTGATCACCGGCACCACAAACTGGTTGCTCATCTTGAAGTACTCGTGCTCCGACGGTCCTTCGTCTTCCTTTTCCTCGGCCTCGACCTTGGCGGTTTCGTCATCCGTCGGCACCGCGACAGGCTCAGGCTCAGGACGCAGAAAGATGCCGGCGCCCACACCGGCACCCGCGCCGATGAACAAGAGAATGACAGGAAGAAGTTTCTTGATCATTGCGATCCCCTAGAACGGCAAAACGGCATCAAGGACTTGCTGGCCCAGCCGTGGCTGCTGCACGTCCGAAATCTGCCCGCGGCCGCCGTAAGACACACGGGCCGAGGCAATCTTGTCGTAGGTGATCTCATTCTGGCGCGAGATGTCCTCGGGGCGGACATAGCCGCTGACCAACAACTCGCGGAGTTCGAAGTTGACGCGCAATTCCTGGGAGCCGGAGATTGACAGAACGCCGTTCGGCAAGACATCCAGCACCGTCGCGGCAACACGCAAAGTCAGTTTCTCGTTCCGTTTGACGGACCCGTCACCGCTGGAATTGCTGCTGGAATTGATCGAAACCAGCTCAGAGCTTGATGCACCTTCAGGCAGCTGCTCATCCAGGCGTTGGGGCAGTCCGCCAAGCTGCGGGATGCCCAGTGTTTCGGAGCCAGACCGCGAACGGTCGGTCTCGTTGGAAATCTCCGCACTCTCGTCGATCTCGATCACCACCGTCAGAATGTCCCCGCGTTGCACGGCGCGCCTGTCACCCAGCAATGAACCACGCTGACCTGACCAAAGGGACGCCTGATCAAGCGGAATGCTTTCCTCGATCGTGCGCGGCAAGGTGGCAGATACCATGGCCGAATGCTCTTGCGTTGCCAGAGGGTTGGAGAATGAGGGAGCCTTGCCCAAATGGTCGGAACGGCCGCAGGCTGATAGGCCGAGGCCACATGCACCGATCAGCAGGATCTGGAAAAATCTTCTGTTTTTCATTGCGTTACCCTTATTGTCCCATCCGCCTGGACAAGGCCAAACAGCGTCGCTCGCGACTGCAGGTTCATGATGCGGATGCGGTCACCCACACCTCCACGCTCCATCGCGCGTCCTTCGGTCGTGATACTGAGACCCGCGGCGTGATAGCTGAGCGGCACGATCTGGTTCCGGTTGACGATGGCGGGAGGGCCAATCGCTTCGAACGGGATGGGCCGCCCGGCATACAGCGCAACCCGCGCCTCCTGGCCTGCGACATCGGTGATCCGGTCGAATGCGCCCACCTGCAATCCGTCACGAATGGTCAGATCCTGCAACGTGATCAACGTGCCCGGGCGAAGCGTGCGCGTCGGCGTAACGACATCCGCGGCAACCACCTGAGCGCCCAGCAGGAAAACCAGAAGCCACCGTATCATCTGACTTGCGCCATCGCGCCCATCATCTGGTCCGCAGCCGAGATTACCTTGGAATTCATTTCATATCCGCGCTGCGCGGCGATCAGATCGGTGATTTCGCGCACCGCGTCGACAGAACTGTCCTCGAGAAACCCTTGGCGAAGCGTCGCTAAGCCGTCTTCGCCAGGCGTCGACAAAAGTGGCGGCCCGGACGCTTCGGTTTCACCAAAGAGGTTGCTGCCCAAGGCCTCCAACCCCTTGGCGTTGGCAAAGCCGGCAATGTCGAACTGACCCACCAACTGCGCGGCCGTTGCATCGGCGAAATACACATATACCTCACCATCCGCATTGATCGAAACGCTGCGCGCGTCGTTGGGTATCACGATCTCCGGCGAAACGGGGTAGCCGTCCGAAGTGACAATCACCCCTTCGGCCGTGCGCTTGAGAGCGCCATCGCGGGTGTAAGCTGTCTGGCCCGATGGCAGTGTCACTTCGAGAAATCCATTCCCGTCCAGAGCCACATCAAGGTCGCCACCGGTCGCGGCCAAAGACCCTTGCGACAGGTTGACCGTTACCGCGGACGGTCGCACGCCAAGGCCCAGTTGCACACCCGTGGGCAGCACGGTGCCATCGGAGGCGTTTATCGAACCGGGCCGCGTCATCTGTTGGTAGTGCAAGTCGGCAAATTCGGCGCGCCGCGCGTTGTAGCCTGTGGTGCTCATGTTTGCGAGATTGTTCGAGATGGTCTCGACCCGCATCTGCTGGGCGAGCATTCCCGTGGCGGCGATTTTCAGGGCGCGCATTCGTCACTCCTCAACTGGATTTCATCATTGCGTCCATAGCGCGACGCACACGTTCATCCTCGGAATCGAGGAAACTTTGGCCCATCTCGTAAGCCCGCTGAATTTCGATCATGCGGGTCAGCTGCGAGATGGGATCGACATTTGATGCCTCAACGAAGCCCTGCAAGACGCGGGCGTTCTCCGCCGGTTCGAACCCGGTCTCCGCTCGGAACATCACACCACCCTCGCGCACCAGATCCGCCGGCTCGGTCGGTTGCACGACGCCGATCTGCCCAACCAAGGCGCCATCCGCGCTGATCGTGCCGTCGGGCGAGATGGTGATGCTGCGCGCGTCCGGCGGGACAAAGACCGGTGCACCTCCTGCATCCAATACGCGGTTGCCGTCAAAGTTCACAAGATCGCCGGCGGCGTCCGGTGAAAACCCGCCCGCGCGCGTCAGACGTTCACCTTGTGCGGTTTCGATGAGGAAAAAACCATTCCCTTCGATCGCGAGGTCAAACGTGCCGCCGGTTTGTTCAAGAGTGCCCTGTTCGAACGAGGTCCGGCGAACATTGGCCTGCCCCATCGACAAGGATGGCGCACCTTCGACAGAGCTGACAAATTCCGAAAAAACAACACCTTCCTGTCGAAACCCCGTGGTCGCCGCGTTCGCGATATTGTTTGCGACGACCTGCATTTCGCGCATCAAGCCGCTTTGCCGCGTCAGTGCGATATACCCTGTGCTGTCCATGCTATCCTCCGATGATCAGGGGCACGAGCTGGTCCTGAAAGAACGAGACCATCGTTTGCGTCATGAAGCCCATCGACACCCAGAACACCGCGATGATCGCCGCGAGTTTCGGCACAAAGGTCAGCGTCATCTCCTGAATGGAGGTGAGCGCCTGAACGAGGCCAATCGAGACACCGGCCAAAAGTGCAACCGTCAGGATTGGCACGGACACGATGACAGCAATCCAGAGCGCGTGCCGAAGTGTGTCGAAAAAGATGATTTCTTCGATCATTACACCGGCATCCGCAGAATTTCCTGGTAGGCCTCGACAACGCGGTTGCGCACCGTGACAGCGGTTTCGACCGCCAGTTCGGTTTGCGCGAGCGCCTGGACCAGCGCGTGCGGATCCACATCGCCGACCATCGCCTTTTGTGCCACGGCCTCGCTTTGGGCGAGTGTGCCGGCAAAGTCGGCGGCCATCTGGCCGAACATGCTGTTGCCTGTTCCCGCACCGGGTTGCGTTGCCGGACGTGACGACGCATAGCCCTGCGCCGCGGAGACGATCATCGATTCCATTCTGGAACTCCTGTTTGTGCGCCGGTTTTACCGACGCAGCAGTTGCATCAACCCGGACGACATTTGCCGGGCCTGTTCGAACATTTTCAGATTTGCCTCGTAGCTGCGCTGCGCCTCGCGGGCGTCCGCAAGCTCGATCAAAAGCTCAACATTCGAGCCTTCGTAATGGCCGGTGGCGTCCGCCATCGGATGGGCTGGATCAAAGACACGCTCGAGCGGGCGGTCATCCAGCGTCATGCGCCCGACCTCGACCTGCGACACACCGTTCTGCATACGCGTGTCGAATGGTATCATCTTGCGCCGATACCCCGGCGTATCCGCGTTGGAGATATTTTCGGACAGGTGGCGCAACCGCGAGGCCTGGGCCTGCAATCCGCTGGTCGAAATGCTCAGCGCCTTGGAAAACTCACTCATGCCGGCCCCCTACTGACGGCCAAGGCTGCTGCGCAGCACGCTCAGTGCGGACCGGTAAATGGCGAGGGATCGGTCGTGCTGCCGCTTGGCATCCGTAGCACGCAGCATCTCGGCGTCGATCGACACTGAGTTCCCGTCCGGAGAGGCAAAGCTGTTGTCTGTTTCCATCAGCGTACGCGCGTCTGAGGTGTGGCCATGCATGTGCCCCTCGCGGGTTGCACGTGCAACAACACGAGACGATTCAGCGGGCGCGTAGATATCCTTGAACGATGGCAGGTCGCGCGCGACATAGCCGGGCGTATCGGCATTCGCCACGTTCTGGGCCACAACGGCCTGCTTCTGGCCGGCATGCACAGCCATGGCGTATGCAGTTTCAAAAACGGTCAGTCCTTGGAACATCGGGGCTTCTCCCTCGAATAATTTCAACCAAGGCTTAAGGGTGATTCCTTTAAAAACGGTTTGCGAACATTTGGAGAACCCGATGACACAGCAGCGTGCCCTGAAATCATTGACCGAGAGACTGTCTAAAATTCGACCGGAACGGGTGGTCGGGCGGGTCGCGGGCGTCGATGGTGGCGTGGTGCGTGCCCGCGGGATCGAGAAGGTCACGCGCCTCGGTGATCGTGTCACGATCAAAACGCGCGATCAGACCGTCCTGCGTTGCGAGGTTGTGCAACTTTCTGACGCTGGCGTGATCCTGCTCCCCGACTCGGAGCTTGAAGGCGTTTCCCTTGGTGATGCGGTCACGCTGGACCAGGGTGGAAAGATCGCGCCATGCGACGACTGGATCGGTCGCCTGATCGACCCTGACGGCAACCCGCTTGATGGACAACCCCTGCCACAGGGGCCGGAAGCGCGCAATCTGCGCGCGACGCCGCCGGCACCGGCGCAACGCCGTGCACTAGGCGCGCGACTGGCGACAGGGCACCTCACATTCGACACGATCCTGCCCGTGGTTCAGGGCCAGCGCATCGGCTTGTTCGCTGGATCCGGAGTTGGAAAGTCCAGCCTGATGGGGCGGTTGGCGCAGCGGATGGAGGCGGACATCGTCGTTATCGCACTGGTGGGCGAGCGCGGGCGCGAGGTGCGGCATTTCGTGGACGACATTCTTGGGCCAGAGGGACTGCGGCGCAGCATCGTCATTGCCGCAACATCCGACCAGTCGCCGCTGGTGCGGCGGCGCTGTGCGTGGACTGCCATGACGGTCGCAGAGCACTTTCGCGACGCTGGAAAATCCGTTCTGCTGGTTGCAGACTCCATCACCCGCTTTGCCGAGGCGCATCGCGAAGTGGCTATCGCCGCCGGCGAAGCGCCCGTTCTGCGCGGCTATCCACCGTCAACAGCACACTTGATCATGTCGCTTTGCGAACGTGCCGGGCCAGGGATGTGCAGCCAGGGTGACATCACGGCGGTCTTCAGCGTCCTGGTTCCCGGATCGGACATGGAGGAACCGATCGCCGACATCCTGCGCGGTGTTCTCGACGGGCATGTGGTACTGGACCGGGACATCGCCGAACGCGGTCGGTTTCCCGCGGTTGATGTGCTGCGCTCTGTATCAAGGAGCCTGCCTGCGGCTGCAAACGATGCCGAAAACGAGATCCTGATGCAGGTGCGCAAACATCTGAGCGTTTATGCGAAAAATCAGGTCATGATCTCGGCAGGTCTCTATACGCAAGGTGCAGACCCGGACATAGATGCCGCCATTGAAATTTGGCCTGAACTGGATGCCGCCCTCGGGATGCAACATGAGCAGGGGGTGTCGCACAGTTTTGACCGGCTTCGACTGATCATGCGGCGCGTTGGACGCACATCACCGGAGAGCGCTGCACGTCGGCAACTGACCTAGCCGCGCAGCACCGGAGGTCAGGGTTTCTCAGTCGGTCAATGGTGCATCATGCTCCAAGCCGCCTTCTTGGACTGGCCCATGTCTCAACGCGACAGCAAACTCAGTGCGATCGACGCTCCTGATGCACCCGCACCGGAGGCGTTGAGTTGGGCCCGCGCAAGGTAATTCGTAATCAATTGATCCAGCTTCTCCGGGTCAGCGAACTCCGACGGATCCGACACACCGAATACCCGATCCGCCCGTTCCTTGAACACTTCGAGTTGCTGATCGATGTCCACTTGCCCAAATGCCGATGGCAACCCAAGCGCTGTTTCGAATACCTGGCGCAGGGGGGCCTGACCCATGATCGAAAACCATTTCTGGTTTTCTGATTCCGCGCTTCCCGTGACTTCGGGCACGATACGTTCGGCATAAAGCGCAAGGCGCATCGTTTCATCTTGTTGCCCGGCCGCAATTTCGAAGCTCGCCGTTTGGAAGCGTTCGATGATGTCCTCGGCAAAACCCGGAAGTAACGAACCACGAATTTCACCCGGACCCAGCCCAAACGCTTCGGACAACTGACGGTAGCGCGAGTCGGCAAACCGGTTGGCGATTGCATCATCGGCGGTTGTCCCCTCCTCCAGCATTTTCTGGATGAAGAAGCGGTTGTCGATATCGTCCTGCAGTCCGAATGCACACAGCGCAACTGTCATCAAGAGGCGGTCAGAAACGAGCTCCTCGGCCGTCTGCACGGAGGCGATGTTTGCGGCGAAGTAGTCTGTGTCCCGTTTGATCTCAGCGGACGCATTGAAAGCCGCGCTTTGGCGATCGTAAGTCGACTGCAGGAACTGCCAGCCCGCGAGGCCACTGGAAATGAGAACAGGTTGAAACATGCGCCTCAGGCTCCGGCAGCAAGCAACCGCTCTTCACGCGGGAGCAATGTGCGCAAGGCCTTGAGACAACGGTAATGATCCTCTTGCACGAGCGCATGAGACGCCGCATCCAGATGCTTGCGGCTGTCTGAGTCTATGAACACCTGGCTCAACTCTTCGATGCTGCGCAGCAGGTTGCGGTGCGCATCCGACGGCGCGATGTCGCCTGACAGAACCAGCTGAACCGCATAGCAGACCCGCCGCACCGGTGTTTTTGCGTCTTCGGGATGGATCGCATCGCGCAAGCGCAGGATGTTGGCATGCGGCGTCATGATGGTGAGACGTGACCGCCGGTCGCCATTTTCGATCACGGCCCCGTTGATCAGGACCCGTTCCTTGGGGCTCAGTTTGAGAACAAGACCACTCATTGCGACGGTCCTTCCGATTTGAGGCCGCGCATGACCGCCATGTTGATCTCGAGCAGCGGCATCACCGATGCGCCTTCGCGCAGTATCTTGCGAGTGTGCAACTGCGTGAATTCCGACAAATAGATGACCCGCGCCTTGAGGTCCGCGGGAATCGGGTTGGCCGGATCTGCCACATCGACGACGAGTGCCGTCCATAGGCGACGGTTCAGGTCCAGCGCCTCGGCATAGGCCGGGAAATCTGATTTGGCCTTTGTCGCCGTGTCACGCAATGCCTTCGTCACGCGGCCAAACACGTCATATTCCGACCTACGGTCGTTCCGAACGGTCGTTGCATTCTCCGCATAACCGCGCATGGCAAGTGATGTAGCGTTCACAGCTCGAGCCCTTTGATTGTTATTGTTGGGAAGGAAGGCGCCCAAAGCGGGCGCCTTCTATAATCAAGTTACCGGAACAGCGACAGGATGGTTTGCGGTGCCTGGTTTGCGATCGACAGCGACTGCACGCCAAGCTGCTGCTGTGTCTGGAGCGCCTGCAGCCGCGCCGAGACCTCTTCCATATCCGCATCCACAAGCGAACCGATACCCGACTTGAAGGAGTCGGTCAGGTTGCTGACAAATTCGGACTGAGTTTCAATCCGGGTCTGAACGGTGCCGAAAGCAGCCGCGGCATCAATCGACTGCCCAATCAGCGCGTCAATTGCGGTCAGTGCCGAGGTCGCGTTGTTGACGACATCAATGGTAGAAAGCGCACCAAGGCCACCGGACGAAGCCGTGGACCCGGGTACACCGCCGTTCTGGAACACTGCACCAACATCGACATCGGCGGCTGTCGCACCTGTCGTGAAGGTCAAGGTGCCCGCATTGACATCGACAGTCACGGCATAACCGTCCGTGCTGTTAGTCGCAGCCCCGAAGAATGCGCTCAGCTGATTGGCCAGTCCGTTGATCACATCGGCCTGACCATCTTCTGCGCCCGCAACAAACTGGAAGTCACGGCGACCCGTCGCGGAGCTGCCATCAGCCGTGTTGATCGACAAACCATCCAACGTCAGCTGGTAGCTGTTGCCGGCCGATACCGCGCCGAACGAAACCGTGGTGCTGTTACCACCGGTCACCGTTACGGATGAGACCGGATCGGTGGCGGCCGCAGCAAAGCCAGTGTTGGCAGCGCCAACTTGGATGGCGTCATTCGCAAGCGGTTGTGTCGACAGGGTGGTACCGAAAGTTTGCGCGGTAACAGGCGTTGTCGTCGACAGGTTTTGACGCACCACGTCGATCTGACCTGCTGTCACGTTGCCCGAACCGTCGCGGTTCAGAGACGACAGGATCTGCACATTTTCGGTGCTGGTACCGTCGATCAGGTTCAGACCGTTGAACTGCGCAGCGGCCACAACAGACCCGATTTGATCTGTCAGAGCGTCAATGTCCTGCTGGATCGATTCACGGTCGACGTTCTGTTCCTGCGCCGCAACAATCCGACCTTTCACGTCATTCAGCAGGTCGGTAATCGTCTCGGATGCGTTCGCGGCGACTGCCACGGTGCTTTCACCCAGCGACAGGCTTTCCGATACGGCTTTGAAGCCAGCAACATCGGACTCCATGACCTTGGAAATCGCCCAAACGGCGGAGTTGTCTTTGGCGCTCGAAATCGACTTACCTGTCGAGATTTCGTTCTGCGTCATCGCGAGGTTCTTGTTGATGGATTTGAGCGTTTGCAGCGCAACCATGGCGCTGTTGTTTGTGAGAATGCTCGACATTTGCATTTCCTTGTTTTACGGCGCTTTACGCCAAGGTTAACATCCCGCCCCCCGATGGGACGGCCCAATGCCGTTCTGACAGTCGCACAACCTGTCTGTGGCCATGCGTCACCTATTCCGGGTGCGTGGGCACCATGCCGACAGACTGCCTAACGCTTTGCTAAGTGCCGCAAATCCAGTGTTTCGGATTTGATTCAATCCGGGCTACGCGCGTTTCTCGACGGACCGTTCCACTCCGATATCGACAGACGCCTTGGCCCCATCCTCGTCATAATACTCTAGCGACTGCCGCACGCGCCGCACCATAGCAAGACGCCGTGCCACCGACCGAATACCGGCCAGCGCGCTGTCCAGAAGCGCCTGATTGCGCTCGAGTTTTTTATGGATGCCTTGCAGTTGCGCATCCGCTGCCGCCACCTCGACGCACCCCAGTTGGTCCATCAACGCTTCTTTGCGGCCATGCATTTCGCCGAGACCGTCCAGGTCCCCCTCAAGCAGGGCCGACCGCTCCTGCTCAAGCAGTGCATCCATCGCATTGAGTACATCATAAACTGTGTCATCCTTCATTTTGGCGGTCCTTCAGTGAATGATACAGGTGTTCAGCCAGTCCAATTCCTCCGGCCTGCACCATCTGCTTCGCCTGTGCATCGACCAGAAACGATGCAAACTGCTCTTCTCCAGCGCCGCCACCAAGCGCATCGCGCGCCGCGCCATAGCCGGCGGACTTCAGCATTTCGGCAAGAAAACTCGCCTCGAGCTTTTGCGCCGCCTGCATCAGCTTGGCATCATAGGGTTGGGTCGGTGGCGGCAGCGCACCGGAGAGGGGGAGCGAATCCATTTCGGGTTTCCTTCAATTGGAACGATTTTTCCAAGCATGGCGGACAAGCGGTAAAGAACCGGTAACTCTATGCGGCCATGTTGCGCTCAACGCGGAAGAATTCCCGGAGAGGCGCATGAACCCAATTCTGACGACCAGCAACGCCGCGCAGGCATCGCCGCGCGCCGCAGAGGCAAAGCAGAAACCCGATACCGTGACGGATCGGACCGAGGCGGAGTATGCTGACGCCTTTGCGACGGTGTTCAATGCGGAGGATCAGAGCGCGGAACCCGAAAGAGCGCAGGCGCGCATGGGCAGCGCTGGGGACAGCGTGCCCGAGGATGCACAGGACACGACCAAGCCTGTCGTGGCAAGCGACACTGATGCGGTCTTTCCGACCGTCAACGCAGAGCAGACAGGACCAAAATTCGCCGCGAAGGATGGGGCGGAGCCAGCCGTTCGCGCAGCAGCGCCGGGTCAGTCCGACAGTCAAACCGACCTGCATACTGATGTGTTGCGCGGCAATGGCGGGCGGACAGAGGCTTTGGTGCAAAACCCCATGCAGCCCGGCCCGTCGCTTGCACCCAGAACAGATGATGCAGCTGAACCAGCGCCGGACAAATCGGCCGCGCAAGAGCGAAACGCCAGGGTTGCGCAAGACAATCCGCTTCCAATACCTGCAGCACAAGCCGTGGCTGGACGCGAGACCGAAGCAATTGTGCAGCAGCCTGCAATACAACGCCCACTGAACACTGAAAATCGCGCGCGTATGGCGGAGATATGTCTACCGGAAAGCACTCCACGAGCGACAGCGGATCGGCAAAACACTGCATCAACGCCGCTCACGGACCTCAACCCATCGACAGCTCCCGAGCAGGCTCAGGCCAGTACCATCCCAAGCGCCAGCCCGAAGGAAAGCCGTGATGCCGAACGCGCCTTGCCCGGCCGGGTTGGGCCGACGCGGCAGAACGGCGCCTATGACATCACCACTCCGACAACCGCCAGCGCTGCGAAATCATCCGTTGCGCAGAGCGTTCTGTTTGCATCCATGGAAAGCGCTGCCGCGATGGGTCAGGACGCGCCCGCACGTTTGCAAGGCGAGGCGACGGAAATCGTGCAATGGGACGTGCGCGCGGGACAACCCAGTGGCGCAAGCGCCACCACGGTCCCGATAACGCAGCGGGCGGATGTGCCACCGCATGTGGCCCAGCAACTGGCCACAGCGATGCATCGTTCACCCGACAAATCGGTCGAAATCGCTCTGAACCCACCGGAGTTGGGGCGCGTACGGATGGTCATGAACGCATCAGAGGCCGGCGTGGTCGTCCAGGTGCTGACCGAGCGCACAGATACGCTCGATCTGATGCGCCGTAATATCGATGAACTGGGGCGCGCCCTGTCCGATCTGGGATATGAGGACATCTCGTTCAGCTTTGGCCAGGGCGATGGCCGCGAGGCTGAGCCTGAAACCGATGACAGAACCGCGGACATGATCAAACTGGATGCCGAGGATACCAGCCCCACGGCCAGCCTCATCACCCCCAACATCCCGTCCCTGGCCCTTGCGCCGGACAGCATTGACATAAGGCTATGACCCGATGGACATCACACAAGTCGCCGCCGCAGCACCGGTCACCAACAGCACCACGACATCCAACAGCGTGCTCAGCTCGGATTTCGAGGTTTTCCTGCAAATGCTGACCGCGCAGGCCGAATATCAGGACCCGCTGGAACCCATCGATTCGTCGGAATATGCCGCACAGCTCGCCCAGTTTTCGATGGTCGAACAGCAGGTATCGACCAATGATTTGCTGGAACAGATGCTGACAGCCATTGGTGCCAACGACATGAGCGGTGCGGCCAACTGGATCGGGTTGGAAGCTCTGGTCACGGGCCCTGTACGGTTCGAGGGCGCACCGATCACGGTTTCGCCAAATCCGCCGGTCGCCGCGGATACGGTGGAACTGGTTGTCGTCAACGCGCAGGGCACAGAAGTGCAACGGCGCGCCTTGCCTCTGGGTGCCGAGCCTTACCAGTGGGACGGGCTCAATGATGCGGGCAGTCCGCTGCCTTACGGCGAATACACGCTCAAGATCGAAAGCAGCGCCAATGGTGAACCGCTGACAGAGGACCCCGCCCTCAGCTATGCGCGCGTGACGGAGGCGCGGATTGACAGCGGGACAACCCTGCTGGTGCTGCAAAACGGCTACATGATCGAGGCGGCCAACGTGATCGGCCTGCGCGAACCGGCCTAGAGCAGCCGGTCAGCCAGTGCGAAGCCGGCATAAACGGGCGGCATGAGCGCGCGCCGCAACCGCCCGAGCGGAAAGGCGGGGGGCGGTGTGCGCATCGCCTCGGGCAGGGCGTCCGGCACCTGGTCCTGCGCCAGTGAGGCGAGGCATGCACCCGCGAAGGTGCCCATGGCCACACCGTTGCCGTGAAAGGCAAATCCGGCAAGCACCCCCGGCATCTGCGGAACCGGACCGACATAGGGCAGGAATGCGCGCGTCAGACACACAAGGCCCGACCAGCCATGGGTCACCTCAACCTGGCGCCACGCAGGAAACATCCTGCGAAAGTCGCGCTCGACCATCGCCCGTGCCCGTGCCTCCGCCCTCGGGCCAGCCAGCAGCCCGCCGCGCATCCCGAACAGAAACCGCCCATCCGGCATCAGCCGGAAGTAGTGCAGCAGGTTCCGGGTGTCGTAGGCCATCTGCGCTGTTGTCCACCCTTGCGCGGCCTGTTCGTTTGCGGTCAGGGGTCGCGTCACCAGCACGTTTGACTGCGTGGGCATATAGCGGGCGCGCATCCAGTCGGGCACGTCCTCGCTGCTATAGCCATTGGTGGCAAGGATCACGCGGTCCGCCGTGACCAGGCCGCCCGCAGTGAGCGCCGCACCAGACGACAACGACGTCACGGCAGTGTTGTCAAAAAACCGCGCGCCCGCGTCGCGCGCCGCCGCGACCAAACCAGCCAGGTACTTGCGCGGATTGAGGGCGAAACCGATCGGCACCGTCAGAGCGGCGTGAAACGCGCCACCCATGCCGACATCCGATGGAACGTCTATGCGCGCCGTCACCCCGTGGTTTTCTTCGATCTGCCGGGCCGCCGTTTCCAATGCCGCGGCGTGGCGTGCGCGGTGGGCCAGCAGGGTCTCCCCCTCTGAATGGCGGTCCACATCCAGGTCGAGTGTGTCGATCAGATGTGCCACCAGATCGACCGCATCGCGCTCTGCCTTGTGCCAGCCCAACCGCCCGTCGCGGCCAAAGCGTTGGTCCAAGACGGCGTCAGGCGCGATGCCGCCACCCAAACAGCAAAACCCGCCATTCCGACCCGACGCGCCCCAACCGATGCGATTTGCCTCCAGCACAACGACATCCACACCCGCCTGCGCCAGATGCAGCGCGGCGGACACACCCGTGAACCCACCGCCGACAATCACCACGTCGCACCGGACGTCTCCGCGCAATCGATCGAAGCCGGGCAAGTCGCAGGTTTTATCCCACCAGCACCTGTCGCGGGGGCCGGGGCCGTAGGTGTAGTCGGGGAATATACGCTTCATGCGGTGCGCGCAGCGGCCTGTTCGTCGCGGGCCGCCTGCACCGCCGCCCGCTTGGTCGCAAGCGACGCAACGACGACACCGACCGTCACGAGGCCAATCAGAATGGTGCTGAGGGCATTGATCTCCGGACTGACGCCAAGCCGGACGGAGGACCAGATTTTCATCGGGAGGGTCGTGGCCGACGGGCCCGCGGTGAAGGACGCAATGACCAGATCATCGAGGCTGAGCGTAAAAGCCAGCAGCCAACCCGAGATCACCGCAGGCGCAATGATCGGCAGGGTCACCAGCCGGAACGCGTCGAATGTTGACGCGCCCAGGTCCAGCGCCGCTTCCTCCAGCGAGCGGTCAAAGGTGACCAACCGCGACGACACGACGACTGACACAAAGCACATGGAAAACGTCGTGTGCGCCAGCACAATGGTCAGCACTCCACGGTCGAGGCCGGTGCCGATGAACAACAGCAGCAACGACAGGCCCGTGATCACCTCGGGCATCACAAGCGGCGCGTAGATCATGCCCGAAAACAGGGTCCGGCCAAAAAACCTCCCACCGCGCACCAGCACATAGGCCGCCATCGTGCCCAGCACCGTCGCGATGGTGGACGAGATCACGGCGACCCGCAATGTGACCCACGCAGCATCCAGGAAGGATTCGTTCCGCAGCAACTCGCCATACCATTGGGTCGAAAACCCGGCCCAGACGGTGACCAGTTTGGATGCGTTGAAACTGTAGACCACAAGGATGAGCATGGGGATGTAAAGAAACACGAAGCCCAGCGTCAGCGACACCACGTTGAAGGGTGACAGCCGGTTCATGCGCCCGCTTCCGTCTGGCGTTGCTGGTTGCGCTGGAACAGGACCAACGGGATGACCAGGATCAACAGCAGGATGACCGCCACCGCGGACGCCACTGGCCAGTCGCGGTTGGAGAAAAACTCTTCGAACAGGACCTTGCCGATCATCAACGTGCCGGAGCCGCCGAGCAGCGAGGGGATCACGAACTCCCCCAACGCCGGGATGAACACGAGGAAGCTGCCCGCGATGATCCCGTTTTTCGACAGGGGAATGGTGATCAGCCAGAACGCCTTGAACCGGGAGCAGCCGAGGTCTTCGGCCGCCTCGATCAGGGAGCCGTCGAGCCGATCAAGCGCGGAATAGATCGGCAGGATCATGAACGGCAGATAGGTGTAGACGATGCCGATATAGACCGCCGTCGGCGTGTTGAGGATCGTCAGCGGGGTGTCGATCACGCCGAGCCACAGCAGGAACTGGTTCAGGAACCCCTCATTCGACAGGATACCGACCCACGCGTAAACGCGGATCAGGAACGAGGTCCAGAACGGCAGGATCACCAGCATCAGCAGCGTGGGCCGCCACGCTTCGGGCGCGCGGGCCATGGCGTAAGCCATCGGGTAGCCGACCAGCAGCGTGAGCACAGTGGAAACCGCCGCAATCTGGAGCGAGCTGAGATAGGCTTTCCAGTAGAGGTCATCCTCGGTGAGGAAAACGAAGTTCTCGAAATCGAGCTGCGACAGCATGGCCCAGATGCCGTCCTTGGCCGTAGGCGTGTAGGGCGGAATGGCCAGTGCGATGTCCGACAGTGAAATCTTGAAGACCACCGCAAAGGGGATCAGGAACAGCGCCAGCAGCCAGGCATAGGGCACCGCGATGAGGGCGGCGCGCCTCATGTGATCAGGACCACGCCCGCGGTGCCGGACCAGCTGACCCAGACGGGGTCCTCCCACGTGATGTCGCGGCGTGCAACCCGGCGGGTGTTGGCGGTCTGCGCCTTGATCATCGTGCCGTCGACCAGTTCGACATGGTAGGTCGACAGGTTGCCCAGATAGGCGATGTCGATCACCTTGCCTTGCAACGCGTTCACGGCATCCGGCTTTTCCTTGGAAATGGTGACCTTTTCGGGCCGCAGCGCCAGCTTGACCGCGTGACCGTCAAGCGCTTGGTCCCCATCAAGCGCGATCAGTGCGGGTTGCCCCTCGGCCCAGGTAATCTCCACCCCGCCGGGAGGTGTTTCGGACTTTGGTGAGTCCTGCGCGGTGGGCGGCGGCAACTGCCGCACAATGTCCTTGCGCGGGCCAATCACGGGGGCCAGCACCTTGTCATGCAGCCAGATGCCCAGCGCATTCGGCTGCGGCGCGCGGGTGGGTTCGGGGCTTGCACTGACCCTGGGTACTTCCGCTGGTATTGCATCCTGCTCTGGCGCGCTGCGCGCCTTGGCAGTCCCGTCAATCAGCGTCACATCCCCGATAAAGTCTGCCACATAGGCCGAATTCGGCGCCTCATAAATGTCTGTGGGCGTGGCGACTTGCATCACGCGCCCCTCATCCATGACCGCCACGCGCGAAGCGACCGTCATCGCTTCTTCCTGATCATGGGTGACGATGACGAAAGTCGTGCCCGTTTTCTCCTGAATGTCCATCAACTCGAACTGCGTCGCCTCGCGCAGCTTGGCATCCAGTGCGCCCAGTGGTTCATCCAGCAACAGCAGCTTGGGCGCCTTGGCCAGCGACCGCGCCAGCGCCACGCGCTGCCGTTGGCCGCCCGAGATCTGGTGCGGCTTGCGGCGCGCGAATTTTTCCAGCCGGGTGAGCTTGAGCATCTCCTCGACCCGCGCCGCAATCGCCGCCTTGTCACTGCTTTCGCGCCGCAGGCCAAAGGCAATGTTGTCCCAAATGCTGAGATGCGGAAAAAGCGCGTAGGACTGGAACATCATGTTCACCGCCCGCTTGTTCGCAGGCACCCCGGCGATGTTCTGACCGGCCAGTTCGATGGCCCCTTCGGTCGGGTCCTCGAACCCGGCCAGCATACGCATCATCGTGGTCTTACCACAGCCCGACGGGCCCAGCAGGGCAAAGAACTCGCGTTCATAGATGTCGAGGGTCAGGTCATCGATCGCGACGAATTCGCCGAACCGTTTGGTGACATTGCGAAACCGGATCAACGGCTTTTTATCCGCATCATCCCAGGGTGCGAAAACAGTCTCTGCCAAGGGGGTTTCCGTTCTCAACGTGAAATCGGGGCGCGGTAGTCCCGCGCCCCAATCCGGGCTCAGGTGCCCGATTTGATCTTGGTCCACATGCGCGTGACCGTCCGCTGCACGCGGGCGGGATAAGGCGTCGTGGTATAGAGGTTTTCCAGCGTCGCCTCATCCGGGTAGATTGCCGGATCGCCGATCACATCCTCGACCAGGAATTCCTGCGAGGCGAGATTGCCGTTGGCGTAGTATACATAGTTCGACGCCTGCGCCATGTTCTGCGCATCCAGGATGAAGTTCAGGAACATGTGCGCACCCTCGGGGTTCGGTGCATCCGCCGGGATCGCCATCTGGTCGAACCACATCAACGCCCCTTCGCTTGGTGCGTTATAGGCAATCTCGACACCATTCTCGGCCTCCGCCGCGCGGTCGCGCGCCTGCAGGATGTCACCGGACCAGCCAAAGGCCACGCAGATGTCACCATTGGCGAGCGCGTTGATATATTCCGAGCTGTGGAACTTGGTCACGTGCGGGCGCACGCCCATCAGGATCGGCTCTGCCTTGGCGAGCACCTCCGGGTCATGGCTGTCGGGGTCTTCGCCGATGTACTTGAGCGCAGCCGGGATCATCTCGGTCGGCGCATCGAGGAAATGCACGCCGCAGCTGGCCAGCTTTTCCATGTTGCCGGGGTCAAAAATCAGGTCGAGCGAGCCCATGGGCGCGTCGTCCCCCAGGATCTCCTGAACCTTGCCCACGTTAACGCCGATGCCGGTGGTGCCCCACATGTAGTTGATCGAATAAGCGTTGTCGGGGTCGTACTGCGCAGTGCGCGCCTCGACCACGTCCCAGAGGTTCTGGGCGTTGGACAATTTGGAGGTGTCCAGCTTCTGGAACGCACCCGCGCTGATCTGCCGTTGCAAGAACGTGCCCGACGGCACCACCACGTCATAGCCGGACGAACCGGCCAGCATCTTGGTCTCCAGCACTTCGTTGCTGTCGAACACGTCGTAGATCAGTTCGAGCCCGGTCTCCTGCTCGAACTTTTCCAGCAGCGCTTCGTCGATATAGTCGGACCAGTTGTAAACCCGCACCTCGTCGGCCAGCACAGCACCCGTCAGGGCAAAGGCGGCGACGGTGCTCAGCATCATCGTTTTCATTCTATACTCCCGTGTCATGCCCGGTTGGCCCGGGTCAGGCAAAATGAATACAAGTTTTGCCCCTTGCGTCCAGCAAGATTGACCGTGCCGCATTGACGGCGCACCTCGTGCACATATTGTCGGCACGTCTGACACCTTGGGGGTTTTCATGCCAGCCATCACCAACCACCTGCCCACATCCGAACTGCAAGCGCTGGACGCGGCCCACCACATGCACCCGTTCACGGCAGGGGGCGATCTGGCGCAGAAGGGCGCGCGGGTGATCACGCGGGCCAAGGGCGTTTACCTTTACGACAGCGACGGGAATGAGATCCTCGATGCAATGGCCGGGCTGTGGTGCGTCAACATCGGCTACGGAAGGGGTGAGCTGGCCGATGTCGCCGCCCGCCAGATGCGCGAACTGCCCTATTATAACACGTTCTTTCAGACGACCCATGTGCCCGCCATCGCGCTGGCGCAAAAGCTGGCGGAACTCGCACCGGGGGACCTGAACCACGTGTTCTTTGCCGGGTCGGGGTCGGAGGCGAACGACACAAACCCTCTCTTGGTCCGCACCTATTGGGCTTTGACGGGCCTACCGTCTCTGGCCCTCCCCATCAGCCGCAAGAATGCCTACCACGGGTCGTCCGTCGGCTCGGGGTCGCTAGGCGGCATGACGGGCATGCACGAACAGGGCGGCATGCCGATCCCTGGAATCGTCCATATCGGTCAGCCTAACTGGTGGGCCGAAGGCGGCGACATGACGCCCGAGGATTTTGGCCTTGCCCGGGCGCGCGAGCTTGAAGCCGCGATTGCGGAACACGGCGCGGAGCGCGTGGCCGCCTTTATCGCCGAGCCGATTCAGGGCGCAGGCGGCGTGATTGTCCCGCCCAGCACCTATTGGCCAGAGATCAAACGCATCTGCGACGCGCACGACATCCTGCTGATCGCGGATGAGGTGATCTGCGGCTTTGGTCGGACCGGCAACTGGTTTGGGTCACAAACCGTCGGAATAGAGCCGCATATCATGACCATCGCCAAGGGGCTGAGCTCGGGCTACCAACCCATCGGCGGGTCCATCGTCTGCGACGAGGTGGCCGAGGTGATCGGCGGGGGCGAGTTCAACCACGGCTACACCTATTCCGGCCATCCGGTAGCGGCTGCCGTGGCGCTTGAGAACCTGCGTATCCTCGAAGAGGAAAACGTGCTCGACCACGTGCGCACCGTCGCCATCCCGGCCCTGCACGAGATGTGGCATGGCCTCGGCGATCACCCGCTGGTGGGGGAAACGACGATTGTGGGGATGATGGGGTCGCTCGCGCTGACGCCCCACAAGGACAGCCGCGCCAAATTCGCAGCCGAGGCGGGCACCGCCGGGTTCATGACGCGCGAACGCTGTTTCGCCAACAACCTGGTGATGCGCCATGTCTATGACCGCATGATCATCTCGCCCCCGCTGGTGATCACGCCCGAAGAGATCGCGGTACTGGGTCAACGGGCGCGCATCGCACTCGACGAAGCCTATGCCCAACTCAAGGAACACGACCTGCTGAAACCGGCCGCCTGATGCTTTCGGTTGCGCCGTGAGGGGCCAGCCCCTCACACTCCCCGGGATATTTATGGCCAAAAGAAACGGGAAGGGCCGTGACACCCTTCCCGCAAAAAGAAGCTGCTGCTTCTCCTGGCGCGGTCATTGGCGTCCCCGCCTGTACCGCCCCACAACAACACAGCATTAAGGTTAATGTTTCGTTGCTTCTTCTGGCGAAAAATATCCTCGGGGGGGACGCGCATGCGTCGGGGGGCAGACAGCCCCCCTCTATGCTTTGACAACAAGGTGCCGCGGCACGGTGCAGAGGCATTCTGCCGGACCATTTTCGGTGATGCGGATGCTTTCCGTGATGGAAAGGCCCCAGCCGTCCATCCACAATCCGGGCATGAAGTGGAAGGTCATATTCGGCTCTAACACTGTGGAATCGGTATCCCGGAACGAGATTGTCCGCTCGCCCCAATCCGGTGGGTAGCTCAGGCCAATGGGGTAGCCACAGCGCGCGGTGCGTTCGATCCCCACCCTGGTCAGTGCCCGGTTTAGGGCCGCGGCGACATCGCGGGCCTGACTGCCTGCGCGGGCCACATCCAGCCCGGCCTCCAACCCTTCGAGCAGTGCGGCCTCCGCCCGCTTCATCTCGTCCGGCGGCGTGCCGAGAAAGATCGAACGGCACAGTGGCGCGTGGTAACGCCGGTAGCAGCCCGCAATCTCGATGGTCGTCGCCTCGCCCGTGCGGAATGCGTCGCCATTCCATGTGAGGTGTGGCGCGGCAGCAGCGGCACCTGACGGCACCAGCGGCACGATCGCCGGGTAATCACCCCAGTCGCCACCCACGCCGCGGATGGCGTCGCGATAGGCATCCGCAATCACTTCGTTCTTGGGCACGCCCGGGGCCACGCGCGCGCTTATCCCCGCAATCACCGCCTCCGAGATGCGGGCAGCCTTGCGCATGAACGCGATCTCGGCCTCGGATTTCACAGCACGGCACCAGTTTGCCAGCCCGGTTGCGTCGTACATGGTCACGCCTGCGCTGGTCAGCACCGCGTGCGCCTTGGCCGAATAATAGTAGTTGTCCATCTCCACCCCGACCCGGCCCTTGAGGTGCCGCTCAAGGTCTTCCATCGGGTGACAATCCGGCGTTTGGACAAAGTGTTCAGCATAGCCGACACAGCGGTCTTCTGCCATCCAAACGGTCCGCCGCGCGCCCGCCACATCCTGCGCCCGCCCCCACCAGATCGGGTCGGCGTCGTGGGTGACAATCACCGCCTGATGCACATAGAACGACCAGCCGTCATAGCCGGTCAGCCAGCCCATGTTCGACGGGTCGGTGAGCACCAGCATGTCCAGATTACGCGCCTCCATCGCCGCACGGACCCGCGCCATTCGGTCGCTGTATTCGTCGATCTCAAAGGGCAGCGGCATGATTCTGTTCTCGTTCTTGTGCAATGCTTCGGGAATATTGCCTTAAACCGCATAGTCTTGCAGTCAAAACGCCTGTTCCTTGGGCCAATGCCGCCTTTTGCATCCAACTTGGTTGCATTGCGTGGCCCGTCCCGCTTTAGTTTGCGACAAGTTGGCGAAACAGCCACACGAAAACAAACGGGGAGCCACGTTTGGCCGATACTGCAAATGATCAGGCGTTCGTCGAGTTCGAGCGCGTGCAGAAAAGTTATGACGGCGAGACGCTTGTCGTAAAGGACCTGAACCTGTCCATGCCCAAGGGCGAATTCCTGACCATGCTGGGCCCCTCGGGTTCGGGCAAGACGACCTGTCTGATGATGCTCGCCGGGTTCGAGACGGCGACCCATGGTGACATTCGCCTGGGCGGGACATCGATCAACAACATTCCGCCGCACAAACGCGGGATCGGCATGGTGTTCCAGAACTACGCCCTGTTTCCGCACATGACCGTGGCCGAAAACCTCAGCTTTCCGCTGGAGGTGCGCAAGATGGGCAAGGCCGAGCGCGAGGAAAAGATCATGCGTGCCCTCGGCATGGTGCAGATGCAGGATTTTGCCGGGCGGCGGCCCGCGCAGCTTTCGGGCGGTCAGCAACAGCGCATCGCGTTGTCGCGCGCGCTGGTGTTCGAGCCGGAACTGGTGCTGATGGACGAACCGCTGGGCGCGCTCGACAAGCAACTGCGCGAAACCTTGCAGTTCGAGATCACCCGGCTGGCCCATGATCTGGGCATCACCACCGTCTACGTGACCCACGACCAGACCGAGGCGCTGACCATGTCCGACCGCGTCGCCGTGTTCGACGATGGCCGCATTCAGCAACTGGCCCCGCCGGATGAGCTCTATGAAGAGCCGCAGAACAGTTTCGTGGCGCAGTTCATCGGTGAGAACAACACGCTGATGGGCAAAGTCACCAAGATTGACGGTGACCGGTGCGAGGTGACACTGGACGACGGTGAGGTGATCGACGCCATGCCAGTCAACGTCAGCGAGGTTGGCCAGCGCACCCGCGTCTCGATCCGGCCCGAACGGGTCGAAATGGACAAGTCGCGCCTGCAACCCGACGTGCACAGCCTCAAGGCCGAAGTGCTCGAGTTCGTGTATATGGGCGACATTTTTCGTACGCGTTTGCGCGTCGCCGGGAACGATGATTTCGTGATCAAGACACGCAATGCCCCCGATCAGGTCCGGCTGACGCCCGGCACGCAGATCGAGATCGGGTGGTTGCCACAGGATTGCCGGGCGCTCGACGCCTGAGCATGCAAGAAGAAGGCCAAGCGCTGCGCCCGTGGCCCGGCCTTCCAATGAACCCAAACGGGCGTAAAAAGTGGGAGAGAAACACATGAAACTCACCAAGACCCTGATGGTCACGACCGCACTGACAGTCGCCTCCGGCACTGCCTTTGCCGACGGCCACATGGCCTCTGACATGACGCTGGTCAGCTGGGGCGGTGCCTACCAGGCCAGCCAGCAGAACGCCTATGTGGCACCCTATCTCGAGATGAACCCCGGCGTGACAGCCGTGTGGGACGAAAGCTCGGCCGAAGCCGTGGCGAAGCTGCGCGCCATGAACGAGGCGGGCAACGTCACGTGGGATGTCGTCGATGTGGTGGCCGCTGACGCGATCCGTCTGTGTGACGAAGGCCTCGCGCTCGAGATTGACCCGGACGAAGACCTGGCGGCAGCGCCTGATGGCACATCCGCCTCCGACGACTTTGGTGACCTGCTGGTGTCCGACTGCTTTATCCCGCAGATCGTCTATTCGACGACCTTTGGCTATCGCACGGACCTGGTCGGCGACACTGCACCGACATCCGTCTGCGCCGTCTTTGACACCGACGCCTATCCGGGCAAGCGCGCGCTCGAAAAGCGTCCGATCAACAACATGGAATGGGCGCTGCTCTGTGATGGTGTGGCCAAGGATGACGTGTACGACGTTCTGGCCACCGAAGAAGGCCAGCAACAGGCCCTCGACAAGCTCGACACGATCAAGGACGACGTGATCTGGTGGTCTGCCGGTGCCGACACGCCCCAGCTGCTGGCCGATGGCGAAGTCATCATGGGCTCGACCTATAACGGTCGCCTGTTCGCCGCGATCGAAGAGCAGGGCCAGCCCATCGGCATGCTCTGGGACGCGCAGGTGTTCGACCTTGACGGCTGGATCATCCCGACCGGCCTGAGCCCCGAGCGTGAGGCGCGTGCGCGCGACTTCGTCAAGTTCGCGACAGACACGCAGCGTCTGGCAGATCAGGCCAAGTACATCTCGTACGGCCCGGCGCGCTTGTCGTCTGCACCGCTGGTCGGTCAGCACGCGACACTGGGCATCGACATGGCACAGCACATGCCGACAGACCCGGAAAATGCCAAGAACACGTTCCTCTACAACTACGAGTTCTGGGCAGACTACCGCGACGACATCGACGCCAAATTCCAGGCGTGGTTGGCGCAATAAGCCGACATGCGGCGGGGTAAATCCCCGCCCGACATCTCAAAACCTCGGTAGGGCGGGGGTTCACCCCGCCTTGCCTCTACAGGGGAAAGACAATGCCCAAAGGTTACATCATCGGCCATATCACGGTGCACGATCCCGAAGGCTACAAGGAGTACATCGAGAAGGATACGCCGATCCTGCTTGGTCTGGGCGCTGTCCCCATCGTCCGCGGTGGGCAAGCCACCGTCATGGAGGGCACACCGCAAAACCGCCACGTGGTGTTCGAATTCCCCACTTATCAGGCCGCACTCGATGCTTACAACAACCCCGAATACCAGGAAGTCATGAAGATCCGCCACCGCACCGCCGACAGCACCATCATCGTGGTCGAGGGCGTCTGATCCATGGCTGATGCAATGATCGCCGCCGACGGCACGCCCCTCAAACGCAGCCTCGCCCGCGCCCTGCGCCGCCAGAAACTGCGCGCTTTGGGCCTGATCGCACCACTGCTGCTCTTTGTGCTGATCACCTTTATCGTGCCCATCGGCAACATGCTGTTCCGCTCGGTCGAGAATGACATCGTCGTAAACACGCTGCCCGACACGATCCAGATGCTCACCGCCGGCGAGCAGGAAGGCGTCCCCGGCGAGGATGTGTTCACCGCGCTCTACATCGACCTCTTCATCGCCGAAGAGCAAAAGCTGCACACCCGCCTCGGCTCACGTCTGAACTACGAACAGACCGGCGCCA
>ERZ1740067.236-NODE-236-length-46179-cov-19.697359_pt1 | contig 46179 bp, 43 predicted proteins | sample MGYA00581736_ERZ1740067 | MGnify/ENA primary metagenome ERZ1740067 (study PRJEB43018, sample SAMN04849236) | marine metagenome | isolation source: floating plastic debris | place: Pacific Ocean | collected 2008-08-27 | study: EMG produced TPA metagenomics... | reverse complement strand
CTTGATGATGCGCAGGTTAGCTAATTAAGATTTACTTTATAAATTAGCTCTCAAAGGGAAAATTGAAAATGGATTCTGGGGCACGGCAGTATTCACAGCGATGGTCGGCGCGTTTGGCGACTTTGGGATATTGGGGATTCACGGGGCGATGACGCTGAGGAGGGTCATGCTTCGTTCCCCTGTTGCCTGAAGTTCAGCAAGGGTCAGGGCGTCTAATTCGGTTTGGAGGGTTTCATCGAAGGGTTGGTCATTGTCGCGGGCAGTGCGCCAAGCGGTCATCAGTTCGGCGAGGCGGGTTTGTTGGGCTTCGGTGAAGTGGGGGTCGGGACGAAAACTTTGCAGGAGAATGGTGCCGCCGAAGGGTTGGTCGCTGAGTTGGGCGGTGAGGGCGTCGAGGGCTTGACCGGCGGTGTTCCCTTGGGTTTGTTTATTGCCGGAGATCGCCCGGTAGGTGGGGGTGCCGTCAGGAGTTGGGATGTGGAGTATAGCGATCGTTTGCATGGGGGGGATGGTTATTCGTTGGGTTGAATTAGGTCTTGGAAGCGTGGGTCGCTGCGAATAGGGTCAAAGTCTGAGTCTTTGGCGGTACGCTCGCGGTAGTTATCTGGATCGAGTTTGAAAACCTTGGCGAGCCATTCAAGGGCAGGCTCAATCTGGTTTTTCTGACTGTAGACGCAAGCTAAGCCGTAATGCCCTTCTGGATCGTCACCATTCAAGTCAAGACATTGCTGGAATGTTTCGATGGACTTTTCGTACTGCTTAGCAATTAGGTAAGCCCAGCCAATTTGATGACGGGTCCAACTATTGTCGGGTTTGATTTCTAGGGCTTTGTCATAGCTGGCGATCGCTTCCTCATATCGCTCTAATTTATGCAGAGCATTCCCACGGTTGTACCAGGCTTGATCTTGATCGGGTTTGATTTCTACGGCTTTGTCATAGCTGGCGATCGCTTCCTCATAGCGACCTATTTCAACAAGTGAGAAGCCTTTGCCGAACCAAGCTGTATCTTTATCCGGTTCAATTTCTAGGGCTTTGTCGTAGCAAAAGATAGCTTGCTCGTAAGTATTTCCACTTTCAAAGAGCAGTCCTTCTTCCACTAATAATCTGGATCGCTCTGCTTTCTCTAAACTATCTGTCTCAATCAATTGATGTAAATCAGCAATCTTTTGCTGTCGTTCTCTCTCCGATAAATTGCAATAATCGCCGTATTCTGCGGATTTAGTCCAACCCATAATTTGGGAGCGATCGCCCTCATCCAAAGGCAACGTCAACGTTCCGGCTCGCCAATCGTAAAAATCAGGAGCCCGCAACAACAAATACTTCACCACAAACGCCGACACCACAAACACAACAGGACGCGGCACCGTATCCCGCAAACACTCCCGCACCTGATTGAAATGGCTTAATAACGGCGGCACATCCCGCGAATCATAATTATGTAAATCCGCACTGTCCCACCCCAACGCCCGCTTCGTATCCTCATAGCCCAACAGCGCCTCATCAACCCCCTGCACCACCAACACATCAAAAGGATTGGTCTCAAATAAACCCATCGCCTCGGGATAAAACGACTCCGCCCCCCGCTCCAATTCCAACACCTCAACCCGCCCAAAACGCCCCTTGAGCTGTTCCACTACCTCGGATCCCTGCTGGCGAGAACACTGCACAAAAAACCAGCCCGCCCCCTCAGTGTTGGCAATGCCTCGAAACAACCGCCCCAAAACCTCATCCTTCGACTCCGGCGGCAACTCCTCCTCATCCCAATCCAAAAAATCCGCAACCAGCCGCTCCGTCATACGTCCCCCTGGGCCCGTTGCTGCTGATAAACCGCCCACCGCTCCTTAAACACCTTCGACCCACGAATCAACGGATGTACGTCATACCACGTCACCCGTTCGCCATCGTCATCAAAAAACGAATATTCCAAAATGCACCGCTTCGCCAACAGCGCCTGATACCGCTCATCATCATCGTTCTGCTTTTGCTTGCTTTCCCGCACCGCCAACAAAAACTCCCACTCCGACTCCTGAAGCGATCGCAAATAAGCCTGCCGAAAATCCGTAATTGCCCGCTTCACCGCCTGGGCCCGCACCGGCAACTTCAAGGTGCGATTAATTGCATCCTGGGACATATGCATCAAATCCCGCAAATGCCCACCGCTGCTTAAACACAGCAAATCCAAAATATCTTGGGATTCAAACACCCCCACCGTCCCCTCATCCCCATTTGCCACCAACCCCAGCTCCGGCCACACCTGCCTCACCCGCCGCGCCAACGCCTGCCGCAACAACCCAATCCCCTCCTCCTGGATCACTGTCCCATCCACCGACGTCACCATCACCATCGGCAAAATCTGCGGTTTGCCATAGATGGTCTGCAACTCCGAAGACAACGGCGAATATAACAACGACAGCGGAGCCGTGTACACCATGTGGCAATCCAGTGATCGCATCAACTCCGAGCGATGGACAAAAATCTCCTCAAAATTGCTCGGCTTATCCGGCTCCTGGGTACGCACAATCCGATCCAAATTATCCGCAATCACCACCACCTTATTTTCATTCGCCTTCCCCCTCTTCCGTGCATTGTTGATAAACAGATTCAATGCCGTCACCAACGACTCCGTATTCACCTCCACCAACTTCCGAATCTCCTCCCGCCGATTCGGCTCCTTCCGCACCGCCGCCGTCAACTTCATAAACTGGGGCAACGCCACATCCAACGTCATCTTCTCCAGTTCCACCTCGGTCAACGCCAATTCTTTCAACCTTTTCAGACGATCGCTCAACCAATTTTGAATTGGGGTGGAATCGGCGCGATCGCTCAACTTCTCCAGTAGCTGGCGAGTACAAGACAACAACACATCTTGATATTGAGTATCCTGCAAACTCAAATCGCCACTGTTATCCGTCGCCGCCGCAAAATAAACAACAACACACCCTTCATCCTCCAAAAACTTCGCCAACCGCAACAGCTCCGTGGACTTCCCTCCACCGCGATGCCCCGAATAAAGCTGATAGGTATTCTCGTCATCGTTTAGGATCCGGCTGCCCAACTCCGTACGGATATCGTCATCCCCCCGCACCGCCTGAAAATCCACATACCGCGCATCCCCCGGCTCCAGCGGCGAATCAGGCTTAAACGAATTAAACAGTCCTTTGATAATTTCAGCGTCTGACATTGCCATTAGCACCCTAACTCCCTAGCAAAATCACAACTGATACACCGCTCCCCAATTGTAATCACTCCCTATGCAGCCGCTGTAGGCTGAGGACCATACCCGGTCAAAGGACGTAATTCAGGGGGCTGAACCCCAAAAACAATCTCGCGGGGCGGAATCCTCAACTCGACCAACTCCTCTGCAACAGAGCGATCCGTATTATTCGCCTCAATCCAAATACAATCATCAACAATATTTAGGTGCAGCAAAGGATGATGGATTCGGCGATCGCCTTCCCAACCAAGGGCCATCAAGAGATAGCGATCATGTTCTGAATCTGCAATTACCTCATAATGCACATCCGTATTTTCTTCGGCATTTCCTGTGAAGTATTGGAAGATTGTGCGAATTGCTTCCCGTTTCTGGTCTAAGGTAGCCATTGCTGAATCTCCTGTTGACTAGGGTTAAAAACCATGACCTTAAGACGATTAGAGTCAATCAAAATCTGAGCAAAATCATCCTTTTCAAATAAGTCAAAGAAAGCAGCATTGGGCATTGCTAAATAAAGCTCCCGATCCGGATGAGTACGCTTCAGAATCTCCTCGTAAAGAACATATTGACCCAGTGCATCTTCCAAATCCACCACGCGGGAATCCCGTAAAAAACTCTTCACCTCAACCACAATCTTTTGAGTAGCCCGCTCCGCCGCTAACAATCGCTGTGCCCCTAAATCTGCCTCCAATCTGCGACTAGACCAACGGATGGAAAAGGGATCATGGGTAATTTGCCACCCGTCTTTAATCAGCGCCTCTTTAACGGTTTGATGATAGATATCTCGTGCTGCCATAGGAGATGAATGGGAGAGAAAGCGCCCTAATTCGATTGTAAGCGGCTTCCCTATGGATGCCTTGACGTTGTCCTGTGTCACCCCCTAGCGTCGGAAGGTCATTTGTACTGAGAAGGGGCGATCGCCATCATGACCCAAGCTGCCAATCAATCGGGATTTCGCATTGAGAAGGATTCGATGGGAGAAAAGTCCCTGCCCGATTCTGCCTATTACGGTATCCAAACCCTGCGGGCAATGGAGAATTTTCCCATTAGCGGGCTGCGTCCCTTGCCCACCTATGTGGAAGCCTGTGTGTTGATTAAGAAGGCGACGGCGATCGCCAATGGGGAGCTGGGCTGCATTCCCGAGGAGCTGTCGAAGGTGATTGTGCAGGCAGCCGATGAGGTGCTGGACGGCAAGCTACGGGATCAGTTTGTGGTGGATGTGTACCAAGCCGGGGCTGGCACGTCCCACCATATGAATGTGAATGAGGTGTTGGCGAATCGGGGCTTGGAGCTATTGGGGGATGCGAAGGGAAATTATGGGCGGCTGAGCCCCAATGACCACGTGAATTATGGACAGTCCACCAATGATGTGATTCCCACGGCGATTCGCATTGGCAGTTTGTTAGCCCTGAAGCGAACCCTTTATCCGGCGCTGGAGTCCATGATTCATCACGTGGCGGCAAAGGCGGACGAGTTCAAAGACGTGGTGAAGTCTGGGCGCACCCATTTACAGGATGCGGTGCCGGTGCGTTTGGGGGAAGGTTTCCGGGCATGGTCCGTGATTCTGGCGGATCATTTGCGGCGGCTGAAGATGGCTTCGGCGGATCTTACGCAGCTTGGGTTGGGCGGTAGTGCTGCCGGGACGGGGTTGAATACCCACCCGAAATATCGCGGGCGATCGGCGGAGTTGCTATCGGAATTGATTGGGGTGGATGTGGCTCCCGCTCCCCATCTGATGGCGGCGATGCAAAGTATGTCCCCCTTCGTAAATATGTCCGGTTGTTTGCGGAACTTGGCGCAGGATTTGGCGAAAATTTCCCACGATTTGCGCCTGATGGATTCGGGTCCGAAGACCGGTTTTAAGGAAATTAAGTTGCCGCCGGTACAGCCCGGCTCGTCGATTATGCCGGGAAAATACAATCCGGTGATGGCGGAGATGACGTCGATGGTGTGTTTCCAGGTAATGGGGCACGACCAGGCGATCGCCCTGTGCGCCCAGGCAGGTCAGTTGGAGCTGAACGTGATGATGCCCCTGATTGCCTTTGATCTGATCCACAGCATTGAGATTTTGGGTAATACCATCGGTGCCTTAGGCGATCGCTGTATCGCGGGAATTGAAGCTGTGCCGGAGCGGTGTGAAGCCTACGCGGAGGGGAGTTTGGCGTTGGTGACGGCACTGAATACCCATTTGCCCGGGGGCTATTTGACGGCGGCGGCGATCGCCAAAGAATCCTTAGAAACGGGCAAATCATTGCGGCAAATTGTGCTGGAGCGGGAGCTAATTCCAGAGGATAAACTAACAGAAATTTTAGATTTAAATCGCATGAGCACGCTACCTCAGGATACCTAGCAGGGTTATCTTATTCGTTGAAATTATTGCGTAGGATACTGCATAGAGCTGAAGCACTTTATCCAATTCTGTGCAGTGTTATTCACCCTCAAACCTTCGTAAGGAGAGTAGAAGAGAGGAAGATGTTCATTGCTGCAATAGATATCGGCGGAACGAAGATTAAGTATGGGGTGGTTGATGACGAGGGCAGTATTTCTTCTCAAGGAAGTATACAGACTCATCCTAAAAGAGGTGCCTCAGATATCCTTATGAGGATTGCAGAAGTCATTACCACAATGGCTAAGGCATATCCATTAGTTGGGATTGGTATCAGCGCCACAGGGCAAGTGGATTTTTATCAAGGAATTATTAGTTATGCCACCGATTTAATTCCAAACTGGATAGGGACTAATATCAGGGGGTATTTTGAAGGGAAACTCAATTTACCAGTTGTTGTTGAAAACGACGTGAACTGCATCGCAATAGCTGAACACTGGCAGGGAAGTGCTATTGGGGAAGACTCTTTTATCTGTATTGCCCTCGGCACAGGCATTGGTGGAGGGATATTTAATCAGGGTGAGCTTTACCGGGGAGATAACTATGGAGCCGGTGAGTTTGGGCATATAAAAATTGTTCAAAATGGCCGACAGTGTAGATGCGGTGACTACGGATGCTACGAAGCTCATGCATCAACCGATGCTCTCATTTCTAGGGCAAAAGTATTAGCAAAACTGGATAATATCGATGGCGAAACGATTTTCCAACGCGAAAGAAATGGCGATGTTCTATATAAAGAATTAGTGGAAGAATGGATAGGATTTATAGCTGATGGACTAAAAAGTATTGTTGTTTCTTTCAATCCTAAGCTGATAATTATTGGTGGCGGAGTGTCAGCCCAGGGAGATTATCTTTTACACAGAATTGAGGAGAATCTACATCAGAAGCTAATGCCTAGCTTTAAGAAAAATCTGATCCTTAAGATGGCCAGCGCTGGCAATGATTCTGGTCTGTTGGGCGCGGCATATCTTTTGCTTAGAAATCTTGAAGGTAAATAGTGACTGGTCATAGAGTCAAGGGTATTTTTATCGCTGGGGCGATCGCCAAATAAGCCCTAGGAACGGGCGAGCTTCTGCAACCGGTTTTCCTAGAACGGAAGCTAGCTTGCGAGGGTACACTGACGGCAATTTTGAACTTGGATTCCGATGGGCATGATCCCCAAAGACAGTAACGATTCTGCGTAGTTGCTACGTCTAGAGAACCGCCCTTGTTAGGATCGGCACGTCTTTGTCCGGTCCTAATTTCTGCCGAACCTATGGATTTGTCTGCGATTCGGAGTATTGTCGATACCGCCCTTCCCCGGTCCATTCCTGAGGAGTTTCAATCGCTTCAAACCAAACTTCGCGATTGCTGGCAGTCGGTGGACCTATTCGACACTGGCGATTACGACATTGTGGTGATTCCATCGGTGACGCTGGATGCCCATGAACTTGAGAAGGTGCGGGGATTTTTACACTACGAAGAACGGTGTCTATTTTCCCTAATTCGCCTACGCAATCCTCGAACGCGGCTAATTTACATCACCTCCCAGCCGCTCCACCCCAGCATTATTGACTACTACCTACAACTGCTGCCGGGGATTCCCTTTTCCCATGCCCGCAACCGCTTGCTGCTATTTTCCACCTACGACGCATCTCCCAAGGCACTCACCCAAAAAATCCTAGAACGCCCTCGGCTGATGGAGCGCATTCGGCGGGCAATGCGTAGCGATCGCGCCTATGCCATTTGCTATAACGCCACCGATCTTGAGCGGGACCTGTCGGTGCAGCTAGGGATTCCCCTATTCGCCACGGATCCAGCCTTGGGAGAATTTGGCACCAAAAGCGGCAGTCGTCAGATCTTTGCCGAATGCCAGGTGCCCCATCCCGATGGCAGTCCCTTGGTACACACCGTCGACGATCTTGCCCGAGAAACCCAGGCGTTAAAATATCGCAATCCTGAGTTGCAGCGCTGCGTGGTCAAGCTTAACGAGGGGTTTTCTGGGGAAGGCAATGCCCTGTTGAATCTGCGGGAACTGGACGATCGCCCGCCCCTGCCAGAAATTCACCGGCGGTTCCAAACCATGCGGTTCCAAGCCAGCAACGAAACCTGGGACACGTTTAAGCAGTGCATTCCCGAATTGGGGGCGATCGTGGAAGGGTTTGTGGAGGGGGAGGTGAAGCGATCGCCCAGTGTGCAGGGGCGCATCAATCCCTGTGGGCGTGTGGAAATTCTTTCGACCCATGATCAAATTCTCGGCGGTCCTGATGGGCAAATTTTCCTCGGCTGCGAGTTTCCTGCCCATGCGGACTATCGCCTAAAGCTGCAACATTATGGGCAACTGGTGGGCGAAAAGCTGGGGCAGTACGGAGCGCTGGAGCGGTATGGGGTGGATTTTGTGGTGGTGCAGCGGGAGTCGGGACAGTGGGATGTGGAGGCGATCGAAATTAATTTGCGCAAGGGGGGCACCACCCATCCGTTTATGGCGATGAAGCTGCTAACCATGGGGCAGTACAACACAGAAGACGGGCGATTCTATAGCTTGCAGGGACAGCCGAAATACTACAAAGCCACTGACAATCTGGAAAAGAGTCGCTATCAGGGACTATTGCCCAGTGATTTGATGGACGCGATCGCTTTCAACCAGCTCCACTTCGACACCAGCACCGAGACCGGCACCGTGTTCCACCTAATGGGCTGTCTATCAGAATTCGGCAAACTGGGCATGACCAGCATCGGCAACTCCCGCGAAGAAGCCGAAACCCTATATCAACAAGTTTCAACCGCCCTGGATCGGGAAACCTCCGACGAAGCCATGGCAAGACTCACCATGCCCTTTTCCTGGCCGTCAGCGTAAAAATTTTCCAGAATTCTAGGATCGAGGCGTGTACATTGCCCGCAGCACCAGCGCCGGATCAATCCAATCTTTGCCGTACTTAATGCCCCAGTGCAGATGCGGTCCCGTGGTGCGCCCAGTCATGCCCACGCGACCAATACGGGCTCCCGTTTGTACCATTTGCCCTTCCCAAATTTCCAAACCGCTGCCGGGATCCTTTAAATATCGCCGTCCATCTCGCACCCCAGCGCGACCCTTTAGGTGGCAATATACATGCTGCCAATTTCCCGATTGAATGCGCACCGCCGTTCCACAGCGATCGCCATCGGAGATTTTAATCACCTTCCCCGCCCACCAGTTGCGAATATAGCTGCCTTTCGGTGCCGCCAAATCTAAACCACGATGAAATTCCCACCGTCCGCCGGACCCGCGATAACCAAAGGCCGACGTGTAACTTTGGAAATTTTCCACCGGAAATGAACCCCGCTGCCAGGCACTAGTGCCAGAGTAGGCCACAGCTCCTTGCTTTTGGGGAGGAGCGATCGCCGGTACCGCCGCCGCACTGCTGGCCACCTTAATGGAGTCATCGTCGGTGTTCGCAGAAGACGCCTGGGGGTTGGGCTCAATTTTCGGCTTGCGGGGTGCTTCTTTCGGCAAGCTGGCGCCGGGTGGCTGAAGAATAGCCTGGGTTTTGCCAAGGGATTCTAAAGAGGCATCGCTGTTTTTTTCCTTATTGCCCTCAGGAGGACCCGCATCTTTTGTGGCGCGAGATGCTTCAATCCACTGCTCCACCTGCTCCGTATTGCCATTGGGGCTATTGGTGCCAGCTACAAAATCTCGAGTTTGAGCGGCGATCGCCACCAGCAACTCCGTCGATAAAATTCCCGCTCCAAACAGCCCCACCAAAAGCGCCACGTTGAGACGACGCTGAAGTTGGCGTAGGGAAGGAGATCGATGCTTTGATGGGACTATCTTTCGGGTGGTCAAAACTTTAACCGTTGACGCCGGAAGCGCCATAAACAGTGGTGTTATTACAGTTCATGCTACTGACTTTATCGAAAATTTTTTGGAACGTCTACCGAGATTGCGCCCAATTCCACACTTTGCAACGCAGCGAATATCACCATAGATAGAAATCGAGGGCAACTTAGGTTCTTTTTTGAATTCATCAGCAAGTTGCCTTAAGAAATTGCCCCGTTCTTCATCTATAGGTAGTGGTGCGACGTAATAGTCAGAGAGCTAAAGACAAGTTGTATAGTCATTCCCCTGGTATGTAGGTCAGCGCTATAAGCAAAGGGCATAAGGATTAGGAGGTTAGAACACTTCTACATTCCGTCCTACATACCTGGGGAATGACTATACAACCAACACCATTGAAGGTGTCCTCGATGATGCCGAAGTCCTAACTCGCACCCAACACCCATTCCCGGACTCACCGAAGCGATCGCCCTCCTCAAAACCGCCCTCGAATCCCGCCAGCAGGACAACGAGAAATGACCCAATTGCCCCCCAGCCCAACCGTCAATCTGCAATGGCTGTCCCAAAAGCTGGGGCAGGAAATTGCGCGTGATGATTTGGAGGCGATCGCGCAACAATGGCAACTTACGGAACTCTCCCACTTCGGCTCCGTTCTCCGCGATGACTTCCACGATCAGAGCGACGTCGATGTAATCGTCCAATTCCATCCCGACGCCAAACCAACCTTTGCTACCCTCGATCGCATCCAAGTCGGCCTAGAAACTCTATTCAAGCGCCCCGTCGATGTCATAACCCGAAACGGTATCAGCAACAGCCGTAACTATCTCCGCCGCGAAGCCATCCTATCCAGCGCTCAACTACTCCATAGAACGCGATCAACAATATCTGCTTGATATGCTGCAATCCGCCCAGCTTGTGCGGCAATACACCGCCACCACCAGCAAAGCGGAGTCCATTGCAGATGTTCAGCTTCAAGATTCCGTCATTCGTTGCCTAATGGTCATTGCCGAAGCTGCCTGCCGGATTTCCCCTGCCACCCGCGATCGCCTGAGCAATATCAATATCGCGTGGCATGAAATCTAATGGAATGCGCAATCGGCTAGTGCACGAATACAACGAAATTGATTTCGACTTGGTCTGGAGCGTTGTGGGGTCTGAAGTTCCAGAGTTGATTCACAGTCTTGAAGCTGAATTACCGTAGTGGCGATCGCGCTAAATAATCGTTGAGCACGATCGCAACTCATCGGGAATCGACTGCCCCGGCTCAAACTCAAGCAGCGTCTCACTCAACCGCAAATACCCACTATCCGCAAACGAAATCAACATCCGCGACAGCGCCACCCAAACACACCGCTCAAACTCCCAATCCTTCTCCCGTGGCGCAAAATCACAAATCGACTTCAGCGCCCAAAAATAGCTGTTGCGCACCACCGGTCCGCCCTTCTTAAACACCGGCACATCCTCCGCCGCAATGTAGAGCATGTCATCTTTGATTCGAGCCCGCATGGTTTGTGGTGAAGGAACTAAACAACAACTAAACCGTACTTGCCACAGTAGCGGCGTGAGCGACGTTAGTAATTCGGCTGGAAATTAGCGGACTTCGTAACATTTGCGACGTCGCCGTTGGAATTGCGGCTGCGATTGAACCTAAGATGTGACGCAGGGTGAACCAACATTATTCGCCATCTATAAAAATGTAGTAGACTCTGGCTGACCAAGGCTGCTGCCTTCTACCCCCGCCTCGGTATGATTCCTTATCCCTATCATCTACTAGCCTTTCTAATTGCCACTGCTGTCGTGATGGTGACGACGCCGCTGGTAAAACGCATCGGACTGCGCAGCGGGCGGGTGGATTTGCCTGGCGATCGCAAGGTGCATGACCGTCCTATGGTGCGCCTGGGTGGGGTGTCGATTTTTCTGGGATGTTTAATTGCCCTGGTGGTGGTGTGGAGTTTGGGGGCGTTTGGATGGTTACCCCAAGCGCAGGAATTTGCAATTTGGGGAGTGACCATTGGCGGGCTGGCGATGTTTGCCCTGGGGTTAGCTGATGATCTATTAAATCTGTCCCCCTTTGTACGGCTGTTTTTGCAAACGGCGATCGCCACCCTGTGCTGGAACGTGGGCGTAAGTATTGATTTCTTGACCATCCCTGGCATTGGCTTGGTGCAGCTAGGGATATTTAGTTTGCCCATTACGGTGCTGTGGTTGGTGGGAATGACCAACGCCGTGAACTGGATTGATGGGCTGGATGGTTTGGCGGCCGGGGTGTCGGGAATTTCGGCGGTGGTGATGTTGGTGGTGTCCCTGTTTATGGAACAGCCCGCTGCGGCATTGATTGCGGCGGCGTTGGCGGGGGCCGCCCTAGGTTTTTTGCGCTACAACTTCAACCCGGCTCAGATTTTTATGGGGGATGGCGGGTCCTACTTTATGGGCTTTACCCTGGCAGGCGTCGGGGCGATCGGCTTGGTAAAGGCGGCGGCGGTAACTTCGGTGGTGTTGCCCTACGTAATTTTGGCGGTGCCGCTGCTGGATATGTCCGCCGTAATTTTGGATCGCCTACGCAGTGGTAAATCCCCCTTCCGCGCCGATAAACGCCACCTACACCACCGTTTGCTGAGCGCCGGCCTGTCCCATCGCGCCACGGTGTTATTTATTTATGCCCTAACCCTATGGGTGGGGTCACTGGCGCTGGCATTTTCCGGCATCCCCAGCGGTCCCGCCTATGCGATCGCTGGTACTGGGGTATTGACCTACATTAGCTGGCAGGTGTGGCGGCAGGCGAAAGCGTCCTAACCATGGAAGTGCTGTGGCTACTGGTGGGAATGGCGCTGGGCAGTAGTTTTACCCTGGCGATCGCCGGTCGCTTTCCGAAAAATTCCACCGCCCGCGAAACCCTAGCCGAAAGGGTAGATGATTTCCCACGCTTTGACCAACTGGATCAGCAACTACAAACCCTGCAACGTTGGCACGAGTCCCACCATCACCAGCTGGGAATCCTCAACGAAAAATTAAACGAACCCGCCGCCTATGCCGAACCTGCCCCAGCGCCCGAGGCTGAAGCTAACCCTTTGGCATCGGAAGTGGGGCTGGATTACGCGCCGTTGAACCAATATTTGGGATTAGGACAGTGGGCAGAGGCGGATCGGATGACGCGGGATCTATTGGCAGCAGCGGTGGGAATGCCTGCCAATGCAGCGATCGCCCCGGATGACTGGCAGCGATTACCGGCGGTGGATTTGGGCACTGTGGATAATCTATGGCGCTACTGGAGTGGCGATCGCTTTGGATTCGCTGCCCAGGCGCAACTGTGGCAACATACCGGCGGCAACTACGAGAAATTCTGCGACTCCGTGGGCTGGCGCAGCGGCGAAGAGTGGATCTATCGGGACGAGTTAGATGGCGATCGCGGCGCTCCAGTGGGACATTGGCCAGCAGTGGCTTGGGGGGCTCGGTCCTGCTATGGCAATGGTGCTGGGGTAGCCAGCCAGGCAATGGCGGGGCTGATGGAACGGGTGATCACGGTTTTGCTAACGGAAAGCCACTAACATCAGGACTTACGCAAGACATGCTGTTTAAGTCCAAAAACAAACGTTGCATCGACTTCCTCCCTTGGTAAAGGAGACTTTGCATCAGTTCTGTAAATTTAAGCTGAATATTTAAGCTGAATTGCTCACCATGAAACATGCGGTTTTAGTCACAGGATGTAGCGGTTTTCTAGGGTGGAATTTATGTCAGTGGCTCGTGCAAAACCGAGGCGAGTCTTGCACCGTAATTGGCACCTATAATCGCCAGAAAATCGCCATTCCAAACGTGAAAACTTTGTCGCTGGATTTAACCGATGAAACAGCGATCGCCCAAGCCCTAAATCAACTGCAACCCACCACTGTATTTCACCTCGCCGCCGCTGCCCGCCCCAACTGGTGCCAAATCAATTCCGATATTTCCCACCGCATCAACGTCACTGCCACCCTTAATTTAGCCACCCAATGTGCGGACCGAAATATTGATTTTGTATTCACATCAACGGATCTGGTTTTTGATGGTGTGCGGGGTAATTATTCTGAGGAAGATTCGGTGTCGCCCGTATGTCTTTATGGGGAACAAAAAGTGGCAGCGGAATTGGCAGTGAGCGATCGCCATCCCGCTGCAAAAACTTGCCGCATGCCCCTAATGTTTGGCGCTTCCCCATCCACCTCCGCCAGCTTTTTGCAGGGATTTATTGAAAAATTGCGATCGCCCGATCCCCTGTTTGCATTCACCGACGAATTTCGCACCCCCGCCAGCGCCCAGGACGCGGCGGCAGGGTTGGTTGTCGCTTGGGAAAACACCGTGGAGCCGGTAATGGGGCGGAGATGTTTACATTTAGGGGGACCGGAGCGTCTGTCCCGCTACGACTTTGCCAAGAAATTGGCGATCGCGCTGGATATTCCTTTAGACCAGGTGCAGCCAGGATTGCAGGCGGAATTAACCATGCCCGCACCGCGATCTCCCGACACCAGCCTTAACAGTCAGCGCGCCTTTGACCTGGGCTATCAACCAGATTTCGTCGAACGTAAGTTAAAAACAATCGTAGGTGCGTCACAAAATTAACCTTACGTTCAAAATGCTATGACTCAACGGCTTGCCACCCTTGGCACCAATATCAGCCAAATTTTTGCCCGCATCCCCAATCGGGCTTATCTGCTTATTGCCACCTTGTGTTTCGCCGCCTCCAATCCCACCGTGCGCCGCATCACCGACATAGGAGAAGGCAACTTGGTGGACGGACGCAACCCCATTTCCTTTTGCAACGTGCTGTTTGTGGCAAATCTGGTGGTGTTGGCGATCGTTATCCCTCTGTATAAAAACCAGCTAAACTGCGCCACTATCGCCAAACTGTCCAACAAAGATTGGATTGCGCTGTTGGGGGTGGCATTGCTCGCAGGAGTGATCGGTCCCGCTGTCACCTTTACTGCCCTCGATATCACCTCCGTTAATAACGTCATTTTGATTGGGCGTTTGGAACCGCCTTTAACCCTTGCCCTCAGCGTGCTGGTGCTGGGATCCAGCGTGGGATTTTTAACGATACTTGGTGCGGCCCTTGCCCTTGTGGGCGTTGCCCTAACGTTGCTGTTAGCGCCGCCCGATCCAACGATGACCGAAGCCATGGGATTTACATTAGGACGGGGGGAAATTTTTGCGGCGATCGGTGCCATTAGCCGCGCTTTGGCGTCCCTAGCTGGTCAATACGCCCTGCGCCAAATTCCCCTGGGCATTTTTATGGTGGGACGCACCGCCATTTCTACGGTGGTCTTCGGCGTCACCGCTGCCATCCTTTTCGGCCCTAAACACTTTATTGATGTGGCATCGCCGTTCCTGTGGCAGTGGATGCTAATTTACGGCGGCATTTTGGTGCTGGGAGGGCAACTGTCCTGGTTTGCGGGGCTGCGCGCATCAACGGCTAGTGAAATTTCCCTGGCCAGCTCCTTCGGTCCCATTGCCGGCATCCTTTCCGCCTTCGTTATCTTAGGCGTCCTGCCCACCACCGCCCAATATATCGGCGGCGGCGTTATCCTCGTGGGCATTGTGGTCACCCAGTACGAACAGCTTCGAAAGGCAAAACGGGACCAGCAAAAACTGGAACCTGAGCCTGAACCGTGCCCCATCGCCCTAGATATCGAAGCCGGTTACAAAGGGGTATAAACAAGCCCATCTTTAGCGGAAATCACCATATTTATGACTCAGTTAGTGGTCGCTACGGGAAATCCAGGAAAATTAAAGGAGATGCAGTCCTATTTGGAGGGCTCTGGCTGGGAGTTGACATTAAAACCTGCCGAGCTGGATGTGGAGGAAACGGGGACAACGTTTTTGGAAAATGCCCGCCTGAAAGCATCCCAGGTGGCGATCGCAACGGGGCAATGGGCGATCGCCGATGATTCTGGCTTGGCGGTGGATGCCCTGGATGGGGCTCCAGGATTATATTCAGCTCGCTATGGCAAAACCGATCAGGAGCGCATTGAGAAATTATTGGCGGCGTTGGGGGACCGGGGCGATCGCTCGGCGGCCTTTATTTGCGCGTTGGTGCTATCCCGCCCCGACGGCTCTGTGGCATTGGAAACGGAAGGGCGATGTCCTGGCGAAATCACTCGCGCCCCTGCGGGCAGCGGTGGCTTTGGCTATGACCCAATCTTTTACGTGCCAGAAACCGGGTTGACCTTCGCTGAAATGGACAAGGATCAAAAGCGTAAATTAGGGCATCGTGGACGAGCCTTCGAGAAAATCTTGCAGCCAATACAGGACCTTTGCCCTGCACCGTAGTCCAATAAAGCTGCCTTAAACTGGGCTTAACTTTGGCGATCGCCCACAACGTCAGTGTCAGTTCAATAGTGTCAGTTCAATGGCACAAAATCAGCGCAAATCTGCTTTTCCCCTTGGTAAGGGGCTTGCCGTCGAACTGACATCTATAAAGCCATCCGAGGCAAAAACAGCCATCCAAAATAAAAACTGAGAAAAAACAACAAATCCCCCTTCACGAATGTGGAGGGGGATTTGCTCTTGATGGCTCTCAGGGGCTAGATTTCGAGCCTCGAAATAGTCCCTGGTTGCAACGAATAGAAGGACCGGACAGGGTTACAGTTCATCCCGGTAAACCCAGTGAGCTTCCATCTTGGGATAGGATTCGCCGGTTGCACGCCAAACCATAATCATCTCGCGATCGCAGCTCCCCTGGGGATCCATCGGATGGGGCACCGTTTTGCCGGTTGCTATTAGCGATCGCCCATCAACTCTGGCGGTGGTGGAATTTTGAGTGATTTTCATACACCCTCCTGGCATTAAGCCGTGAGTGAGACTTAAGCGACAACACCATGCCGTTAAAGATCTCGATTAACTTTGCTTTAATCTAAGCTTAACTTAAGCGTCAGTCTAATGCAATTTTGATGTTGCTCCCATGCGGCTTAGTGCAATCTTGAAGGGAAGATCGGGCTACGCAACTGTGGTTCATTGGGGCGAAGTTTTGAGCGTAAACAGCATGAAAGCGAGAGCCTCCGTGGATTTAGGAGATCTCTCGCTTTTAAAATACCCAGCGCGGAACCGAGTAGTGGCGGCGATGCCGAGTTATTTTTTGGTCCTTCTTTGTTTAACGTTGCGTTAAGGGAGTATCTATTTCGCTGATTGTTGGGTTGACGATTTGATTTCGCAGTCGGTTCGGGTAAGCTGCACGTCCCAGCCTGGTACCCCTGTCCACCAAATATCGCGATCGCGTGGGTCCACCCAAAAATCCACCAGCTCCACTTTGCCGTCCTGCAGCGTTACGCGGGGATAGTCGGGATAGTTGCGATCGTCCGTGTGTTCGTAGGTGCGCCCCAGGTAATACATGGAAATTTTCAGCCCGTCTTCGGGGGTGATCACCTCTTGCCCCTGTCCGGTTAAGGAGGCGTCGCCAAAGCTGAAGGTACCGTAGAATCGATTGCCCGCCAGCACTCCGGCGGAAATATCGACGGCAAATTCGCAGGCTTTTACGTAGTCGGGATCATCAAACAGGGGCTCTTCGGTGATGGGGCTGTCGGTGATGGGCGGGGGATCGCTATGTACTGGCTGGATTGTTAGGACGCTGGCGGTGGCGATCGCCCCCAGCAGGCTCTGAATGATTTTTTGAAGTGCGTTTTTTTGAAGTGCGTTTTTCTGAAATGTGGTTTTGATCATGGGTGTTTTTTAATGTCTCTACTGCCCAGGGGCGCTGCCCCCGAACCCCCGCTTAAGGGACAGTGTCCCTTAAGAATCCCCAGGGGGGCGTTTAGCATTAATTCTTTGCCTTTGATTTTGGGGGACAACCTAAAAGTCATCATCAAAGACTCTGCCGTTGCCGCTCCAGTTAAAGTCCGTCAGTCGGAAAATTATTGACCCCTGTTGCCGCTCAGGGTTGAACCGCAGGGTAATGCCAAAGGTGCGACGGCTATAGTCCAAAGTAAAGTTGCTGTCCAAAATCTCTTCACGGTCAATGCTATAGGCTGCCTGAAATCCCACTCGAAACGGTCCATAAATTTGCTGGGTCAATCCAAAGCCAATAACTTGGTTCTCCCCAACCCGGTCAAATAAAAACGGCGATTCCCCATTCCGAAAGCGCCGTTGGTAGGCAATATTAAAGGCGGTGTAGTCAAACCACGGACGGGAAAAGTGACCAAATTGCCCCTGTAAACCAATGGTTCCAGCAATGGTATTTTGAAATTCCCCATTGCTGTAATTGCTGGAAAATGCCCGCAACCGGCTCACAATTCGCAAAAATGGGCGCACCGGAGCAGGGGTATAGCGCAGTCCCTCTTCCGCAGTGGGCGGCAACGTTTCCCCTTGCCACAAAGTGAAATTACGCCGCAAAATGGCACCCACCTGAATTCGATCCAGCGTAATTAAATCGTTGTCGCGAATGGGTTTTAGCAAAAATGGGCGGTCTGTTCGGGCGGTAATATTCTGCACGCCCCCCTGATACTGCAACGTAATGCCGGTGTTCCACAGGGGAATCTGCGGAGAAGTTAGCACTGCACCAATACTGCGGCGAATGGTTTGGAAGCCAAAGGTGCCGTTAAAGAGGCGATCGCGAAAACTATATTCAGCGCTTAGGGTGTGGGGACCCCAGGGGGTATCGATAATTTGGTTCGCCCGCAGGCTCCCCCGAAAGCGATCGTCAAACTCATCAAAATCAAAGCTACTAAATCGCGCAATTCCCGCGATCGACAATTTTGGCGTAATATTTCCTGCCAACCGCACCTTGCCCCCCCACGCATCGGGGGAAAATATGCCGCTATTACTATCAAAAAATGCTCGCTGCACATGGAACTGGGGCGTTACATCCACTCGCCACTGGGGCGTGCGCAAAATCGTAAACGTACGCTCAATAAATAACCCTCCACGCTCCTCTTCGTCATAGCGAATGCTAAAGGGCTCTGGCGGTTGCTCCCGGCGATCAAAGACAGTGCGGGAGGGAATTAGGGGAAAGGAAAACGAATCATCAATTACCCATCGCCCTTTTTCCGCCACCAGCTCATCCCGCAACGGCGACAGGCGACGAAACCGAAGGCGAGGGGTGCGAATCTCCAGCTCCGGCGGCGAAAAAGGATCGTTGGTTAGTCGGGCATTTTCCGCAATCCAACCATTGGGGTCAAATTCAATGCGCTCCGCCTCAAAGCGAAAATTTTGCACTTCCCCCGTTTGCCCCGGCGGCGGGTCCACAATGCCCACATCGCCAGTGCCCACTTCCACCGCAAACTGCCCCCTTTGGCGCACATTTGTTAAGGGATCACTGCCGGTAATGCGATCGCTGAGGGGACGATCCAACGCTGGATTATAGGCTCCCACCGCCGGCTGCCCAGTGGCTAAATCCTGAGCCAAGGTGGTGCGGTCAATTTCCCCATAACCGTCCAGTAAAATCCCATCCCCCTGCACCAGGTTGTATTCCAGTCGCTCTCCGCGCAACAGCTGTTGCCCTCGCTTGAAAGCCACTTCTCCCTCGGCCAGGGCAATACGGTTATTCAAATTAAGTTGAATGCGATCGCCACTAATCACCGCCCCCTGAAATCGCACCACCGCATTACCGATGGCAATGACCACATTGCGCACTTCGTCATATTCTTGCTGGTCCGCCGTCACTTCCACGGCTCCCGCTAAATTTGTGGGCAAATCCAGCCGCTGGATATTAGGGTTTGGCGCTGTGCCCGTGGGCTCCGTACTGTTGGGGTCTGCCTGCTCGCTATCGTCTCGCGTCGTTGGTGGGCGGTTGGTGGGCGGCAGTGCGGGGGGAACAGGCTCGTCGGCAGGATTTAAAGGCTCCGGCTCAAAGGGCGATCGCTGGTCAATATTTTGGGCTGGATTTTGTACGGAACGTTGAGCTGGACTTTGGGCAATTTCCTGGCTTTCGTCGGGCGTATTTGCCCCCGTCCCTGGCGATCGCTGCTCCAACGCTCCACGGGACAAACGAGAATTAGCCGATCCTGACGGAGGAGTGGGGCGATCGCTGTTATCCGCGCCCCTGTCTACCCCCGCATCACTGGATGCGCCGCTAAGACGACTTCTATTTGTATCGCGATCGACGTTTCCGTTCGTTTCCGCCGCCGCCGCACCCGCTGGGGATATTTGGGTGGACGCTTGTTCGGTGGTGGGATTGCCAAGGGGCGGTAAAGTTGGGGCGCTTTCCGTTAGGACTTGGGAGGCTGAACTTTGCGGCGCGTTAAGGGGATAGCTCGCAGACTCACCCACCGACTCGCGTACGGCCCTAATATCTACTACACCCATGGGGCGTCCCAGATCCTCTGCCCTTGCTGGGGGGAGCTGTTCAATGACCTGGCGCAGGGGAGCAGGGGCAGCCGGTTCTGGGCGAGCTGCGGCGGACGGCGTTTGCACCACCACTTGGGGAGCAGGCGTAATCTGGGGAGGTAGCTCAGGCGGTGGGGCCGGGTAGGTCATGGAGTCAAAAACGCTCGAAAAGCTTGGTTTTGTCGGCTGATCGCCAAGGGAACCGCCCCAGTTTTGACGAAAATAATAAAGCTACTGTTGCCCCATGCCGATGTATTTGGATGTGGGCAAAGTAACCAGAACCCACGCTAGACCATAAACGCAAGGCAGGCAAGCCGGTGAAACCAATCCCTTACAAACGAAAGGCTTCCTAAAAAGGAAGCCAGTCAAAGGTTTCAAAGCCTTAACGAATTACCCAGCGAGAAGGCCAACACCTAACAGGAACCATTTGCTTACAGGTCCCTGCCACTAATAAATTCGGAATTTACTCGAAATCGCTGCCGCTGTTACCAGGGTTCCGGGAAGGATCGCTGGATAGGAATCCGAAAACGAAGAGGCTGATGAAGAAAATAACAACGATGTAAACGACGACTTTAAGGGTCAACATGGAACGGCTCCAAAAGGCTTATATCTAGGTGAAAGTCCGCGGCGCTACTCTAACGGGTAACCGAATTTTGCATCAGGACCAATTGCGTGACTGAACCTTTGCAGCGGAGCAAGCGTTACAGTCTTAATTTTTCGCAAGTTCTTCTAATAATACCTGAAGAATAGCTAATCTTTCCCCCTCAGCAGCCCTGATATCGTTAAAAAGTATTTGGCGGAAATCAGTTAAAAAGCGACCGAGAAATGCGTCGGATGCGGCTTCGTAGGGGGTCGTCCTACTAAGCGCCATCACAAACGCCACTGTAAAGTTCCGTTTTAAGAAACCATGGGCTGTGATTGTGCCTTCTCCTAATCCGTCTTCTTATAATTTTTTGTCTGATTCTGAGATGCCTGATTCTGAGATGTCTGATTCTGAGATGTGGAGCGATCGCCAGGAGCGGGCTGCGTGGGTGGCGTGGTCCCAGGTGAAAGGGATGGGACCGGTCAGTTTGCGGCGGGTGCACGATGCCTTTGGTTCGATGGCGGTAGCGTGGGCTGCCCCGGAAGCGGAGCTAGGTCAGGTGGAGGGAATTGGGAGGAAAACTTTGGGGGCGATCGCCACCGCCCGCACCATAAATCCGCAAAAAACCTTAGCCGCCTACGAACAGAAAAATCCCCAATTTTGGACCCCCGCTGACCCGGACTATCCAGCGCTCCTAAAAGAAATCCCCGATCCGCCTCCGATTCTGCACTATCGCGGTGACCCGTCCCTAATCCCCCTGGACGGCACGTTTCCCCTAATTGCCGTAGTGGGCACCCGTCATCCGTCCGACTATGGAACCCGCTGGACCCGACGTATTGTGGATACATTGGCGCGGCGGGGGTTGGGTATTGTGTCTGGCTTGGCGGAGGGTATTGATACGGAAGCCCATCAAACTACCCTGGCTGCAAATGGAAAGACCCTGGCGGTGGTGGGCACCGGGTTGAATGTGGTGTATCCAAGCAAAAATAAGCCCCTTTATCGCACGCTGGTGGGCGATCGCCAAACCAACCAGCCTGCCTTAGGATTAGCCCTCAGTGAATACCCCGCTGGCACCCGCCCCAACGCCTCCCACTTCCCCCAGCGCAACCGCATCGTCGCCGCCCTATGCCGCGCCACTCTGGTAATGGAAGGGGGCTACAAATCCGGCGCATTAATCACTGCCCGCGCCGCCGCTGAATACGGTCGCGACGTTTACGTATTGCCTGGAAGTTTGGATAATCCCCAAGCAATGGGATGTTTACGGTTAATTGATTGCGGTGCCCAGGTGATTTTGAGCATCGATGATTTGCTTGAAAAGCTATCAAGAACTCCCGAGCTGGATAAGTTACCTCTAGATCTTTCCGCTTCCAAAGTAGCCACACAAAAATCCACGTCTAAGGCTGAACCAAAGCCGTCAAACTTACCAATTTCTCAACCTGCTTCAGCTCCAATTTTAGAGTCCGAGCCTGTTCAAATATCTGAGCATCTTCGTCCTATTTATGATGCGATCGCCACAGAACCAACCCTATACGACCACATCGTAGAAAAATCCCAAATCCCCCCACAAAAAATCAGCGCTGGGTTGATTGAATTGGAGCTATTAGGGGCGATCATTCAATTGCCAGGAATGATGTATCGACGTGCCTAAAGTTTCTGCATTCACAGATGAATAGTACTAACTCGCAGAAAACAAGTCATGGATGAGATCATCATCATTCTGTGTGGATAGTAGCAGGCTGAACAAGTCGCCAGACTCGTCAAGTTCAGGAGTATCTAAAGACTCTCCCTCTTGTGAGTAGTGATCTTGATACGTGTCGAGAATGCCATCAATATTGCACGCGTTCCAAATATCGTAGATGTCCGAGGGATTTAACGAAATTGCAAAATCTGATACCTGATCTTTAATTAACTCGTCAACTTGATCACTATAATCCCAATAGTCATCGCCGCAATCCAAATAATCACAGTCAGACGTCTGAAAGTACCCATCCGAGTCCCATAAATCTTCGATATTGCCTTGCTGAGGAAAGCAGCATTCACTGGCTAGATTAGTAATATTATCGCGAAAGTTACTGACAACAATTTTTCTGAATCTCTCGATCAATTCGACTGAGCAAGATTCTGATACGTTCGCGCACACTATTATTTCTGACAGTGCTTGGAATTCTTCCCTTAGGAAAACATCGCAGCTAATTTTGCTACTCATAATTTTCTGAAGCCACCGTATCAATTGTTTGTCGTCCGTAGGTATAAGGCCAAGGTCGAGAGATACCTTGATAAATTCGATATGGTGTGAATCTGTGAAGACAAGATCAGAGTCAATTTTCAAAAGTACTCTCGATATTTTTTTCATGTAATTTAGATGTTGCTGGGCTAAGTTTGGAGTCGCGCTAGCAAGTAGTAGGAAGTGTAGTTTATAGGTGTCGATGGTGATTTCCCTCTCGCTGTTGAGGAGATGATCAAAAATTGCATTCAAAACCCCTTCATAAAAGGATTGAGTTATTGCTTTTGAGCGGATAAGTCCACTTAAGTTATGGAGGGATTTGTGTGTTCTTAAGCAAACTAAAATTTCAGCAATATAATCTGTAGACGTTGATTTGAGGTAGCTTGATATAATAAAGTCTGCAATGGAAGGTTCAAATAGGGTATATGTTGTTACACCTGTATCGGTCAAGTTCTTAGTGATCAATGCTCCCTGAATTACCTTGGTGGCTGACTCATAACGTGTATCAAGATTGATATTCAGTCTGCTATTTAGTAGGTTCTTAAAAGTTGACTGGAGCCCTGTTTCGCTTACTGAGTTGCCATTGAGCGTGATGGCAATCACTAGATGCACACACGTTCTATCAACCTGGTTGTTGAATACGTGATCCCAGATATCTTGTGGATTCGACAATGTTGTAGTGATGTATTCCCAGTACCGTTCCGGAGAGATGCAGTTATGCTTCTTGGAATTAACAATGAAGCTTATGAGTCTGGGATTGAAATTTCGGTGCTTGATGATTTCTAGGTATCTTTGAGCTTCATACAAGACATTGCGATAGCTCTCTTCCAGAGAATGCATCCAAATATGGTTGTAGAGAATTTTTGCTTTCTCTACGTGTGTGGGTGATTGTACTTCTACCGTGTGTTGATTAGCATCAATCTCTGCGATTCTAAGGACTTCACTGAGTAGCTTTCCTCGATTCAATATATTGATTCGAGAGGTTAGTATGATTTTTTTATTTCTGTCTCGATTTACTCTCTTTATGAAGTTGATCAGGTGAGAATCCTGCCTTGACTCTATTGTTTTCAGAAAATTACTGCCTAAGAAGTCGTCAAAGTAGAAAATCTGCTTTCCTGATCGGCTGTATATTTCTTCTGCTTCGTTAAGAGAGTTCTCTATGTAAAATAGCTCATACCCAATTGCTGCGTATTTGAGACAGAGTTGATCAGATAGAAAAGTTTTTCCAATTCCAGGTGATCCAATAATTAACAAGGTGTTGACTTTATGTAGCTTGTCAACGGCTTCTCGATAACTTGAAGTTATGGCATAGTACTTGGATCGCTCTATGATTTCTTCTAGCTTCCACAAGCTTCTACCTAATATAGCGTTGTTGAAAATTGTTTGAATAGTGGCTGTACTTGTGATCCAAAGCTTATAGTGCCTTCTTTCAATCTCTTTATTTTCACTTAGAAGTTGATTTAGATCTTCGTTGCCAAAAATGTCTGACTCGCTTCTGAGAAATGGATCGAAAATTCTTTTTATTGACTTTTTGTTCTCTCTTGATAACTCAAGTGACGTGACAAATATATACCGACTCGGTTGTAGCTTTTTGACTTTTACAGATTCCTTGCTCTTTAGGGACCTAAGCAATGCTTCCGTGCCAGACTTGATCCAATGCTTACATTGAATGATGGCTTCATTTTTTTCGTCTGAGAAAAAACGTCCATCAACTCCACCATCTCGCCCTGACTTAAATCGCTCTATCCGCTCTCCATAAAGAACTGATAGTAGGTCAGTCACAAGGCATTCAAATTCTTTGTCGTTTAAATTCTCAAATTTATAATTCATCATGTCGAGCAGTAATTCCCTGTTTGGGAGCGGTGAATTCCCTAGGGCTTTTGCGAGAGACGGTCAAATAATAGTACTTGCCCACTCCACCTAGGATAGGCTGGGGTTCTATTAAGTACTGGGTGAAGTTTAATTATTGGAAAGTAACTTTTCGCTCGCCGATTGTTGAAGTTTGAGTCAAACAGAGCTTAGGAGTGAACGAAAACCGTTACAAAGTAGAGGCGATCGCCCTAAATTCCTCTATGGCTTACGAACCGCTTCATCATAAATATCGCCCCCAAACTTTTGCTCAGTTGGTGGGGCAGCGGGCGATCGCCCAAACCCTAACCAATGCGCTGGGGCAAGACCGGATTGCGCCGGCATATTTGTTTGCGGGACCGCGGGGGACGGGGAAAACGTCTAGTGCGCGGATTTTGGCGAAGTCGTTGAATTGCGTGAAAGCTGACGGACCGACGGCGGAACCTTGTGGGACGTGCGATGTGTGCCGGGAGATTACTCGGGGGGCGTCGTTGGATGTGGTGGAGATTGATGCGGCGAGTAATACGGGCGTTGATAATATTCGCGAGTTGATTGAGCGGGCGCAGTTTGCTCCGGTGCAGTGTCGCTACAAGGTCTACACCATTGATGAGTGCCATATGCTCAGTAATGCGGCGTTTAATTCGCTGCTAAAAACCCTTGAGGAACCGCCGGATCGAGTTGTGTTTGTGTTAGCAACAACGGATCCGCAGCGAGTTTTACCGACGATTATTTCCCGCTGTCAACGGTTTGATTTTCGTCGTATTCCTCTGGTAGATATGACCAATCATCTAGGGCAAATTGCGGATAATGAAAATATCAGTATTAAGCCCGAAGCATTGACTCTCGTAGCGCAAATTGCTCAGGGGGGATTGCGGGATGCAGAAAGTTTATTGGACCAGCTTAGTTTGTTACCTAATGGGGTGACTGTCGAGGCGGTTTGGGATTTGGTGGGGGCAGTTCCAGAGCGGGATTTGCTGACTCTGGTGCAGGCGATCGCCCAGGGCAATGGTGAAGCAGTTCTAGAATGTGCACGACGGTTAATGGATCGGGGTCGGGAACCATTAATTGTGCTGCAAAACTTGGCGAGTTTTTATCGGGATATGTTGGTGGCAAAAACGGCACCAGAACGCCCCGATTTAGTGGCATTAACGGAACCCACTTGGCAACAGCTTCGGGAGTTCGTTACGCAAATAGAATTGCCGCTTTTATTGCAGGGACAAAAGCATTTAAAACAAAGCGAAGTTCAAGTTAAAAATACAACCCAGCCGCGTCTTTGGTTAGAGGTGACGCTGTTGGGTTTGTTGCCCCAGGGATTCGCCCCCGTAACCCTAGCCCCAGTCACTGTAAGCGCTCCAGTTCCTCAATCCACTGCTCCTCGAATCGCTGCTCCAGCGCCCACGCCCCAACCTGCCCCAACCTCGCAGCCTAACCTAGCCCAACTGCTCACCCGTATCAACGACTCCCACGCATTTGCTGATGCCACGGCAATGGATGGGATTCAAGCACTGGTGGCGGCGTTAACCCAAACGGCTCAGCAAGATTCAACGCTCTTTGAGCAAGTTATCGGTGCCATCCAAGGGCTGCGAAACGGATCGACTCCAGCGCCCATCCCGGCGATCGCTGCCCCAGCCCCAGCTCCGGCACCAATACCCGCCGCAAAAGACACCGCGCAATCCACTCCGCCGCCGCAACAATCAGCGCCCCCGAAAGTTGAGCCCACCCCTGCGCCTGCCCTGACGCCCGCCCCAACGCCTGCCAAAGCGCCGACTCCTGCGCCCGCACCCCCTACTCCCATTCCGGCTGCACAGTCTGCAATTCCTGGAAGTCAGCCCAATGTGAATCTGGAGCAGCTTTGGTTGGATATTTTGAAAACGTTGCAGCCGCCGTCAACGCAGATGTTGCTGCGGCAAATGGGCAAGCTGTTGGCGTTTGATGGGCGCAAGGCTTATATCGGGGCGACCCAAACCTGGCACTCGAAAATTAACGATAAGCGCGACGCTGTAGCGAAGGCGTTTTCTGACCATTTTGGACGGGCGATCGCCATCGAAATCACCGTTGGTGTTCCCCCTGCCGCGAGTCAATCCACCGGAGCCGCCCCGCCCCCATCGCCCCCAGTGCCCTCGCCACCCCCCGCTGACCCCATCCCCAATGCCGATCCGGACCCCAGCGTGGATTTTGCCCCAGATCCTCAGCCGCCCCCAAAGCTTGACACCACGGATGAGGTTGCAGCGCCGACCGTGGTTTCCCGTCCCGCTGCACCCGCCAATGGCAAAGACAACGGCAAAGATCGAGCGATCACCGATGACCGTCCTCCGGCAATCCAAAGCCCGAAGGATTGGAAGCCTGATGACGAGGTGACCCGCAGCGCTAAGCAACTTGCCGAATTTTTTAATGGTGAGATTGTCAACATGGATCCGATAGAAGACAAGGAGACAAAAAAATCGGCGAAAACCTAAGTTGATATCCCGCTGATGCCCCGCCTATATCTATAGTGTGTATTGCTGATCCGCCGCCGTTTCTCCCCGCCGCTTGCCCTATGAACACCCCCGTTTTGTTTTGGCACCGCAACGATTTACGCATTGTGGACAATGTGGGGCTGACGGCTGCCGTGGCGCGATCGCCCAAGACGGTGGCGGTATTTTGCCTAGATCCGGCGATTTTGGAGCGGGACGATGTGGCTCCGGCGCGGGTGGATTATATGCTGGGCTGTTTGCGGTCCCTGCGCAACGATTACCAGGACCGGGGCGGCGATTTGCTGATGCTCCAGGGGGATCCGACCCAGGAAATTCCGGCGTTGGCGGAGCGGTTGGGGGCAACCCACGTGATGTGGAATTGGGATGTGGAGCCCTATGCCCGCAGTCGCGATCGCCAGGTATTGGAAGCGTTGACGGAAAAGGGAATCCAGGGGAAGGGACATTGGGACCGGATTATGCACGCCCCCGATGCGGTGATGACGGGGTCGGGTACGCCCTACAAAGTTTATTCGCCGTTTTGGAAAAATTGGCGATCGCACTCAAAAGCCGATCCCTATCCTGCGCCGGAGCAGTTTGAATCGTTGACGGCGGCGGAGCTGGAAACGGCAAATAGCGAGACGATTCCCCAGTTGCGATCACTGGACATGACCTGGGACGGGGGCTTTATTTTGGATCCGGGAACCCAGTCCGCTGTGGATACCCTGGATAGTTTCTGCACCCAGTCCATCGAGGCTTATGATGGCGATCGCAATTTTCCCGCGTTGGAAACCGGTACGTCGAAGCTTAGTGCGGCGTTGAAATTTGGGGCGATCGGGATTCGGCAATGTTGGGCAGCGGCGGAAGATATGGGAAACCAAAGTCGCAGCGACGAGGGACGAGCCGGGGTCACCACCTGGCAACAGGAATTAGCGTGGCGAGAATTTTACCAGCACGTGATGTATCACTTTCCCGAGCTGGCGGACGGACCCTATCGCGATCAAATGAAAAACTTTCCTTGGGAGAATGACGAGGAAAAATTTGAAGCGTGGTGTGAAGGGCGCACCGGCTATCCCATTGTGGATGCGGCGATGCGACAGCTTAACGAAATCGGCTGGATGCACAACCGCTGTCGCATGATCGTCGCCAGTTTCCTCACCAAAGATTTGATAATTGACTGGCGCTGGGGGGAGAAATATTTTATGCAGAACCTCATTGACGGGGACTTGTCAGCAAATAATGGTGGCTGGCAATGGAGCGCCTCCAGCGGCATGGATCCCAAACCGTTGCGCATTTTCAACCCCGCCAGTCAAGCCAAAAAATACGACCCCGACGGCGACTATATCCGCCAGTGGCTCCCGGAAATTCGTACCCTCGACACCGGCACCTTAATCTCCGGCAATATCACCCCCATGGAACGTCAAGGTATTGATTATCCTGGGGCGATCGTCGATCACAAAATCCAACAAAACCGCTTCAAACAAATCTACAAAGCCCAACGAGAATCGTAGAGCCTTTAAAGGCGGAAGGCTTAAATTTTTGCTTCATCACTCTAGCTGCGTTCAACGTTACAAATAGATAACGTGTGCAGACACAGCAATGATTGTCACTTTGCTTTCTTCATGGGCGATCGCGACTTGCCATCGGATGGGGAGCCACTGCTTCATCGCAAATCCGGAGAAGTCGCAATAGAGGAAGTCTTTCCCTTCATATCTTGTGGATTCACCTGGCTTTCCTAAGGGCGCTATGGTGCCGTCTCTACCTCTAATAAAGCTACTATCTTCAGCGTAACGACACTCAAAGCCGTTGGCTTCCATGATCCCTTTTGCCCGCCCAATGGAACTTCCCAGAGCAACTAGACGCTCAACCTCTTGTTCCATCAAGTCTGGATCGTCGTAAAGTCGTAGCCTCTCCTCACGCCCTTTTCCCCATAAGCGTACGTATCTAACCAATAGAAACGAAAGCTTTAATACAAACAACAATGCAAACAGAGCTATTAAAACTACATAGTCGAACATTGGGATTTGTGCGTGACGGCTTCAAGTTATCCAACTTAAAAATATATTTTTAGTGACGAAGAATAATGCAGGCTAAGCTTTAGTCCATACAAGACCCAGGCTTCTCGAAATTAAGCAACCATCATATTGCATTGCTACCAGTTGGGCGTTGCTGGCATTGGGGATTATGAGGTTTACCATGAATGCCCTTAGTAGCAATATGGACATTGTCTAATCTACCCAACTCCCTCATGCAGCCAACCAAAGTTTAGCGCTGCCAATAAACCGACGCCGAAGATTAGGCGGTAGGCGACGAAGACCCAGGTGCTTTGGGTTTTTAGGAATTTTAAGAGAAAGGCGATCCAGAGGCTTTATGCTATGCTCAATGCAAGTAGGATGCAGCAGACATGCACTCGCATGACATCCCGTTACCCGAAAGGGTCGAGGAATTCCGGTAAAGACGTTCTGAATACCAAATTCAAAATTTGGCGGGGGCTCCTTTTAGGGAGCCCTTGTTATTGGAAGCCTATTTGAAGGGGCGTGGCAGTTGTTCATTACGCTGTAACCGACGGGCAATTAAGAAAAAATTGACCTTTTGGACCCTTCCTGGCTGCTGATCTAAAGGATATGCACTTTGAACGTGTAGCCTGAGTTTCTTGCGTTCTTTGAAGACCATAAAAGGGACAAGATAGTCCACCTCTCGCCCATCAGCAGTTACAACTTTGACGATCGCATACTTGCCATAGCCAGCGTGAGCTACCAAAGTTTCCTGACTGCCTAAGCTGCGAATAATGGCAGGCAACTGCTTGGAAAGCTCGTATCGCTCAAAATTAAAGGGTCGAGACTCACGAGGGGCGATGTACATCAGTCTTTGCTCGTCGTCGTCGGACATTCCTGGAAGCGCCTTGGTAAAACAGTGCAATCCGTAAGTGACGATGAATCTGTATGTTGTCACCTTGACTGGGTCTCGGGTGTCCTGATACTCAGCCCAGTGAGCATCTAGGTGAGACAAGTCATAGACTGCATCACCAACCGTAAATGCTCGCCAGCGTGTGACTTCATTGACAGTGTTGAAGTTGCTCATCGTTGAGGAAGATTACCCAACTCCTTCGGTGAGTCAGCCAAAGTTTAGCGCTGCCAATAGACCCACACCGAAGATTAGACGGTAGGCGACGAAGACCCAGGTGCTTTGGGTTTTGAGGAATTTTAAGAGGAAGGCGACCATAGGCAGTGGAAGCGATCCAAAATGTTCACGAAAAGTGGGGAAGGTTAGAAGGGGAGTTTTTCTTCGAGCTGCACAGGCAGGTAATATCTTTTGTTTGTCTTGAAGAAGGGCACTACCTCGCTTTTGCTGCACGGTGTGTCAACTATTTGAATAGCTTGCCTGATCTCGTGATCGACGACGCATGTGAAGCATCAATTCGATATTGCAATTTTTGTTATTCAGGCGAACCAGAGCTACAGGTGAGTCCTGACCACCCCAGAGATATTCTGTCTCTGTCAGGCTCCCCGAGATTATGGGTGCCACAGCCTCAAAGTGATAACCAGCCTATCGCTGTCTTGGAGTGGAACTGTGAGTGGGAAGTTGAACATGGCATGCTCTGGATTATTCGTGAAGATCAGGTTTTTTTCGTAGGACCTGCAAATCTTGGTGAATCCCTATGGGGAGATTTTTTCTTCGGTGAAGACGAATTCAACTATGCGTGATTGAAGGACACGTGTTTACGTCCAGTTGGCTTTTAAATTCTCCTAATTCATCCCGCCAGCCAACCCCAATTTAAGGCCAGCAGTAAACCGATGCCGAAGATTAGACGGTAGGCGACGAAGACCCAGGTGCTTTGGGTTTTTAGGAATTTTAAGAGGAAGGCGATCGCCCCATAGGACGACACCACCGACGCCAACAGCGCCACCGCCAACACCCCAAACTCCCGAGGACCGTAGCTTCCCTCTAGCAGGGTGGGAAATTCAATCACACCCGCCAGCGTAATCGCCGGAATCCCTAATAAAAACGAAAACCGCGCCGCCGATGCCCGCTCAATGCCCAAAAATAACCCCGCCGTCAAGGTAGAACCGGACCGGGACACGCCGGGAAATACCGCTAGCGCCTGGGCAATACCAATTAAAATTCCATCGCGCAAATTAAGCTGCCCATAGCCCCGCTCCCGGCTACCAATCTGCTCCGCCAGAGCCAGCAACACTGCCATTACGATGGAAGCGATCGCGATCGACGTAATGCTGCGTAACGGCGAATTATCAAAATCAGTTACAAAAAACTTGATACATAATCCGACGATTACAATGGGAATCGTCCCTAAAAGAATTCCTAATGTAATGCGGAAATCTCGGTTCTGAAAGTTTCCCTCAGTAATTGCCGTTTTTGTCCCTTTCATCAAATTCAGCAAATCCTCGCGGAAATAGCTCAACACCGCCGCTACGCTGCCCAACTGCAACACCGCCGTCAGCGCCACCCCCGGATCTCCCATCCCCAGCGCCACCGGCACCACCTTTAAATGGGCCGTACTGCTAATAGGCAAAAACTCCGTTAGCCCTTGGGTCAGCCCCAGAACAATTCCTTCTATATATCCCACCTGACTTAAGGCTCCCCCGTTGCTGGCACTGGCAGCAAATGCCCCGTCGTGGTGTCCCAATAACCCAAATCCCAAACCAACCAACACCCACAACACCCATCGCCCGACTCCGCCACCGTATTGATTCATTCTTGCGAGACTCTCTCTTGACCTTGACTGTTTTAACCTTGATTGCCCAAACCTTAATGTTTTGGGGGCTCAGCACCTTAGATTTCAATTTTCTGGGCTCTAACTTTCTGGGCTTTAACTTTCTGGACTCTAATTTCCTGGGTTTTAATGTCCTAAGTTTTTATTCTCCAGGTCTTAATCCCCTTAACCCTTACTTCTGAGCCAGTCACCCCATCGACCATTTTGAAACGTTTCTTAAAAAAATCTGTAGCTCATTTGTTGTGAACCGAGTTTTTCATCGCAGCTTTCTAACGCCCCCCACTGGTTCAAATTCTGGTTTCTCCCTGGTCAACCTCCGGGACAGCCGCCCTTAACGGTTCCGGAATCTTGCCGCCCGCTATTTTATCGGAATCCTATCGGAGTACTGCACTTCCTTCGTTATCCCTGAGGAAGTCCTATGGTATGTTAAGAAAACTAAAGAACATTTCAGAAAACAGCCTAGAATTCTCATTTAACAGGCAGCCAAAGCCTGTAGGATTTGAACCATCGGACGCTGTTTTTCCCCCACCCCTGTCCCCTTCCATTGCCGGGTTGCAAGTCTTGGCCGCAGAACGCATGATCCCAACACCTGCTTTGTCAAATCAGGCAGCGAACAACGCAAACGCCGACAACATTATTGACAGCACCGCTAGTAGTTCCGCTAATAATCTGTCTTCTACCACTCCTGTTGCTGAGTCATGTCCTTTGGTGACAGAATCTACTTTGTTGCCAGAATCTCTAGATGCATCTGAAGTTCCATCCGAGGCGATCGCCACAGAACTCACTCGCTGGAAAGGGTTGGCTATCGGCGCATTTTTAGTTTCCGGTCCGGTTTTTCTCGAGGCTCCTCTGGTGCGAGCCTATCCCATTGCCGCGTTGACCCTAACCTTGGGATGGCTAGGTTTGGCGTGGTGGTGCGATCGCCGGGACAGTGGGAAATGGTGGGGCGATATCCTATTTGGTTTTAGTCTTAGCTGGTTTGCTGGCGCTGTTTACTGGGGTTGGTTCCGTTGGGAGCCTGTGTTGCACCTACCTTTGGAGTCACTGGGGGTGCCGGTGGCTTTGGCCTGCCTATGGATGGGACGAGGTCGCCTTGGAAGTTGGTTTTACCTGGGTTCCTTGCTAGGTACCGCCGTTACTGATGCTTACCTGTGGTCCGTTGATCTGATTCCCTATTGGGAGCAGGTAATGCGGGTGGAGCCTAGGGAAATCTCACCCATTTTGACCGATGCCCTCATTCAAATGAATACTTTGTCGGGCTTTGGATGGGCGGTGGTTTGCGCATCGGCTTTGTTGATCTCTGGTGGCGTGGCGCTGCGATCGCGCCAGGTGGCAGCGTGGGTTTTTGCTGGCGCTGTGTTGAATACCTTGGCGGTGGACGGTTTATTTTGGCTGACGGCCATGTTTGGCAAAATGTAAGCGAGCAGTTTGAAGTAACCGAGGGGCAGGTTGCTAAGAAAACCAGAACACTAATTCGAAATCTGCCTAAATTAAGGTTAAAGATCAAAATTCCAAGAAGTTCACGCCATCGTTTTTTGATCTTCAGGGTGCGCGTATCCCAAAATATTCATCTTCTGGAGCCTGGTTGGTAAAACCTTCCAGCGGTGGAAAAAAAGACTATAACCAAGTTTGTAGACTGGGTGCGTAGATGAAAGCGCTGTGACTCCTGGTAAATTACCCTGGCAACTATGGCTGACAGTTCTGACAACACTGCTACGGCTTCTGGTCCTGAAGAGGCTTTAAATTCCCAGCCCAGGAGCTTGCTGGGAAAATACTTGGCGTTTTTGCGATCGCCCGTTTTAACAACCTCGTCCCAACCCCAATCGCTGCCCCAAACCTGTAAGCAGTCTCTACGTCTTTACAGTTTGCATCTGCTGCCAATTTTTGCCGTTGGCATTATCATTGGCACCCTCGGCGTTCAGGACAGCAACGCCAATCCGGATTTTTTCACCGAGCTATCGCCCTGGTGGCTGTTTGCCCTAACCGTCGTTATTTTGCCCACCGTGGAAGAAATTATCTTCCGCCTGCCCCTGCGCCCAAAAGCCGTTAACCTGGCCCTACCAGCGTCCATTATTTTTTGCTTAATCGTGATCGCCGCTGGCATAACCATGCCCGCCTTAGGGCTAACCATCGCTGCCCTAACGGCACTGAATTTTTACCTGTGGCGATCGCCCCCAAAGCTAAAAGCGTTAGAAAACTTCTACCGTCGCTACCCCAGAATCATTTTCTACCTAAGCACCGTTCTGTTCGGCGCAATTCATATCACCAACTATGAACAGGACGTGTGGCAACTGCTGCCAATTTTGGTCCTTCCCCAAACCATTTTGGCCCTGTGGATGGGATTTCTACGGCTGCGCTACGGTTTCCTCTGGGCAGTGCTCGGTCACGGGCTACACAACGGATTTGTTTTAACCCCCTTGATTGTGGTTAAAATCTTTGGCTCCCCTGAAATGCAAGAACGGTGGTTTAGCAACCCTGGCGCTGTGGATAATTTACCGATGAGAGACCAGCTTCTCGTGGTGGGATCTGGGCTTTTTATTTTGGGAGGGTTGATTGTGGGGGCGATCGCCGCCTGGAAAACCATCAGCGAATGGCGACGACACCAGAACATAATCCGCAACGGCAAGTGATAATCAAATCAGGCGTGAGAGTGCATTTACGGGGTTCCTTTCTCATTAAACGATCCATTAGGAACCAATACTGTTACACTGTTAGCTAAGCTGCTCGAGAACCTAGATCTAATTCACAACGTGGTCTATCTGGGAGTACCGACGGCTCAGTTTTTGCACCGCCACAGCAAGAACAAATGCCAAAGTCTTAATCTGACAGAAGCTGTCTGAAAGATTGGACGAACGCTTTGAACTGCTATTGTGGTGTGCTCGCCTCCGAGGGTGACCTGCTCGCTTGGTTAAGACGGCGATGCAGAGAGAATACTCCAAAGGAGTGAAACAACGATTTAGTAGTTGTCTTATTCGATGATTATTGGGATAACGACGCTATCTAACGCGACTTTGAATTTTAATCCGCTTTTAAGTGCTATTTGTACTTCGCTCAACGCCTACTCGAGCGACCGTCTAAGTTTCTGCCACTTCCCCTGACGGCAGCCACCGAAAGTGTTGTTAGACACTGCCGCAGTTGCCAGGGGTGAAACCAGAGCTAATTCAGATTTTCAGATAGCGTTTTAAACGTTAAGTCTTTAAAAGAGCGTTAGAGAATGATCGAAGCAAGGTCAAAGCAACGGATGCCACACTTGCTGCCCTGTTTTGACATTGCGCTGATCATGCACTGATCTTGTTGTTCGCTTGCTGTTGCTAATCTCGAACCCTTGGGGAAGGAAGCACTTCGAAACGATTCGAGGGACTTTCTAAGGTGAATTATTGAAGCCGTTGTAGAGAAATTGCCTGAGTTCAGGGTTTTAGCCCAGCGTTAAGAACGTCGCTGTTAACGGTATCGCTATTTACGATATCACCTGGCATAGGCTCACAGCTTTTAGTGTTTGTTTTTCACTTTTCTTTTTAACTATGGTTGCCAGATCCCTGTAGGTACTACTGGTTTTCCCGTTCGTGTTTGCGTTCCTTGTGACTGTGAGAGCTGTTTTGGTGGGCTACTTTACGTTGTCTTTGCCCAGTGACTTCAGCGTTTTCATTTCGCCAGTTTAGAGCGATTCAAGGTTAGGAGCAACGGCGAAAACGGGGACATTTGAGAGAAAATGCCTGTCAATTTAGGGCGATTTCACCAGTGAACGGATCCCGGTACCGCTTCAATTTTGAGGAAATTCATGCCGAAGCAAATTGTTATCGCTGAGCAACATCGCATCGCAGCGGTTTTCAGTGAGGATAGCGTTCAAGAGTTAATCGTGGCTCAGGGAAGTCACCAGGTGAGCGATATTTATCTCGGCGTCGTGGAGAACGTGTTGCCGGGCATTGACGCAGCGTTTGTAAATATTGGCGATTCAGAGCGCAACGGATTTATTCACGTTTCCGATTTAGGACCCCTGCGACGGCGGCGATCCGCCGGGTCCATTACGGAGCTGCTGGTACCTCAGCAAAAGGTGCTGGTGCAAATTATGAAGGAGCCCACGGGCAATAAGGGACCACGCCTTACCGGCAAGGTGACGTTGCCTGGACGGTATTTGGTGCTGCTGCCTTACGGTCAGGGGGTGAACCTGTCCCGGCGCATCGATAAGGACAGCGAGCGGCATCGGTTGCGGGCGTTGGCGATTTTGATTAAGCCGGCGGGGATGGGACTGCTGGTGCGTACAGAAGCGGAAGGGGTGCCGGAAGAGGCGATTATGGCGGATCTGGAGAATCTCCAGCGCCAGTGGGAAGAAATTCAGCAGGATGCCCAGGGAACGCGGGCTCCGGCGTTGTTAAATCGGGATGATGATTTTGTACAGCGCGTGCTGCGGGATGTGTACAGTTCCGACGTGAACCGTATTGTGGTGGATTCCCATACGGGGATGAAGCGGGTGAAGCAGCGTATGGGGAGCTGGAATACGGGGAATAAGGTGTTGGTAGATCACCACCGGGAGCGTACGCCGCTGCTGGAGTATTTCCGGGTGAATTCGGTGATTCGGGAATCGTTGAAGCCGCGAGCTGACTTGCCGTCGGGGGGCTATATCATTATTGAGCCCACGGAGGCACTGACGGTTATTGATGTGAATTCGGGGTCGTTTACGCGATCGGCGACGGCGCGGGAAACGGTGCTGTGGACTAATTGCGAGGCGGCGGTAGAAATTGCTCACCAGCTTAAGTTGCGAAACTTGGCGGGGGTGATTGTGGTGGACTTTATTGATATGGAGTCTAATGCGGATCGCATGCAGGTGCTGGAGCAGTTTGATAAGGCGTTGCGGTCTGATAAGGCGCGACCGCAAATTGCGGAGCTGTCGGAGTTGGGGCTGGTGGAGCTGACTCGGAAGCGCCAGGGGCAAAACATTTATGAGTTATTTGGACAGGCGTGCCCTACCTGTGGCGGTTTGGGGCATTTGGTGAAGTTGCCTGATGATGAGGGAGAGCCCACTTGTTTACTGCCGGGGGCGGTGGATGCTGGTGCTGCTCCTGGGGTTCCGCAGCTGCAGCGATCCTCGCCAGGTGGCAATGGTGCCCCCAGCCGCAATGGTCGTCGCGGTGGACGATCGCGCGGCGGTACGCCCACGCCCAATCCCATATCTTTGCCGGGACGGCTGGATCCGACGGCGGATGGTGGGGAACCGGATGAGTTGGATTTAAGCAATCATCCCAATTACCAAGAGGCGTCTAATGATAGCGGCAATCGTCGCCGTCGTCGCCGTCGTGGGGATTCTGATGAGGGTGGGTCTTCCCGGCGCGGGCGATCGCGCTCCGATTCGCGTTCTGACTCCCGTGGCGACTCTGACTCGTCCGAGCGCAGCAGTCGGTCTACCCCGGCTCCTATTCCCGCCAGCAAGCGTCAAAGTGAGCCTGAACCTGTCGTTGAGGAGGAGGCCAGTCGGCCGCCCTCTCGCGATCGCCGCCGCACTACGGTAACGCCTCCGGAGCGGTTGGTGGTGACCATGACAGAGGACGAGCAGGAAGTGTTTGCCTGGATGGGAATTTCGCCGGTGGTATTGAGCGAAACCCCCGTGGAGCGCCCTAAGACGGCGATTGTGGCAGTAGTGCGCCCTGGGGAGGAGCCCCCTGCGGACTTTTTGCCGAGTGCTGACGGGGAGAACGGGACCAACGGTGCTGGCGATCAAAGCTCTGCTGATGCAGAGGGGAGTGACTCTGATACACCCAAGAAAGAGGCGCCCAAGACAGTAGTAGAGGCTGCGGTGGATGCTGCTGGCGACGACGGGGTGGCTGAAGACAGTGCCTCAGACGATGCGCCCGCTGAGGATACGCCGCCGCCCACGCGATCCCGTCGGCGCAGTAGTGCCGGGCGCAGTGGAGGACGCAGCAGTGGGCGATCGCGGCGCAACGGCAGCAGCCCTAATGGTGCTCCTCAACTTCGCCATAAAACCCAGGCCATGCCAGCGGAGACGGTATCGCCAGAGGAAGTGGCTAAGGCTTTTGGGAAGCCCGCTGAAATGTCCGATAGTGCAGTGGTGACGCCCGAGTCCGATGATTCAGGATCGAGCGATGTCGACAACACGCCAGAACCGGTAGCTGCCGGGGATGGACCTCCTCGCCGTCGTCGTCGCCGTCGTTCCTCTTCCGACTGAACTGAGGAACATACAGAGCACACTGAAGCACAGGGTACTGAAGCACAGGGTACTGAAGCACTCTGGCTTCCCTTTCCCTCATGCCAGTCTTTGACAGGGGTGGATGAGGTGGGGCGCGGGTGCCTGTTTGGTCCGGTTGTGGCGGCGGCAGTGACGGTGTCGCCCGCTGGATCTCAGGAGCTACATAGGGCAGGAGTTCGGGATAGTAAGGTGCTGTCGCCTGCCCAGCGTCAGAGGTTGGTACCAGTAATTCAGTCAGTGGCGATCGCCTGGAAAACTGCTTCGGCATCGGTGGCAGAAATCGACCAGCTTAATATTTTGCAGGCCGCCCTATTGGCGATGGGGCGGGCCGTAAACGCGTTAAACCCAGCTCCCGACCTATGTTGGGTGGATGGCAACCGGGCGATTCCCCATTTGACGATTCCCCAGGAAACTGTGATTAAAGGAGATCAGCGGTCGGTGGCGATCGCCGCTGCCAGTATTTTGGCGAAGGAGTGGCGCGATCGCCAGGTTTTGGACTTGGCCAAGGACTATCCTGGCTACGACTTGGCGTCTAACAAAGGCTACGGCACGGCTAAACATCGCGATGGCTTAAAAAAACTGGGGTTGACGCCCCACCATCGCCGCAGTTTCGCCCCTTGTCGTCAGATTTTGGAGGAATTGGGAACCTAATTGGAGGCTTAAACCTATGCCATTGCCAGCTCGCCCACCACATCCAGGCGCTTAAAAGGGGTGAGGTTGATATAGCGATCGCCCAGGGACTCTGCCGCATCGGGGGAAATCCACCCCAGCTGGCGCAACAGGTGAATTGCCGCCGCGTATTTTGCTCGCTTCCGCCCATCAGAAACTTTGATCGCTAAGCCTAGACCGTGACCCACACGACCAATACATTGCACCCCTTCAGACCCGGACTTGCTGACGACCTCCCCCTGAGTTGCCTGCATGAGCTCCGTATCAAAGCCCCCTTTGCCGGAAATCAATTCTGGGTAGCTAGTCATCGCCCGCACAATCCGCTCCATATCTAGGCGGTTGCCGCTGGCTAACATGGCATAAAGCTGCGCCATTTGAGACAGGCGCATTAAGTAAGTGGGCGCACCGCAATCATCCCGCGCCACAATCAGCTCCTTGGCGGGCATTTCTAAAAATTCACCCACCTTGTCAACAATATGCTGCTGCACTGGGTGACTCCGCTGAATGTAATCCTCCAGGGACCAATCTTGCTTGCGGCAAAGGGCAAGCATTCCTGCGTGTTTTCCTGAACAATTATGCTGGAGGCGACTTTTCTGTCCCTCTGGACAGTGGCACTGTAGTGCCGACGGCTCAATATCGCAGCGCCACAGTATGTTGAACACCTGGCGGGCGTGGTTGATGGTGCCCTGGTGGGAGCTGCACATGATCGCCAAATTGCGATTGTCCAGTCCAAAGCGCTCCAAGGTGCCAGAACTGGCAACAGCTACCGCCTGGAACGGTTTTAAAGATGAGCGGATAAAAGAGGAGGTTTCCGTGGAGCCAGCGCCCATTAAAATCCGTCCTCGATCATCGCAAACCACCGCTTGCACCTGATGCTGGGACTCGGCGATACCTTCCCGCAGCAATCTTACGGTGATATCAGCGGTGCGGTTTCCTTTAGGACGATTCATATGGTTTTGTGGCTGGGTCGTCGCTTTAGATTGTGATGCCGTGATTTCCCTTCCCTGGGACAATTGAAGCTTGACGTTAGATTTCAGATGCCAAGTCTTTCAATCGCCAACTTTCAGGATGCTAATTGGTCTACGTTAAATCTCGGGCGCGGGGTATTCCGATGCTGGACTTCCAGCATTATTTTCAACTGTAGAAATTAACGGTGGAAGTTAACTGTAAAAACTGGACGGCGCGTTTTGACGCACTCTGCATCCAATGGTTATCTAGCATCCCCGGCTCTGTCAGTTTAAACGATCGCCCCAAACCTTAAACAATCACCCAAAGAGCGGTTCCCAAGGCTCCAAAGCTGCCCAAGGCGGCAAAGGTCCAGCGCAAGCGCACAAAAACAGGCTCCACTTGATAGGTGGCCACTAGCTGATCCTTCGCCCGTTCAGTGTCAGTTTTAGTCCACACCTGACCGTCGTACCAGCCGGATTCTTCGTATTCAACGGTGGGATTGGTGAGGCGGGCGCGCACGTGTCGCCAGCCAATGTATAGGTGCACCAGCAGCAAGGTAACTGTGGCGATCGCTGCACCGGAAGCGCTAATCAAAAAGTGAACGGGGGCTTTGCTGGGGGGAAAGCTGGCAGCAGCCAGAGGCCAGCCCAAGATCACCCAGCCCAGCAGCCCCACCGTTAGGAGCTTGCGAATATAAAGGGCACGGGGCAACGTCAACCAGGAAAATAGCCAGGCTTCTTTTATTTCAGTGAACTCGTTTAGGGGCTGCTGTTCAGGAGGAACAGGGCAAATTGGGGTAGAAGTCTGAGGCATAGGCCGGCGGTTATGACGGTTAAATCAATCGGTTGGGTCGAGAGACTCTGGAGAACGGGCAGAGGAACGGGTATCTGAAGGAACGGGTTGAGGCTTGGCGGCAACCATGGATGGCTCGAAGGGAATGGTTTCGCCGTGCCCCCAAAAGGCTTCAAGGTTGTAAAAGGCGCGCTCGTCGGGCATCAAAATATGGACAATAATGTCGCCGTAATCCTGGAGAACCCAGGCGCTGTCCCCTTCACCGGACACGTTGTAAGGGCGCATCTCAAATTCCGTTTCCACGCGATCGCGCACGGACTGAGACATGGCGCGAATTTGGGCGCGGGAAAGGGCAGTGCCGATGACAAAGTAGTCGGCAATGTAAGACACATCCGCCAGCTTTAGGAGCACAATATCTTCCCCTTTGCGATCATCCATAGCGTCCGCGATCGCATAGGCCATCGCCTCCGTCTGTGCATCAACGGGGGACGGCGCTTCGGGGGCAGTGGGAGTAATTTCAACGCCCACTGGGTCAGAGCTAAGCTCCTGGGAACTAATATTATTGGGCTCGGGCTGGGATTGGACCATAGAAAAGATTCAAAGGAACTGAATGTCAGTGATCACCACATTGCAACTAAGTTACTGAACCGAAGCCGCTGCCTTCAAGGAAAAGCCCTGAAATCGTTTCACTGGAATAATTTATGAAGTTTTTTGTGAAGGCTATGAGTCGTTACTTTAAGAAAATGCAACAAACTCGCAATAAAAATAATACCCACTCGGGGAAAATCCATCAATTCTAATTGGATTATTTTTGTTCGTTGCCCTCGCTAAGCTGTGTTTATGGGCTGGGTTTAACTGTTTATTTTGCTGAGATGGTTTGTGGGCGATTGCTCCAGAGACCCTTTGATTTGGGGACGTTAAGTCTAGAGCTATTGGCTTAGTAATGGACGACATCATGGATGACCTTAGGGGGAAGGTTGCTGCGGGGGCGGTGGTCAGCACCCTGGCAAGGGCTCAGCAGACCTGGTGTCAAGGTGTCAACGTGAAAGGGTCTGGTAGAATAACACCGTTGTTTGAACGTAAATCCGGGTAGCGTCCTTGAGTCAATCCCTCGATCTCCCAAGAGTTGACGATTTTTTGCAGGAGCTGGCAGCCATTCAGCAAACGGGCTCCAAGCGTATCGCTATTCTGGGATCGCGCCACGTACCGATTACCCATCAGCAGCTAATTGAAACCTTGAGCTACGCGCTGGTGCTTTCGGGAAATTATGTAATTACGTCGGGTGCTACGGGAACCAATGCGGCGGCGATTCGCGGGGCAATGCGGGCAGATGCGAACTTGCTAACGGTGATTTTGCCCCAGAGTTTGGAGCGGCAGCCGAAGGAGTCGCGATCGCAGTTAGAAAACGTGATGCACTTGGTAGAGAACAGCCGCAATAATGAGATGTCATTGGCGGAGGCTAGTTCCCTGTGTAATCAGGAAATTATTTCCCGGTGCCAGCAGTTAATTTGCTTTGCATTCCACGACAGTACAACGTTGCTCAAAACCTGTCAGGAAGCTGAGGAGCTGCGGCGAGTCGTGACTTTGTTTTACTTTGACTAATTTTTGCTTAGCCTGACTAACTTCACTGGATTACGGCTTTGGAGTCCCCCGAAGGACGACGAATACCAGTTAAAGTAGTCCAGAATTATCTTTCTTGGATGTGGGGACTATGGTCATGGTTGAGATTTCTCTGCCGCAAATTACAGTTTCACAGGTGACGCTGGGGTTGTCTACGCCGCAGATTTTGCTGGGGTCGATCGCCGCGGCAGCGCTATTAATCTACTTCCCCTATTTTTTCGTGGTGATTGCCCGTTTTCAGGCGGGGATGGATTTCGGAGCGCCTCGTGCCCTGTTCGATAAGCTGCCAGATTACGGTAAGCGGGCGGTGTGGGCTCACCAAAATTCCTTTGAAACGTTTATGCCTTACACGGCGGCGGCGTTGACCGCTTACGTGACTGGGCAAACCAGTGAATCGGTGGTTTTGGCGGCGATCGCCTTTGTGATTGGACGGTTGTTATTCTCGCTGTTTTATATCGCCAATGTGCCCCCGTTGCGATCGCTCTCCTTCGGCATCGGTTCCGCCGCCACCATCAGCCTCTTCTACACCAGCCTGACCCACCTCCCCACCTAACAACAGCGCCCGATCCGTCGGCGCTTCCCTTCATTCACCGTGTAAAAACACCATAAAAATGGCTTCTACTTCTTCCTTTGATATTGTCAGCGACTTTGACCAGCAAGAATTGGTTAACGCTCTGGACCAAACCCGTCGCGAGCTGAAAAGCCGCTATGACCTAAAAGACTCCAACAGCACCATCGAACAAAAAGGGGACACCCTGGAAATTGAAACCCAGGACAGCATGACCCTGAAATCGGTGCGGGAAATGCTGTTTCAGAAAGCTGCCAAGCGAGGGCTAGACCTGAAAATGTTTGAGTATGGTCCCACCGGCACTGCCAGCGGCGGTCGAGTGACCCAAACTATTAATTTGGTGAAGGGTATTGATAAGGAACTGGCGAAGAAAATCAGCAAAACCATTCGCGACGAGTTGAAGAAGGTGCAGGCGTCGATCCAAGGGGACGCGGTGCGGGTGTCGGCGAAATCCAAAGATGATTTGCAATCAGCGATGCAGTTGATTCGCTCCGGCGATTGGCCCGTGCCTATCCAGTTCAATAACTACCGCTAAAATTTTTGGTTGCTTGTACCCCAACCCCCTTTCCCCAGGGCGAGGGGCTTATGATGTCTGCTTTGATCCTGCGCGGCGAAAAATTATGAAACCCATCAACGTTATTGGCGGCGGCTTGGCCGGAACTGAAGCGGCTTGGCAAATTGCCCAGGCGGGGGTGCCGGTGATTTTGTGGGAAATGCGCCCGGTGCAGCAAACGCCCGCTCACCATACGGAACAGTTGGCGGAGTTGGTGTGTAGCAATTCCTTTGGGGCTCAGTCGAGCGATCGCGCCGCCGGTCTCCTCCACGAAGAACTGCGCCGTCTGGGATCCATCATCATCGGCAAGGCGGACGAGCACAAAGTGCCAGCGGGGGGAGCGTTGGCGGTGGATCGGGGACAGTTTGGGGGCGACCTCACCCAAACGTTGGACCAGCATCCGTTGATTGAACTGCGGCGGGAAGAGCGGCCCACCATTCCCAACGATGGCATTACGGTGCTCACCTCGGGACCGTTGACTAGTCCGTCATTAACCGACGATTTGCAGCGGGTGACGGGCATTGCTTATATGAGCTTTTTTGATGCGGCGAGCCCCATTATTGTGGGGGAGTCGATTAATCGAGATGTGGCGTTTTTGGCGTCTCGCTATGACAAAGGTGAGGCGGCGTATTTGAACTGCCCCATGGATCGGGAGCAGTATTTGGCATTTTGGAATGAGCTGTGTGCGGCGGAACAGGCTGAGCTGAAGGATTTTGACCGGGAAACGTCGAAGTTTTTTGAGGCGTGTTTGCCCATTGAGGAGATGGCCCAGCGAGGGGAGGACACTATGCGCTACGGTCCCCTGAAGCCGGTGGGATTGTTTGATGCGCGGCTGGGGGATTTTCGTGCGCCGGAGAATAAATCCAAGCGCCCCTATGCGGTGGTGCAGCTTCGCCAAGAGGATAAGGCAGGGCAGCTTTGGAATATGGTGGGTTTCCAGACCAACTTGCGTTGGGGGGAGCAGAAGCGCGTATTTCAGATGATTCCAGGGCTGGAAAATGCGGAGTTTGTGCGCATGGGGGTGATGCACCGCAATACGTTTTTGAATGCGCCGGAGCTGTTGAAATCAACCCTGCAGTTTAAGTCGCGATCGCACCTCTTAGCGGCAGGGCAACTGGTGGGTACCGAGGGCTATACGGCGGCAGCGGCTGGCGGCTGGCTGGCGGGAACCAATGCGGCGCGGTTGGCTCAGGGATTGGAGCCGGTGGTGATGCCGACGACCACCATGGCGGGGTCGTTGTTTGAGTTTATTAGTTCTGCTTCGCCGAAGCATTATCAGCCGATGCCGCCGAATTTTGGAATTATTCCTCCCTTGGCGGAGAAGGTGCGCAATAAGAAGGAGCGGTATGGGTGCTATCGCGATCGCTCCCTCGAGGATTTACAAGCCTGGTCTTTGGAGCATTTGCGGCGGGAAGTGACGGCTGCGGTGGGTTAAGGGGGACGGGAGGTCCCGGGAATTTCCCTTTAAACTGTGAGGTGATGATTGGGCGATCGCTTCATGGGTTGGACAGGCAAGCGGAAACAGGTATTTCGGGACGCTTTGGTGGACACTTATCGCGATCGCCAGGCGCTTCGTATGTTTGTGATGGATGGAATTGAGGCTTCACTCAATCGCATCACAAAGGATGACAACCTTGATACAACCGCGTTTGAGCTGATTGAGTGGGCGGATAGTCAGGGGCGACTTGAGGAGCTGTTGACAGCTTTTTGCAAGGAAAATCCCCATCGGGCGGCGGAGTTGCAGGCGGGGGGCGTTGAGGCGGTGTTGCCGCGCAGGTTGGTGGGGACGGAGGTGTTGCCGGCGGTGACGGTGTGGCATGGGCGAGATCGCCTGGTGTCGGAGTTAGTGCGAGAGTTCGGCAACCAGGAGCGGCGAGTGGCGGCGTTGTTGGCCCAAGGGGGGATGGGGAAAAGTGCGTTGATGACGAAGGTGGTGGAAGCGGCGGGGATTGATCCGGTGTCGGGGGCGTTTCAAAAGGATGCGCTTTTTGATCGGGCGATCGCCTTCAAAACCTATGAAGGGACTAGCTTTGATGAGGCGGCGGGGGCATTATTGGCGGGATTGGGTGTGGGAGCGGCGGAGTTGACGGCGGAGCAGACGGTGGCGGCGATCGTGCGGGCGTTGGGGCGGGAGCGGGTGCTGTTGGTGTTGGATAATTTGGAGGTGATTTTGCAGCCGCCGAGTCATCCCCAGGCGGGTCGGGCGATCGCGCGGGATTGGGGGCTGTTATTGGACCAGTTGGCGAATGGCAATCATCAGTCGCTGACGGTATTGACCAGTCGGGAGCTGCCGACGGATTTGGCGGGGGTGACGTTTGGTAGCGATAAGCCGAATCGGCGGCGGGTGCGTATTGAGCGGCTGGATCGGGTGGATAGTGCCAGTGCGGTGGAGATTTTACGAGATTACGGGCTACAGGATTCGGAGGCGGATCTGGTTTGGGTGGCGGAGCGGGTGGGGGGACATCCGTTTTCCCTGGAGTTGCTTAGTCGGCACTACGGGGACCGTCCAGGATATTTGCGGCGGCACGGGGAGATTTTGGTCCAGGGGACGGAGTCGTTGCTGAAAAAGCAAGTGGCGCGACAGAGCGAGACGGCGCGGCGGTTGTTGGGGATGTTGTGTGTGTTGCGCTGTGCTGTGGATGGGCGGGGGTTGACGTTTTTGCGGTTGTTCGGAGGGGACCCCAGGGAGCTGGACTGTGGGGAGCGGGAGATGGCGGAGACGGAGGAGATTGCGGAGCAGTTGGTGCGGGCGTCGTTGGTGCAGGCGAAGTATGACGAGGAACGCTGCGAGGTGTTGTTTTCGCTACACCGGGTGGTAGTGGAGTTTATGGTGCGGCGGGTAGACCGTGGGGAGTTGTGGGCGGCGGCGTTTTCGTACTATCGAGCAGTGGGATTACCGAAGCGTCCGCAGGTGTTGGGCGATCTTCAGCCGCTGTTAGAAGCGCAGCATTTTGCGTTTCAGCTGGGAAATTACAGCGAGGCGGAGAATCTGATCTACGAGCTGGAAAAATATCTCGATCCTTGGGGGTACTGGTCTCTGAAGAAAGACCTGTGCGAGCAGCTTTTGCCCAATCTTGAGCGGGCAAGCAAGCCGTATATTGCCCAGCGAATTGGGATAATTTATCGAGATTGGGGCGATTGGCAGCAGGCAGAAAGTCGCTATCAGCAAGCGCTCAAACTCGCTGAGGCTGAGGACAATCGCCATATGATTGCCAGTCTTCAGGGACAGTTGGGAGATATCGAGCGATATCGAGGTAACTGGGACGCCGCCGAGGTGCTCTATCGACAATCGTTGGCACTGCGAGAGGAACTGGGCGAT
>ERZ1740067.235-NODE-235-length-46286-cov-18.701412_pt1 | contig 46286 bp, 32 predicted proteins | sample MGYA00581736_ERZ1740067 | MGnify/ENA primary metagenome ERZ1740067 (study PRJEB43018, sample SAMN04849236) | marine metagenome | isolation source: floating plastic debris | place: Pacific Ocean | collected 2008-08-27 | study: EMG produced TPA metagenomics... | reverse complement strand
ACTTGATGATGCGCAGGTTAGCTAATTAAGATTTACTTTATAAATTAGCTCTAAGTATGAAAATTATCAAGAAAATGGTCAAGATTACAATGCCAACTTCACTGAATCTTCAAAAAAGAGTCTGCTGGCTTTATCGCCGATTTAAATTTCTTTAGAAAACTTTCATAAAGTAATTACTTTGCTGCTTGCTCCGGCTATTTAGAGGATTCCTGCGGCGTATCCTGGGCGTTGGCTTTCCGTTTGGCGATCGCCCGATGAAATCCAAGCACCACCAAAATATTGGACAGGGATAAAAAACTTTCGGCACTACCATGGAGCCAATCGACGTTGGCTAAGCTTTTGCCGTAGTGCATTTCTGCGTAAAGTCCCGCCGGGATGCTGATGGCGACGAAGACCAGCAGCACATAAAACCCAATTAGCGCCAGTTTTGGGGTTTGTCCCGATTTGGTCAGAAACCAGAGGAAACCCAGATAGGGAAAGAGGGACGCTGCAAACAGTGTGTTCACATCAAAAAATCCGCCAATGAGTTCGCCCATAAACTCGCCCCAGGATCGTTACTGTCAATTTCACGCCACTTTTAGCTTACCGAGTCATTGCGCCCCCAGCCCTGGAAATGGCGGACACGGTGGGGTGCGATCGCTCGCCCTATCCCCACACCAACAGTGGCTAGCCAGCGGCGGCGACGACGGTCGGGTGGCCATTCATTCAACAAAAAAATTACAGGAACGGGCAGAATTTGACGCGGCTTCTGAAATTATGCCTGCTTACAACGTAGGATCCGATTGGGTGCGGGCAATTGCGGTAGCTCCCTCTGGGCAATGGTGGGTATGCGGCAGCAACGACGGCTCCCTGCGGGTGTTTTGGTGGTGCGATCGCCAATGGAAACCCTGTCAGCTGGTGGCGCGGGCCCATGGATTTTGGGTGATGGCGGTGGTGATTACGCCCGATGGAAAAACGGTGATTAGCGCCGGAGCTGATAATCGCGTCCAGGCGTGGCGGGTTGAACATCACGAGCTGGGCATTACGCTGGTCCCAACTTGGTCGGGGAGTCGCCATACCTTCTGGGTGAGCGGTTTGGCATTAACTGCCGAGGGTGGCACCGTGGCCAGCGTGGGCTATGACGGTCAACTGGCGTTGTGGGATGTGGAGCAAGGGGAAGAAATTCGCCACTGGCAAGCTCATTCTGGCTACTGTTCCAGCGTGGCGTGCGCCCCCAACGGCAAAACCATCGCCACCGGCGGCGCGGACCGGCTAATTTACCTGTGGGATTTTGAAACGGGTCACTGTCGGGCAACGCTCTCGGGCAACGGCGGCAATGTATTTGGGTTGGAATTTCACCCCGACGCACATACTTTGTACAGCAGCGGCAGCGACGGAACGATTCGAGCGTGGGAGACGGAGTCGGGAAAATTTTCGCGGTTTATTGGGCTCAGTAACTGTCCTTGGGCGTTGGCGATCGCCCCCGATGGTCGGTGGCTGGCGGTGGCGGGGGCTGATGAATATATTCGCCGGTGGTCGTTGCCCGATGGTCAGGATTTAGGGGCGATCGCCACGGACGGCGAACAGCTGCCAGGTTTGGCCATTACCCCCGACGGTCAAACCCTTTGGGTGGGCGGTAACCATGGCGAAATTCGGGCGATCGCCCTGCCGCCGACCCCCACGGCGGTGACGTTTACGGCAATTCACGGTCACTGCGACGGGCGAGTGCGGGGAATTGCCTGGCACAAAAGCAATGCAAACAATCATAAATACGAGCTATGGACCGGCGGCGATGATGGTTTTGTGCGCCGCTGGCAAGTGAGTCCAAACTTGCCGGACTCCCCCGCTGCACCCCAGGTGTCCACAGATATTCAAGTTCATCCCCTCAACGCCTGGCATACGGATACGCTGTGGGTCATGGCGATCGCCCGTGCCAGTTTGCCCGGCTCAAAATGGATTGCCAGCGGCGGCACCGACCAGTTTGTCACCCTGTGGAGCCTGGACGGTCAGCCACTGCAACAACTGCGCGGACATACCGGTTGGATTAGTGCCCTGGCGATCGCTCCTGACGACAGTTGGTTAGTCAGCGCCAGCCACGACGGCACCCTACGCCAATGGAATTGCAACACCGGCAAATGCCTACGCACCCTAACCCCACCCACCGGCAGCATCCTAGAAACCGTTGCCATTGACCCCGCCGCACACTGGATTGCCACCGGCAGCGATCGCCACGTATACCTATGGAACGCCCACACCGGCATCCTCAGCGCCACCTTCACCGGACACACCCGCGCCATCACCCACCTGCATTTCGCCGACGGCTATTTAATCAGCAGCAGCCTAGATTCAACGGTGCGCTGGTGGAATGTGGAAACGTTGCAGTGCGATCAGCAAATAAAAACTCAAGTACCGGCGATCGCCACCCAAACCCTACCGAGCAATCAACTCATCACCGCCCCCGCCTGGGGAGGCCATCTAGAGCTATTTTCCCCCTCTCCCAACTAGCGGAACTGAACAGCCTATTGATGGACCTCATCAATACTTTCCAAGCATCTGCGATCGCCAAAACCATCACAATTCGAGACAGAACGAAGATCTTGACACATTTAACGCCAGGCAATGTTCACCAGTACGTTGACATTTACCTACTAGATGGTAGATATTGATTCTATGGAAAAGAAAACTGCTGAGCAAATTTTGGATGTGGCTCAGGAAATGGTGCGTCGCCAAGGGTACAGCGCTTTTAGCTACGCCGATATTTCCAAGCGCGTCGGCATTCGCAAAGCCAGTATTCATTACCATTTCCCGTCTAAGGCGGATTTGGTGAAGCATCTGGTGCAGCGCTATCGGGAGATGCTGGGGCGTGCGTGCGATCGCATTGCCCGGTCCAATGCCCCCGCCAACGAACAGCTTCTGGAATTTGCCCATCTTTATCGAGATGGACTTAAGCAGGACCAGGCCTGTTTGTGCACCATGTTAGGGGCAGATTATGTGGTGCTGCCGGAGCCGGTTCAGGAGGAAGTTCGACAGTTTTTCCATCAAATGGAGCAGTGGCTCGCAGCCCTGTTGCAGCGGGGCTGCGATGATCAACTGTGGCATTGCAATCCTTCGGCGAAGCAGGAAGCCAAGGGGCTGATTGCAATGTTGCAAGGGGCTCAGCTTCTGGCGCGACCGGAGGCGGACAGCTTTGCTGCCTTTGAGCAAATCATCTATCCATTGCTTCGTGCCAAGGCTGTTGGCGCTTAAATTTTTTGTCCTTTCATCTACCTTCTAGTAGATAGCTACTCGTTCAATCATTTATTTCTAGGAGAATTTTTCATGGCTAATGCTGTAGTTCCTCAAACCTTTGCCGGTCAAAAGTTGGTTGTGATTGGTGGGTCCAGTGGGATTGGTAAGGCGATCGCCCGGCTAGTGTTGGAGCGGGGCGGTTCAGCGGTGATCGTCGGTCGCAATGGTGAAAAGCTGAAGAAGGCGATCGCGGATCTCAGTTCGTTAGGGGCGATTGTTGCTGAGCGGGCGGATATTGCTGATGCTGCTGAACGTAATGATGTGATGGAGCGTCTGATTGTTAACCACGGAGATGCCACATTGTTGGTGAATTCGGCGGGGGTGTTTTTGCCCAAGTCATTTTTGGAGCATACGGAAGCGGATTATGACTTGTATTTGGAGTTAAACAAGGCGACGTTTTTTCTGACCCAGGGAATTGCGAAAAATATTGTGGCGTCGGGCAACGGTGGGGCGATCGTTAACGTGGGATCGATGTGGGCGAAACAGGCGGTGCAGGCAACGCCATCCTCCGCCTATTCCATGGCGAAGGCGGGCTTGCATTCTTTGACCCAGCACCTGGCGATGGAGTTAGCAGAGCATCAAATTCGAGTGAATGCCGTATCGCCTGCGGTGGTGGAAACGCCTATATATCAAGGCTTTATCCCCACTGACCAAGTCCATGAGACCCTGCAAGGTTTTAATGAATTTCATCCCATGGGTCGAGTGGGGACGCCAGAAGATGTTGCTGAAGCGATCGCCTTTCTGCTCTCGAACCAAGCGAGCTGGGTTACCGGAGCCATCTGGGATGTGGACGGCGGCGTAATGGCCGGTCGAAACCAGTACAGCTAACCCAGTGCCCTACTGCACCATTTCTACCTTCCCCCGTAAACCTTGAGAGCACCGTAACTGTCCCATGAAACTCAACGCCGACCTTAATCAGCGCGTCGTTATCGAAACTGAAGCCCAACCGTGGATTGACTCTCCCATGCCCGGCGTCCAGCGGCGAATGCTAGATCGCGACGGCGACGAAATTGCCCGCGCTACCACCCTTGTGCGCTTTGCCCCCGGCAGCCACTTCTCTGCCCATAGCCATGGCGGCGGCGAAGAACTCTTTGTGCTGGACGGCATATTCTCCGATGAAACCGGCGACTATGGTCCCGGCAGCTACTTGCGCAACCCCGTCGGTTCCCGCCATACCCCCCACAGCGATCGCGGCTGCACCATTTTGGTCAAACTGTGGCAAATGCACCCTGACGACCAACAAACCGTGGCGATCGCCACAGCCCAAACCCACTGGGTACCAGGATTAGTGACCGGTTTGGAGGTTATGCCCCTCCATAATTACGGCACCGAAAACGTTGCCCTAGTGAAATGGGCACCGGGCACAATATTTCAGCCCCACAAACATTGGGGCGGCGAGGAAATCTTTGTGCTGAGCGGCACCTTTAAAGACGAGCATGGCACTTATCCCAAAGGCACCTGGCTGCGTAATCCCCCCGGCAGCGTCCACACTCCATCCAGTACAGAAGGCTGCATCATCTACGTCAAAACCGGTCACCTTGGACAAAACCGCCCCACCGAATTTTCCAACTTAAAACCGGTGCATCAAGCCTCATAACGCCAATGCCACATCACGCCAATGCAACGTAAAGTCCCTTTAGGAAGGGGGAAAACCTTACCGCCTTGAGTGATTATTCGTTGGTCAGTGAATCGAACTTTGGTGGAGGTAAGGTCCTGAACACAGCCCCTAGCGACTGCGAACCGCAGCAACAGTGGGCTCTAGGGGAACGGAATGAGACTCCGCCGCATCTTTCAGCACAACCTCGCGGATAAAGCGAGCTAGGGCACGCTGGGCTAATTCACCAGCAATACGCTGCCCCATCTGCTGAGTTTCCGGCTTGATTAACAACTGCGCTCCCAGCTGGGCCAAACGCATCCCATCCATACCGGGGGTGTCCTGAACGATCGCCCAAATCCGCTGGACGCGCTCTAAAGTTTCCTGGGGACTGGTGGTGGATTTCACCGTAATGGGCACCGGACGATCTACCCCCAGCCCCAGCCGTTGACCCCACTGGGCGACAAAATTTTGCCAAGCATTTTTACCCGACGCTTCGATCGCCTCCACCAGTTTTTCCACCAACTGCTCGCGAATAAACGCCCCCCGCTCAGAATAGAGAAACTCCACCGCCTGGTCCAACCCCTGGTTTAGGTCGTAATCCATGCTGTCCTTAGCGTTATTCAGCAGATTTTCCAGACGATTCCACCGGAAGCGATCATCTTGGAATAGCAGCGCTTGTAGGGATGCCCGCAGCTCAGGAGCCGGATCCACCAGCAGCCGCTTGGCGATGTAGGGATATGCCTTGCTCAGCACCTTGAATTCAGGATCCACATTGATGGCAATTCCTTCCAAGGTCACCAGCGATCGAATAATCAAGGCGTAGTAGGCGGGCACCCGAAAGGGAAACTCGTACATCACCCCAGAAAGCTGGTCGGTAATACTTTTGAAATTCAGATCTGCAACGCTGGCTCCCAACGCATTGCTAAACACGGTGGACAGGGCAGCGGCGATCGGCGGCAAATAGGTATCCGGCGTCAGAAACTCTAAGGTGACGTAATCTTCTGCCAGGCTGTCAAAGTCGCGGTTGACCATATGCACCACCGCTTCAATTAGCCCGTAGCGCTGGTAATCTTTCACCTCGCTCATCATGCCGAAGTCCAGGTACGCCAGCTTGCCGCTAGGAGTCGCCAACAGGTTGCCAGGGTGAGGATCCGCGTGGAAGAAGCCAAATTCTAAGAGCTGACGCAGAGAGCACTGCACGCCCACCTCAATCAGGTGCTTGGCGTCGATACCCTGGGCGGAAATTTCTTCCAAATTAGTCAGCTTGGTGCCGTCAATCCATTCCATGGTGAGCACCCGTCGCCCGGTGTAATTCCAGTAAATGCCAGGCACGTAAATATCGGGCAAGTAACTGTACAGGTTGGCAAAGCGCTCGGCGTTTAGTCCCTCCTGGGTGTAGTCCATTTCCTCAAAAATGCGTCCGGCAAATTCATCGGTAATGGCCACCAGGTCGCTGCGCAGATTCGCCAATTTTTGCACCGCTAGGGCGAGGCGGCGCATGATGTACACGTCCAAAGTGATTTGCTCTGTCAAACCAGGACGCTGCACTTTGACCGCTACGGTTTCGCCGGTTTTTAGCTTGCCTTTGTACACCTGTCCCAACGACGCGGCGGCGAGGGGACGATCGCTAAATTCCGCATACAGCTCACTGGGGGGCGCACCTAGCTCTTCTTCAATAAATCGAAAGGCGATTTTGTTGGAAAACGGCGGAATCTGATCCTGAAGCTCCGTCAATCGCTCCAAATACAGGGGCGGCACCAGGTCGGGACGGGTAGACAATGCCTGACCGATTTTGATGTATGCCGGTCCCAACTTGGTCAAAATCTTTAGCAGTTGGGTGGCGCGGTTGCCTTCGTTCTTCTGCAAAAAGCCTGTGGCTTTATCCCACCAAATGCCCAGGAAAAAACTCAGCAACGGCAGGGCGATCGCCAAAAACCGGAACAGCACCTTAAGGGGCCGACCGCGGTAGAGAGCATCCACCTTTTCCGCCTGGTAGTGGGGCTCCTGCCGTGGCGGCGGCGGCGTACCATCTCCCTTTGTGCTCTTTGCCGGCGGTAGCTGGGGCAAATCGGAGGTGGGCACTGTGGATGCTTCTACAGTCAGAACGTTCATAGAAATCTGGTTTGGAGCCAACTTCTAAACTTTATGGGAAATCGGAGCAAGCGTCAGAAACCGCCGCTAAAACAGCGTCTGAGGCGATCGCCACATCAGCCCGGGAAATTATCAATTCAAGGAACTTCGACAAAGAAATACCTAGAAGGTCATAGGCTAGTTGCGCGCTTTTCAACGCTTTTCCCAAACTAAAAAATGGCTTAAGTCATTGTAACAAGTTCGTCACAAAGCACAGGGGATCACGGCAATTCTTTCTTAAAGACTTGAGTATTTCTGTCCGTAAGCTTTCAGGTTTCCCTCAAGAGAAACAGTGGGCGTGTCTAACCGAGAGAGGTTTGCAAAATGGAGAAATCTTGAAAGTAAAACTTTCAAACTGAAAGGCCTTAAAAACTTAGATAAGGTTAGATGAACAAGAAATCGTGGTCGCCCCGCAGCCATTCCAAGATGAGTTGCCTGTTTCTCAGCGGTGCGGTTCAGCTTTAATGCCAGTATTCTGACTCTTATTCGCGCATTCTCCATCCCTCTAGCGACGTCTTTTTCCCATGCTCCTTGCGCTACGAATCAAAAACTTTGCCCTAATCGATACGCTGGCGGTGGACTTCACCACGGGTTTACAGGTATTTACCGGGGAAACAGGGGCGGGAAAATCAATTATCTTGGACGCGATCGACGCGGTGTTAGGGGGCAAGGTTACTGCCCGCATGGTGCGCAGCGGAGCCTCCCAAAGTTCCCTGACCGCTGAGTTTGCCGTTGCCCCCCCTTTGGAAGAATTTTTGGCTAGCCAGGGGGTTGAGCTAGCTGATGCAGAGGCAGAGTCCAAACCGCCGGAAAAATCCTCGGGACGCAAGAAGAAAAGCACCAAGTCTAAGCTGTCACCGCCGGCGGAATCCCCAGAAAAACTGTCGGAAAAGCGTCTGACTTGCAATTTAGAAATTACCGTGGTGCCACCCAAGGAAGCGGGCAAACGCACCAGCATTCGCAGTCGTTTTAAGCTCAACGGCAAGTCGTCCTCCAAGCAAGTGCTGGGAAAAATCCGCGATCGCCTGGTGGAAATTGCCGCCCAGGGTCAGACGGTGCAGTTACTTCAAAGCGATCGCCAGCGGGATTGGCTAGACAACTTTGGCGGGGAATCGGTGCTGCCCCTGAAACAACAGGTGACAGAAACCTACGAAGCGGCCCGGGCGGCTCAGGCACTGTTGGCAAAACGTCAGGCGGCGGACGAACTGCGCCAGCAACAGCTTGATTTATATCGATTTCAATACGACGAACTCAGTGCCGCCGAGCTGGAAGATGCCGACGAACTGGATGAGCTAATCCAGGAGCGCGATCGCCTGAGCAACGTGGTGGAACTGCAAAAAACCAGCTACGGGCTATACCAGTTGCTGTACGGGGACGGACAAAGCGACTCCTGCGCGGACCTGTTAGGACAGGCGGAAAAGAACATTGAAAGCATTGTGGATTATGACACCACTGAGCTGGAGCCCATTTTGGAAATGATCACCGGGGCGTTGGCTCAGGTGTCGGAGGCGGGGCAGGCGATTAATCTTTACGGCGATCGCCTAGAAAGTGATCCCCAGCGTTTAGGGGAGGTGGAAGAACGCATTGTTTTTCTAAAGGGGCTGTGTCGGCGATACGGGCTCACCCTAGCGGAAACCATCCAAAAGCGGGACGAGCTTCAGGAGATTTTGGAGGAGTTGGATGAGGAGGGGCAGTCGGTGGAAGCGCTCCAGGAAGCAGCGATCGCCACCCAAAAACGTCTCAACGCTGCCGCCGCGCAACTAACGGAAAAGCGCCAGGAGGTGGCCCAAAATCTAGAGCAAAAACTAGTGGATCAGCTGGCGCCCCTGGCGATGGACCACGTGCAGTTTCAGGTGCAGTTCGACTCGGTAACCCCCACTGCCGACGGGGGCGATCGCATCACCTATTGCTTTAGCCCTAACCCCGGCGAACCGCTGGCACCCCTGGGCGAAACCGCATCTGGCGGAGAAATGAGCCGATTCTTGCTGGCTTTAAAAGCCTGTTTTTCTAAGGTCAGCACCGTGGGCACCTTGATTTTTGACGAAATCGACGTGGGGGTCTCGGGACGCGTAGCCCAGGCGATCGCCCAAAAATTACACCAGCTGGCCCAAAACCACCAAGTACTGTGCGTCACCCACCAGCCCATTGTGGCCGCCATGGGCGATCGTCATTTTCACGTGGAAAAGCGGGTGGAAAAAGTTGCCGTCGCCAACGGCGAAGGAGCCAATGCTGAGGCTTCTGATGCCAGAGTCGACGATAAATCCGATTTGCGCACCCTTACCCATCTCAGCATTTTGGATGAGGGAGATCGGCGCCTGGAGCTAGCCCAACTGGTCAGTGGAGCCGAAAACCGTAACGACCCCACTGGAGCCACCCTCGCCGCCGCCAACGCCTTTGCCGACTCCCTTTTGGAGCGGGCCGCCCTGTTGCGCAAGGACATTGCTAACAAATCGTAATTTTTACTGTCCTTGAACGCTTTCCAGCCCTCTCAGTCCATCCCACAGCCCCTGTCACCTCCGCATAAACAGCAGCGATTCCGCTTACTGAGAGCGAATCAAAAGGCAACAGAGAAGCACACAAAACAAAAAGCACTGTAACCAAACCTTTAAACAAGTGAATGTAGGGGGTCAAGCCCCCACCCTGTCTTCCTGTGGAAAGTACACTGGGAGCAGATCCGCCCTAGTTCTGCCATTAGACTGGGCTCAGCCTGAGGAAACAGGTCTTTTACGGTGCTTCTACTGCGTCAGAGCGTTTTTAAGATTTATTCAAAATGTGTCTGAAAGCGCACACATCTAGACCTTTGTAACTAAAGTGTCTGGAACCTACAGGTCCAAAAAGCAAAAAATTGAAGGACTAACCGCGTCGCCCTGAAGCTTTATCTGCCCCTAAGCCCCCCGAAACGCTTCCTTATATTTCGTTGCGCCTAACTGGGTAAAACTAAAATAAGCAGAGTAAACTAGGGCCTACAGGCGTTGCTGACCCGCGCGTTATATTGCGCGTTTACAAATGTGGATGTCGGCCCGCACCCATGGCGAGCGAATTAGACCCTTCCCACCGAGCATCTATGACTTCTTCGTCTTCAAATAAATCTCAGGATTCCTCCCAGCAGGTCATTGAAGCAACCGTGGTAGAGGCATCGGAGGTCAATCCTTCCGCCACTCAGACGATCGCTGTGGAAGTTGCCGTTGATGCCACCGTGGTGGACGCGGAGGGTAAAGACGATTTAGGCATCAGCCAAGACCCTCCCGGCAGTATTGCCTCCCACGAGTCACCCTCAGCATCTTCAGATACGGGCAGCGCTCTGGTTACAAGCAAAGGTAGCTTTAAGTCCTTTTTAGCCCCCCTAAAGCGGGACACCTTTAAACAGGTGGTGTCCGACGTGGAAGCAAAGCTGGGGGTGGTGAATCAAACCCTGTCAATGTTGGACGTGCTCAATGACAATCAGGGGGGCTTTGAGTCGGTTCTAGAAGAAATGCTAGAGTCCATCAGCCTTAAGACCGGTGAGCTGTTGAATGCTGATCGCACCACCATCTATTTGCTGGACGAGGAAAAGGACGAGCTGTGGTCCAAGGTCGCGAAGGGAATGCCTGAGCTGCGATTCCCTGCATCAGTGGGGATTGCCGGTGAGGTGGCCCAGTTTCGCAAAGTGGTCAATATTCCCTACGATTTCTACGAGGATCCGCGATCTGCAGCGGCGAAGAAGTTTGACCAGAAAAGTGGATATCGCACTTACACCATGCTGGCACTGCCTCTGCTGAACGAGGACGATGGACTGGTGGCGGTGGTGCAGTTAATTAATAAGCTGAAGCCCGATGCAGGGAATTCTCCCCAGGCTAGTTTGAGCGATCGCATCGACCTCAAGGGCTTTACGGAGGACGACGAGCAGGTTTTCCGGGAGTTTGCCCCGTCCATTCGCCTTATTTTGGAATCATCCCGAGCATTCTATGCGGCAATGCAGCGTCAGCGGGCAGCCAATGCCCTGATGAAGGCAACGGAAGCTTTAAGTAAGGGCAGCCTAGATCTTCAGGAAACCCTTAAAAATGTGATGGATCAGGCGAAGGCGCTGATGCAGGCGGACCGTAGCACCCTGTGGCTGTTGGACGATATTAAAGACGAGCTATGGACCCGGCTGCCTATTGGTGGCGAGATGCGGGAGATTCGCATTCCCAGCATGGGTAATTCTTTTGCGGCGCAGGTGGCCCAGTCAGGTAAGCCCCTATTGATTCCCTTTGACCTGTACTCCCACCCCGATTCTGATACATCCAAGGAAACGGACCAGCGCACAGGCTATCGCACTTGCAGCATGCTGTGTATGCCGGTATTTAATTCAGATCGTCAATTGATTGGAGTGACCCAGCTAATCAATAAAACTCGCCAGGGAGAGCACCCAGAGTACGACCCAGAAAATTGGCCAGAAGCTCCAGAACGGTGGAAGGCGAGCTTCAACCAAGGGGACCAGCAGTTTATGGAAACCTTCAATATTCAGGCGGGTGTGGCGCTGCAAAATGCCAAGCTATTTGCGGAAGTGAAGCAGCAGGAGCAGATGCAGAAAGATATCCTGCGATCGCTGTCGGACGGGGTTATTTCCGTGGATCGCAACGGTTCGGTTATTGCCGCCAACGAGAGCGCCAAGGAATTTTTGGGGCTGCCCCAATCATTCATTTTAGAGGGGCGTCCTATTGAGGAAGTGATCCGTATCAAGGTTAAGGAAGAGGGCACGGAAGCGTCCAATAAGTTTGGACAGTGGATGCAGACAGCTCTGGGAGAGGGCGATGACGATAATCGCCAGCAGTATTACCCAGACCAAATTCTGTTGCCGTCCCCCGATGCACCGAAGCAAGAAGCTGATCTTTGGGATGAAGATGCCGATGATGAGGAATCAACGGAGGAACGCAGCGTCAACCTTTCCCTAAATACGATCGCCGATGCTCAAGATGGAGCCCAGGTGCGTGGTGCCTTGGTGGTTATGGAGGACATTAGCGACGAGAAGCGGCTGAAGAGTACCATGTATCGCTATATGACCCAGGAACTGGCGGAACAGTTGCTGGCTAGCGGCGAAACGAAAATGGGCGGCGATCGCAAGGACGTATCGGTATTGTTCTCGGATATTCGCAGCTACACCACTTTGACCGAAAGCATGCAGGCGGAAGAAGTGGTGGCCATGCTAAACGAGTACTTTGAATCCATGGTGGATGCCGTGTTCAAGCACAAGGGCACCTTGGACAAGTACATTGGCGATGCCATTATGGCGGTGTTCGGTTCGCCGCTGCCGCTGGAGGATCACGCCTGGATGTCCGTGCAAACGGCGATCGATATGCGCCATCGACTGGTGGAGTTTAATGCAGCCCGGCGCACTATGGGCAAGCAGGAAATTGCCATTGGTATTGGCTTGCACTCCGATGAGGTAATTAGCGGCAACATTGGCTCTAGCCGACGAATGGAGTTTACGGCGATCGGCGACGGGGTCAACCTGGGGTCTCGCCTTGAGGGTGCCACAAAGCAGTACGGCTGCGACATCATGATTAGCGAGAATACGTACCACAAGTGCGGCGCTGATCGGGTGGTTGTGCGCGAGCTGGACTATATCAAGGTCAAAGGAAAAACCAAGCCGGTGTCGGTATACGAGCTGGTGGGCATTGCTGAAGGAGACTTGGCAAGACCCATTTCCGATGATAAAAAGCAGGTGATTGAGGCTTACTCAAAGGGTCGCCAGCATTACTTGGACCGCAAGTTTGCCCAAGCCATGGCTGCCTTCGGTTCAGTGCTGGAGATTAACAGCGGCGATAAAGCTGCGGCTCTGCAATTGGGGCGCTGTCAGCATTATCTAACCCATCCCCCTGAGGATGATTGGGATGGCGCTTTCACCATGACCAGCAAGTAATTCTCTCTACCGCCACCGTAGTTTTTGATGTAGACACAGACAGGGCACTAAGAACTATTGAAGGCTGGGTAGAGTCGTATTTGACGGCATATTCCCGCTTTGTTGGGCACCTATAGATCGAAAGCTGAATCCGCACGCATTATTAGCTCCGCCAACGCTTCGCGAGCGTGACTCTCAGCGATCGCTGACTGTTCTACTAATGCAAGCGTCACCCATCAAAAAGTCCCTTCCTGTAAGAAAGGGACTTTTTTCAGAGTTGCTTTTACAGTCCTGCCGAAGCTACCGCAACTTTAAGATATTGATCATTACGGCTAGGCTTTCTTCAAAGAGAATTTCCCGCCCCCAGCGCTGTAACTGTTGCGCCATTAGCTCAGCGGCTTTTTGATCAGGCAGTGCTGTCACTAACTCAGTGCGGCAAGATTGGGCACTTCCTCCCGACTCCATGCGCATACACCCGGTGGTTTCAGAACACAGGATAGTGCAACAGTTGGCGTTAGGATCTTGAGAGTTCAAGCTAAGACCGATCAGGTCCCCAGGAATTTCGCCAAAATCAGAAGTGGGAATTGCAGCTAATTCCGCCTTAATTTCGCGGCCGTTGCTGCCTTCGAAGGTGACGTTCTGAATTTCATACTGCCCTCCCATAAATTCGTGCCCTGTGGGCTGCCATCCTAAGCGGCTGGCTAACCAAGAGAGGAACATAAGCGCCTGGGCATCATTTCCTTTTTCGTAGTCAATGGTGATGTCATCGATACACCCTAGGGCAGCTCGGCGTTCCGGGGGATCAAACATGGACGCCGTTAGCTCTTGCCAGGGCAGTAGGCGGTGCCAATTCAAGTCGGCAATATAAGATTCCTGCTCCACGAGGCTATTGATTTTAATAAATTCTGACGCAGGATCGCTGAAATAGCATGAGTCCAAAATGGTGCAGTTGGCGATCGCCGACAGCCGTCCAAATAGTTCCTGCTCCGGGTTAGGGGTTGCCTTCCACCATAAAAACTTCGGCAAATCAGGAATCAACAGCCCCGCCACCAAGTCCGCCACCCGCTCCAGAGCTTCCTTAGTGCCACGCAAAGTCACGTACTCACAGCACATTAAGCTGTGGCTTTTAGACTTTTGAATGGGGCAGTAGGCAGAGACTTGAGCCTTAACCCCCGTGTCGGGTCCCAATGTGGGGCAAAGGCTAATGATACGCGACGGATTTCTTGAGGCGATCGCATCACTAACGCTAGCCCCCCGCAGGTCCATATTCCGAATTGTCTTTTGCTTCTCCGGCAGCGTTTGATACTCCTGCCGCAGCCGTTTTAACGTCTCCGAGTCCACCCGCGCTGTGGTTCTCAAACCATAGGCAGACTGGGCTTGGTGAATGGCCTCCCGGGTTTCAGGACCATGAATACTATCAATGGCCCCCTTATAAAATCCTAGCGCCCCCAAAAGCTGCTGAAATTCCTCCGGCTCATAGACCACCATGCTAAACGTGGCTGCCCGGGTGGCAACGCCCGACGTGCTTTCCTGACCCACCCAAAGGCCGCTTAGCTCCGCTTCAATCTCGCTAAGGGAAATATCTTTGGGCTTTTGTAAGGCGATCGTTGTGCTCATCGTTTCCAACTCCAGTAATAAACTCGCTTGTAAAAATCCAAATAATCAGGGACGGCACTCAATACCTGTAAACCCACCCTTGCTTGCCGTGAGTACGGCTTATTTCGCTATTCCAGTAACGCCAAAGCCCTGATTGCTAAATGTTTGGCCATGTTCCCGAAATAATGTTCCTGAAATACCGTTAGGCACTAATCTGGGGCTTGCAGTATGACTCCCTTTACCTATAGCCGTCGCCACCGTCGACCGTCGCGATTTAGCAGCAACTCCGCCTCCACCGGTTCCCAGGTGCCGGCTTCGTAAAGGGGAATTGACTCTGGCGATGTGGGAGCTTCCCACGCCTCCAAAACCGGCGTCAACACCCGCCAAGCCGCCTCCACCTCATCATCTCGGGTAAACAGGGACTGGTCCGCCAACATGCAATCCATCAACAAACGGCCATACGCCTCAGAACTAGGCTGTCCAAAAGCCGTATCGTAACGAAAATCCATATCCACTGATCGCGTCCGCAAAGCATTCCCTGGCGTTTTCACCTCAAACCGCATAGAAATCCCCTCATTCGGCTGAATCCGCAAAGCCAACACATTAGGGTTCGCCTGCTTCGCCGCCGACGGAAACATCAACAAAGGCACCTCCTTAAACTGAATCGCAATCTCGCTCACCTTCTTCGGCATTCGCTTACCGGTGCGCAAATAAAACGGCACCCCTTTCCATCGCCAGTTATCAATGGTCAACTTGAGGGCGGCATAGGTGGGGGTTGTGGAATCATCAGGGGCTCCCTCCTCGGCACGATAACCAGGGACCGCTTTACCCTTCATCCAACCATCGGTGTACTGTCCACGAATGGCACAGGACTCCAAATTTTCTGGGTCTGCTAAGTGGGTAGCCTGAATCACCTTCACTTTTTCATTGCGAATACTGTCCGCATCCAGTGAATTAGGGGGCTCCATGGCGGTTAAACAAAAGAGCTGCATCAAATGGTTTTGCACCATATCTCGCAAAGCTCCCGCCGTTTCGTAATATCCAGCGCGTCCCTCTAGACCCACTGTTTCTGCCACGGTAATTTGCACATGGTCCACAAATTGCCGATTCCATAGGGGCTCAAAAATGGCGTTGGCAAATCGGAACACCAATAGGTTCTGAACGGTTTCTTTACCGAGGTAATGGTCAATGCGGTAAACCTGCTTTTCCGAGCACACCTGTTGCACCACTCGGTTTAACGCCTGCGCTGACGCCAGATCTCGCCCAAAAGGCTTCTCAATGACCAATCGGTGTTTATCGGTATCCTCCAGCATTCCTGCCTGCCCCAGTTGTCGGGTAGCTTCTCCGAAAAAGCGCGGCGCGACGGAAAGATAGAACACACGGTTGCCACGAGTACCCCGCTCTGTGTCCAGCTTGTCTAAAAATTCCTTGAGGGCTTGGTAGTCCTCTGGATTGTCAATATTCCCGGGATGGTAGTACAAGCCTTTTGCAAATTCTTCCCAGGTGTCTTCGGATTGTAATCCGCTGCCGAAGGATTCAATGCCTTCACGCATATGCTCTCGGAAGAAGTCGTGACTCCAGGAGCGACGGGCAACGCCCACGATGGTTAGCTCCGGAGGCAGGCGACGCTCCAGCTTCATTTCGTACAGGGAAGGCACCAGTTTTCGCTGGGTTAGATCTCCCGATGCGCCGAAAATTATCAATATTTGCGGTTCTGGAACTCGGTCCTGCTGTAATCCAACTCTGAGGGGATTTTCTTGAAGGCTAAGCATAAGCTGGGGTTATTTAACAGGGAATACATAACTTGGGCTGGGTAAACTTGGGCTAAAAATATGGGCTAGATAAAAGCTGAGCTGGTAGCCAAGTTAGGAAAGAGGGTTCAGCAAAAGTAAGCAGATGTGGCTTGAAAAATAAAAACTGTAAACGTAGAAGACCTGAGAAAGGTTGGGAAAAGATCGAGAGGATAAAAGGCGACAATCAAGGGGCGATCGCTAAACACCCTTTTTCCAAACATTCCTTTTCTGAACGTTTCGCCAACACACTTCTTGAGTGACTTGCTTCGAAGAAATCGGCGAAAAGAGAATGGCAATCTAGCCGCTGAATTTAGTTGTTTAATCCAGATGCACAAAGACTAGCTTTGGGCAAATTTCACAGCGCTGGATGATCCCGAGAACAGGTTCATGGATTTTTCAGTGCTAGCGCAAAGTCATCAAGGGGAAATCGGCGGCAAACTGTCAGTAGAAGTTAAAGTTTTTTGCAGATTTCCGTCACAAACTTATGTCATAAACACCTATTGCCGCCCTTTCGACGTGGCTATTTAGGACTTAACAAAAGACTGCACTAGCGCCACATCATCGGAGCTGCCAATAATCAACGGTGTCCGACCGTGTAAATGATCGGGAATCACATCAAGAATCGGCTGAGTACCATCGCTAGCTCGCCCTCCAGCTTGATCCGCAAGAAACGCTAGGGGCGCCGCTTCGTATAGCAACCGCAGCTTACCGCTGGGCTTCGACTGGGTGCCGGGATACAGGAAAACGCCCCCCTGGAATAGGATGCGGTGAAAGTCTGACACCAGGGCACCGCTGTAACGGGCAGAGTAGCCTTCCGTGCGGTGAACGTAGCGCACGTATTCCTGCATTGACGTATCCCACTGGCAGAAATTTCCCTCGTTAACGCTATAAATGGATCCGTGCTTGGGGATCACGATGTTTTCGTGGGACAGAATAAATTCTCCTAAACTGGGGTCCAAGGTGAACGCGTGCACGCCGCGACCAATGGAATATACCAACATGGTGCTGGGACCGTACAGGATATAGCCAGCGCCAATTTGCTTGTGGCCACTTTGCAGCAGATCCTGGGCATCTCCCAACTCGTCATTTCCCTCTTGCTGACGAATGGAAAAGATTGATCCCACCATCAGATTCACGTCCAAATTTGACGATCCATCGACGGGATCATAAAGCAGGGTGTAGCGCCCCAAGGGGCAGTTTTCGGGAATGTAGTAAGGCTTCTCCATCTCTTCGGACGCTAAGCGGCAAACCAAACCACTTTGCTCGAAAACCGAAATAAAAACGTCGTTGGCGTAAATGTCCATTTTCTTGACGGCTTCTCCTTGCACGTTGGTTTCGCCCGTAAATCCAAGGGCGTTATCAACGAGTCCCGACTGACTTAAACGACGGGCAATCAGCTTACCAGCAAGGGCAATGCGGTTCATCAAGGCACTTAAATCTTGGGCATTGGGACCGAAACTTTTAAGCTGCCCTAAAACGTGGCGTGAAAGGGTAGTGCAGTCACGATCTAGGGAGCGATCGCTACTTAATCGAGTATTGGATTGAGCAATAACCATGGCTTTAAGTTATTAAAAAAACGAACCGAGACCAAACTTCAAATGGCGTCTTTAAAGTCAGAAATAAGGAGAAATAACCTAGACCTAAGGAATGAAACGCAACTGCCTCGCTTATTTTTTGCGCCCGCTCTCTTTAATGTTTATCTTTGTTGTCCTTACTGCTGGTTCCATCTTAGGAGGGATTTTTATGGGAAATCAGTCCTGGGTTCGAGATTGTATAGAAAATGTAGTGAAGCCCTTAAAAACCAACCGTTGAACGTTGTTTTAATAACGCAAGAATTTCAAGCTGTGACGATATGCAAAGCAACAATAAGGGAAGCAGGCTACGCACAATAAACGTTAAAAAAGCGGCTTTGAAATCAATGTTTCAAAGTCGCTTTTTCTAGGTCCTACTTAGATGCTACTTACCGGATGTGACTCAAATGCGATTAATGATCACCGCCGCTACACCGGTTGTTGTTGAATCACCTGCTAAATTAACCGGCTAGGTAAGCGCGCACATCTGACTGACGGCGCCGTAGCTGTTTCAGAGCCTGATGCTCAAGCTGGCGTACCCGCTCTCGGCTGATATTGAGCCGTCGTCCCACTTTTGCCAAGGACAGTTCTCGACCATCGCCGAGCCCAAAACGCAGAATCAACACTTCCCGCTGCTGGGGAGTTAGCTCCGCCATCATCCCCTGCAAGTCATCCTTCAGGGACTGGGTGCTGGCATACTCCTCCGGCAAAATCCCGGCGTCTTCCAGTAGGTCCTGCAGCTCCGTGTCTTGGTTGTCGCCCACCCGTAGCTCTAGGGAGACCGGCTGGCGGGACATGGCTAAGTAGTCGCGCACCTGCTCCACTTTTAGGTCCAAGATTTCGGCAATTTCCGGCAGCTTGGGGGCGCGACCATATTTTTGCGTTAGGTCTCGCTGCACCTTTTTGATTTTGTTGAGTTTTTCGGTGATGTGGATGGGCAGGCGAATAGCGCGGGATTGCTGGGCAATCGCCCGAGTAATTGCTTGGCGAATCCACCAATAGGCATAGGTGGAAAACTTATAACCCAAGGTGGGATCAAACTTTTCTACCCCTCGCTCCAGCCCCAAACTGCCCTCTTGGATCAGGTCTAGCAGCTCTAGGTTGCGCTTTTGATATTTCTTGGCGATCGCCACCACCAGGCGCAAATTTGCCTCAATCATCTTGCGTTTTGCCCGCTGCCCCACTCGCAAGGTGTGAGACAGTTCCTCTTCAGTAATGCTGGCTTTTTCTGCCCACACCTGACGAGACGGCGGCTGTCCCAAAGATTCCGCCAACTCCTTGCGCAATTCAAAGAGGGACATCATTCCCTGTACTTGCTTGCCAAAGGTAATTTCTTGCTCGCCTGTCAACAAAGGCACCCGACCGATTTCATGGAGATAGGTGCGAACCAGATCAGTGGCCTGTCCCTTGGTTACTTTTGCAGCTTTAGTTTTACGAGTTTTAGTTGCGATCGGAGCTAATGACATAATCTCTTCCACCTGGTTAGCAGAAAGGACACCGTGAGGCATTCCTAAGAACAAACAAATACAGTGCGTAAAGTCCAAAAAGCCAATTAAAAAAATTAGCTAGGGTCAAAAAAATTTTGGGGAAGACTCGCCAGTAGAAAGCGGTTTCTACCGTTGTTAATCTTCAGAAAACCTCCGATGCTTCGTTGCGGTAACGAGTAACCCTGTTCACAACAGGCTTTAAGTAAAATTGCGTTCGTTCGTTGTGTAATCAGAACAACAACCCAAAAAGTCAAATGCAACACATGGCGTGCAATGTCCGTTTAAATTAATGTTCCCAACCAAAGGCGAATCTCCTACTTTTGCCCTGGCTCTAGGTTCTGGACTTTAGGCGATAAATACCGCCCATAAGTTGCTGCCATTCTTATTTTCAGCGCATCATTTCACGACTCCTTCTACCAATCTGTTCAAGTCGAGCAGTTAATCAAAGGAATCAGGGAACTCAACAAAAGTTTACGCCAATCAATGATCTTGGAAACGTTTAAGCCATCGCCACTTAAAGAGCTAATTTAGGGCGCTTTAAGAATTCCACAGCTTCTAAGTCGAAAGACCGAGGAATAACGTTCCGGTTTTGCTCCAAGATAACGACGAAACCTTTGAAAAAAAGTCAGACACCAAACTTACGAAAAGAAACCGAAGTAACAGGCTACTTAAAGCTGTCCTAACAACAAATCCATCATGGCAAGGATGAATTCTGTCTGTGAAGAGGGGGGATTCACGGGTTTCCGTATGTGGTTTTGGGGGGAGATCCGTCCCTGGAGAAGGTTGCTGTTAGCAACATTGAATGGCGTTTGTAAAAATACCGTCGTCCCAGAGATTTCTATGTATTAGTGCTCTAAATAAAGGTAGGGAAACCCAACCAACGGGTTAGGGAATGCCGACCGTGCGGTAAACCGAAGGGACAATTAGGTCTCACCGTTGATTACGTTCAAACCGTTAATTACGTTCAAACCGTTTCATACCTACAAAGCTTTTTCAGTGAAGGATGCTGAGGCTTTTCCAAAAAGTCTCGATCACTTTTTCGAACATTTATCTCCAAGATGCTGTAAACCTGACCAAAACAGGCATTAGAACTCGTTCCATGGAAGCCATAAAAAATCACCGCCTTCAGAAAAGCTTCCGCTGGATTCGAAATGTAGATTTGAGACGAAAGCTTTACAACGGCAACCGGTGAAACGTAGCCTTGTTTAGCGTATTTAGAGAAACGTCTAAGGCGCTCTCAGTGCGGGTTTGAGCAGACTTATACGTCTGACTATTATTCACTATTTTTTTCGCTGATTTTTTTGACTTATTCCAAATATTTTGATTGATTGGTTCTCCTTGAAAGAATTCTTCTTCAGGGAATATTTGAAAAGAATGTATGAAAGGAATATATGAGCGCGGTTTAGTTTTGCGCCTTTGTGGATTTTTCTCCCTTGGGGAGTTGACCTTTTAGTTGGAGCGAGGATCTTGCAGATTCAAAATGATTGGCTTACGAACTGGTTCGGGCAACTGGTGCAAGTTGCCGGTGGGCAAATCGGTAAGCTAATGGGAATTTTTGGATTGCGACGATCGCGACAGTCGCCCCCATGGGGATTGATGGCGGTGATGCTGACCCTGGGGCTGCTGGGGGCGATCGCCTGGCCCGGGTTTACGGGTCAATTTGAGGAAAATATTGCGGCTAATCCATCGAGCGAAACCGTTGAGCTTAATTTACTGATGCACGTTCCTGAGGCAGAACAGTGGAGCGGCATTGTGGAGTCTTTTGAGCGGGAAAATCCCAATATTAAACTCAATGTTATTGAGGGACCGAGCGCCACTAACTTAATTGAGGATTTGCATACGTCGGCGTTTATTTTGGGCGACTCTCCCTACGACTTAATTTATTTGGACATTGCTTGGGTGCCAAAGTTTGCGGCGGCGGGATGGTTGATGGATCTGTCCAAGGAGTTGACGGAAGAGGAGCTGGATAGTTTCTTGCCCGGTGATGTGGATGGCGGTCGATACAAGGGTGGCCTTTATCGCATGCCGTTTCGTACGGACATGGGCATGTTGTATTACCGCAAGGACTTATTAGAGGAGCTGAATATTGATCCGCCCGCTACGTTTGCTGATTTGATGAGTGCTTCGAAACAGTTGCAGGAGGCGGGCAAAACTGAGTGGGGGTATTTGTGGCAGGGCAAGCAATATGAAGGGTTGGCTGCCATGGTTGTGGAGATTTTTGAGGGCTTTGGCGGCTTTTGGGTGGATCCGACAACTAATGTGGTGGGATTGGATCAACCGGAGGCGATCGCCGCAGTGGATTTTTTAGTCAGCGCCATCGACGAAGGCATATCTCCACCGGGAACAACCACGTACACCGAAACAGAAACGTTGCGATTTTTCCGCAACGGTAGCGCCGCATTTTTGCGGAATTGGCCCTACGTTTGGGCGGAAGCCAATAAGCCCGACTCCCCCATTCGCGGCAAGGTGGGCATTGTGCCCATGGTTCACGAGCCCGGTCAATCTAGTGGCGCTTGCCAGGGGGGATGGGGACTGGGCATTAACCGATTTTCTGACCATCCTGAAGAAGCGATCGCGGCGGCAAAGTTCTTTGCCCGCGAGGATATTCAAAAGCAGTTTGTGATGGAACATAGCTACGTTGCCAGTCGCAAATCCCTGGCTGATGATCCCGATGTAACCGCTAAATATCCCCAGTATTCGCAGCTTGTGGAAATTTTGGACAGCAGCCCCGTGTTGCGCCCGCCCATCGCCCAGTATGCTCAAGCGTCCGATATTTTGCAGCGCTATCTGACGGCAGCCCTGACTAAAAGCATGACACCGGAAGCCGCGATGACGGCGGCGGCGCGGGAAACGCGATCGCTACTGGGTACGGAAGAAACTTAGCCGTTGAAAAGTACACCCTTAGATTTGAAATCACAGTAAGAAAACCGCGACAACGTTAATCAATGACCGCTAAAGTAACCGCCAAACAATCACAGGAAGAGTCCAGTTGGATCCAAAAGGAATGGAAAACGGCAGGGATTTTAGTGGCACCGGCGATCGCCATTTTGCTGTTGGTTTATGCCTATCCCATCGGGCGATCCTTCGTTCTTAGTTTATTTGCAGAAAACCTGGGCACCCAGCTACAGCCGGTTTTTAATGGTCTGGGAAACTATGGGCGTTTAGTGGGCGATGGGCGATTTTGGCAAAGTTTAGGAAACACCACGTTTTTTACCGTTGCCTCCGTGGCCATTGAGTTGGGGTTGGGGTTGGCGATCGCCCTGATACTAAACCGGTCTTTCCGCGGGCGAGGCATTGTACGTACCATTGCAATTTTGCCCTGGGCGCTGCCCACGGCAGTGATGGCCGTTGGGTGGGCATGGATTTTTAATGACCAGTTTGGGGTGGTGAATGACTTGCTCCAGCGGGCGGGGCTTATCGGCGACGGTATTAATTGGCTGGGAAACCCCACACTGGCAATGGTGTCGTTAATTGTGGCGGACGTGTGGAAGACAACGCCTTTTGTGAGCGTAATTTTACTGGCGGGATTACAGTCGATTTCCAAAGATCTGTACGAAGCCCACGCCATGGATGGGGCTACCCCTTGGCAAAGCTTTACGGCCATTACCGTGCCATTGTTAATGCCGCAGATTTTAATTTCCGTTCTGTTTCGATTCGCCCAGTCTTTCGGCATTTTTGACCTGGTGCAGGTGATGACCGGTGGCGGTCCGGCGGGATCGACGGAAATGGTGTCTATCTATATCTATTCCACCGTGATGCGCTATCTGGACTTCGGCTACGGGGCAGCGCTAATTGTTGTTACATTCCTGTTGCTTATTCTTGCGGTAGCTCTAGCCGCTTATGCCTTGCGACGCTTAGGCGTTAATGTCACTGAGTAAGGGGCATCGCTAGGTTTAGATTTCTCGTAATTTACTGTTGGATTATTGTTCTGTATGTCCTCTGGTTTGTCCCAATCAAGTTCTGGTTCCGAGCGATCGCCCCAACTGTGGAAAGGCATTATTTTCGGAATTTTAATTGTTTGTTTAGTGGCTTTTTGCCTAGCTCCCGTCATGTGGCAATGGCTAACTTCGGTGAAAGTTAATGCAGATATTGAGACCACGCCAAATATCTATTTCCCCAGTCGATATACCCTCTCCCACTACGCTGAATTATTCTCCCGACGACCGTTTTGGGCATACCTGGGCAACAGCGCTTTAGTATCAGTTTTATCGACGCTGCTGTGCCTAGGAGTAGGGACGCCTGCGGCTTACGCGATCGCCCGATTGCGATTGCCAGGAAAATCAATATTGCTGGGACTATTGCTCATCGTTAGCCTGTTTCCCTACATTCTGCTGTTCCTGGGGTTGTTGGAAATTGTTAGCGCTTTTGGGGTTGGAAATAATTATTTAGCTTTGATTGTTCCCTACACGGCGATTAATTTGCCACTAACAATTTTAGTGATGCGCAGCTTTTTTCAGCAGCTCCCCCAAGACTTAGAAGATGCGGCAAAAGTTGATGGGTACAATACTCAGCAAATTCTTACAAAGATTCTGTTGCCGCTAACATTGCCAGCCCTAGTTACCACTGGAATTTTGACGTTTATTTTTGCCTGGAATGAATTCTTATTTGCGCTGACGTTTATGACTCAGGAGACGTTAAAAACCGTTCCCGTAGCTACAGCTCAACTCAGTGGCGCAAGTCAGTTTGAAACCCCTTACGGTCCCATGGCGGCCGCCACAATTGTGGGCACAATCCCTCTAGTTTTACTGGTGTTATTCTTCCAAAGAAAAATTGTTCAAGGATTAACCGCTGGCGCCGTAAAAGGATAAATTCTCCTCACTCAAAAACCATCCTCCCTAATCTTTGAAACTGTTTCGTTGACCTTTAGACTTCAATTCTGTGGCAACTTTAGAACTTAAAAATATCAACAAAACCTATAGCCGCACCGTTGTGCCGGTGAAAGATATTTCGCTGACGGTGGGAGATGACGAGTTTTTAACGCTACTGGGACCGTCGGGGTGCGGCAAATCAACGACGCTGCGGGCGATCGCCGGACTTGATCTTCCAACGCGGGGGCAGGTGCTGATTGGCGATCGCGATGTAACCTACACGCCCCCTGGCGATCGCAACGTGGCTATGGTGTTTCAAAGCTATGCCCTGTATCCCCATATGAGCGTTCGAGAAAACGTGGCGGCGGGGTTAAAGCTGCGGCGGCTGCCGGTGGGGGAGATTTCTGATCGGGTGCAGTCGGTGGCGATAAAGTTGGATTTAGATTCGCTATTGGACCGTAAGCCCAGTGAGCTATCGGGGGGGCAACGGCAGCGGGTGGCATTGGCGCGGGCTTTGGTGCGACGACCAGATGTATTTTTACTCGACGAGCCCCTTAGTAATTTGGATGCCCTATTGCGGGAGCAGGTGCGAGCGGAGCTGAAGCAGATTTTTGCCGACCAGCCTGCCCCAGTGGTGTACGTTACCCACGACCAGACGGAGGCAATGACCCTGTCCAGCAAGGTGGCAGTGCTGTACGACGGATATTTACAGCAGCTCGATTCCCCCGAACAAATTTACTCCAAGCCCGCCAACCAATTTGTGGCAGGCTTTATCGGCAGTCCCCAAATGAATTTGCTAATTCTGAAATGCCAAGGAAATAGCGCGCAATTGGGCGATGTGCCAATCAAGCTGCCGGACGGGGGCTCCACGGCAGCGGCAACGGTCAGTTTAGGCATTCGCCCCGAGGATTGCATTTTGGGTGGCTCCGACGCCGAAGACACAGATAAAGCGGTGGCTGTTTCTGGCACCGTGTTTCTAAGTGAAAACTTAGGTCCAAATTTACTGATCAGCTTACGACTGAGCGAAGAGAGAACAGAGGAATCGATCACCTTGCGATCGCTGGTGCCTGTCGGTTCCGTTTCGGTGGGGGATAAAGTCACTCTCCTTTTGCCCCGAAATCGCCTGCACTGGTTTGATGCAGTTACGGGCGATCGCCTCGACAGTTGATTTTACGTAGTCGATTTCCCAGTTGATTTTTCGAATAGAAGCCACCACTATGGCAACTCCGTGGCGGCTACCTTTCACGTCAGCTAGCGCAATTCGAACGGGCGAAATTTAAACTCGCCAAATTCAAAATACGAATATTGGACCCATCAGGTATTACTTGCATCTAGCGTCGACGTGTTTTTACCTCAAAACATCGTTATGGCGTTGCATCTTGCCGTGCTTCCTGTGCGGAATCGTCGGCGCTAACAAGACCCTCAATGCCACTCACTCTTTGAAAAGTAATTAACCATGGAAACAGTTGTTCGCATTTACGACGCCGTAACCGGCAGTCATATTTACACGCGTAGCAAAGCAGAAATCTCCCAGCTCATCGAAGATGGCGATCGCTACCGGGACGAAGGGGCAGTTTTTGAATCTGCGGGACCTAATCCTGTGGCGCGATTTCGCAACCAGGTAACCGGCGGTATTTTCTACGCCATTTCCCCAGAAGAACAAGCAGCTGTCCGACAAAACCCAGGATTTACAGAAATCGAAAACGGCGGTTTTAATGCCACCATCAACCCACGCCTGGGAGTCGAGCCCGTATACCGCTTTTACAACACGGTCACCGATCGACACTTTTTTACCTCCAACGCCGAAGAAGCGGCATCAGTGCGGTCCAGCCTACCGGGCTATCGAGACGAAGGCATTGGTTTTTACGCGGACCCTTTGGGTGATCCTCCCTTCCCGGCAGCCACTCCCATCCAGCCCAATTCATCCCCCCCGACCTCTTTTATCCGCCCCCTGCGCCCCGGCAATCCCCTTTCCAATTTTTCCGATGAAGCCCTGGCGGCGGGTGGGCTAATTCCGGGAACTAACGGAGCAACAGCAGGCACCACCGGCAGCACGAGCGGGGGAACAACCAGCAGCGCAACTAACGGCTCGACCTCCGGCACCTCTGCGTCCACCGCTTTCAACACCACCGGAAGCAGCGCCACCACCGGCAGCAGCGCCACCACCGGCAATTCCACCAGTACCGGCTCCACTGGCGGCAGCAACAGTAATTCCATTGGCACTAGCCTCGGCACCCCAGTTTCTGATGGTGGAACGTCCTCGGGCGGCAGCTCCGGCAGCAGCTCCTCCGGTAGCAGTAGCTCGTCTGGGAGCAGTTCCTCTGGCAGCGGTAGCTCCGGTAGTTCGTCCGGCGGCAGTGGTTCGTCCGGTAGCGGTAGTTCTTCGTCCGGTAGTGGTGGCTCGTCTGGTGGCGGCGGTTCCTCTAGCGGATCTTCTGGCAGTGGTTCGTCCGGTAGCGGTGCCCCGTCTGATAGCAGCAGTTCATCGGGCGGCGGTGCTTCAAGTGGGGGACCGACACCTGACGCTAGCAGCGTGGGTTACGGAGCTTTTGAGCAACAGGTGTTGAGTTTAGTCAACGATGCACGTTCTGCGGAGGGGCTTTCGCCACTAAGCCACGATCCTTTGTTGGGTCAGGCGGCAGAGGCGCATAGTGCAGATATGCTGGCACGGGATTTCTTCGCCCACACCAATCCTGATAATAAGACTGCGCGCGATCGCATTCTGGATGCTGGGTTTACGGGGAGAACAGGAGAGAATATCGCCGCCGGTTTCAGCACGCCAAGCGGTGTCGTCACCGCTTGGCTAAACAGTTCAGGGCACCGCGCCAATATTCTGAATCCCAATTACACCAAGATTGGGCTTAGTCATGTGTTCTCGTCCAATGATCCCGGCAATATCAACGATAGGCACTATTGGACCCAGAAGTTCAACGGCTAAAGCTCAATAGCCAAGGATTAACCAGCACTCATGTCAGTCTACAAAAGGAAAGGCATGGGAAAGCCGACGAATCTCTCCCCTCAATAAGGGGAGAGGAGTCCCCCGGAGTTTGAGTTTTGTGTCCAAAATGCCCAAAAAATCTGATGCAGGGAAATAGGGATTAAGGATCCCCCCTCAGTCTCTCCCCTGTTGAGGAGGAAAGCAGGACCAGCCTGTACTTTTGCCGTCGAACAGCTTCCGTGGAATCTTATGGAGTCTAAACACGTCTATGGAATGTGTACTGGCAGATTGCAGATCAATGGCGACGATTGCCAGGATCCTTGCTTGAGAACCCACACTTTGCCAATACCCCATTGCCCCAGAATTTTAAGCGTCACAAGGCTTGTAAATCCAATCCTGTGGCGATCGCTGTAGCTGGGTAGAGATTTAAAGAAAGCACTTTCATTCCCTTTTCGTTCAAGGTAAAGCTCCATGACAGGAACCGTAACTCGAATTTATGACGTATTGACTGGCAGCCATGTATACACCACCAACGAGGCAGAAATCGCCCAGCTGACGGCGGACCCAGCCAGATATCGCAACGAGGGAGCAGCCTTCGACTCCATCGGTCCTAGCCCTGTTGTGCGCTTTTTGAACCAAGTGACCGGGGGGATTTTTTACGCCATCTCTCCCGCTGAGCAAAATGATGTGCGCCAAAATCCGGGGTTTCTTGAAATTCCTGGCGGTGGCTTTGATGCGGCGATCGCCCCCCAAAGTGGTCTGGTGCCGGTATACCGCTTCTACAACACCGTCACCGGTCGCCACTTTTTCACCCCCAATGCCCAAGAAGCCGCCTCAGTTAGGGCAAATTTGCCCGGATATCGCGATGAAGGGGTGGGCTTTTTCGCCGATCCTGCCGGTGAAGCCGTTAGTGCCCCAACGCCTGCGCCATCACCAACGCCAGTCTCCACACCGTCGCCCACCAGCACCTTTGAGCAGGAAGTGGTCACCTTAGTTAATGAGGCCCGGGCACGGTCGGGGTTAGCGCCCCTAGTTTACGACCCGTTGTTGGGGGGCTTAGCGGAGTCCCACAGTGAGGATATGCTCCAGCGGGACTTTTTCTCCCACACCAGCCCCGACGGCGTTAGCTTCAGCGATCGCGTGCAACAGGCAGCAATCCCAGGACCGGCTGCCGAAAATATCGGCGTCGGGTACGCAACACCTCAAGCAGCCGTCACCGGTTGGCTCAATAGCTCGGGACATCGCGCCAATATCCTAAATCCAAGCTTCACCAAAATTGGGGTGGGGCATGTGTTCTCCGCCAATGACCCTGGGACGGAGCGATGGAATCACTATTGGACCCAGGTTTTCCAGGGATAGAAAAATAGGGGTTCTGAATGATTATTTCAGCCCGATTGGGTTGGACGCCTTGGAGCCACGGGGCGATCGCGCCGCCTTGGAAAATAGCCGAAAATACAGGGACTTACTAGCTTCCTTCAGAGGAAAGGTGACGTAGGTTAAGGGGTTAATGGTGACAATAATGTCGCGGAAATCTCGCTTAGCTAGCTCCACAATTCCTCGCGCCACGAAGTTGGCATCCATCACGCCAATGGGGTTGAGGTTGCTTTTAAACGGTCCCAACACCAGCTTGCGAATGACACAGGGGGCGTCCAGGCGGCGCAGGGTAATAATGTCGCCGATCGCCCGCTTAGAAATTTCATAAAGGGGACTAAAGGCAGGCTGCACCTCAGCTTCGGACGTATTGATCCAAACTTCCTTCAAAGCGCGGTGTTTCGAAAGGGTGATCGTATCCAGGAAAGTTTCCATTAGCCGCCACGCAGACATGGTGTTAACTTCGTAGGCTTTGGCGATGGCTTCGGGGGATCGCGCTCCCGCCTCATTGATACCGTGATTAATAATCAAAATATCCACGTTAGCGAGCTTCTTTTGCAGCTCGCGCTCCTGTCCCGGTCGCCACTGATGAACGGGAACACGGGGACCAAAATCAGCGTTGGGAGATGTGGTCAGGGCGATGGGACGAGCTCCAGCGGCTTTCAGCGCCTTAAGTAAAGCGCGACCCAAGGTGCCGGATGCGCCGGTCACTGCAACGGTTTTGCCCTGAAGGGAAAGGGCGGTTCCTAGAATTTTATCCACGGCGGTTAGGGTGCCACAGTAGTAAGCATTGCCAGAGTCGAAGTGGTGTCGCCAGTGATAGGTACGGTTGACGAACCAGTTGGAGGGATTGTCGGTCAGTGGACCGGGCTCGTGGGTCAGGTCTGTCCACATCATACGATTTTGGGACCGGGCGATCGCCGTTACCGCAAACGCCAGCGAGTACATCACCCCCGTCCACAGGGTCCAGGTTATTGCCCATCCAAACCCTATACCGGCACCGGTGGCAGCGATCGCCACAACGGTTGCCATTACCAGTGCTTCGGGCACGTCGTTGTACCACTGGGACTTAGAAAAGGCGTCAAAACTCACCATGGTCAAATCCTTGCGGAATGCCTTGTGGTGAGTGTTGTGCCACTGCTTAATGGGCTCCCAGGTATGCCCCGCCACGTGATAAAAATCGCGGGTCACTTCCGCCAGCACCACCGACGCCAACGCCAGTGCCACCCAAACCATCGCTACCATTACTTCACTACCCCAGCGTTTTTCGTCGAGTCAGCTTATGAGTCGGTTTATATGAAAACTTACCAATGAGTAGAAGCTTTCTGAAACGTTCTCAATTGTAAAGGCGCAGACGTAAAAGGATGGACGATCCCCGGGAGTGTTTAGAAAGTAATCCGGCGATCGCCCAAAAATCGTCCTATTCGAGCTGGCGTTTAGGACAGGTCCTGTAGCTCAGCGGTGCGCACGTTGATGGTTAAGTCGCGATTTCCGCGCTTAACTTGCAGCTTGAGAGTTTTGCCAATGGCAGTATTCTCAACTGCCCGCTGGAATGCCTCAGCACTTTCAATTCGTTTGCCACCGGCCGACACAATCACATCGCCGCGACGCAGTCCTGCTTCAGCGGCAGGCATATCGGGCAGGACATTGACGACCAACACACCGGTGGTGACTGGCAGTTCCAGTAGGGCATTAGGATCTTCATTATTTTTGCGCGCCAGCTCAGGGGTTAAGGTGCGCATTTCGATGCCAACGAACGGATGGGGGACCCGCTGCCCCTTGGCTAGCTGAGCTTGGATGGACTTAGCCTTATTGATGGGAATCGCAAAGCCAATACCCATGGCATCAGCACGAATAGCGGTATTGATGCCAATCACGCGACCGTTGGCATCCACCAAAGGACCGCCGGAGTTGCCGGGGTTGATCGCAGCATCGGTTTGGATAAAGTCCAGACGCTTGTCGGGAATCCCCACCTGGGCGCTGGACCGCTTCAGGGTGCTGATAATTCCTAAGGTGACGGTGTTGTCTAAACCCAGGGGATTACCCACTGCGATCGCCCAGTCTCCCACTTGAACATTGTCAGAATCGCCGAGGGACGCCACCGGAAGGCGATCGCCCTTCGCGTCAATTTTTACCAGCGCCAAGTCGGTCACCGGATCCGCCCCTTTGACGGTGCCTTCAAACTCGCGCCCGTCTTTCAAGGTCACCACCACGCGATCCGCTTTATCCACCACGTGGGCGTTGGTCAGCAACGATCCGTCAGAGTCGATGATAAAGCCGGAGCCTTGCCCCGTTAGTCGCCGCTGTCGTTCTCGCGGAGCAGACCGGAAAAACTCATCGCCAAAGAAACGCTCAAAAAACGGGTCATCAAAAGCCGGGTTGATGCGCTGAGTAACGGTACGCTCCGTGTCGATGCGCACCACCGCCGGTCCCACCTGGTTAACCGCCGACGTCACAAAGCTATTGGAAGACAACGCCGCAACGCTAGCCCGCTGAGCCGGCACCGCCTGGGCAACCTCCACAGGCTCCATTGCATCCACCGGACTTGCTTGCAAAGGCAGCATCGGCAGTCCGTCTAATCCCAAAATGACCCCCAATACCAGCGCCAAACCGTGGCTTAGGCTTGTCCGAAAGGATTTGCGTTTGCGGGGGCGTTGGAAACGATTGGGGCTTGCAAACAGCTTGCTCGGCAGTGATGAGAAGAATCGAGCGACTGCTTTAGCAATTGAGGTCAACCAGGTCATGGCTAGAGGGGCGATCGCCCAAAGGTTAACGGCAGAACGAATGGCGAAATTAAGGCTATGATTTGCAATTTTGTTAGTGTTCATTCTATAAGTAGCCGCGAGGCACCGTTACGCAGTGCGATGGCGGTTTTCCGACCGTCTAAGGTTCCGTGGGGGTAGGTGAAGCAATGAATCAAGAGGGTGAGGCAAAGGTTGGAACTCTTTACGTGGTGGCGACGCCCATTGGCAACCGGGAGGATATGACCTTTCGGGCGGTGCGGGTGCTGAAGGAGGCGGATGCGATCGCCGCAGAGGACACCCGTCACACCGGTCAGCTTCTTAAGCATTTTGAAATCCAAACGCCCCAAATTAGCTGCCATCAACACAACGAAGCGCGGCGAATTCCCGAGCTGCTGGAAAAGCTGCAACAGGGACAGACTATTGCGCTGGTGTCTGACGCAGGCACTCCCGGCATTTCCGATCCTGGCGTGCCGCTAATTTCGGCGTGTATCGAGGCAGGAATTTCTGTGGTGCCGGTACCGGGAGCCTGTGCGGCGATCGCGGCATTAGTGGCGTCCGGCTTATCCCTGGCGCGGTTTAGTTTCGAAGGCTTTTTGCCGGTGAAAGGCAAGGAGCGGCGTGCATCCCTGGAGCAGCTTGCTCAGGATTCTCGGACGGTGGTGCTATATGAAGCGCCCCATCGGTTAGTGACGACGTTGACAGATTTGGCGGGGACGGTGGGGGAAATGCGGTCGGTGGCGATCGCCCGTGAATTAACTAAGCGCTACGAGGCAATCTGGCGCGGTTCCCTAGCAGATGCGGTCACCCAATGGTCCCAGCCGGACGAGTATGGTTTGACGTTGAAAGGGGAATTTGTGCTGGTGTTGGAGGGGGCGATCGCCGCAGAAAAGCCAGAGCTATCAGACGCACAACTGCTCAGAGAACTACAGGCATTAATTGACCAAGGCGTTTCAAAGTCCAGAGCCAGCCGCCAACTTGCCCAAACCCACCGGCTTTCAAAGCGACAGGTTTACGAGCTTTCGCTTCAGCTTGGGTAAGTCTACCGTCGAGATTCTTGGGCGATCGCCAAAAGCTGTTCCGTTGCCGCCTTGGGACTATCCGCCGCCATAATCGCCCGCACCACCGCAATCCCCTGGGCTCCCGCTTCGTAGGTTGCCCCCGCCGTACGTAAGTCCAATCCACCGATGGCAAACCAAGGCATCGGCGCATTGTCCAAGGCATAGCGCACATAATCCAGTCCAGAAGCCGCCTTCCCCGGCTTTGTGGGCGTGGCGTGAACCGGACCGACGCCGATGTAATCTGCTCCCCAGGCGATCGCCCGCTCCATCTCCTCGGGATTTGTCGTCGAACAGCCCACAATCTTCTCCGGTCCCAGCAACTCCCGCACCATCGGCACCGGTAAATCCTGCTGCCCCACGTGCACCCCGTCCGCATCCACCGCGATCGCCAAATCCACCCGATCATTCACCAAAAACAGCGCCCCGTAGGATTCACACACCGCCTTCAGCGCCCTCGCTCGCTGTAGCCGTAGCCCGTCGTCAGAATTTTTATCGCGATACTGCACCAGGCTCAGCCCGCCTTGCAACGCCTGCTCTACAATTTCCACCAGTCGATCATCGGGAGACGTCACCAGGTACACGGGCGATCGCCGCAGCCGCCCCATACGATCCGCGTGGACAGCCTCCGATAGCGCTCCCTGAAGACGGCTGTCCAATACGTAAGCCTGATAACGCAACTGTTTAAACGCCGTGCCCATCTCCGGGCTGGCGAGTTTGCCGTACTCCTCCAAAACTCGCAACGCTTCCTGTACCCGACATAGGTTGGCTTGCACCACGGATCCCACGTGCGATCGCCGCGCCTCCTGGCTATGGGTCAGCGCCGTCCCCGCATCCCCCTCCGTATCCCGCGCCGCCCGCATCTCCGCCGAATGCCACAGCCCCAACTCCTGACGAATCTCCTTACACAGCGCCGTCAGCTCTCCATCATTCAGCCCAAACCGACACCACTCCTCCACCGTGCGCACTCCCTCCCGCGCCCGGTCCAAATTCGCATCCAAAATTCGCAACACTACTTTTTGCATGCCAATACCGCCATCTCGCCGCTTTTCACCGTGATTTATCCTAACAGCGAGGTTCGGTTCCAGTTCGGTCAGTATGCTAGTTTGTATGGGCTTTCAAGCACTGTTAAGCACGGGCTAAATGCCAATAGCAGCCAGCAATTTTGAAAGCGTAAATTAAGAGATTTTGTTGCAAAGGTTCGCGATTTCATTGCGAATGCGGTGGTAGTAGGCTATTTTCCTAGCAAATTAACTCTTAAAAGCAAAAAAATCTGAGGAAGCAACAAAAGCTTCGCTTTGGGACTCGCCCTAGATTTGCCTTACCAAATTCGCCTTAAACATAGAGAGCTTTAGAAAGTATGGAACCTGAACTACAAAAATCAGAATACGCAGACGCGGGCACCAATGCGAAAGCTGAAGTGACCACCAGCACGCCCTCTTTGTCCTCTGCGAACGGTGAAGACTCCCCAGAATGGCAGCAAATTTTGGAGCAGTTTTACAAAATTCTGTCTGACCTCCCCGACTACGTGGGCAAGTTCTACGGCGAGTATCGTCAGCCCATCGTCACCGCCGGTTTAATTATCGCCGCTTTTATTTCCGTAAAGTTGGTGATTGCCCTATTGGGAGCCATCAACGAAGTGCCGCTACTGTCGCCGGTTTTTGAGCTGGTGGGTCTGACCTACTCGGGTTGGTTTGTGTATCGCTACTTGCTACGGGTATCCAGCCGCCAAGAGCTATCTTCTAAAGTGGGCGACCTGAAAGACCAGGTTATCGGCAACAAAAGCAGCGACTAAAAATGTTCCATAGGAGCTAGGGGCTGCCATATCGTTTAAGTTTCAGAGCCTTTAGCTGTAGGGGTTTCAGTCCCCTTGCATTTTTTGTTTGAAAGGGCGTGTACTCCCCACTACGTAAAGTTTCCGGTGCCCATTTGATGACACGCCTTAGTCGCAAGGACGGTAGCTTCTTTTAAAAACTGTCCTGACGGGAGTCATCAACTGAGAAGAACGTAATGGTAGATGCACCCTGAAAATAAAGCCTCCAAGTTCGCAAGAACTGAAAGGCTTTATTTTTTTGTCAATTTTTCCTGTCTACCGGCCGACTTGTCCTCAGACGCCAAGATCTGAACCTTCGGCGTAACTTTGTTGGGATGCCCCCAGAGAATGGTTTCGTTTTTGTAAATGGCCATGCCGGGCTTTGCGCCTTTGGGTTTGTACACGGATTTGGGTTTGGTATAAACCACGGGGACGGCGTCCGCCTGGCGACCGCGGCTGTGAAGGGCGGCAATATTGGCGGCGGTTTGTAGGTCCGTTTCGTCGGCGGTTTCCCCCGGCGGTAGGCGCAGCAGCACATGGCTTCCAGCAATTTCCTGGGCATGGAACCACAGGTCATAATCCCCAGCCAGGCGGAAGGTGAGGCGATCATTTTGGGTATTGTTGCGCCCTACCCAGATTTCGTAACCGCTAGCGGTGTGATAGCGGCTGTAGCTAATGTCGTCGTCAGTTCGTTTAGGTCGCTGGTAGCCGGGATCCGCCATATAGTTTTGCTCAATGAGCTCGTCGCGGATTTCTTCCAAAGCGCTTAAATCTTCCACCGTTCGATAAATATTGCACTCGTCCAGCGCCTCATCCACCTGCTCCAGATATTGAATCTCGGCATTAACTGCGTTTAGTAGGGGCTCGATCGCCTGGCGCGATCGCCGCAATTTCTGATGCTTTTTATAAAGCTTCTGGGCGTTCCCCTGGGCATTGATCGTGGGATCCAGGGGAATCGTAACGGGCTCTCCCGTTTCAAAATCGTTCAGGGTAATTTTCTCCATCCCGATGCGCCACTGGTGGAGATAGGCCATCAGCAAATCGGCTTTTTGGCGATAGGCTTCCGCATCTTCAGACAGGTCTAGGCGATCGCCAAACCCATCTCGTTTCTTGGTCAACTTTTTCAAATACCCCGCAATTTTTTGCCGTAGCTGATGGTGCAGCCGTTTGAAGGCATCCTCATTGAGGCGACTCCCGTAATACCGATCCAGCAAAACCTGAATTGACTCCACCGCCGCCCTTTCCCCCAGCACCGTGTAGCCAGGCTTTTTGGGATTTGCATCGTCGAAAGCGGGCGTAAATTCTTTGGACTCTAGGGCTTTGAGCCAGGCTTGCCACTGGGTAAATAAGTCCTGCCATTGGCGATCACCCAGTTGGTCCGTGGTGATATCGGCAGGCAACTTAGCGCGGCGAATTAGGGTACGCGCTAGGGGGGTGCTAATGCCCCGGTAAGTTTTGACCAATTGCCGCTGGAGCCGATCTGGAATAAGCCCCACTCGCCCCTGCCAATCCTGCTGGGACTCTTCTAAAGAGGGCACAGCATCGGTAAGCTTCGGTGGCGGCACGTAGGGCTGTCCCGTTTGGATGGGGCGCAGGCTGGATTGTTGGTCGCTCACCTGGTGAGCAGCGGTAACAATGGTTTGATCCGCGTGGGTCAAAATGGCATTGCTATACTTACCCATAATTTCCACGTACAAATGCCACTGCACCGGGTCTCCGGGGCGCTTAGCAAATTGCAAATCCACCACCCGCTCCCAAGGTGCAACCCAGGCGTAGTTCACCAGAGCAAAGCCCTTAATCTGGTGAAGAAGCTGTTGGCTAAAGGTGAAGGTGTCCGGCGCTTTGGGGGGCGGCGCTGCCACGTGAATTCGAGCTGCCTGGGGATGCCAGGAAATGGCTAGCCAGCCGCGACTATTAAGGGTACGCAAACACAGGAAAACGGTGAAGGGATTTCGCTGAAATACCTGTTCCACCCGCGCCGGTTGCCAGGAATCGTTCAAATCCGCACAAACCGCCGCTAAAGTGGTGAAGTCTACGGGCTGCATGGGTTCCCCTCCTAACCGGCGCTCGTGTGATATAGGGTACTGGATTCACCGCCAATCCCCCTAATTTCTACGCTGTTTCTACCGGTATTCCTGTGCCCAAACCCCGCTCGAAATCTGCCAAAAAGTTTGCCAAAACCAAGACAAAGCCAGTGGGCGGCACCGCTCGTCAGGTGGCACTACAAGCCTTGCGGTCAGTGTTGGCGGGCAGTTACGCGGACGCAGCACTGGATCGGTATTTGCGTCAGGCAAGCCACCTTAGTGGGCAGGACCGGGGGCTGGTCACGGAGCTGGTGTACGGCTGTACTCGGCAGCGGCGATCGCTGGACGCCATGGTGGACCACCTCGCCAAAAGGCCCGCCAAGGATCAAGCGCCGGAGCTGCTGGCGGTGCTGCATCTGGGGCTATATCAAATCGGTTACCTCACCCAAATTCCCAATGGCATCGCCGTTCACGAAACCGTTGAGCTGGCGAAGTTGTCGGGACTCCAAGGACTCAGCGGCTTGGTAAACGGCATTTTGCGTAGCTATGTTCGCCGCTTGGAGGCTTTGGAGCAAGGCGGTCCCTGGTGTTTTCCCCTGCCGGAGGATCCCATCGATCGCCTGGGTACCCTCCACAGCTATCCCAATTGGATTGTGAAATCTTGGTGTGACTCCCTGGGACCAGAGGCAGCGGAGCAGTTGTGTCAGTGGTTTAATCAGGTTCCGGCGCTGGATCTGCGGGTAAACCAAAGTCGGTGCGATCGCGCCACCGTGATCAGGGCACTTCAAGGGAGCGGAACTGAGGGGGAAGAGATTGCCCCCTTGCCCCAAGGGATTCGGGTGCGCAAGCTGGGCAAATCCGAGGCGGCGGGACGCAAGGTGATGGAGCTGCCGGGGTTTAAGGAGGGCTGGTGGGCGGTGCAAGATGCTAGCGCCCAGTTGGTTAGCCTGCTGCTGGATCCCCAGCCGGACGACATCGTTGTTGATGCCTGCGCCGCACCGGGGGGAAAAACCTGCCATATTGCTGACTTAATGGGCGATCGCGGGTGCATTATTGCCCTGGACCGCACCCTGTCCCGCCTCAAAAAGCTGCGCCAAAACGTTCAGCGTTTCCAGCTAGACAGCGTCCGTAGCCTTGCCATCGACGCCTGCCAGTGGCAAGAGTACGTCACGGTCACCGACAGTTACCCCGAGGAGTTGAAGGAAATTTTCCCCGACGGTTTGCCAAACTCGTGCGATCGCCTGTTGCTCGACGTCCCTTGCTCCGGTCTAGGCACTTTACATCGCCGCGCCGACGCCCGCTGGCGACAAACCCCCGACAATATCGTCGACATTATCCAGCTTCAGCGCCAAATTCTGGATGCCACTGCCCCCTGGGTCAAGCCCGGCGGAATTCTCGTCTATGCCACCTGCACCATCAATCCGCCTGAAAACTTGGAATTAATCAACGCATTTTTGGCGGAGAATTCCCAGTGGGCGATCGCCTCGCCGCCTGCCGGTTCAATCCCTGCCCAATTCGCTAAACCCGACGGCACCATCGAACTGTGGCCACACCAGTACGACATGGACGGCTTCTTTATGGTGAAAATGGTGAAATCGACCCCCCTCGCCGCATCCTAGCAATGCCCTTATCCTCCCAATCCCACAGTCAACCCCTAACGACCCTCGCCACCTACCTTGCTGGCGAGTTCGATAATCAAGCCCAAGCCCGTGAGGAACCGGTCTGGTATGTGCCGGTGCGCCTTTGGCATCGTCCCCTAAAGCTGTGGGGCGATCGCGGTTTTGCTTTCTACGCGGAACAATCTAACGCCCTAAAGCTGGATCAACCCTATCGTCCCCGAGTGTTTCTGCTATCGGAATCGGAAGGGCAAATCCAGGTGGAATACTTTCAAATTGCTGATGCCGAAGCGGTACGCGGTGGAGGGCGATCGCCAGAACTTTTAACGGCTCTAAACCCCGACGTCTTGGAACCTTTGCCAGGGTGCACCCTGACCGTCACCCAATCTGCCCAAAAATTCTCCGCCCGTCCCGATCCGCACTGTAGGTGCCAATTCACCGTAGAGGGAGCTGTCCGGGAAGTTTCCCTGGGCTTTGACGCTAGTTCTGAAGGGCTACAAACCTACGACAAAGGCATCAACCCTGACACAGGACAGGCGATTTGGGGAGCCCTAATGGGTCCCTATCAATATCAAAAACTCTCAACCTACAGTGCCTAGCTGACTTAGCACCCTAACTCGTAAGACCAGGCAATATAAAACGCCTGCCCATCAAAAAACAACTGACAAATTTAGCTGACGGCACTGCGAGGATTACCTTCTAAGGCTTCCTCCTCCGTTTCACAAATTTCAAACACTGAGTCCATCATGGTCACTTCAAAGACCAACTTCGATTCTGGGTGCACATTACACAGCCGGAAGCTGCCCCCTTCCTTGTCGGCATCTCGCATTCCTGCCACTAGTGCTGTCAATCCCGAACTATCAATAAAACCTACTTCGCTCAGATTCACCACCACATGAGGACTCAGCTTGGAAATACATTCCTGTAGCTTCAAGCGAAATTGCCACGCCGTCGCGATGTCCAAGCGTCCCGACGGACTAAGGACAATGACAGTGACATTATCTTTCGTCGTATAGGTCTTTTGCTTCATGGTGAATCGTGGTTGTGCCTTCGTAGGGCTAGAAACAGGATACAGGAGGTTGATAAAAGCAAATCTGAGGCAGATATAAAAACTCTGATTTGCTTCTCGACAGTCCGAAGGCGCAAGCGTGCAATCGCTACCGTCAAACGTTATATCAATGCAAGGAAAGACGACGACAGATGTCGGGCTTTTTTTTTGCAAATATTTGGCAGTGGGACCATACCGGGCGTTACCACATAACTCTCGTTTCAAGATTTATATTGACGATCCTAGTTGCGAATCATACCTTAATCGAGAGTTAGAGTACGAAAGTGGGCGATTCTTCCACCTCCACGGCAAATGCTCCAATTATTTTGACCACTCTTTCACTGCTTTACGCAGCATCACTGGTAGATCTCTGGGGACGACCAACTAATTTAATAGCGTGGAATGCCGTCTAATACCCTTTAGGGCGCAGCCCTAATCCGCCTCGTGGTCCCTCGTAAATCTAAATCACCCTGATTTACTAAGCCCAGTATAATCGACTTGCTCCACGGCAAAGATTGGGGAAACAATCCATCATGCCCTTGTAAAGTAAGTGACATAGTAAGAATAACAAGGCTTCCGAAAGTTCCTCTTCAAAGCTTATTGTTTTACAGGTAGCTGGCTAGGGAAATTTCCCCGAAATGGCAGGACAAACACCATTCAATAAAGCCCAAACGATCTGCGGCTGCACCCCTACTTTCTAACCAAGCCAGTCTTGGGGCTTCAAGTAAGTGTCGTACAACTCAGCTTCACGGGTGTTTGGCTCGGGAGTGTAGCCATATTCCCAGCGAACCATGGGAGGCAACGACATTAAGATGGATTCAGTGCGACCGTTGGTTTGTAGCCCAAAGATGGTACCCCGGTCATAAACCAAATTGAACTCCACATAGCGCCCTCGACGGTATAGCTGAAAGTCACGTTCACGATCGCCGTATTCCGTATCCTTGCGCTTTTCCACAATAGGTACGTAAGCGGGCAAAAATGCTCGCCCACAATCCTGCACGAAGGCAAATAGTTGCTCCCAACTGCGATTCTCTAGCTTAGGAACATTGCGGCTGTACTCAGCAGCGCCACCATCAGGATTGGGACCGCAGTAAAGCTGGTCATTAATACCGTCTTGATAGTCAAAAAAGATACCGCCAACGCCGCGGGTTTCATCGCGGTGCTTCAAATAGAAATACTCATCGCACCAACGCTTAAATACGTCGTAGTATTCGCCGTGATGCTTGTCGCAGGCGCCTTTCAAGGTGCGATGGAAGTTTTCCACATCTTCACGCACGGGATAATAAGGCGTTAGGTCAATACCGCCGCCGAACCACCACACGGGACCCGCCTCAAAGTATCGGTAGTTAAGGTGCACCGTCGGGATATGGGGATTCTTCGGGTGCAGAACCATGGATGTGCCAGTGGCATAAAACCGGTGTCCCTTTGCTTCTGGGCGCTGGCTCAAAATAGATGGCGGCAGACGATCGCCCCACACCTCAGAAAAATTCACGCCACCCTGTTCAAAAATATCGCCGTCGCGCATCACTCGCGATCGCCCGCCACCACCTTCGGGACGCTCCCACGCATCCTGCTTAAATCCACCGCTTCCATCAGCGTCTAATAAGCCCCGACAAATTTCGTCCTGAATTTGACGCATCCACTGCCCAACACGCTCTCGAGAATCCTTAGGGGGAGCGTTGGAAACCGCTTTGGAAGGAGTAGCAAATGCCGTCATACTTCGTTGTTCTCACTAAACAGTCTTTCAATAAAGCCCGAGAATAAAGCCTCGGAAACAGGGCGACGCTGACGTGGGCGTGCGCCTGGTTTTTAGTTCGCTTTAGCCTACCGCGATCGCCCAAGGGGAAATCGCTCATCCCAATGGAACTTAATAAAGCGATAAAAAATCCTGGTGAATACTCTCTTTGCCCGCTCCAACCCCCCTGAGCAAAGCAAGTGCACACCTCAGCGATCCGGCGAAAACCTTGAAAATTCGGGTTTAGACCACGGCACTTCGGGCAAAACTCCAATAAACTTTTATTAACCCGTTTCCCAGATCCTTTGGACCTTCCCCCCTTTCTCTGTTATGACTAGCGTCCCCAATTCCAGCGCCTCGAACCCCGGTGCCATAACTTCCAATGATGTAATCGAAGCCCTGCGTCCAGTGCAGGATCCGGAGCGGGAAGAAAGCTTGGTTGATCTCGATATGATTCGCAACGTCATTGTGTTGCGAGGAGAGATTACGTTTACGTTGGTGCTGCCGGCAGCAGGCTGTCCCCTGCGCGGGCTTATTGTGGACGACTGTAAGCGGGCGATTCGCAAGACGCTAGATGGCGTTAAGTCCGTCGATGTGGTTGTCACCACCGATACGCCAAAGCAAAAGCCGTTGCCTCAACAAAGCGGCATTTCTGGCGTTAAGCATATTATTGCGGTGTCCAGTGGCAAGGGCGGCGTGGGTAAATCCACGGTGGCTATTAATTTAGCAGTGTCCCTGGCAAAGAAAGGGGCTGCTGTGGGGCTGATTGATGCGGATATTTACGGTCCCAATGCGCCGACGATGTTTGGCATTGCCGACACGAAGGTGATGGTGCGCCAGGAGAACGGGCAGGATATTTTGGAGCCGCCGATCGCCCATGGGGTGAAGCTGGTGTCCATGGCATTTCTGATTGATCCTGACCAGCCGGTGGTGTGGCGTGGTCCGATGCTCAATGGCATTATCCGTCAATTTTTGTACCAGGTGGACTGGGGGCAACTGGATTATTTGGTGGTGGATATGCCACCGGGCACGGGAGATGCCCAGCTGACGTTGGCTCAAGCAGTGCCGTTGGCGGGTTCGATTATTGTGACTACGCCCCAGATGGTGTCTTTAATTGATGCACGGCGGGGGCTGCGCATGTTCGAGCAGCTGAACGTGCCGGTGTTGGGGATTGTGGAGAATATGAGCTATTTCATCCCGCCGGATATGCCGGATCGCCAATACGATATTTTCGGTTCTGGGGGCGGCAAGAATACGGCGGCGGAGTTGGGGATTGATTTGCTGGGGATGATTCCCCTGGAGTTACCCCTCCGGGAAGGGGGCGATTCTGGTGTGCCCATCGTAATTTCAGCTCCCGAGTCGGCGTCGGCGATCGCCCTCACCAAAATTACGGAAGAGGTCATTGCGCGGGCGGAAGTGACAACGCCATCGGCTCCGGCTCTGGCTTAGGGGATAATGGAGAGATAAAAAGCGTCGAGAAAACTGTTGAGGGATAGTTTCAACGTTTTTCGACCGACCCCGCCGACCTTAGGCTGCATTAACCTGCTTTTTTGACTATGGCTGCACCGACCCTTAGGCGCTTTCGATGGCGCACGCTGATTCAACCGTGGATGGAGATGGATTGGATCTTGCTCCTGCTGGTTGTCTTGATGACCTGTTTGGGCAGCGTCGCTATTCGTAGCGTTGAGATTAAATCCGACGGTGGTAATTGGATTCGCCATTTGACCACTGCTGGCGTTGGACTGGTGATGGCGCTGGGTATTGCCCGGTATCGCTATGACAATTTGCTGCGGTTTAAATGGGTTATTTATGGCTTAACGAATTTGTCCCTGGTGGCGGTGAAGCTGGTAGGGACGACGGCGTTGGGGGCGGAACGGTGGATTGCGATCGGGGGGGTGCATATCCAACCGTCGGAGTTTGCCAAAGTGGGAATTATCCTGACCCTGGCGGCGATGTTGCACCAGTCCACGGCGTCGACGCTGCCGCGCATGTTCCAGGTGCTGGGAATTACGGCGGTGCCCTGGGCGTTGGTGTTTATTCAGCCCAGCTTGGGAACGTCGCTGGTAATCGCATCAATTTGTTTTGGCATGCTCTATTGGGGCAATGCCAATCCAGGATGGTTGTTGCTGTTGGTGTCGCCCCTGGTGGCTGCAATTTTGTTCAATTTGTATATTCCTGCCTGGCTGGCGTGGGTGTCCCTAATTGGCGTGGTGGCATGGGTTAGTTTGCCCTGGTCGGCGATCGGGGCGCTGGGGGCGGTGACGTTGAATGCGGTGTCGGGGGGCTTAGGGAAAATCTTCTGGGATATTTTGCAGCCTTACCAAAAGGCGCGGATCACCATGTTTCTCAACCCGGATCAGGATCCCATGGGCGGTGGCTATCACTTGATTCAGTCGCGCATCGCCATTGGTGCCGGTGAGCTGTGGGGCAAGGGAGTTAACCAAGGAACCCAAACGCAGCTTAATTTTATTCCTGAGCAAGATACGGATTTTATCTTTGCGGCGATCGGCGAGGAGTTTGGCTTTATTGGCTCGATGCTGGTACTGATTGGATTTTGGCTAATTTGCCTGCGGCTGGTGTGGATTGCCCAGGGAGCGAAGGATAATTTTGGGTCGCTGATTGCGATCGGCGTGCTGGGAATGCTGGTGTTTCAGGTGGTGATTAATATTGGGATGACCATTGGTTTAGCGCCCATCACCGGGATTCCACTGCCGCTGTTGAGTTATGGGAGATCGGCGATGGTGACAAATTTCTTGGCGATCGGTTTGGTGGAGTCGGTGGCGAACCATCGACAGCGGTTTAAGTTTTAGGGCAGTTTTAATCGCTGCCCATAAGGCGACATTTATCAGTATTGGGGTATCACGGCGCACTAAACTCCCATGGCAGAAACTGACGATAAACAGCAAAATATTGACCAAACCCACAGTGGCAGTGGTGATAATGTCGCTGGGGATAAGAGCGTTCATGTAGCGGGCGACTCGCGGACGGTAAATACTGGCGGCGGTGATTACCGAGAGGTTAATGATTTGGGTCAGTATGCTGAGGGCGATATCAATAACACGGTAGTTTTACCGCAGCCTGAGATTGCGGAGCGGACGGGGCGGATTAATAATTTGGCGCGGCGGGGGATTGAGGATTCTAGCCGGTTTGTAGGGCGAGGTGGTGAGCTGCGGGAGTTGGTGGAAAAGTTGGGCGGGTCTTCGGTGGTGGCCATTACCGGGCTTGTGGGTATGGGAGGCGTGGGGAAGTCGGAGTTGGCGGTGCAGTTTGCTCGGCAATTTGGCACGGCGGAAAAGTTTCCCGGTGGGGTGGTTTGGTTGTCGGGGGCGCGGTTGTTGTTGGATTTGGTGGCGGTGGCGGAAGGGGCGTTTTTGACTTCGGCGGATAGGGAAAAGCTGGGGCAGTTGGGAACGGAGGCGCAGCAGGCGCAGTTTTGTTGGTCTCGCTGGCCGGTGGGACGGGTGCTGGCGATCGTTGATGATGTGGTGGAATATAAAACCAAAATCAAGCCGCTGTTGCCGGGGGATAAAAAACGGTTTCGAGTGTTGCTGACGACGCGAAATCGGAAGCTTTTGTCGAAGTCCGATTGCTTGTTTTTAGATGTGCTGGATTTGGATAAATCCCTGGAACTGTTGGGCGTTTGGATTGGGGACGAGCGGTTGGGGCGCGAGGGGGATTTGGCGGTGGAGTTGGTGGAGCGGTTGGGGCGGTTGCCGTTGGCGATCGATTTGGTGGGGGCGTATTTGCAGGAGGATGAGGATTTATCTTTGGCGCAGTTATTGGGAGGACTGGAAAAGAAGGGGTTGGAGGCGGCTCCGTTGACCGATGCCACGGAGGATGTGCAGGCAGAGCGGGGGGTGGCGGCGGCGTTTGAGTTGAGCTGGGAGCGGTTGTCGGCGGGGGCGCAGCGGCTGGCGGTGTTGTTGGGATGTTTTGGGTTGGCACCGGTGCCTTGGGGGCTGGTGCGGGAGTGTTTGGCTGGGGAAGATGGGGAGCAGTTGGACCATTGGCGGTCCCGAGAGCTACAGCGCCTTAGCTTATTGGGGCGGCAGGGGGAGGGACTTTATCGGCTCCACCCGCTGATTTGGCAGTTTTTCGGGGAGAAGCGGGCGCACAAGCAGGACGGGGAGGATTTGCACCAGGCATTTTTAAACACCCTGGTCGCCGTCGCCACGACTGTTCCCGAAATTCCCACTTTGGGGGACCAAGCCCGCACCCGCACTGCCGTCCCCCATTTAGAACACGCCACCCAATCCACCGACCAAATCACCACTGACGACAAAGATTACATTTGGCCTTTCAATGCCCTAGGTCGTTTGGCTCGAGCTCAAAGCCTTTGGTCCCAAGCTGAACAGTATTGGAAAGCAGCGGTGAGAGCCAGTGAAAACCGTTGTGGAGTAAACCATCCTGACGTAGCAGCAACTCTGAACCATGTGGTGATTCTGTATAAATGTCAGGGACGTTACAAAGAAGCCTTGCCGCTGGTGGAGCGATCACTGTCAATTTACAAAAAGCGACTGGGAGCGCACGATCCCCGAATTGCTCTGAGCTTGAGCCTTTTGGCAGAGTTGCATTACTCTCAGGGACGTTATGAAGATGCCCTACCTTTGTGTGAACGAGCACTGGAAATCCGCAAAAAGCAACTGGGAGCGGACCATCCCGAAACTGCGGTGAGCCTGAATGATTTGGCAAAGTTGTATAAATCTCAGAGACGTTACGAAGATGCCCTGCCTTTGTATAAGCAAGCGCTGGAAATCCGCAAAAAGCAACTGGGAGCGGACCATCCCGAAACCGCTCTGAGCCTGAACAATTTGGCAGCCTTGCATTACTCTCAGGGGCGTTATGAAGATGCCCTACCGTTGTATAAGCAAGCGCTGGAAATCCGCAAAAAGCAACTAGGGGCAAACCATCCTGACACGGGCATAAGTTATGGCAACTTAGCGAGTATTTACCACGCACAGAGAAATTTTGATGAAGCAGAGCCCCTATTTCAAAGAGCGTTGGCTGTTCATAAGGAACACCTAGGAGCGCACCATCCTGACACGGCGATTAGCTCAAACAATTTGGCAGAATTGTATAAAAATTTGGAAAGGTATCAAGAAGCAGAGCCATTGTATTGTCACTGTATCGAAATTTTCCAGGTGGCATTGGGGAACAATCACCCCAATACCCAAGCTGTTATCTACCACTTTCAACTTTTCGTTCAAACAGTTATCGAAAAACAACAAACCGCCCAACTCTCCGACCATCCCCTCACCCAAGCCACCCTCCAGCAACTGCAAAACCAGCAATCCGACTAACCGAGCTGCCTAAACTCAACTATCCACCCAGTTTTCAACCTTCAGCCCTTGCACCCGCTCAAACTCACGCACATTGTTTGTCACCAACACCAACCCACAACACTTTGCCTGCGCCGCAATCAGCAAATCGTAAGCCCCAATCGGTAACCCCCGCCGTTCCAAGTCCACCCGCACTTCCCCAAAAACCTGCACATCCTCATCACTCAAACCCACCACAGGAAACGGCTGACAAAACCGCCTCAACTGTTCCCGATTCCGCTGAATATCCCGACTCTTAGCCACCCTATACTCCAACTCCGCCACCGTAATAATCAAATTCCCACACCCCTCGGTTCAACCTGCCGAAACCGACGAATCACCGACTCCGGGCGTTCTTTCATAATGTAAATACAGATGTTGGTATCCAGCAGAAACTCCAACCACCACCCCCTTAATCACACCAACTATCCCGCTGCGGCAACGGCAACTGATCACGCTTCACCATAAAATCCTCAGACACCGGCGACCAACTCCCCCACCATCCATCCCAATCA